>Ga0208643_1000258_pt1 | contig 35750 bp, 51 predicted proteins | sample VirMetDEL_Nov_12_FD_184516 | JGI IMG/M metagenome (GOLD analysis project Ga0208643, IMG submission 184516) | Aqueous microbial communities from the Delaware River and Bay under freshwater to marine salinity gradient to study organic matter... | ecosystem: Environmental > Aquatic > Marine >...
CTGATAGGGGTCAAGCATTCCCTAGAATTAGCCTCCCCCGCCCTTGTGTGGGCGTGTGCTGGCTTTTATTTGCCTAGCTATACTCTTTTAAATACTTTTTTTTACGTCCCTTACAGGGGCTTAGGTTGCCTCTCAGGTGGCGCGTTTCTACCGTTATATAGTCCCGTTTAAGGCCCACATTACCGGGTGTCTAATAGTTAATCAGGATTGCGATAATTGATCACGGGCCGTTGTGTGGCCTCGCATAGGGTGTGCTGTGAGGGCCGTTATAAGCGCCTATAAAGGGCTGTGATCCAAGGGCCAACATATGACCCGGTGGCGAACGTGCTATATAGGGCTATACAAGCGGCCCAGTAAGCACCTAAAAAAGCGCGGTAATTTTTGGCAATGATAAAAAAAGGCTAAAAAAAAGGCCGCAATTAAGCGGCCCGGTATAAAAAAGCGCAAAGCTAGTCGGCACTATCCTGTTTTTGTTTTTTTTGAGCTATAAAGGCGAGCCAAATTGTAAGCAATGTCAGCGAGTAAACTTGCGTATCGCTTGCAATTGGCGGTATCAAACAAATTGTGAAAAGCATCAAATAACAAAACGACCAGCGTATATTGTTTTTACTCATCTTAAATTCTCCCGCTCAAAAGCGTTTAATAGTAAAGCGACCCGCTCGCTTTTAAATTTACATAAAAAAACAGAACTACAGCAATGTTAAAGGCCATTAAATACCACCATAAAGAGTGCTCTAATAAGCGCCTAAACCGGCCCTTAACTTTGTGCCTTTTTAAATAGGCTTGCGCCTGATCAAAAGTGTAGCGCTTCCCGGCTATGCTTATGACATGGGGAGCGCTAGCGCGCGGCCCGTTAGGCGTGAAAGCCCGTGTCACCGGCTTGCTAGTGTCTAAAATATTAACATCCAATTTTAACGCTAGCAGCTCGAGGTATAACGCGCCTATAGCGGTGGGCCTGATCATGCGGCTACATCCACAACAAAGCCGCTGTAATCGTGCTTTGCCGGGCCTTTAGACTTTAGCCCTACAATATAAGGCCCGGCTATATCATCAATAAAACGTAAATCGGTTTCATCCCCATTGATAACCTTTAGCCCTTTATATACCGCTGGTAGGTGCTTCCTAAACACTACGGCTAACCCTGTTTTAGCTAAAATAGCCGCGTTATAAGCTTTTTGAGCATATACCGTGCTTGCTTCGCTATAGCTAAAGGTTAAACTGTAATTTGCTGGAAGCTTACGACCGGCTAAAAAGTTATTCTTTGTATAATCGTAAAATTTTATATGCGGGAAGTGTTCAAAAATGCTAGCCGTTAGTCCATTGGGCCCGGCAAATTGCTCACTCAGATAGTTAATATCGCTAGTACCATTTAGGCGAACCGCTGGTATCAATTGTTCGCGCTTTGCTTTGCGCTCTAGCGCTTGAATTTCAAAATATAAAGCAGTAAAAAAAGCCTGTTTTTGTAAAATAAAGGCTTTAGCCCTTGCTAGCCGTGCCGGTCTTATGCCTTTATATACCTGAATTAAACCGGCTTCATACAAACAACCGGCAGCACACTGGGCCACGACACTACTAGCGCACAAAGTACCTTTAAGGCCTAACGCCTTATAAGCTATATCAGCAGGCGACATATATAAAACACCTGTTAAAAAGCCCATTTTTTTACCTTTAATAGTCTTAGCGTCCGCGTTAACGCTTAATAGGCTATTACAGTTTATTGCGCGCAAGGCGCTAGCTTTGTTTTTACTCATCTTAAATTCTCCCGCTCAAAAGCGTTTAAAATTGTTTAAATTGCTGAAAATAAAACTACTGCATAAAATGCGGCTAGTGTAAAAAGCATTAAAAGGCCCGTTATTACTTGCAAGCGGTCACTATGCTTTTTTATATAACGCACACTAGTACGGCTAGGCGTTGCGTATTTAAGCATTGATACTTCATGGCACACTATCAATGCGACTAGGGCCGCTAAAAAAGCCGATCCGGCTAATATACTTAAAATCAAAATCATCTTAATTCTCCCGCTCAAAAGCGTTTAATTGCGGCCTAATCGTTAGGCCGTGCATGCAGTGTAGTTAAACTATATATATGTAGCAAGCCATAACGCGCAACTATAGCCGCGTTATTGCTACCGGCCTTTATAAGCCGTGCTTATTTAACAGGCCAACCGAATCGCTTACATGCCGGGATAAAACCAGGCATAAAACAAGCGAAAAAAGATAATAAAAACAATGACTTACAAGCCCCGGCATCGAGGGCGAAACCAAAAACCCTTTAAAATCAGACACTTACAAACAGGCCAAAAAAACCTTTTAAAATCAGGTGCTTATGACTGCCTGATCATAAATCGACCTTTCAGGTCAAAAAACAGTCAAACGGCCTCATATTAAATCAGTCTAAGGAAATGGTTGGGAAAAAATAAAAAAAAATCGCTATATCTGAAAAAACAAAACACAAAATTAAATAGTTTGACTTCTTTAAATTATTTTAATCATTATCAAACTAATCTTATTTTCTCTTCCAAAAATAATTGAGTTACTACTGACTGATACATCTTCCAATCCAGTTTGTCTCTGTTAGGGAAGTCTCTAAGATAGTTTGCCATAGTCCCATAGAGGGGCAACTCTTTAGAGTTTTCCAAAGCACTATAAAGAGACTTTCTGTCCTGCATTATCTTGCTGCAAGTCTCCAGAACATCATCGTAAATCTCATACTTTCCTGACTCGATATATTCCCAAGTTCTTGGTCTGAACTTACCAATCAAATCAGCAGCCTCAACGACATCAAGAAACAATTGAAGTCGTAACGCTTTTAATTCCAACCTATTCAATGCTTTTCCCCCCGGAAATTGATGCTACTTTTCTATTCTAACACAACCAAAAAGCCTAAAAAATAAGCCTGTTTTTTTATCTTCCTGCATATACCCCCCCCCCTGCTACCCCCCTATTTTGAATCAATAGTAGAAGTCTTATGGCTGTGGCAGGGTGGACATAGAGCTTGCAGACCTTGCACATCATAGAAGGTGCTGACCCATGCAGGGTTGTTAGCAGCGCCCTTGATATGATCTACATGAGTAGCTATCTGCTTCTTACACATCTGACATAGATGACTGTCACGCCTTAGCACAGCCTCTCTTGTCATTCTCCAGCGCTTGCAGTGGTAGAGCTTATTGCTTTCTTTTCGGTTTCTTTTATTGCCCCACTTGTGTTTAGGACACTTACATATAACAGATGACTTCTGACACTTACCGCAAACGCGAGGTGCTGAATTAGGCATCCGTTACATTCGACACCGTGACATCTACTGTAAAGTGGCGGTTGTCACCACCTGACTCTTCAAAAGAGAGTCGCCCTACCGTGCCATTAGGTATATCGCCAATCCTGTTAGCAGCACCGCTAAATGTCGCCACTGCGTTAGTAATTGATATGGTGGTTAGGTCTGGAATCGACACTAGGCCGGTATCGTCAACAAAACATCCGTTACCTGTCAGTGTTACACCGCTAAGTGAATTGCCACCTGAGAAATCAGTAAAGTTTGATGATGCAGTAAAGGTTGCAGCGTCAATAGCGGATGTTACTGTACTGCCTGTGATAATAGCGTCATCAACAGATAGATTTATTTTTACATAAGGAATTAAAACAACAAGCTCTCCAACATCAATCCCATACGCCTGAACACCAGCTCTGACACCAATATTTTTTATTGCGCCAAAGGTTATTGTATTAGCGTCTGTATATGTGCAAGATGCCCTGAAGTTAGTCTCAGGACACCAAACATCTACCAAACCATTTGAACAGGCAGCTTGTAAGTTAGCGGGAAGTGATTTGGCGGGAAGATCGGCTGATGCAGTATGAGTCAACTCTTGAAAACTGGCAGTAGTCTGACCCGAAGACGCTTGAATCCAAATATAATCACTATCAAAAACGAACGCTGCCACCGTACCAGAAATAGTTGGAGGCGTACCGTTAATCGGGATTATATTATTAACCGAGTCGTAAGCTCCAGTTATTCCGGCATAAGCCGGTGTTGTGCCAAACAACCCAGTACCCGGAAAAATAAGTATTATATCCCCTGAAGAAACAACACTTGAGAAATTAGATACTACGTCTGTTTGGCTGATAAAAGCGTTGTGAGGGTTAAGCTCGTTTGTTGTGGTTGAGGTAGATAATTTAATAAAAGATTTTAAACCGGCAGATGCGCTTAATAAAGCCGGAGAAGTCAGATTTTCTAATTCGTAGGTGGCATTTTCTACAACTAATGAGCTATCTTGTCTTGGCCCACCTGTAGATTTCGTATAAGAAGATAGGTCAGATACCGTAAAGGTTGTCCCATCAACTACATTTTCAAATTGAATACTAGCCGAACGAGGCAAAACATCACCTACTGGCCTAGTGGTCGAATCTGATTCTGTAAATCCAACCGCATTCGATAGTACAGGGTCAAACACAATGCTAAAAGAATATCCACCTGTACCAGCGTAGCTTTCTTGAACACCTGTTATGAATGCCTCAACCGTGTTATTTGAATCCAAGACTACTGGAAAACCTTGTGATCCTTGTTTAACCTCGTTAATTATTCTTTGAAGCCCAAATATCCATGATGGGTTGTTTGGCCCTCCTTCGGATAAGCTCCCAGAAGCATATTGTGTCCAAGTTTTAGTAGCCATAGATAATGTTCCGTACAGTGGTAATGGATTTCCAGTTGCAGTGATACCACCGCGATTTATAAGCTGTGTTTCTAAATAGTTTTCGCCTCGGTTATCTAAACCTTCAGCATAAATTGACCCTTGTAAGCAAACGAATCGAGCATATCCGTATCTTCTACCGTTGTAGTCTTCATACCCGTCCGTATCTACCCACGAAGGTCTGATTCTTAAATTCACATGGTTAGTGGGGAAAGTCATATTAAAAGTGCTATCTAAAAGCTCACCGCCTTGCCCAACCTCGGACGATGACCCTTGCGAACCACAAGGCGACATTCCTACTTGTAAAAAATTATTTGTTTTCCAAGCCGTAAGCCAATGCTGATCACCACCTGCCAAAACAACACTAACCGGAAGCGCTGGTATAAATGTGTTGACCATATCATCAACCCAATTAACCGCAGAAACTGGAAGAGCATCTTGGTTTCCATTAGAAGGTGAACCAAACTCTTTAGGCGAAGCAATGAAAATATTTTTATTTTGGTTTGCTGCCGCAGTAATAGCGCTTCTAAAGACTACATCCTGCGCTGTTCCAAGTGGAGATTCTAACGCTCTAGGTGTTCCACCAGTGTTAAATTGTGTGTTTCCGTTTAACCGACTAATGAAGTTATTGGTTATAGTAATATTATCAACTGAATTATTAGCCTCGATTGGACGCAAATCTTGGCAGGTCATAAAATCTGGAGAAATAATCAATGTATGCCCTAAGTCTAGCTTAAAAGACATTGGAACATAATCGTTAGCGCTGTAATTTAAGTCTGGGTAAGAGCTTGCTTGTAGCTCTCTTACAATCCAAGGAACATTTGCAACAGTAGTCAATGGTGGTGGATTAAAATCTAAAGCATACATCTGCCACGCTTTTCTAAACTCCCTCCAAATTAAATTAGATTCAGCTTGAGCAGTGGCGTTTGACGCAATACTAAAATCACTGGGGTCAATATTTGATGTGGTATATGGATTACCAACCCCAGCAGACATTTCAGTAAATCTTATTCTATTGGATGATGATTGAGGTAGGTATTTAGCTGTCCACCAAGAAGGGTTTCCGTCATTTATAAACTCATTGTCTCCAAGCTGCCTACATAAAGCTGCGCCTGTAGTCTTGATGAAGTTCTGAATGTCTGGCCTACGAATCGCAGACTCAAAATGAGCGTACCATCCTTGATGCCACCAATCTGCCGTCCTTCTTGGGTCACTATTTTGTATTGCATTCACGAACCCGTTTTCCGCACCTTGATCAGCAATTACATTAGTGCCAGTGGCAGAAATTGAATAAACCGGCTGTGACGAATCATCGTTAGAGTCAGTTAAGCTTGCTGGAGAACCCCAGTCATTACCTGTGTTTGTAAGTGATGAATAGCACCAATCATCAAGGTGCATCCAAATATGTGGCATGTCTGCGGTCATTTGCCGAAACACTGGTGAAGCTGCACCCACAAGAGGGATGCCGCCACCCACAGGAAAGTCATCTTCAGGAAATCCGGTTACTTCGCTTATATCCAAAATTGACTTATCTGATCCCTCATTGTTATAACAGCTTGTGGTAACAATTCTTTCATAGCCAGCACTGGCGATAGCAACCTTCATCGCAACCGAATCTTCTATACCATTGCCGCCAGAGGTTATGGTAAAAAGCGCATTGTGTAATCCATCAGGCAGACTAGGCAAAGTCCACTTCATTATGCCTCGGTTGACATCGCCCGGAACATCAGTGTTTGTCAGCGAGCCTAAATTGATACCATTTATAGTTGCTTTTACCGTTACGGATGTTGAGCAAACTGTTTCGCTTGAAGTCCAGTTGCTTCTGCCATCATAATTATTTCTATTCAGCCACGCACTAGCAAACCTACCTAAATAGCAAGCAATACCTCTTCCACCTGTAGGAAGAAAGTGATGATGAACCGCTACAATAGATGCCACTATTCAAACTTCCTTGTCACTTGATTTTAACCGTGAAGGTTACTGGAGCATTAGGTACTGCACTAATGCAAGTAGTAGCTGGCTCACTAATTCGGCCATTGGTATCTTTAGTTGATAGCTCAAAACAATTCACGCCATTATCCAAAGAAAAGCTCTCTGCAACGTACTCCGTTACATCTGGGGCTATCTCCATGATTAGTCCACCGTTAGATGAACGAAGCTCGTACCCGGCAATCTCACTGGCAGGTAATGCTGTACCGTCAACTCTTGTGGTTGGTGCTGTGTACTCAAATAAAAGGCTAACGCTTTCTTGCGCTTTTGCGCTCAAGCTCGTACATAGCAATAGAATGAAAAGAACGCTGCATGGCAAGTATTGGGTCATTTTTGATGGCATCTATCTGCTCCCCGATTGATTTTTTTCTTTGTGCAATGATCGAATCTTTTGATTTCACTGCCGTCATTTAATATTTACCGGCTCACTTTGCCTTAAAAAGTCACCATGCTTGCGCTGTGCAAATCCTTCTAAATTACCCACTCTTTCTGACAACACAACAATGGCATCAACTGCTTCCTTGTGCTGTTCTTCGCAGTTCTGGAGCTGCTCTTCGGTGTGGAGTATGCGGTCATTTAAGCTCTCTTGGTTGTTTCTCCACAAGATAACCATCCCTGCGGATAGGCTCAAAACCATAGCCGTTGCTATGCCTACAACATCAACTTCCATACTCACAACCATCTGCTATATACATGAATTGGATGCTCAGAACCTTTAACCTTAATGTTTTTTTGACTTATCTTTCCGTAGTGCTTCCAGCCACCCCAAAAAGGTGTACGGGTCACAAAGTCACTTTTGTTTATACAGTTCTCGAACTTTGGAATACGCTTAAGATCACCTTTAAATATCTTAGGATTACCAAAACATATCCCGCCTTTAAAGCGCTTCATTCCTATCTCGCTATGGACTAAAGCTGCAAATAACTGGGCCATACCACCACGGGAATGACCGCCCCATATAAGCTGATAGCTATCAGGAATAACCGCTAATATATCTTTATAGTATTGGCTTGCCTCTTTCCAATAGCCGCCATGTACCTTCCCAAAGTCTGTACGCTTGGATCGGAATCGGAAGTTTCGCCTCCAATCGGGCCAACCGCGACTACCGCGAAATACGATGTAACACTTTTGCTCAGAGGGGACAGGGTGAATGATTACCTCTACCCCACCGAACCTAAACAGGTCAGGATGATCATCACTGTAAGCTTGCTCACACAGCTTATGTGTAAGCGCTCTCTCAGCTTTATTGAGCATTCTTAATCTCTACTAGAATAGAGTCGATAACTTGCAAAAGGCTTACTGAAATGTCGTCAGTATTGACTGATTTAAGAGCATCTAGCTGATCTGCAAATCTGTCTACATAAGGCTTGGAGGTCGTCAACGAACACCAAACACCGCATTCCTTTAGCAGCCTTTCTTGCACCTCCTGTACCCCGTTAGGGAGGTCGTAGGATGCTGTGGAGCTTTCTACTTGTGTTCTTACCGCTAAGAGCTTGTCGATCACCATTTGGGCTGTACCGGGCTTGTAGGCAGATAAAACAAGCGCTGCATCACGCAAGTAGGGTTTGTACTCAACACCCAACAAAAGACCATCGCCAAAATTCTGACTAAACTCAGGATTAAATTTCCCATCACCCAAATTGGCACAGCCTGATAAGGCTAATACCACCAATAAACTCAATGTTTTAATCGCCATCTTTCATCCCCTTAGCTAGTGTTATTGCCCGATTTCCAACTTGTTTTGCCCATTTAGAATCAAGCATTTCTTCTGCTGCAACTTGCCACGCTTCGCACAGGATAGCTGCCCACATTTTTTGAAACTTTAGTAACCTTTTAAGCCCCAAGTTAAAGCACATCTCTATAATTATTTCTCTGCGAAGAGGTGACTCAATGGTTCTGAAAGCATCAAGGGCCATCAACTCAAACATGCAAGATTGGAGGTCAGCGTCAAGCATGGCTTTGGCTTCGACTTTTGTGATACCTCGGTCATCAAGGTTTCTGCCGTATCCAATACTTAGCTTGCCAGCCGTACACTTGTAAGGTTTTAGGCGCAAGCCTTCGTGCCTTTGGACTGAATCCGAAAGCCGTTCGTAATCTATAAACATAATAAGAAGAGAGGGGAGCGCCCTACTGCGATGCGTTTACGCTGTAATTTGGGGGGAATTTCAGCGTTTTAGCCAATATTGGGCATCCCCCCCCTCTATTTTTCAAAGTCAAATTGCTCGCAGCAAATAGCAAATTTAATAACCTCAAGAGCAGCTATTTTTTCATGCTCAAAAACAAGCCCAGAATATTTGTCCAAAACATTCTCAATGTCAGTGAACATATCGTCATAAGCGGCACTGCGTTCGACATAACCTTTATGAGAGTCTATCGACTCAATCTTTTCATCCGTCATATCGCACCCACAAAAAAAGCCCCAAAATTGGAGCTTTATGAACACTTTCTTCAGGCCGAACGAGGCCACAGGACAGTTATCCGAAGACTATCACCAAATACTGTATAAAACAACAGTAATGTACAAAAAAACAGTTAATTATTTTACGTCACTAATTGCAAGATATAAATGGCGGTCAATCACCGTCATTTATTGGATTAGGTTAATGGCGGTAAATCACTCCAGCGAGCAGAAAATGCCTTCAGGGCTGCGTTTTTGTTCCGTTGACGTTTGCCATCACGGTAATGCAGCTTAATAGTGACAGTGTATCCTCCAAGGTTGGCAATGATCTTACCGACACGATTCATTTCTTCGTCTGTGAAGCCTTGCGAATACGATTCTGGACACTCTTCTAAGCTCTGGCCCGGCACAGTATCCTTGCTAATAGAAGGCGTATTAAAGCCGGTGTTGGCATTGTCCTTGCGCTTGTACGCACCCCAATAGCGAAGCATGTGGTCTGCTCCAGCTAATTCAGCAGCAGAGGTCATTTGACTCATAGAATCAACCACTACCAGTCACCTCCAGCTTTGCCAATATGCTCTGGTATCTCAGGCCGCTCAATGCTGCGCCTGACCTCACCACGGCTTTTGTGATAGACGATTAGGGTTATTTCCTGTGGGCTTATATAACCCGCTGAGTGATGCCATGCGTCATTAGGCGCTAGATTACAGAAGCCCTCTACCCTGACACCGGGGCGGTCAAAAACAGCTTTGCTGTGAAAGTGTCCATGATGGATATAACGGTATTTTGTGCGACCCCAAAGTTCTGGGTAATGTCCTGAAAAAACCTCTGGCAGTTTGTCAGGCTTAGGCGCATTGCCGTGCGTAGCTAAGATGCTCACATCGCCAAACTCATAAGTCCAAAGAGGGCTAGGATTCATCTCATTAACAACTCGCTTTTCGTCTTTCCAAAACGCCTCCATTTGAAACTTCAAAGCCATCGAGGTTACTGGGTCGTGATTGCCCCTAACATTGCGTATGACGACCTTCTTATGGCTTTCTAGCGCTCTTGCCACTAGGCTATTCATTATGGCAACACCAACCTGAAATACGCGCTCATGGCGAGTGTCGATGTCTAGGGCATGACCAGACTGTTTCGTTTGATTGCTCCAATCGTCACCGTGAAAAAAATCTCCCAACTGAAGTATTATGCAAGTGTCTGCTGGTGGTGCTTTATCAAGCAACCGACAGAAAGATTCTTTTAGCTCTCTGCTTGCAATGTTGATGTCAAAATCTTTACCTGTCTCTTCCGACCATGCGTACATGCCTACATGAGCGTCACCAATCGCAACTACATTCATCAGGTCAGCATCAACCTTACGAGGCGCTTTGACTTTTGGCATCTTCCAGCTCACCACTTTTGATGCCTGATACATCATTTCTTCAAGCCGCTCGGCAGATATATCTTTATCCAGCTTACTCTTAACCCACTGTTGCCTTATCTCCCCATCTGCCCCATAGCAAGTTGATATTCCTGCTGCTATGTGAGGGTCTGGCAGTTGATGCGTAAAGTCGTGATCTGGACTCCAACCACTTCTTGCAGCGCTCTGTCTTGCCCGGCTAACGCTGCTTTCAATATTTCGTATTGAAATGCCTAAATGTTTTGACGCTTTTTTTTGTGTTCCATATTCCTGACATGCTTCTAATATCTCCCTTTGCCTTGGTGTCAAACCCTCAAACTGCAATAATTGTTTATAGCTCATTTTCGTACCTAAAGAGTTTTTTATACAGACGGTTTTTTGCGTTAAATATTTTTGCTATTCGTTGCAACTGTTCAATCGAATATTGAGGCAACTCAGTTTTGGCAACCTCTAGCTTTCTTTTTTCAACCCACTCATTTCCAAACTTAGCTCTAAGCCCGGCCTCATAACCGAACGGATGACCGCTTAATTTGTCGTTGCAAAACTTACACTGGCGGTGAACATTCCATAGCTTGTAACGAAGCTCACGGTGAGCAGCCACTCCATGCCAATGTCCTGCATCGTATGCACCACCCAGAAAGCTGCCTTTGCTTTTAAAACCCTCACAGGATATGCACGGCTTACCCATATCTCTGGTTCTTATATAAGCATTAAATGCTACTTGAGCCTTTTTAGCGGCCTCGCCTTTAGGCTGATTTCGCTTTCTATAATCAGTAGCTTGTTTTTTCCATTTTCTTTTTTGTTTTAATCTGGCTAACGCCACAGCGCACGTTGGGCCACATGCTTGATGAAATGAATTGATAGGCTCGAAACGCTCAAAACAAACCTTGCACTTTTTAGCTCTAGGCATTTTGTGCTTCCATCAATTCTTGGAACTCGCCTGTGGAGGTCAAAGCAATTCCCTTGTCCGAAGCCCATGACTGCACTTGCGTCATGAAGTGGTGCATATCACCGGGAGGGAGCTTACTGGTGTGTCTTAACTGTTGTTTGATTTCAATGCTTTTACCAAATTGAAACGACTCATACCCAAGAAACATATGTTTCCAAACCAGTTTCATTTGTTGCGCTGGCTCAATATCACCACGCTTCACAAGTTTAAGTTCTGTGGCAGCGACACCACACCAAAGGTGAAACAAAGCATTTTGGGAAAGAGTACGCGACCACCTCTTGCTTGTTATCTTTGCTTTTAACGGATAGCTAAAATCCATTGAGTCAAACATCTTTACAAAATCGGAATGGTTCGCTGCCACTATCTCTGTCATACGCTTACCTGAAATAACATTTTATAAATGATCTTATCGGTTTCAGTCGTGCAGTCTTGAAATGCTCGCATCAACTTTTTGGTTTCATCAGCGGTTGCAGTAACTTCAGCCATTTGCAAGCTGCGTAACTTGACACCCTCCTTTCGAGAGGTTATCGCGCAATAACCTGGTCTCCAGCTATTCATTAAAAAGGAATATCATCATCTTCAAAGTCACCGCCTTGACTCTGCTGTGGAGTTTGATTTTGCTGCAAAGATTGCGAAGAACCTTTTGAATCTAACATTTGCATTGAGCTTGCAATGATGTCCGTTGAGTAATGATCAACACCATCCTTTTGGTACTTGCTAGTTCTGAGTGAACCCTCGATATAAATCTTTGAGCCTTTATTGAGGTACTGAGCCGCAATCTCTGCAAGCCGGTTAAAGAAAGTAACTCGATGCCACTCCGTTCGTTCTTGCTTTTGACCTGTAGTCTTATCCTTCCAAGACTCGCTGGTAGCCACCGATATATTAGTAATTGCATTACCGTTGTTCGCAATCCGTGACTCTGGATCATTGCCCAAGTTGCCAACGATAATGACTTTATTTACACCCGACATAATTGTTCCCCTAATTTAAATTGATTGTTTAAATAAATTTCATTGCCCAACCGCATAGTTAAAAGCGGCATTACTATTTTTTGACGCGCCCCTGATTCGTCTTCTGGTTCTTTTGCCACCCTTGATATGTAGCACGGCCTTCGATCTTTGTATCTAAGTTCATCAACGTAATCTTCTAAATTCATAACAACTTTATAGCGATTACACGGCTTATTGCCTCGAATGAATTGCTCAACTTTTAAATAGCCAAACTCTTCCAAAACTCGCATGTGATTCCGCACAGCCTCCACCGTGCAAAGCACTAAATTGTCTTCTAGTATTTTCTTGATGTCTTTGCACTCATAAAAATCATCAAGCGGCATCAACTCAGAAATAGCCACTAATACATAAGCAACTCTATTTGGCATTTTCTTCTCCAAAGACATCTGCATAATCAGTCCCAACTCTCTCTGGAATTTTTACATCAACCATAAAACCCTTGAGAGACAACCTATTTGCTAATACATACGCACTCTTTTGCCCAGCGAAGTTAAGGTCGTTATCAGCAAATATAATTACATGGTCTACGCACTCAGGCGGTTCAAATACCTCAAGATTTCCAGCGTTAATGGCTGCGAATGCTGCAAGTCCCGTTTTTTTCTGTACCGCAAGCGCAGTCTCGATACCCTCGCAAATTGCTATTGCTTCATCCGGCTTGCTTAAAGGTATACCCCCCCCTTTATAGCTCTCTGCTGTCGGCATGACTTTCTTAACATTCTCAACGTCAGCCTTTCCACCTTGCTTGTTGAGATAAGTGATGTGGTAAGTAGATGGCTTTCCTGACGCAGTTTTGACCTGACAAACCATTGCAGGATGATTACCCAGACACTTACCACCCTCGTAATAAGGCAAGCTAGGATGATATTTAATAGCGCTGCTACCATTAAGACCGCGCTTTTTTAGGTACAAGCTAACCGGGTTGATGCCGTCTATTGATAGCAATTCTTTCTGTATCTTGCGAAGCAAAATTCGCGGGTCTTTTTTAGCCTTGAAAACAACCTCAACATTGCCAACAATCTTATCAACCTCTTTTGCGGCCTGTTTGAAATCCCACCCATTAGTCATATCAAGAAGATCAAAACCGTTGCCAGACCCACAATTATTACAAAAGAAATTGCCGTCATCTTTGTAATCTGTGTAGCGAAAACGATCCTTGCCGCCACAACCCGGACATGGTGTCTGCTTACCAGTCAAAAAAGACTCATCAACGCCTAACGCAATTAGTATGCCTTGCCACTTTCCGCTGGCCGCTTGGATAGTATTCATGCGCGCTTCCTTTGCGCGTTAGAGATTTTTAGGTAGGTCGCATAATCTCTGACAGTTTGAGAGGGTGTCACTGCAACGACATCCTTATGAGCGTTAGGCCAAACACCAAACTTCTGCTTATAGGCGTATGCTGCCCAACCTACTCGAAAGCCTCTAACGCCACACTCACCCAACAACTCTGCATAAAACTGGCGCTTTTCACTCTTGTCAGTAACTCGGTTAAGTTTCTTTTTAATTTTGATCTCAACCAGATCACCCTTTTCATGCTCAATTTCAGAAATCGCTTCAGGCTTAAACCCACAAGCAGGACACTCATGGACACGGGGAGGTTTAACAAAAAAACATTTTTTGCACTCCTTGGGAAGAGGCTCTTCTTTTTTATCGCTGTCACTATCTGCTTTTGTTTTCTTACCGTCACACAGGCTGTCGTGATGGATTGCGGTAACAAAACCCAAACGTGTATGTGTTCCCGTATGATCAAATATTATTGCGTCTTTTTTGCCTTCAGCAGTACGCAGGGCGCGTCCAATGATCTGCACAAAAAGTGATTGCGATTTAGTTGGTCTAGCTAAAATTAAACAGCGCACATCGAGGTCAACCCCAGTGGTCATTGTCCCTACATTACAAATAACCTTGACCTCACCGCTTTGAAAACGATTAGCGATCTTTGCTCGCTCCTCCATTGATGTGTAGGCATCAATGTAAGCCGTCACTACACCACTTTTTTCAAACTCTTTCGCCATCGCTTTGGCGTGTAACCTATTAACACCAAAGCATAATGTAGGACGATTCTCGCCATGCTTTAGCCAGTTAGATACCACGTTGCCTGTAATGGTTGAGTCCATCGCCTCGGCAATATCGCCTTCATGGTAGTCACCCGCTACCGTGCGGCACTTACTGAGGTCAGGCGTATCAGGAGCAAATACTCTAAATTTGGATAAGTGACCCGCCTCAATTAGCTGAGATGTTGTCGCTCCAACTATCAAATCATCGTAATGAATACCAAGACCTTTTGACCAAGGCGTAGCACTCAGACCTATAAACGGAATCGCGTTCCAAGATGCCATCCAATCAAACAAACCTTCAAACATGCGATGACATTCATCAACAATAACTAAGCTGGCATCAGGTACTCTTTTGCGTCTTGCAACCGTTTGGATCGAGGCAACCTGTACAGGTTTTTTAAAGTTGGTAAGCTCGTGCTCGCCCTGTATCACGCCTACTTCAGTAATACCTTCATCAGCAAAAGCTTGGACAGTTTGATCTATCAGGCTTAGAGCTGGCACAACAAAGATAACTCTGTTCCCCTTCGCTAACGCCCTCTTAATAATGTGGGCAGCAATCAATGTTTTCCCAGCCCCGGTCGCTAACTGCAATATTGGGCGCTTGCTCCCCCTGCCTATAGACATAGCTAATAAGCTAATTGCTTTTGTTTGATAATCTCTAAGCTCTTTCATGTTTGCCCCCGCTCAATAGCGTTTTTTTTACTTTGGCTCATAGGCCACCTAAGTCGTTGTTTTTAAAGCCCCTTTTTTTTTACGTTTTTCTTCCCCCCATAAGTAACCAATTTCCCCCAAGAAGCAGTCTTACTTCTCGTAATCTCTAGGATTCAAATCACCAATTTGGCAATTTGGCAATCTGGGTACTCTTCAATTCCCCCTCTGGAAAATCCAGAACCAACAATCCGTGTTGGCAATCAGCACTTGAATAAATCAAGCTCTTGGGACTAGGTTGACATGGCGAGTCAGCGCCTAGATTTAGTAAGCTGGTGTCGGCTTTCTAGCGCTTCACCACCGACAAAGTGATGTTTTTTCAGGGCGCGACCTGTAAATCTAATCCAAATCTTTTATTTCAATGTCTGGATTTTGAACCTTCAAAATTCGATCCAACCGAGCTATTAGATAAGCGGCTTCAGCATGAAGACCGCGATGGTCTAACTCTTGGGCCTTTTCGTGAATCTCGTAAACGGCTTGGTGAATAGCTTTGTATTGATCAGTGAATTGCGTCATGTACCACCAAAAAAGAACCCACCGAAGTGGGCAAAGAGAGTAATCAGTGATCTACCTTAGAAAGCTCTTTCACTTCGTAAATGCGCGTAAATTTGGGATTGGTCTCAACGTAGATGGCGCGTTTGTTAGCAATGGCTTGACCCACCGCGCTATTAGTGACACCAAGCATTCTTGCAACACTTGCTTTTGTGTGGGTGGCTAAATATTGGTCTAGGCTTTGAGTAGTCATACGCGCAGTATAGCGAAACTACATCTCATGGGCAAGCATTTTAAGAAGTTAAGCTTCTTCTCAGATTTCAAAAATCTTTAGCTTGCAACTCAAATTGAGTTGTAGTATAACTTCATAACCGCACCATATTCGTGCAATGGTTTTTACATTAACTTTAGATTTGAAGGAGGCTTTACAATGCGACCAAAGATAGACGAAAGAAGAAAGAAGAAAGAAGGTTTGATGCTACGAAAATTATTTAATGCAGCAAAAGATAAAGAGCCGACATTAACTCAAGAAGGGTTAATAGAAGAAATGGGCCTGAAATCACCACCGCTATTCTTTCAGTGGTGCGATGGCCGAACCAATATCCCGGACAAAAGATTGCTGTGGTTAGCTGATAGGCTAAAGTTTGACGCAGCTAAATTTCGCCCAGAAATGCTTAATTACAGTAATAGCAGCGATTCTCTTCTGGCAGAGGTTATGGAGGTTTACTCAACCCTAACAGAAGATGACAAGGTTGCATTACTAGCACAAGCAAGGCTGCTTAGTCGGGCGCACAGTAGCTCGTAAGCAACATCTATCAGCTTGGCACGATCCTGTTCATTTAGGTCTGCCAAGATGGATAGAAGTTCATCCGCAACACCTAAATCACTTGGTTTTAGAACGCATTTACTAAAAAAATTAAGTATTCCATACTCAAACATAATTTTTTTTTCCCATTTGAATTATTCAGAGCATTAAACATCAACTTCATATTTCCGTAAAGTTAAAACTTTAGCAAGACCATTTATATTATTTACATATAGTTTCACTACTTGCCATTGATATGTAGTTTGTCTATACTCCTTATCACTTACTAAAAAGGGGAGTTCAATGACAACAATTTTTGACAACGATAAAGAGATACTTCAAGCGCTTTCAGATGACGAGCATTTAACTGCCGAAGCTGCCGGGCCAGATGCGCGTGAGTTCTGGAACGAGGCGCTTGTTGCCAGAATAAAAGTCGCACGGGAGATGCACCAAAGCGAAGGATACGGAGTTGAAGCAATTTCAGCGTATGCCGTCTTAGGGCTTTTCATCGCTGACACTGTAATGCAGTACGCAGAGCAAGTTGCCATCAAAGAAGAGTTCCGCGTTTTAACCGGCATCGAGGCAGCTCACGGCTTTGATCCAGATGGAGTTCAACATTGATAACTTTCGAGCGCACTGTATTAGCTTTTACGCTTTTTACTGCGTTATTCCTTATCGACAAAATCCTTACCAGAGCGATGTCTGCGAATTTGATGCTGATGTAATCAGTGGTGATGCACTTATTGCCCTGAGCCTTTGGGTCTTACTAACGCTAATGAGCGAAAACTTATGAAGAGAATGATAAATAAAATTTGGGAAGAATTTGAACTATATGTTCATCACGAATTTGACGAAAACGGTTGTGTAGAAATTAAAAGTATTGAGTTATTTGGCATTGACATGATGCCAGCGATGTCCCGCAACAAGCTTGATCTAATTGAAGCTGAAATTGTCAGGCTTGTTGAGTTGGATGACGAGGCCAGTAAGAAGGGGAAAAAAGTTGACGATGCTATTGATGCTTTTTTAGCACAACGAGAAATTTGGCAAGCAAAGAGATTTGGAATTAAAGGGGAAAAAATATGAGTGTTGTTTACGAACCAAGTGCCACTACGCACTGGAAAAATTTGTTTCCTAACAAGATGCTTTTGTTGGGATCGCAGAACTTAAATGCTGGGGAAGAGCTTGTTGCTGAAATTGATAGTGTTGAGGTTCAAGTAATAAAAAGCCAAAAAGGCGATGAAGAGCAAGTACCTGTTGTTAAGTTTACGAATGCCCCGCCAATGGTTTTAAACATCACAAACGCGAAGACTATTGCCAGCTTATACGGCAACACCTATGACCTGTGGAAAGGTCGTTCGATTCAGGTTTATGCCGTACCTATTAAAGCCTTTGGGCAGCAGACAGAAGCCCTGAGAGTGCGTGAGGCTATACCTGACACCAACCAAGACCTAAGCGCTTATGAGGAATTACTCCGCGAGTGTAAGTCGATGGATGATTTAAAAAAGACTTTTGGCGAACTGCCTAAACACCTCAAGCCGAAATTAGTACAAATTAAGGATGAAGTTAAGGAGATATTGCAATGATAAACATGCAGCTAGAACAAGGCTCACCGGCTTGGCATCAGTTGCGTTATGCAATGGTATCAGGCACAAGGCTAAAGAGCGCTGTAGGCTCACCAGCCGTGCAGAAAACGCTAATGAACGAACTCATAGCCGCCAAGATGACCGAGCCCCAAATTATTGAGTTGAATACTCCTGCCGTTGAACGAGGCATTGCTCTTGAACCTTTTGCTATTAAAGCTCTAAGCGAACAAACGGGTGTTGATTTTGAAAATACCGGGATGCTTGTATCGCAAAAAATAAAAGGTTTCGGATTTTCGCCAGATGGCGTTGTATTGAAAGACGGTGTTCTTGAATCAGGTTGCGAGGTCAAATGTCCGTCTAGCAAAAAGCACGTTGAGTACCTACTCGCTGACGATATACCGAAAGAATATTATCACCAAGTTATGTGTCCTTTTTTAATCTCAGACGATGTTGAGTGTTGGTTTTTCGCTTCATACGATGACCGCAATTACGAGCGCCCTCTTTTTGTTAAGTGCGTTACCCGTGAATACTTTAAAGACTTAGAACAGTGCCGGGAAAAACTTATTAACTTTCTTACTGTTGTTGATGACGTTTATTTAGGACTGACATTCTGAAGACTCGGAGCAATTAAAATGAGCAAACAAAGAAAGCCGACTATCAAATTTTTTTGTAGTTTGGGAATTCTTAGACTAGGCCACTATAAAACCAAAATAGAATCGAACGGCACTAACATTTGCATAATTTTGATTGATCATAAGGGCCAAAAATACTTTGGTGTAAATGGAGTTAAAACTTTAAACGCTATTGAGCGGGAAAAATTAAAATGACAAAAGACACGAAACAAATGGGCAACTTTTTTGCAATACTTTCTTGGATTTTTTTCATACCAGTTTTAATTATTTCTAGCATAGCTATGTTTTTTGCTTATCCATTTTTTATTATCTCCGTTTATTTTGAGGAAAAAAAAGTTGAGCATAAATCTAACAGGTAAGCGCTGCCAGTGTTCGGTTTGTCATCGAGTCTTTAGCACAGAAGATAACTTTGACAAGCATCGCGTTGGTAATTGGGGAGATCGGCATTGTGCTGATCCTGCAACCAAAAAAATGAAACAGCAAGATAGTGGCGTATGGGTTAGTCAAAGTAAATTATCACGCTGGGCTAACCAGTAACGACAACGGGAGAGAGTGATGGTAACCAAGAAAGAAGTTGATGAGGCAAAGGAGGAATTAGTCTCTAGCCAATATGCTGCTTATGTTGCTGAGAAGGCAGCTTATGAGGCTGCCCATGTTGCTGCTGTTGCTGCTGATGCTTGTGATGCTGCTCGAAATAAACACCGTAAACTAAAAACGGTATGGGAGTATCAAAATGGTAACTAAAGAAGACGTTGAGAAGGCTCTTGCTGTTTATAGTGCTGTTGCTCTTGATGCTGATGCTGCTGATGATGCTGCTGCTAAGACTGCTGCTGCTGCTAAGGCTGCTAAGGCTGCTTCTGCTAAAGCTTATGATAAAGCTGATTATATTGGTGATGTTTGTGATGCCGCTTGGGATAAATACACCAAACTAAAAAAGGAGTATGAAAATGGTAACTAAAGAACAAGTTGAGAAGGCTTGGGACGATTATGTTGCTCAATATGCTGAATCTTTTGGCCATGGTGACGCTGCTAAGGCTGCTTGTGATGCTGAAGCTTATGTTGCTGTTACTGCCGCTTGGGATAAATACCTTAAACTCAAACGGGAGTATGAAAATGGGAAAGGGTAGCAAGCCGCGACCAATGGCGGTTGATAAAAAGAAATTTGATGAGGCCTTTGATCTTATATTTAAAACTCGCAAAAAGACCCCAGACCACGGAAAGTCTCAGGTTCATGTGAATAAAAAGAAAGAAACAAAGAAAGACAACCACGGTGAAAGCGCTGAAGATGTTGGTTGATTTCAACACTGCGGCTCAGATGCTATGCGTATCTCGATCTCAATTTGATCGAATAGTGACCGCTGGAAAAATCCCCTGTGTACAGATCAGCCAACGATGTCGTAGAATCAAAAAAAGCGACATAGGGGAGTTCGTTGATTCATGTCAATATATCGAAGAAACGGCAGTGAGGTCTGGTGGGTTAAATTCCAAGCCGGTGGTCAGCGCTTCCAGCGATCTTCTGGGTCAACCAAAAAAAGGGAAGCTGAAGCATTCGAGCGCCAGCTAAGAGAAGCCGTTGCAGACCACGCAACACCAATAAAAACAACAAACAAATCATACAGTGAAGCGCTTATAAGATGGGTTGACGAAGGCGCTCCCAAATCAATGCACTCTCACGCAAGAAATACCAGACCGCACTTAGACAATGTGCCGCTTCGCCTAGTGCCAAAAGCAGCAAATGAAATGAAGCAAGCAATGCTTCGAGCCGGGCTTAAACCAACGACAATAAATCGAAGGTTAGCCGTGGTTAAGTCTGTTTTGAACAAAGCGTATAGGGAATGGGATTGGCTTGAGCAGCCGCTTGCAGAGAAAGTAATCAAACTCAGTGAGCGAGGTATGGAAAGAGAGTTCTATCTATCAAAGGAAGAAGTTGACCAGCTAGCTAGTCATTTGTCAGGAGAAGCAAAGTCAGTGACGCTTATTGCTGCGTATACTGGACTTCGGAAGGGTGAGATTCTTTCGCTAAAGCCAAGTAACTGGCAGAAGCCTTACATCGTTTTAACTAATAAAACCAAAAGCAAAAAGCCCAGAACTGTGCCGGTTATTGAGGACTTGCATTCTCATATCACCCCCCCCTTCTCCATATCGGAATATGAATTAAGAGCAGCTTTTGAGAATGCTAGAGAGGCTATCAACCGCGCTGAGATTCGCTTCCATGATCTTCGCCACACTTATGCAAGCTGGTTAGTAAGCCAGCCTAACATTCCAATGGCTACTGTTAGGGATTTGCTTGGGCATTCGAGCCTTGCTGTAACTTCTAAATACTCACACCTTCGCGGCAATACTTTCGATATTGTTACTAACGCGCTTTCTTAAAATTAGTATTCACAACCTTAAATTTGGATGCTAGTATGCGCGTCCAATTTCAGGGCCACATTGTCCTGACTTGGCCGGTTTGCTGTAGCCACTTTTGTAGCCACTTTGTTACGTTCGGTGAGCTTCTATGGTAAATAAATCGGCTAGAAAGCCTTTAAATACCCTGCCCGGGTGGCGAAATTGGTAGACGCAAGGGACTTAAAACACCTTGCGAACGAATGATAAGTTATTGATTTAAATAGAAAAATAATAAAATAGCACCAGGATTGTACCCACTTTTGTACCCAGTAGCTACAAAGATAGTATTGGCGCTGCGATAAAACCACCCACAAGCCTTATTGTGTCAAGGTCAACCCCAACGTCCCATTTATGACTTGATGAGTAAGTAGCAAAATTATCTATGCGCGAGCCGTAACCCTGAAAAGTGATGACATCGTTTACAGCAAGCGTCACATCTGCCACATCGCTTACGGTAGCACTTGATGAAGAAACTGAAATCGCGTCTACACCATTAACTTGAATTCTTGTTCCTACAGATGGGGATTGGGAGGCAGGATTTATATAAACATAAAATCTATAGACCCCTGCTTGGGCAACTGTAATTTCATAATGATCAAGCCAAGCGTTTTCCCAAGAATCACTCCCAGTTCTATCCCTGTCCAATGCTATTTGTGTAGAAATTGAATAGTCACCAGCAGCAGCATCAGCCAAAGCAGCGCCTTTAATTCTGGTTGCATTCTGAAGCCCCAATGCAATAGCCTCTGGGTTATCTCTTAAATCAGTGATTAGGTCTTGAGTAATAGGACTATCGGCATCAATTCTGCCATTACTGATTGGGTTATATGCCATGTTTATTTTTCCCCTTTAAAGGATAACGTAAGGGTCATCGCCATTGGACATTTTTGAGTCTGTTCCAGCGATGAAGCCATAAAGAGTTTGATCTGCCTCGCTTGAGGCTAGATAGTTAGCCTGACCAATCGGGGCAACACTTGACCCCCGCAGCGTTGAAAACCTAAACTGAAGTGCTTTAATTTTGTACAGGTTTTGCTTGGAGTCGTAATCTATAGATGTAACCTGAAACTCAGGACACGCGCATGATCCATCTGCATTTTGAATGTCGGCAGTTTCAAGAAAGAAGTGATCTCCAACTGAAAGCACGGTAGATGAGGGGTCAATCTGAAACTCAATGCGCTTTGGAACATTGCCAAACCTAGATATTAAGCGACCAGCAGTAACACTAGCGGGAGAGCTTGCTCGTATCCACCGACTGAAGATTTCTTTGATTTGCTCTTTACGGTAGCTATTATCTGAATATAAAGTTGAGTCAGTAATAACCTCAGTCGTAGAAAAGTTCGTCTTCTTTTTCACACCCTCTTTGGGGTTACGCAGAGTATGGCTAAACCAAACTGAGCTAATTCGGCCTTTTACATCATCAGTGATTTTTAAGGAATCTTTGACCAAATGCTCGTCTGTCAATATTTTCAAATTTAACAGCTCATCTCCAAATAGCGGAGCTTCTGCCTTCATTTTTATCATCCCGCCATCCCGGTCATCTGACCAAACAGCCAAACCACACTGCTCCACTATTTCTGAAAGCAGCTTATTTGCCTCAACTGGCTTTGTGATATTAGCTGAAAGCAGGTAAGAGCCAAGCCATTGATCAGCTTCAGCTTGCCAATCTGCAAACGGAATAATGGCAGACGGTAACTCAACCTCATCTTCAAGAATATCTCTGAGAACCTCGTCAACTCTCGTAAGCTCCCAATACTTAACTAGCTGTACAGTGTCATCTTGAGAGTGCGTATCAATCAAAGAACCCTCAATCGCCCTGCTTACGATAGTAAATACATCGCCAACCCTAGTGAAAGATATAATCTCGTCACCAATATCAACCCGTCCAGAAGCAGGATACTCAGCACCCTCACCCGTACCAACGGTGAACGTAGTAGGTAGCGGATCATTAGGATCAGTTCCATCAGCCATATCAGCAGTCAATTTACCTAGTGATGGCTTTGGAATCTTTGACTTGAGTGCGTCCCCAAGGGTGAGAATATCCTTTGCTAAGAGCTTTGCTTTACCGTTACGGTTGTCAAAAGAAAACGTGTCGCACAGATATGTATAAGTCTCTACGTTTGTGATGTCATCATTGTCATCTAAGAATCCAAACTTGACCCTGACCTCACGCGAATAGTAGTAAGGATTACGAGCAAAAAACTTACCCCAATACGTTCCGTTCTCTCTCGCAATATAATCGCGTGTGAGCCTGTAGGGGTCGTCCCAATCATCATCTAAGGTATCTTTAAACGTAATCGTTGCATTGGCCCTAACACCTAGACCTTTTCCGGGTGTTATCTCTGTAGGCGATACGTTGACACTCTCAATTAAAGCAAGGTAGTTTTTGCCGGGCAGAACTATGTCTGAAAACTTATGCGTTTTAATTGTGCTGGCGAAATTTGGAGTATCTCCACATGTTCCAAATGTGTTGAAGCACTCCTTACCAATAGACGCAGCAGCAGTGCAAGGTGACTCTCCAAACGTATTGGTGCAGGTTTCAAGGTCAATCTCAACAATGGTAAATGGTCTGCGACCCAGCCTTCCAGCCTCAGAAATAAAGCTCATCGCTTTAAGCCTTTCGCATCAATAGTCCACTCAACCCGACCTGTGTAGTCTTTTACTCTTGGTGGTTTAATGGTTTTTTCTACCCAGCAGAAAGCCGTGTCTGCACCCGCGCCATTATCTAATCTATTCTCAACATCCCAAGCTAAATAGAATGGCTTGGTTTGAAGTGATTCATACAAACCTTTCTTCAACTCTGTTCGCAAAACCTCTTCATCGAGTAATTTAAAGTCAAGCTTCACATCAAAAGGCGCATCACGGTAGCTTGCAGGTAGCGGATTATTATTATTATTGCGCTTGCCTGTTCGCTCCAATGTTTGATAGATACCGGCTGGCGTAAATGGCGCTCGCAGAGAAAACTTGTCAACCACGTTTTCTATCTTTAAAGATTTGCCAACGTAAAAATTCGACACTTGTGGAATTTCAGTGTTCGATCCCGAATTAAACGAAGGAAAATATAATGTGACATATCTTTTTGAATACGTTTGACTTGTCTTGTGAATATAGACATTGCCTTCTGTATTTATATCAACTAAAGCCTCGTTAAGATTACTTGTGGAATCAGAAGCATATAAAAAAACAGGGGTAAAATAGTCACTTAAATAAAAGTTATGGCCTGAAAATGCAACGGTGTCCCATTCTGGGACGAAGGTTAGCTCATAGTCCCAAGTTCCTTGTTGCACAGTAATTGAATCGACATCAATGTAATTTAATTGCTCTAAGGTATTTGGTACTACCGTTGCAGTTGCTCCAGCACTAGGGCCAGAGGTTATGGTAAGAGTCCAACCATCCCAAAAGCCTTTAGGTTTTCTATGGATTGGCGCAAGCACAACTCTTGTTCTTATTGCTGTTGATCCCGAAAAGCTCGTTGTTCCAGTGTATTTTTGCTGAAGATCAAAGTTAATGGCTAAAGTGATTTTAGCGGAAGTATCTAAGCGGCCATCTATACATCTTTCAAGCTCAAATCCATCAATGTTATCGCTAGTTGACCACCCTGACGGAACACCTCCGTAAGCAATACCATTACCCTTAGCAAGCAAATTATCCCAAAGCAACAAACCACTCATGTGCCAAACTCCACGTTAAGATTAACACCGTCACCAAGTTGCTCATTGACAGCTTCGAGTATTCGTCTAGTACCGCTTGGGTCTATTGAACCATCAACGAATAAATTAACCTCTCTAGCAACAGGTTCAAATGCTGTTTCTTCAGGATCATCAAACGCTGGTGCAGAAGGTGATGGAATTGACGGTGCGCTTGGTGCGCTGCCCCCTCCAACACTTGCGCCTCCACCCGGCTTGGCTGAAGCAATAGACTTTACTTGCATCGCTCCAAAACTAACCGCAGCAGCCGCAGCCGCGACCGCGAGAGAAGGGCCAACGATAGGGATGCCCACCATTGCCTTGTATGCTCCGATAGCTGCCCCGTAAGTATTCTGCACAGCTTCCGCAATATCGTAAGCCTGTTTTATTCTAAAAGCGGCCTTATTATTTTTTACTAATTCATTAAAACCAGCTTTCATAAAATTCTTGGTTCTTGTGGCTTCATCCTTTTTCATTTTGCCGTCAAAATTTGCCTTTTTGATTCCCAAGTCTCGCGTATTCTTTAATTTGGCGACATCGTTATCAAACTCAGTTTTCAATTCTTCTTTTTGTTGTGTTGTCTTCGCTTCTTTGGCTAACTCTTCATACTCAAGATTGAGAGCATTAAGATCATTACGATACTGAAGTTTAATATCCATTATTTGTTGCTGCGTTTCTCTTTCTGCATCAATATCACTTTGAGCAAAAGCAGCACTAATTAAAGACTTTTCATTTAAAAAGGTTGTCCATATGTCCAGCGCAGTTTGAGAGGCATCACCATTGAACATGCCATAAGGATTAAAGTCGCTTTCATCACCCTCTGGCACTGGAGGAAGATCAATACTAGGTGCAGCATCAGCTTGTAATTTAGCAATAGCGGCTGCTGTTTCTGATTCAGCTTGAATTTTTCTTTCATTAAATAGCGTTTGAATTTCTTCGCTTTTGATGCCTTTCTCTTCAAGAGCTAATAACTCAGCGTCAATAGCTGCCTTTACAGCTAAAAGCTTTCGCTCTTCAACTTCAATAAACTTACCTTCAGAGTTAAGCTCTGCAATCTCCTGCTGATCAAGTTTGTCTGCTTGCAAAGATAGTTGATCACTAACCAACTTCTTCATTCTTTGTTTTGACTGTTCGTCAATTAGCTGTATTTTTTGATTATATAATTCTTCTGCTTCAGCTTTTAATAGACCGGCAGTTTCCCATTCCTTAATTTGAGCAGCAGCAGCATCCTTTGCAATCTTAACCCTAATTTCTTCAGCTTTAGCAATATCACCAGAGAGTTTGTAAGTCTCCATTCTTATTTCTTGGTTTTTTGCTGCCTCTGAACTGGTTATTAACTCAGCGCGAAGTTTCGCTTGAGCAGCAGCATTATCAGAAACTAATTTTTCCGCAGCTATTTTTCTTGCCGCTCTAGCCTCCTCCTCTTGAGTGAGGCTGTCCATCTCATCCTGATATGACTGAGCTTCTGCTATTTTCTTTTCTAAGAATTTAGATGTATTGCCTTCGCCCAAATTCTTTTTGAGTTTTTCTATATACTGATTGGTATCTGTTAGCTTGGAGCTTAAAAGCTCCATTTTTTCAGGAAGAGTAAGGCCAACAGTTCCGCTCATTTTACGGAATTCTGCATCGAGCTTTGATATTATTGCACCAACAAACCCGCCTATTTCTTTTGTTTTACCAATATTGATGAGCATGTTGTCCCAAGACTCCGACAAGGAATCAACAGAACCAACAAGACCAACATTTTCGCCCTTACCCGCACCACCAACTTGACCAGCAACCTTATCTAAGATTACTCCCTGAGCCTCAAGCAACTGTCCCGATCTTACAAGTTTTTTAATGAGGTCAGATTCAGCCACACTAAAAGATACACCAGAGCGCGTAAGTGCAGTAAGTCCCTTGATAGGGTCTTCTAATGCTTTACCTAGCTGTAGCGCAGCGCCCTTAATATCAGACCCTAGAGCAACTGAAAGGTCTTGAGAAAGAGTTATGGCTCTTTCAAAAGTATCACCAACAACAGTCTTAAAAGTAAGGAGCGCTACCGAAGCGTCCCGTACTTCCTGAACAGAAGCCAAAGACGCTCTAGCAATAGATTGAGCGAGCTCGTCAACTTGTTGCGCTGTTAGTCCGGCAGCCATACCTGTGGAATTGAGTACCGCAGAGATACGACCCATTTCAGATTCATACTTTGCAGCCGCCATGATGCCCTTGGCGAGCACTGTCGTTATTGCCGCAAAGCCAGCACTAGCACTGACCGCAGCAATACCCATGCTCGACAGGCCAGAGGCTATAAAAGATAACCGTCCTGATATTCCATTAAGAGGCCCGGTCAATATAGCCGCTGAGTTAGCTGCCCTCTTAAAGCCAGCGCCCATTTTTTGAGATGCTTCACCAGCCTGATTAAAACCCTTGGATGTTTTTTTTAGGTCTTTATCAGCTTTTTGCGACATCTTTTTGATGCGCTCGCCAGACTTATTGAGCTTGAAGAGCAGATCATCATTCTGAGCCGTGATCTTAATGTTGATTGGGTCAATATTTCTAGCCATCTGTTTTCGCCATCGCCATTAAAGAGTTAAGGGTGTTCTCTGTAGATTGCTTAGATGCCTCTTCCTTCGTCCTAAAAAAGAATTCATCTAAATTTTTGTTGCTTTTAGAATTGATGTTGTAAGTTAGCGAGCACATCATTGCCGCATGGAAGTTATCGCGCCAACTGCCGAAAGGATTCCGTTGATAGAAATCCTGCCACGCAGCAAACTCCCGCGCAGACATTCTTTCCCCCAACTCGCCTACTGTCATCCCCAACCCAAGGGCTAGGGTGAAGTAGAAATCATCAACAGTGTCTAAGGCTTTTTTTCATCATCCTCTTCTTCAGATGAAGCTAAACCAGACAGCTTAGTAATACCTTCAGCTATCTCGGTTAGCGCACCTTCAGGAACAAGATCAAGAATCTGCTCCGGGGTTTGATCTTTGAACTCGGTACAACCCTGCGACACCATCACAGCAAGATTGTAATAAGTATCCTTTTCATCCTTCTGCAAAGCTTTTAGAAAAGCCCTACGCCCACCCGCACTGAGTTCTTGAATATGAATTACCTTATTCTGAACTTTAATTTCTTTAGCTCTGAAGTTGAACATTATGAATATCCCCGTGAGATGCCACCTGACACCTTAAAATTAAATGAAATTGTATTTCTATCCTCAAAGCTTGGGGCTTGCTCCCAAGACTGATAGATAGCGTTAAAAGCCATTGTTACTGTTGTCGTACCATCCGTTACTGAGAAAGCCATATTCCCAGATGCACCCGCTTCGCATTGAGCAATAATGTATTGTTGGATTAAATTACCCGCCAAAAAATTACAACTTATTGAGAATTCTTTTCCGTCAGCAATACCCGCAGTGTAGGTTTCCCCGGTACTGTCAAATGTTGTTGTACGGATAAGAGGGTTTTCTTTACCAAGTCCACCAAGCTCAATAACGCCCGGTATAGCAGAAAAGACTTCAGACGCAGCACCATCTCCAATAGTGAAATTCCAACCACCAATAAACGGCTGAGAATTGACACCAGCCGCAACATTTACTGTGATGGCCTGAGAAGAACCACTCGAATAAAGGTTATCAGCAACGATGGTCGCTGTCGCACCAGATGCCAATGCAGAGGAAGTTAAATTCCAAGTATTGCCACCAGAAAGAGCAAGCGAAAATGTTCCCGGAGATACGCTTGGCGTTGTCCCTAACAGATTGGTTATGTTGACGGTAGAACTCACCGACTCAAACGCATTGATACTGATAGGGTTTTGCGCTGGCGTAATTACAGGGCTTGGTGGATTACCCACCGCGCCCTGACCTGTTATCAAATAAGGCATTTGTCACCCTTCATTGTTGTGCCTATTAAAATGTAGTTAAGCTACATTTTAGGGAGAGTAAGTAACAGCAATCGAACCAGAAATTTTATAGCTGAATGCAATACTGTTTTTGTCGTCAAACGATGGCGACAGTTCCCAAGAAAGCGCAACCACATCAAAAACCATTGTTTTAGTAGTTGTGCCATCAGCCACAATAAACTGAAAGCTACCTGCCGCACCTGCATCGCAATCTGCAACCATTGCTCGCTGTATAGTGTCACCCGGCAAGAAGTTACAAGTTACTGAGAACTCTTTGCCGTCTGCAAGACCAGCAATGTACTCTTCTGCTGCCGAATCAAAGCTAGTGACTCGAATGAGTGGGTTTTCTTTACCCAAGCCACCTAATTCTGTGACCTTTGGGATTGCATCTGAGTAAGTCCAAGAGCCTACTGATCCAGTGCCTCGGTTAAAAGTCCATCCGTTAATGAATGTTGCCATGAGTATTTCCTCTATCTGTGATAAGTAATGTCAAGTTCAAAGACCACCACATAACGCTCAATGTCAGCATCAAAAGCGGTGTATTCGTTTAAGAATTGTGTTCGTTCTACGCTATGAGAACCCGTTACAAAAGTTCCTGTGAAGTCTCTAAGTACAAGCTCAACCTCTTGGGCTAAAGCAACGGCTACATCAAAGCGTTTGTCCAAGATGACTAACTCAACAACTGAGCTAATCAGATCATCGTCACCATTAAATGAGTAGGTGAATCGAGAGCTTTCTTGTTTGTACAGAATTGCTGATCCTTTGTGGTCAGCATGCATAACGTGCGGGAAGATGGAGTCAGTAGAAACGCCAGCGCTCGCTTGCAAATATTGTTGGAGGTCTATAGCAATCATATAAATATCTTCTTCATATCTTTATTGAGTTGCTTGGCAACCATAGTTAAAACTCTTGGACGAGATTGCTTCTCTGAAGCTCTTATCCATCGTCTTGGTGCTACTTTCGTTGTTCTCGTATCGCCCAACTCACCTCTAGCCACATCGGAAAGTTTCTTCCCGGACTTTGAGAGGTTACGACTTGCTTCCTTGACTGCTTTGGGTCGCTTACCGGGCATGTACCCAAACTCAACAAAGTTTGATGCGTAGTAAGCAGTCTGTTTTACACCCACAGCAACAAGCCGAACGCCATCGTATTTTTGGCGAAAGGTTACAACTGATATAGATTTCTTAGTCCAGCCGGGAGCTAACCAGATACTTTTCTTACCTGAATCGCCCTTTACATTATTTCTGTGAGGTTTGTTTCTTTTGTTTTTAGGCGCGTTGGCTCGCATGATGGTACGAACGTAACGACCAGCGGCTCTCTGTGCTTTTAAGAGACTTCTTTGTATCGTCTTTGCATCCGCTCGGCCAATAGCCTTAACGGTTTCCTCATACTGGACGTTATCAGCCACCCGGTTGATCCTTTAAAAGCTTGGTAGCCATCAACTCTAATGTTTGGTGCATGTTGCCAATATCAACGACACTTTCAATGTTGTAGATCGCCCCACTTAACAGGTCTACGACTCGATATGTCGCATTGAGATCATTAAGTGATGGATGCCAGTTGATAGTTATTTTCGCAAGGTCTTCAATGACCTCGCTAATGCTTGACCAGCGCTCTTTGCCTCTAAGCGGCTTGATGTCTGCACGGACTGTTAAAACTGTTGTCCACACATCTATTCGCTGGCCTGTACTCGCATCGTGACCAATATTGTGGCTCTCGATACGAATAGAATCCTTTAGTGTTCCTGCGGGTGGCCTCATAGGACACCGTGGAACTTGGGAGCTACTCGATAAGCATCTAAGTGGAATCTCATACCATTAGGAATGGACTCTAGCTTGTTAATGCCTGTGTCTTCTCTGTTGCGATACATATCAGCAGCTAATAATTTAATTGCTGTTAGCAAAGCATCAGGTACGGTTGTGTAGCCTTCAGTTACTCTAATTTTTATTGGGTTTAATTTAGTCTTGTCATACGGAATTGTAGCTAGGTCAAAGCCTTCCGTTTTTACAGCCTTGGGTGTTGGGCCAAGCAAGTCATATTGATATGGATAGATACTTCCTATACCCACATAATTACTTACTTGCCCAACAGTAGCCAAAACAGATATTCCGTCTACTGATTGAATAGGATAAGACTCAATATAAAAAGTCTCTTCAAAAGAGTCGAAATAGTAATCTGCCACAGTCGATCTTAATATACGCCCAGTATATTGCTGAACCATATCAACAGCAGAATCAATAATGCTTGTGATAAGAGTGTCATCAAGATTATGCTCGACAACAAACCAATCCTTTGCTTCTGCTAATGTAACGACATCATCAGCCGCGACAGATACTATTTCTCTCTTCATGTTCCTACCTTTTACTTAGTTAAGGCTTAAAGGAAAGCACCGCCAACAACAGAAAGCGGGCGATAATGTGCAATAGCCTTACGCTGCTCTGCTCGCAGAGTGATTAAGTTAGATTGCACGTTAGTGTCATCTTGCTCAAACATCTCAACAACAGTGCCTTGACGACTAATAACCGCAGTAGCCATATCAAACGCGCCAATTAGGAATGAACCTTGTGGCATAGCGTTAGTTACAACAATAGGAAGACCCCAAACTTGGTTAGGGATACTCATGCGAGGATTAGCAGCGCGGAACTCTGCATCTGTGGTTTCTTCTAAATCAATCGACTCAACATCCTCCGGGTTCATAATTACAGCCGTTGGGTTGTAATCAGCAACCTGAACTTGAGTGATCGCACCACGAATTTGCTCAGTTAAAGGAGCGCCAACAGTACCGCGAGTAAAAGTTGTGTAAGTTGTGCCAGCAGTTGCCAGCATACCCAGCAAATTTGAACCCGTACCACTGCCATTGATAAGCTGAGAATCACAACGATGCTCTACACCGTAAGCCAAACGGCCATTGATGTAAGAGACTAACAAAGGCGAATCATCAGCAACCTGCTTAGAAACTTTCAGCCAATGGGCTATAGTTTTAACCGGAGAGTTAATCAATTCAAAAGTAATAGCAGACTCAGGCTTCGCTGAGTTTTCATTTGTCTCAGCAGCGTTGTCAGTCCACACAAGCTCTCGCGTGTATTCAACAGCGTTGGATGAAGTATTCTCAGCAAGCAGAACATCAGCAACACGCAAGGCGCGTGATGCACCGGGAACAATTCCACCTCTGCGATCTGGAGCAACAGTTACATCACTACCAACAGTAGTGTTGTTCTGAATATCCAAACGAGCGCGTGAACCGCTATTTTTGAAAGAAGCAAACGCATCAGACTCAGCGAACGCATCGCCAAGAGTAAGAATGCGGTTAGCAGTTGCTTTAGGAGCAGCAAACTTCTGTTCAAGATCAGCAAGAGTCTCAGTGTGAGCTTCAATTTTGTCAGTAAGTGACTTCAAGGCTTCTTGGTTTTTAACTCCCATTTTGCCGTGAGCAGAAACTTCTTCGTTAGTTTTATTGATGAATTCACCAACATCTTTAGTCAGGCTTTCAACCTGTGAGCTTAATTCGGTCATGATTTAATTCCTTTATTTAATAGAGAGGATAATTGAGTGAGATCGAGTGATTGAACGGCAGACTTACTCTGCAAATCTTTCACGGAATGCAAGACTCTTTCAGCCTCGCTATTTGAAGCACCTAACTTACATAGGTAGGCTTTAAATTCTTTAAAATCAGCAAAGTCAGTATTACGCTCATCTTTGTAAGGAGCGTTTTTGAAATGCCTGATAAAATCTTTTGATAATGCAGCAACCTTGCGATTAACTGCTTCAGTTGCAAAACCTTTATCAACGGCTTCGATACCGTTAAGCCAAGTTTCTTCGGCTAACATCGAGCGAATTTCTTTTTCATCGAGTCCTGTTTTCTTTTCATAGATGTTGACCAGGCTGGTTGTCATCTTATCTAACAGGTCTGCTGTTTCGCGCAACTCTTCTGCATTACCCATAGCCATAGTGAAAGGCTCATGGATCATTAAGAAAGAATCTTCCGGCATAGTGATCGTGTCACCGGCCATCAATATGATTGAAGCTGCTGAAGCTGCCACACCTAATACAGAAGTATTAACTGGGGCTTTGTGTGCCGTTAGCATGTTGTGAATAGCTATGCCATCAAAGGCACTGCCTCCGGGCGAGTGAATGCTTACGTTAATGGACTTAACATCACCTAACGCTTTCAAATCACTTGCAAATGAACTCGCTGAGATGCCCCAAGAACCAATCTCGTCATGGATTTCAATCTCAGCAGAATCGTACTTATTCTGAATCTGATACCAAGTCTTCTTCATCGTTTTCTTCCTGTTCAGGTTCTTCTGGTTCGTTTATTTCTTCGCTGGGTTGTGGATTGACTGCTGGAGCTGCTGGTGTAGCGGCTTGCTCTTTTATTTGAGCAAGTGGAAGCATTGCACCCTGCATATAAAGATCGTCACCGTCAGGCATTGGTGGCAGGTCAAGCCGTATACGCGCTTCGTTTGGTGTCATCATGCCGTTCACCACCATGCTACGCAGAGCTTCAGCGCGGCCTTTGGTGTCAGCCCTCAATAGATCAGATACATCGAAGTTAAAATTGTGCGTGTTCTTCTGAGTGCCTGAGAGAAGCTTGCGCTCCAACTCCTGCTCCCAATTAGTCAATAGCGGATTGAGTGTTGTGCTTAACCACCCAATGATGATTTGCTCAATACCAGAGCCCCAAGAGGTTGTGTTTTTGTTATCGTTTATCAGTATTGAAGGTATACCCCAAAACCGAGCGATGTCTTCAAGGTTGTAACGCCTTGATTCCAACATCTGAATCTCGTCTGGGTTTAATTGGATTTTTTGGTATTTAACACCAGCCTCAAGCAACAATGTTTTCTGGTTTTGGCTGTCATCTTTTATGCCTGAGAGCATTTCTTTAAATTTAGCTCGCTGAGTGGCATCTAACACTTGATCTATAGTGAACACACCTATGGGCTTGCCGTTGCCACCAAAATAACTAGCACCAAAGTCCTGAGTCGCAATCTCAGAGCTAATACTCGGCTTGGCATGGCCCAAAGTAGATAAACCAACGTAACCGTTGCCCATGCCCCGGACATGAACCATGTTTTCAGAAGCAATAATGTGCTTATCTAACTCGCTTCCTGCATCCGCATAGAACTCATAAACAACCGAACCGTTAGGTTGAATATCAGGAGTTACCTGCTGTGCTGGAAGTGGATTAAGCGATATAGGCTCGCCACGGCCATTTCTGTGTATCCAAGCGTAGGCATTACCGTGCAAACAATAATTCAGCATCATTGTCTGTTTAAAGTTAAATGGGGTCTGTAATGCGTTAGGTGATCGACCTAAAAGCCTTGCGTTCTCACCCGTTTTAACCAGTTGCTTACTCTCGCCTGAGTTGTCATAAACCCTCAGCGGAAGCGCTGCAACGGTGTTTGATAGCAGGTTAATACAGGCCCATACCCCGCTAACCTGTAAGGCAGTATCCTCATTGACAGGCTTTGATGTAGTAACAGCAGATGAAAAAGGGATATTCACCTGTTGACCACTTTCTTGGCGCGTGGCCTGACCTCCGAAGAAGCCGGATACCCAATTCCTAAATGCCATAATTTATATCTCTAGTGCGATGGGATCATTTAAAAAGTCTGCAAACGAACCAGCGTTTTCATCTGCTGCCATGATTCTATTGAAAGCCATAAGCATGGCAACAACACCATCAATCTTGTTTTGCGGGAACTCTTTATTTGGATAGATGTTATCTTTCTTGTCTAAATGGCAAACCACGTTTGAAATCATCCAACTCAATACAGGGTTGCCGTTGTGGTGAAGCCTTCCAGATATAACCAATGCCTCAAGCTGCTTCATTGGCTCGCTGAAGTTTCTAACGGTTGCGCCTACCTCAATCATGGGTAAGCCTTCTCGAATCATTCGCGTTGAAAACTGCGTTGCCTGAAACGGGTCAAAAGCACACTCAACAATATTGAATCGTTTAGCGTCCTCGATGTAACCGTCTTCAATTAGGTCAAAGTCAATGACATTGCCGGGTGTCGAAGTGATGTAACCACTGCGTTCCCAACCGTCATACTGTGCGTTTACAGAGTTCTCTATCTGATCTTCAGGTAAGAAGTGACGATCAAAGACGTAGTAATGGTCTTCACCATCTACCTTCTTAACGAAGACAGTGACATCAGATGCAATGTCAATCTTGGACGCTAAATCCGTACCTTTGTAACAATCGACACCATGAAAGTCATCAATGTCCAGCGTTGGATCGGCACACCTGTCCCAGAGCGCCATATTCATCCAAGCGCTATCTGCGTTAGTCCAAACACACAAGTGCTTAGTCAAAAAGTTGTTCTGAGCCGACACAACCTCTCTGGCTTTACGGGCCTTTCGAGCGATGTCATCTGGATTGACCGACACACCCCAATTAGGGTTTGCCTTCATCCAAATCCGCTCGTCTGAGAGCAGTGCATCCATGTTGTCTAGGTCTTTATCATCTACCGTGTAAATGATTGAGAAGTATTCATCATCTTCCTGAACACCCTTCAATATCTTGATGGCATAGTCACGCTGCTCGTAACATATCCCAGCACGGTTGAATCCAGCCGTTGTAATGGCCCAAATGAGGGGTTGATCCCTTGCGCCTGTAGCTGTCTCTATGACATCAAACAGTTCTCTTGTCTTGTGAGCATGTAATTCATCAATAAGACCGGCATGTACGTTTAAACCATCGTGATTACCACCCTGATCACGCGATAGCGGTCGGAATACTGAAGATGTCTCTTGTACGAATATTGTGTGAGCAGAAGTGTCCACACCCAACTGAGATTTTAAGTTAGGAGTCTTTTCAGCCATCCGCTTACTGTCTTGCCAAACAATTCTTGCTTGATCGCGGGTTGTCGCTGCCGAATAAACTTCTGCGCCCTCTTCATTGTCGAGTGAGAGCAAATACAGACCCACGCCTGATAGCTTTGTGGACTTTGCGTTCTTCCGTGCAAGCTCTTCATAGATCGTTTTGTAGCGCCTGAGATTAGTCTCTTTGTGCAGCCAACCAAATACAGTTGTCAGGACAAAACACTGCCAATTCTCAAGGCGTATCTTTTCTTTCTTTCTGGCTAATGCACCTTTAATG
>Ga0208643_1000259_pt1 | contig 35705 bp, 55 predicted proteins | sample VirMetDEL_Nov_12_FD_184516 | JGI IMG/M metagenome (GOLD analysis project Ga0208643, IMG submission 184516) | Aqueous microbial communities from the Delaware River and Bay under freshwater to marine salinity gradient to study organic matter... | ecosystem: Environmental > Aquatic > Marine >...
TTTTCCGATCTTACTGGTCCTGTAAATGTAGTATTTGCCATATTAATATCCTCCTAGATATCTGAATACTGTCCCTAGGGTTGTCGACTATACGCGTCAGCATTCATTATTTATTAAATGTATAGTGCTGAAACTATATACTAGTTTTTAGTAGAGTGCAAGAGAGCCTGTAATGTGGAGTGGATTTTTTCCAACGATGTAGCTTTTTATTAAGTAGCTACTGAAACTTCTGGAGCAGAACCTTCAACTGTATTCTGTCTATGGGCGATCTGAGCTTCTTCTAGCTTGATCTTTGTGATGATCTCTTTGACTTTATCATCAATTCTAACCATCTCAAGAGTGTATCTGTTATTATCCAGATGCTCCTGTTCCCACTTCAACTCCAAGGACCTTTTTGCTTTGTATAGGTCTTGTATCATTTATAACCTCCTCATAGGTTATTCTATTCAACGGGCCGAACATTCCCGTTTTTTCCCAAACTATACTATTTTCTCCTAGTTTGTCAAGGATTGCATTTTCTAGTGATGTTGGGGAATCTTCTGATTCTACTTCAAATTTTGCGTAGTGTGCGTAGGCGTTTATTGTAACTATAAATTTTTTCATAACTCTTTTATTGTGTGGTTTAAATGTGGCGGAACTATGTCCCGCCACAAAATTATTGATTAAGCACCTGGTGATGCAAAAATACCTCTAAAGTCAGAAACTCCAAATGAGTATCTTTCTCTAGCTTTGTATCTTACGTTACCAGTATCGAAGTCACCTTCCATCGCTGTTTTAATTGGCGATCTTTCGAAGTACTTCATACCATTTGGTACATCTGTCATAATGTAGAACGCATCTGTATCAGTTAAGAAATTATTCACTCTATAACCTTGAGGAATCATTCCCATAGAAACGATTGCGTTAATATCATTATCAGCTGTTCCTGTTCTACCTTGAGATTTCATTAATCTCTCAGCAGTGAATTGAAGCTCAGAAGGAATAATCATTTTAACACCTCTTGCAGCAATTTTTAGACCTCTTTCGTCTGTCATTGCAGCAATGTCAATTAATGATTGTTCTAATGAAGTTTCATTCAAGTCAGCAGCTGTTGCTAATGTGTTAGACACAGTGCCGGCTACAGTCGGGTGAGATGCGTTAATTAAAGTAACACCATCACCTGAGTTGAACGTACCACCTGGTAGTCCATTGATTAATGGATTAACAGATTTTACTTGTTTAGTATTCGCCATAGATCTAGCTAATGCTTTTGTATATCTACTAGCAAGTCTGTCATACAAGTTGTCTTCAATTGCTTCTTCAGTTATTGCGAAGGCAAGAGCTACAGTCTCGTGACTGTATCTAGCAGTGAAAGTTTCTTGAGCATTGTCAAAAACAACTCCACTTCCTTCAGCTTTAACTTGAGCATTTGCGAAACCTGATAACATAACTTCTTCTTCAAACGCTCTGTCTGAAGATTCTGTAGCATATATTTCAGCATGCTGGTTCTCGTAACGTTTATATTCCAGACCGAATAGTGCATTCAAACCTGGCTCTAGTTCTTTAACTAGTTGTCCTCGTGATATGGCCATTAGATACCTACCGTTCCTTTCAAGAAGTGCTCGTTAATCATAACAACAAGGTTAACATTAGCAGATCCTGCTGTGTTATTTTCAATGTCGTTAGATATTGCAAGTACTCTTAATTGCGCTGTTGCAGTTTTAAGATCAGAGTGATCTAATTCCACTTTTGATACATAGTCTGGTGAACTACCAGCTGCGTATACAATGTCAGCATTCATTCCGACGTCTGCTGCTGCAGTTGCGCCGTCTGATTGTACTTCAAACCTTTCATATGGGTCATCCGATACGAATCCAACAATGTCAGTTGCAGTGTTAGATGCGTTAAGGTGATTAGCATATGTAGGCTTGCTTGTGTTAGCATCAGTAAAGAAAACACCATTAAGTGATCCTAATAGAGTATCTGTTGCTGCCGCTACAGTGATTGTACCAGTGGCTGCCATTTCGACAGGGTCATTTTGGTAAATCGCTGTTGCAGATGCTGCGATATCGTATTCGGATAAACCTTGGTTGTCTCTATTCTGGCCAACTTTTCCGATTGCTCTCAAACCGAAAGCTGCGTCTTTATTTGCCATTATATTTTCTCCTTATGTGAGTTTTCACTCACGGGTTAAGTTTATCCAGCGGTTAAGGAATTGTTAAAAAATTAACTTTTCTTTGTACCACCGAAGGTTACACGTGACTGCCTTTCAATATTGATTGGCATGTCGGGATGCTGTTCCTTCATTAAATCGTTGTCGACAGCTTTTACCTTGTCTTCATGTTGTCTAGCATAATATTCATTACGCTGTTTTGCGATTTCTTCCGGTACCCTAGCCAGCACTAGGCCACCAACTCCGATCACTCCCTTGTATTTACCGTCTTCAACAATTGGATAATCGCCATCAGGATATTCATCGGATCTAACCAATTCGTATCCAGATCTCAGTCTTCCAGCAATATTCTTAGTATCTTGGAATCCTAAAGACTCGGCTCTTAGCCATCTATGTTTAAAACCTGTTGGCGCAGGGGGTGCATCTAAAGATGATGGTGGAGTCCAAACTTTTTTCTGAGAAGTTTTTTCTCTTGTTTGACTCGCACGTGAGGTTCTTTTATCGTTATTATTTTCCATATGCTTATACCTCCTTCGTGATATTTAATTGTTTTGCATACTCTTCAAGTGGCACACCTAATTTTTTAGCAATTGCTACCTGTGAAGGTGTGAGTCTTACAGTTCTGCGACTAGATTTTGTCGTACGTTTTGCCGAAGCAACTTGTTGGACAGGCTTAGTCGTTTCCGTAGGTTCTGTTGTACCAAATTTATGGGGAAATTCAAGTCTTATTCTCTTGTCAATTTCAACATAATATTCGTCACTTGATGGGTCAAACCCTTCTTCTTCTGTTAACTTTTTATGTAGATCAAAAGCAGTGTAAGTCATAGCTGAATCTTGACCGAACCATGAGTTTTTAGTAGCCCATGTTTCAGCTTTTGGATCAGGTGTACCTGTTGCCACTGGTTGTCTATTTAAGTTAATATCAGAAGCAGGTCTTGATTCCTGTTTCTTGTTATACTCTTCTTGAGCAACTTTCGTTTCCTCAAGTTTAGCTTTTTTGTATCCTAACTCAGATATAGATGTCAAAGCTTCTGCTTCGGCCGCTAAATCATTTGCTTCCCTAGCTGCTGCTAGTTTGGCTTGAGCTGCTTGTACACCTGAAGTAATACTATCTTCTGTAGACTTCAAGTATCCTGGTTCAAGCTTCGAGAGTTTTTCTTCAGCTTTTGTTTTAGCTAAAATCATTTTTTCAGCATACGTTAAAGCTTCTTCTCTTTGTCTCTCTGCTTCTCTCCATTTATGAGTAAGTTTAGATATTCTTTTCTTAACGTCTTTAGAATATTGCTCTAACTCATTATCATCTTCTTTTTTATCCTCTGTCGTAGCCTCGTCTAGTTTAGTCTCACGTTCGTTTTCAAACGTTTTGTCCTCGGAAGGTTGTTCCGTTTTTTCTTCATTTGATGCTTCAGTATCAACTACTAATTCATCTTTTTCATCTTGCAGTTCTACCTCTGCACCTGGACCAGATGTATCGATATCTACTGTTTTATTTTCTTCTACGTTTGGCATAGTTTTCTCCTATGATTAATATTGATGAAGTATATCTTCAGGGTTTTCGATGGTTGCTAAAACTTCATCGTCGTTTAGCAATCTAACTTCCCCGCCATCGATCTGAATTCTTGATCCAGCATATCTTGCGAAAATTATCCAGTCGCCTTTTTTACACCAAGGTCCTTCTGGAAATTTATCTTTATCATAACAGTGTGGTCCCATAGCTAATACAAGTCCACAAGTTGAACCAACTTGTTGTCTCTCCAATGTATCCTGCCCCAGGAACAATCCACCTTTAGTTTTTTCTGGCATCTTAAATGGGAGAACTAACATTCTCCATCCAGTTGGATTTGGTAATTTGTTTGTTTCTTTAGTTTTTAAACGCTCATAACCATCAACCTCTTTTTGATGATCATCTTTATATTTATCTAATAGCGCTGGTTTAGTCTTTGTCGAATCCGAAGTCGACGACGTTGTCTGGTCTTTTATTATCATTTTCTGGCTCCTTTGGTTTTAGCAGGTTAGAGATTTCCTGAGATATTTTTAAATAGGCATGTGCCTGTCCCATCATATACTTATATTTTTCCATATTGTCAATACCTCCAGCAATCATGCTGTCTCCAATATTTTGATAGGCTTCTTTTAAATATTTTTGTATTTTACTTATGTATACTAGTTCGTCGTCCATCATTTTTCTTTCTCCTTTTCTTTAATAAATTAACTCTTGAATGCCAACACCATTCAGTGCATTTAATAGCATACGTTTCTATTTTAGCAATAGCACTATCCAATCCTCCAAAAAAATTATAGATAAATCTGTCTAGCACTTCCACCTTCTTCTAGCCTGACGTAGTCTAGAATTAGGATCTGCTGCTGCTTTCGGAAATTTTTTCATTTGTCCTGCACTACGTGCACAATATGACTTTCTACGATTTGCAGCTTTTGATCCTGATTTAACTTTACCAGTCACAGCTGTTTTTAATTTAGAACCTGGATTTTCTCTTCGGTATCTAGCAACACCTGCTTTAGTCATACCTGCACCAGATTCAGTTTTTCTAAAATATTTTTTAGTTTTAGGTGGTTGTTTATCTTGTCTTCGCATTTGGTTTCATTTTCTTAATATGTTTTTTAACTATCTTAGCTTGTTTAGCATGTGTCTTTGATGCTTTTTCTAAACCTTTAGCTACTTTTTTTAATCCTCTTACCATTATATTTTTTGCATCTCCGGGTTAGTTGATAAAATATTTTTTTCTGCTCTTGGTCTAGCTAAAGAATCTTTACTTCTTTTTCTAAGTTGAGCAATAGCAGATTCTTTTAATGCTTTTTCTTTTCTTAATTTTTGTAAATCTTTTTCTAAATTCATTAGATCATACCTTTATAATATTTTGCATAAGATGGATTATTTAATTTTACTCCAGCGTAATCAGAATTAATTGCTGGTCCTGTATATCCACCCATAGATTTTTTAGTTCTTTTTGTAAATGTTGCAACGTTAGTTGGTTTGCCTCCAGGATTACCTGCAGCTCTCTTTCGTTTGACAGCACTCGCCTTTTGCGACTTTGTCATCCGTGTGGCTTTTGCAAGTGGTACGCACTTTGGATATTTTCTCTTCGAACCTTTTGAGCGCCCGCATGGCTGATACTTCCCATCCTTCTTTGGTGCTCCAATGTCCACCCATTTCTCCGATACCCATTTTCTTAGACCCATTATGCACAGCCCATTCTTTTTCTTCTAGCTAATCCGCCACCATGATATACATCACGCATCATTCCGCCGCCCATAGCTTTTTTACGATTTCCTTTTTTACCACCTGGTGTAATTTTACCAGAGCAAACTCCTGACGCATACATGTTTGCGTACGCCGAAGGATATACCTTGAACTTACGCTTCGCTGCTGCTTTCCCTTTTGGACAGAGTTTAGCCATTATGCCATTCCTATTGCTTTTTCTCTAGGTGTTTTCTTTTTCTTTTTACCTTTAGCCATTATAATTTTTTTCTGTAATTCTTTTGGTAAAGTTTTTTGTGCCTTAGTTAAAGTTGGGCCACCTTTATTGTAATAGTTTCTCATTATTTTTTTCCTCCGTTATTCCTAAATATTTGTGTACCCTTTATACCATAGATGCTCGCCACGACAAGTATCCATAAATTTGTAAACCACGATGGGAGCTGCGAAAACATATCGAAGAAAAGTTGGACCTTGTCCATGGCTGTTGGGTCGTCCGATACGACTGCCCAAGCCAGCACCAAAACGGGCAAACTTAAAATTATCAAAACTGCCTCGTCCTTCCAGTCTGATTGACGTGCTTCTAATAATTTTCCCTGGTATTGTTCCTCACCCTGGGCCATTTTAGTAGCGTGCATTAACTGCGCGTCTGACATAGCCATCTTAGTTCGCTGCTTGTTAGCGTAAATTTTACTTCCAGCAGAAACGGCTAATTTAATTGCCGATAACCACATGTTAGATCCATCTAGCTTTTTTAGACTTCTCTTTTAACATTCTTTTAGTGCCTCTTACTTCAACTTCTTCGCCTTTAGCGATATAATTGAAAGCACCATCTGCTGTTGTCTTTGATCTTGGGTCAATTTCAAGATTCATCTTGTCTTCTGACGGGATCTCAACAATTTTATCTAGTTTTTCCATATTTTCTCCTTAATTAATTTATTTTAACTGTTTTTTTAGTTTTTGTCACTAGCCTTTCCTGAAAATCTCAACATTTGGCATCATGTCTTTAGCATTTGGAAGTGTTTTACTTAAAACAGTCTTCTCAATGGATGTATCAGCTCTTAAATTAGCCAATTCTTCGTTTTGTTGAAGTTTATTTTCTTGATTTTGTTGATTCATCATCGTTCTCATCTTATCAAGGTTAAATCTTTCATCGGCATCTTTAGCTTTTCTATCATTTTCCATTGCTCTAAGGTCTAATTCTCTTGATCTTAACTTAGCAATTGGGTCATTGTCGAATTGTGAAGTAATTTTCTTCTCTTCATTCATAAATTCTTCCATCATCTCGGCAATTAGTTGAGCTTTTCTTGCTTCAATTTTTTGTTGCATCATCATAGCTTGTTGACCAATCTGTGGATTCTGTTGAGCCATCTGCTGCATCTGTTGAAGTTGAACTAATTCATCTCTGAACTCTAATTCAATCTGTTCTTGGGCCATTAAACTAATATGTTCAAAAATATTTTTCTCTAATGAAGCCATAACCATTGGATTATTTCTTGCAATGTTTGTTGCCATGAAATTTAAGTGAGCTGTAATGTGTGCTCTATGATCTTGCCCTGGAAAAGCTTGAAACTGTTTACCACCTAAGGCATCAATGTGTTCTAATGCAGGATCTTTTGGTGTTGGCTGCATTGGTTTAATTAAAACAGAATCAATATTTTTTACACCTAGAGCTTCATACATATTTCTGTACGCTGCATACATGTTGTGCATTTGCGGATTAGAAGTTGCCAGCTGCAATTCCGTCTGCGCGAGGGAAATACGCTGAGTCTGTGAAAAAATGTTGGGGTCGGCAACTGGCAATATATCCACCCTATCATCAAAGTCAGATTGTTTAATCATCTTTTGGCCCCCAACTACATCATACGGATACTCTTGGGGTAGATATAACTTGAATACTCTAGCCATTAATCTAAATTCATTTTTAAGAGCTGAGTAAATTCTTTTGTGAATTGCAGACATAGTTCTAGAACCACGTTCTAATAATGCAACTGTAGTTCCAACTGCTGCTTGTTGATTACCATCACCAACTTGTAAATCTGCGATAGATGCAAATCTTTGTCCTGCACCAACTACGACACCCATTAATTGTAATAATGTTTGTGATGGTTCTTTAAATGGTAACATCATAAACGAATCTTTTAAATTTCCACCAGGTGCATCTACATCTCTAAACTCACCGGGTTGAATTGATTGTGCATCATCTCTAATTCTTATACCTCTCATTTTGAAACCAGCTGGCAGATTAGATAACGTTCCCGCATCCAAGAGCTGTCTTAAAGCTGCAGTCGCTGTTCTCGACAGTCCACCAATCATGTGGATTAGACCGAACCCATAAAAACCAAGTCCAGGTAAAAATTTAAAGTGAACAAAATATTGAATTTTGTTTTTCTTTACATCACCTATTTCATAATTTCTTTTAATAGATAAAATTTCTCTTGACCCTTCTGCTAGAGTTACAATATATGGGACCTTAATTCCTGATGGCTCACCAGTCTGTGGATCTTCATCTTCAAAACCTTCAAGATCTAAATTCACATGACACTCTAACAAAGTATACAAATCATCGTTTTGAGATTTCCTAACTCCTTCAAGTTCTCTTTCTTTTTTCTCTACTTCTGATTCTTTGTCTACAGCATCTCCTAGTTCTATATCTCTATAAAAACCTGCTACCTGTTGTTTTCTTAATTCGTTTTCAGAAATTTTTACTTTATGAATGATTGCTTCCGCATCGTCCAATGAGGTAGCCGTGTACGGAACAACCAAATCATCCGCAGGAACAAATTTAGAAACTGCTCTACCTTCTACTTCATCAAAGTAAACTTTTTTGAAAGTAGATCCTGCTAATGGTAGATGAAATAACATAGAATCAAATTCTGGTTCATACTCTTTCATTTGATCCATAATTTGATAATTCATAAAATCTTTAACACGATCAGCTTGTTGAACTTTATCTGGAGTTTGTAATCCAAGAATCTGTGATCTTACCGGTCCATCTGATGGTAGTAATTCTTTATAAGCTAAAGATTGAAATTGAGTAACCGCTTCTGCTAGAACTGGGTGTGTTGCACCTGAAGCTCCTTGGAATGGTTCTGTTCTTTGATCATATTTAAATCCTAATAAATCTAAACCTTGTGTATAAGTTTTCTCCCAGTCTTTTCTTGACATAGAGTAATCCGTATACTTTGAGTTTAAATCTGATGCTAATGATTCCAAAACATCATCGGGTAAAAATTCTGCTAAGTTTGCATAGTGGTCTTCACCACCTTCTTGTGATCCAGCTTTTGGATCAAAGTTAATATCAACTGATCCATCTTCATTTTGTACTTGCTCTACTTCTCCTGGTTTTTCTAATTCTGCTTCAACTTCTTCTACTAAAGTTTCTTGAATCTCTTCTTCTCCAGGAAGCGAAATTTCTTTTCTAGGCTCGTTTGGTAGAGCTTTGTCGATTGTATCGTTTGCCATTTATTTTCTCCGTATGTTTGACTGTTCTAACAGTATTGTAGTTAATATTCAAGCCCTGAGGTGTGGGTCCTGATTTTGGAGGAGGTCCTGATGTTTTACGAAGATAAGATTTGTTTTGCATATTTCCCATACATCACCCCGCCGTTTTTCTTATTAAATCTTTTAAATAACTCTTGTCCTGGTCCCAAAGCAAATTCTTGGTATGACATTCTGTCATCATAACCACCCTTACCACTAAAGAAATAATCTCTCATCCATCTTTCAGACTTAGGCATTGTACCTTTATCAAAACCAATACGTCCACCATTTTTTTTATTTAAAACAGATGAATCTATTTCTTTCTCGTCAACTATAGTTAATCCATATTTGATTGCATGTGATCTAGTTGTTTTTTCTAATTTTTTTCCTTCAGGGCCATAAGCCTCAACTATTACTAATTCGTCATCAGCACCATTACCTTTTGCAAAACCAATACGACCACCTTCAGCCATTTTTGGAAAATACTCTTCTGCAAATTTATCTATATCCATACCCGTGCCTTCTTTGCCACCAAGTTCAATATATTTTTTTGTAACCATTGAATTATATTCAGTGTCACCGCCATCTAAAAAATTAACTCGTTCTTCTACTTCTTCACCATAAGCCGGAGGCATTCGTTTTTTCTCTCCTTCTTGCTTACCTAGTTCAGAGTCATAATAATTTTTTCTTTCTTTAAGAAAACCTAAACCTTCTTGCATTGTGATAACACCTTCTTTAACACCTTTGTCTAAAGTTTCTTGAATTAAACCTATGAGATAGTCATTGGAAGATGGTCCTGTTCCATAAATGCCTTGCAGTAAAGTATCCGCAGATTTTTTAAATTGTTCGACAGTGTATGGTTTTGGGATTGGTTTGTCTGGCATTACAGGACTCCTGCAATACCGCCTTTAGCTCGTTTTTGTTTTTCTTTTTTTACTTTATCAAGCATTCTTTTAATTTCTTCATCCTGTGCTTTTAATTTTTTATAGTAAGTTTTGTAATCTGCAACATCTTCAACATCAGGATTCATAATTTGATTTTCTCTCATGTTTTTAATTTCAGTTACAACAGCGGGGTTACCCATTAGTTTAGGAGTTCCTTGTGCGTAATTCATTCTACCACCATCTTTAACACCCATTCTAGCTTCAGCTAACATTTGTCTTATAAATGATTTAAGATCCATTGGTTCTCTACCCATCTCTTGCATTTCAAAAACATATTGCTCATACTCTCTAAGCAACATTGGATCTGTTCCGCCTGCCATTTTAATTGATGGAGCATCTCTCTTACCATATCTATCTTCGATTTGCATTTCTAAATATTCCATCTCTTCTTCATCTAATAATTCTAAAGGCTTACCAAATAAATCTAAAGACATATCATTTTTCTCAGCCATTGGATCTGGAGCTGATGCCATCATTTTACTTTCTTCAAGACTCTTGATCCCTGAAGCCTGATCCTCTGAACCCATTGCGTAATTTGATCTCATCATATTGCCAGTATAATTTATATTGCCTCCGCCTGCAACATCTTTTCTAGTTCTTCTCATAGCTTCTTTGACAGCTTCACCAAACTCAAAACCTTCTTCGTCCATGAGTTTTTTCACTATCTTTGACATTTCTGATTCTTGATATTCTTCAGCCATATCTAATAATACACTTTTGGTGTTTGTTGTAAAGGTTCATCTTGATAATCATCTGGGTGATTAATTAAACCTCCTTGTCTAAATCTCATTACTGCTTGAGTCATTGAGTCAACTAAATCGTCATGATCTCCATAGGGGAATGCTGCGCATTCTTCAATTACATCTTGGGCAAACTCCATTTCAGTTGGAGCCCAGATTCTACCAGACTCAAATAACGGAGATACTGAGTTAACACGAGTATGTTTATCATTACCTTTTGATGGGGTAAAATTTAAAACTGGTATACCCATTTTTCTAAGTTCATAAGTAAGCGGTAACCCTGATGCCTTACTCTCGATTATAACCGTCTCTGGATTCCAATAACCATATTGATCCATAGCCACTCTACGTAACTCTGGAAACTCATACCGACCTTTTATTGCATCAAGCAACATGAGACAGGGACCACTATCCTCGTTTGGATGAAACACGCCCCAGGTTGTAATAGCAGAATAGTCAGCAGTTTGTTTTTTCATAAAAGCTGTATCGTAAGATTGTATAATATGTTCTATCGCAGGTAGCTCTTCTTTCTCCCAAGGTTGCCACCATTCACGTTTAATTAATGCTCCTTCTTCAGAAGTTGGGTTCTGCATATACTGTGCATTCCACTTTGCACCAGGGATAGAAGCCTTGACTGATTCTAAATCCTTCAGGTTCCAGTATTCAGGCCACAGGGGTTTACCACTTGGTAGGATTGCAGGAAACTCAATCACCTCCCATTGATCAGCCTTTGGTTCTTTTTGTGCAGATATCAAACGACCTGCCAAATCTTTTTCATTCCATCTAGTCATTACAATTACAATTGTTCCACCAGGTTGAAGACGTTGACGTGGACCAGATGTGTACCACTCATAGGTTCTATCCAGAGCTTGAGCATTCATTGCATCTTGTTCAGTATGTGGATCATCAATAATCAAGAGATCGGCACCACGACCAGTAATTGCAGATCCAACACCGGCAGCGTAGTATTCACCACCTTGTTGGGTTTCCCATTTACCGGCAGCCTGACTATCTTCTTTGAGTCTTGTTTGAAATACTTCTTTGTACTCAGGCGAATCCATAAGTTGTTTAGCCTTACGACCAAACCTTACAGATAATTCAGTTGTGTTAGTAGATTGAATAATTTTTAGTTTAGGATTACGACCAACCATCCAGGCGGGTAGTAGATAAGATGCAAACTCAGACTTAGTATGTCTGGGAGCCATGTTTATAATAACACGCTTTATTTTTCCATTTGCAATATCATTAAATTTTTTAGCAACTTGTTGGTGATGTTTACCTTCAATAAAATCAGGCCAAACATGTTTTACAAAAGCCATGAAGTCATCTTTAATACTAGCTTGTTTTTTCTTATCTTTCCATTTAGCCATATATAAGGCTAATTGTCTTTTTACATCAGGTGGCAGCTTTTCAAATTTCTTTAGTTTATCTATATCCATAGTGCATTCGAAAAAAAATTTTGCAAAATTTTTTCAGTTATGTTTTGGGAACCTTAAAGTATTTTACGGCTATGATTATCCAAACCTTTGTATAAATACGTATATACTAGGATCCCTTTTTATTACACTATAAACGATAAATTAAAAAAATTCAAATTTTGCCTGGCGCTTGGTACCTCTATCGATCCGGTACGGTTCCGGTACGGTTCCGCAAGGTCGCCCTGCGACATTTTGTCGCAGGGCATTTTGTCTACTTGACGAGGCTACTGTCTAGTAAATCTATTCATCGTTCCAGCTTCTCTTCATCCTTCTCATCTCTGAGTATAGTTCACCCATATGAAACTTATCGCAAGTCTTAACCCATTCGATTAATTCCTGTCTCATTTGTTTTTGATCTTCATATGATTTAGCTTTATTCTTATCGATTGTCTCGAAGTGCTCTTCGTTCTGTTGTGCCATTATATCCTTTTCTATTTTTAATAACTCTTCAAATGTTTCATTCCCTTTTAATGGGACGCCTAAAAGTTTGGCTGTATTGTCATAATTTATTTTACTCATGCTACTACTGCCAGTCCCATAATTAAACCAAAGAAACCAACAACGCAGTAAAATTCAAAACTAGTCATTATCTCTTTCCTTCCTATATCTTTCGTTTTGCTCATCAATATAATCTTGTGATGATCTTGCTAACCAACACCCTACAATTATAATAGTTACAATAGTTCCTAATAATATCCATTCCATAATTAACCTCGCTTTCGTTTTCTATATTATCACACTGGCGGAGTTAGCGCCAGTGTGCAGATTGTCGCAGTCTAATTCATTGTTGAACTAGGCAGCGCCTTGACTTCCTGGTGCCAGCTCAAACCATTCTTAGACAGGTTTTGGTCTAGTTTTGCGACTAGATTGTCTGGGCTTCCTGCTTCCATAATTGCTTTTTCGGAAGCTCGTTTGTTTGCTCTTATTGTTTCGAGCAATGCGCCCTCGGGTGTTTTTGCAATCTGAGCCCTTGCTGCTGCCGTGGCCCAATCTCGAACCTGCTCCCAACAATCCTCGGGGGTTATCTTGTTGCCATAACTATTTAAGCTGAAATCTTTTTCTTCAAACTTATAATTGACACTAGATTTTTTGGCTACCTTGGATGTTCTAAAGAACCTTGCTGCCTTACTCATTTTACTTTTTACAGTTTCGATAGCTTCCTGCAACTCTTGAATTATTGGTGTTGCTCCAATCTCATCTGCTAGATTTTTTTCTGCTATCTCAACTGCATCCGCCTCGATCGATTTTAGTTTCAATTCGGCGGCGTCAATTAATGGATCATACTGACGGTCTAATTCTTTTTTAAACCAATCTCGCTGCCACTTTTGCATTATTGCTTTTGCCATTTTTACTCCTTTGTTGTTTTCTGTATACTATCATCAACACATGTGTTTTTGAAGATGACACAGTGTCGCATGGCGCCTGCGACATTTTGTCGCGCGTCAATCTGTTTCTTGACAAGATCCAAGAGCCTTGAGCCATGCCTCAAGGTGCGGCAATCTGTCTTAAAATATTTATTGAATAATTAGGATTTTCCTATATAGTTTAATTTCAGCCGCATTTGAAGATTTACCGCTGAAACAAAACAGTAAATCTTAATGGGACTTGCACCAGCAAAAGCAAGTAGGATTAGACAGGCCCTGGAAGATAGCCATTGGGTCTGTCCTGATCCCTGATCCAATGGGCTGGAATGGGTTTGTTAATAGTTCGTACGGCTATTGAGTACTTAACTGTTGGATCTGGGATCAGTTTAGAATGATTATAAAGTAAAAATTATTATGAAAGTAAAAGCACAAGCGCCAAGCAACAAGCTGCGACAAATTGTCGCAGGACAATTTGTACAGTTGACCAAGCCTCAAGCTTCAGGCTTCAGGGTGCGTCAAAGTGTTAAATGTTTTACACCTGGAAAACGTGTAAAGAATAGATTCAGGAGGAATATATAATTATGAAAATAACAGACGCTAAAAAAATAACGGGTTCACTTACTAGAACTTCAAAAATGCCGGGGCTTAGCTATAGCCTGCCAGCCTGGGAATGCAAAACCGGATCTAAATTAAGAAAAATTAAAAATTCAGTTTGTTCGATGTGTTATGCCCTCAAGGGTAATTATACAAGATACAAAGCAATTAAAGCCGCTCAGTATGTAAGACTAGACAGCTTAAAAAATTCTTTATGGGTTGCCGCAATGGTTGCACAAATTAAAAGACAGAAATTTTTTAGATGGCATGATGCTGGTGATGTCCAGGACTTAGACCACTTAAAAAATATTTATGAAGTGTGTAAGTTAACACCTCAAATAAAACACTGGATGCCAACGCGTGAGGCATGGGTCAAGGATCATTTAGACAGCAAACCAGCTAACCTGGTGATCAGGTTTTCACCTCCAATGATTGGACAAAAAAACAACAGCTGGCCAAACTCTTCAATGGTAGTATTAAAAGACGCTAGCTGCCCCGCACCTTCTCAAGGTAACAGCTGCGGCGATTGTCGGGCTTGCTGGGATCCAAAAGTTAAAATTGTATCATACGGTAAACACTAAATGCTGGTTTTCAAACATCCAAAATATTATGAAGAGATGCGCAGGCGCGCGAAAAAATTACAAAAAGAAGAAAAGGAGAGAAATGCCAAAACACAAGCCACAAGCAAGCAACAAGCAGCAAGCGTCAAGCCACAAGCTGGAGACTCAGATAAACCTGATTCATGATCACTGGGCCTTTGATAACGGTTACAAGCCTCAAGCGCCAAGCCACAAGCTGCGACAAAATGTCGCGCGGTATAATGCCTCGGACTACAAAGACTCAAGCAGCAAGGAACATGCGTCATAACCCATGACGCAAGGCTCAAGCTTCAGGCCACAAGCAACAAGCTCCCGGATTCTTTTTCCTCTGTAAAGTTTTGGCAGGCTACAAGAGCCATCCAAAACTAGGATGAAAGTATTGCTGGGATGTTTCACGTGAAACGCAATCTGGTGTGGGGAGAAGGTAACTTTATTAGTTTTTGTATATTTTAATTCAACAGTGAAAAAGACGCCACTATTATTATAACCCAATAGATCGGGAGTACCAGGAACAGCAAGGTTTTCAATCCTAATCCAGGATATTTTAGTAATATTTTTTTTAACTTGTCCATAAAATTTGGTCTCAGGTTTCAAACTAACAGGCTATCCTATTTTGTTTAAAACTTGGCCCATATTCCATGTTTCTGCTTTAACTGTTAAGACTAGTCGATGAGTTTCTCTAGCTCCCAATATTTTATTTTCCATCAATTGTAAAGTAGAAATGTCATAAAATTTACCATCAGGCAAACAAACTTGTACCCTAGCATTTTGTGCAACAGGTGACTTCATCATCTTGTCTAAAACTTGTCTAAGTAATCTTCCGTTCATAACTTTTTATCTTTTAAAGGATGGGGCCCAGTATCTCGTAGAAAGAGTTGATAAAACTACGTCGTAAGCCGACCCCAACCAACAACAAAGAACGTGTTATTTAAAATAACACTGATTGATTTTTTATCATTGTCATGCTAAAAGTCAAGTCAGATACAAATATGACACAGAAAACAAAAGACAGACAATACGATGGTAGATCGAGACCTACCAACGATTTATACAAAAAGAACTTCGATAGAATCTTCGGTAAAAAAGAAAAGACTACATCAGAGGTATTGATGGAAGGATTTATAGAAGAGCAAAAAATGTATGAAGACGAAGAGAAAAACAAAATTAACATAGATTACAATTATTTAGACTCATTAAAGGAAAAACTATAATGGGAGTACCAAAAAAATTAACAGAAATGCAAATGAAATTTGCACAAGAACTAGTTGCCAATGAAGGAAGAAAGACCGGCACTCAATGCGCTATCGATGCAGGTTATTCAAAAGATGCAGCAAGACAACAGTCTAGTGTTTTACAAAATCCAAAATTATATCCACTTGTAGTTAAATACATAGGTGAACTCAGAGAAGAATATCAAAAGAAATATGAAGTAACTTTCGGAAGTCACGTTAGAGAATTATCTAAACTTAGAGATGAGGCAAGAGATAAGAAAGCATGGTCAGCTGCGGTGAATGCAGAAGTTGCACGAGGTAAAGCAGCGGGCTTGTATATAGAACAAAAGATAATACGTACTGGTAAATTAGAAGACCTATCAACAGAAGAGCTAGAATCGCGAATGAAACAAATAATCGACGATTACTCTCCCTTACTAGAGGATGTTGAAGTCGAAGAGTTAATAGAAAAAGTAAAGACGCCAGTAAGAAAAAAAGAAGACTCACTAAATTAAGATTTTCTCCATCTTTTTAACACAGCCTTTTGGAAATACATTACGATCACTAAAACATTCTGAGTTAGCATCATAACTTGCAAACGTTCTAAGCACTTTAGAATCATTGTAGAATACATATGCACTAGTAATCATTACAGCAGGCTTCATATCCATGAATTCATTGTTGTCAGCATGTCCGCTGTCTCCTAGTATATCTAACCAAGTGATCTTATAAAAATAGTAGCGCTTTTTATTTATAACAACGTGTCTGTATTTTGATTTTTTATGTGTCATAATTTTCTATAATACTTTTTTACAGGATTTTATGTAAAATAAAATCAAGAAAAAATTTGAGCTCTAATGGGGAAATTGTAACCTTATGTAACCTCATTGTAACCCAATTGTAACCTCAACAATTGGCTTAAAATAACAATAATAGTCAATTGTAACCTTGTAACCCCTCTCTGTAACTTTTTTCAAAAAATATTTTTAAAAATTCCTGGTAAAAAGTATTATACGTTTTTAAATAGGTCAACTCTTCTTAACCATTCCCATGAAAAACGTTGAAATTCCTTATCTTTTATCTCAAACTTTTGAAACAACTTGTCTTTGGTGCACATTAGAATGATTCCAGACTGGATCTTCGTATCATAAACATAGTTATGAGCCATGGCGTATGCTGCCAGCTGCACGAAATAGTCTTCAATCCATTCTTTTCGTTTAGGCTTGTTTGACTGTTTGAAGTCAATTATGGCAGGTTGACCATCATATACCCCAACACAATCTGTTGCTCCAGCGTATAAACCTGGATAATATACAGTGATCTCTGATCCCCATATTTCGTCCAAATGACCCCTGATGCCTGATTCTATAATCTTGTTGGCCATTACCCCTGCAAGTTGCCCCTGATCGCTTAAATCAGCGTGTCTTTGGTCCAGCAAATAGCCTTCTATGATCCTATGCATGATTGTACCACGCTCCGCTGCATCATTCTTAATAAACTCTGCCTTATTTTCGCCAACATTCCGCCTCCATTTAGCCAATATTGCCTTCTTTTCGTCGCTTTGTGTAGCTTGTAAAATAGTCGTAACACTTGGTAATTTCTCTTGAGTTCCCACATCATAATGCCTTTTACCATCAATCAAGGCACGTGTTGAAGTTGGGTAGTCGAATTGTTTATTCCATTTCATCAGTCCTCACTAGTTTAATGTTTAATTTTTGAGCAGCCTCACAAGCTTTGTGAGTATATCTAGTCGATGTAATGACCATCAATTCAACTTCACAGTCCTCAATATCTTGTCTCTCTAAATCTAAAGATCCTTTTAATTCACGTACCACATCAGGACCTACTGGATTTCCAGACTCAAGAGGATGTTTACATTGAGCAAACAGACGTGAGCCGTCCTTTTTGATACCTCTAATATCTATACCGCCGTCGTAATTATTTCTTTTATAAACCTCGTAACCTAATTTTTTAATATACTCACCACAGTATTCTTCAAACCCTGCAGGAGACATCTCAGCTATTTGTTTATGGTGATTGATTGAATCATTAGTTATGTACAAAAGACCATTTAAAGATTTGGTTCTATACTTAATTTGTCTTTGATTCATTTTAGATTTACCCCAGATAGACTCTTTTACATAAGTATGATTGTCCGGTATTGTTATATTGTTATGCTGTGCAATAACTAACTGAGTCTTTGAAGGCTTCATACCTTGCGGCAGTCTTCTAATATGAGCTCTACGTTCCCCAGAAAACTTACGACTTTCACTGTAGAAAACTTTTTCTCTACTGACTTGTTCACGGTCCGGGTTAGTTTTATATCTAACTCTAGGTAAATAAATGTACCTAGGTTGTGTAGTCTTAACACCAGTAGGCACACGACGGCCTCTAAAATTCATGGTTCGATCTCTTTCAATCAATACCTTCCAATCCCTGATGCATGATGCCAGCTTCACGTACAGATGATTAAAGGTATTAGTTAAATTATCATCCTCATCAAAAATTTGTCTTCGATTAACTAACCAGTATCTAAACTCATCTTCTTCTTTACAAAACAATTCAGAGACATATCGATCGTTATCATCATGTAAAAAGATATGAACGTAGTTATCACTCTCAATAAATCTCGCGTACTTAAACACTGGGTCCTCTAACTCAACGCAGGCGTTGTAAGGAATTAATAACCCTGTCTCTTGAGACATGGCCTCATTTAAAATTAAAGAAATTTTTTCTTTTATTGTAGGATCTAAATTGTAATGTTCATGACATCTAAGCTTTAATCCAGGGGCAGTTCTATATTCATCAATATGTTTTCCTAAATCATTATTATTAAATACTTCACCTTTTTCTAAAAACAGCGGGAAATCAGACGAAGCAATTTGATCTAAAGACTTATGAAACAAATCAGAATGTTTCCAATAATATAAACAGTCTATTTGTGTAGCATTTTTTAAATCAATAGGACCAACCGATTTAAGTTCCGCACCAAATTTAGTATATCGATGCATGTAATACAGATCTATGAAGTTTTCTAAAAAATCATTTAACGTAAATTGAATTCTGTTAGGACTTTCTCCCCCCTGATTATTATATCTTGTAGAATAAAGAATAGATTTAGCATCTCTAACATAATTATTTGCCATTAAATACTCATCATTTAAATTACTCATTAAAAGTTTAGATATTTCTTTGGTGTTAAGATTTTTAAAACTTTCTAAAAGAGTTGAAGCAGCTTTGTGGTTTTCTGTATCTTCTTTACTTAATTTTTCAGATTTATTTAACGTTTCAATAAATTGAATTGCTGTTGTATATTTTTGAACAAAAGAAAAAATGTATCCAGCTTTTAATAAATCTAAATTACTAACTGAGTTCATCTTTTCTTTTTGAAAATTTTTTGCTCCATCATTGTACTCATCTCCTAGCATATTAAATACTTCAAAGATGCCATTCATCTTTGCAATTCTTTCAATTATATCAGATGGTAAAGACTCATAAATTTGTAATGATTTTTTGTTTTCTTCTTTTTCTCCTTGTTCAATACAAACTTTAAAATTGTTAGTAAAATCTTTGTTTCTACTTAAAGGTATTACAAAAGCCCGGTTCTTATAAGCTTTAGTGTAAACTATGTATAACGTTAAACCATTTTCAATATATTTTTCAGAAAGTTTAGCTATTTCATAGTTAATATAAAAACTAGTTTCTAAAATACGCATTACCGGAGTTAATATATTCATGTGTCCTTCACTCTGAGCTTTGTACGTGCTAAAAAATTTAGGACCCTTAGGATTTTCATCCAATACAATTAAAAAACCATCTTTATAAGGTTCTAATAAACGTCCATATTTATTTGACTTAGTATCTTTGACTATGGAATAATCAATTTCTTCAGTAGATATAGTTCCAATGTCTTGTATCTCCGATTCTATACCCTGATCAATAAAACCTTGAAGAACATATGATTTAAAATCAATAAAATTATTATGTTTATTGAAAGATGATCCCAAATTATAATTAATAATATTAGTATTTTCTCTTACTTTTTTTTCAAAAAATTTTGTTAATTTATTTTTATCTATATTGTTTTTCTTTGATAATTTTTCTAAAATTTCAGATTCAATAACATCATTTAATAATGTTAAATTTTTAAATTTTTCTTGCGGTGAAGTAAGTTGGTCTTGTTGTTCAGGCGTCATTCTTTTTAAAATTTGTTTTGCTCTTTCTTTGTTAAACTTATCTATTTGTATTTTTTGTTGTTCCGACATATTTTATATTTTAAAACTTTGGAGAGATACTAACTTTTCTTCAGCCTCTGCTATTTTTTGTAATTGTTTATCTACCTCATCAATGTGTTGAGGATGTTCTCCAATACCCACTGAATTTTCCATGTATATTTTAATAGTAGCTTGAGCTTCCGCTATTTGAGCTTCGTATTTAGTTTCGAGAGCATTAATTATTGCTAGTTTTACTGTCATTTTTATCCTCCACTTCTCCTTGAGATTTACAATTCCTGCATTGTTCGATTAAGTGTATCATTGATTCTTGTTGCTCGTTCATACCGATTACCTTTATGTAACCATTGCCCCTGCACGTTTGACATATTATTTTTTTCATAACTTTCCTCTATTACTTTAAATGTTAACCCAACTTTTTTTCTAACTAAATTGTGATCCAAATCAGCATAGTGGCAAATTGTGGCAAAATCTTGATTAGGTTCTGTAATATATAAAAGGTCATGAAATGTCACATCTGCTTTGTATTTGTATTTCATCACACATGCTTTAATTGCATCTTCTATGGCGACTATAAGAACGTTTCGCCATAAAGATTTTATAGGATCTTTTGTTTTTGATTGATAAATATCAATCGCTTTTGTTCCGTAACTTACCATTTAACTTTACTACTTTCTCGTTGATTATTAATTCCAGAGCCTTGGCTCTAGATACTTTCACTGTTGGCACTATAGCTTTACAAATTTTATCTAACTTTTCACACGCTTCATGTGAAAGTGCCACTGATTTATATTTACTTATGTCTGTCATTACTGTATCCTTACTAACTTTATATTTAATATATAGGATTTTTATATTTTTTTACAAGGAAGTCAATGAAATTTTTACTAACTATTTTTATATGTTCAGGCATAAATGCTAACGATTGTCTTACCAATCAGAGCTACCCAAAAGTATACCCCGACCATCACGATTGCATACGTGCTGGGTTGACAGAGTCGTATGAAATACTATACGCTAATGGTAATTTTACCAAAGAACAGATAAACAAGTTACAGTTGTATGCTAAATACACATGTAGCCCTGTTAAAGATGAAGGAAAAGTAACTACTTAGTTTTTTTACGAAAAATTGGATGAGTGTCCTCAGAAATTGGAGGCAAAGTCTTAAGTAATTTATACCATTGATCCCTGATGCCTGGATCCTTATTCTTGTTATATTGTCTCGCTAACTCATCAGCTTTATTCGTTACCACTCTAATTAAACTATCCATAATTAACCTTGGCCCTTGTACCTTCGTTGCTTTTGTTGACGCTTCTCACTTTTATTTTTATTTTTCTTATGTTGACGAGCGCCTCTCTTCTTAGGCTTGTCTCGAGGTGTAAAAAATTTAAAGCTTTGTCTGGCCATTATTTTTTATAAAATTTTTATCGTGTTCAGACAGCTGCATGTATCTTATTCTGCCATTAATATGCTGTTTGGTATCAGCGCCACAACCTGTGCATCTATAAAAATCTTGCACAAGAGCAACTAAAATAGTTTCATCACCACATTCTTCACAGTGGCCAACAACTGTATCAATCTTATTGAATAATTTTATTGTTTTATCATCTATCATATTAGATCTTTTGCTTTTCCTATTACAGGTTTGTATTTAGTTTTACCTTCAGATTTATAAGCCCACAAAAATTGTTTTCTAGGTTGATCAGGTGTGTAGCTGCAATGTATCCATCCCGAGTTAGGTTCGCCAGGCGTGTAAAACTCGAGTATCAATTGATCGTAGTCTAGGTTCATATGAATCCAATCAGCAAGTTCAGCATTGTCTGTTCCAATACATTCGAAGTCTGCGGCCTCAGCTTTGGCGTGCTGTGAATTTACAGAGCTGCCTATTTTTAGGCACAGCTGTTCGCTACGAAACCCTGACGTTACCTTAACTCTACCGAAGTGATCACGTACGGGCTGTAAAATATTTTCACAAAGTGCTTTTAATTTTTCTATCTGACCTGAGTTTGGATTGTTGTTGATATCCAAACGTATAGCAGTATCAGACTTGATAAGCTCTTGAAGAGAAAAATTTCTTGATAATTCCATTATTGACAACTTAAACACTCATCGCTGTCATTGTCAAGATCAGCTAGAGCTTCTTCCTTACAGTCTTGGCTACAAAACATATCTAATTCGTCTTTAGCCTCAAATTCTTTTTTACATTGTTTACAGTTTTTCATTATTCTAATATTAACTTTTTAATTGAAAAAGATCCATCTATATTTGTCTCAAGTTCTGCTTTAGACTTTATACATTGATATTTTATGTGCGACTTAGATTCACGTTTAGCGACACGCTTGCCTTTGAGACAATCTGACATTGTCGGTTGGATACGTGCTTCCTTAATCTCTCCGTGTACAATCATAAGTAAAGCTACAATCAACTCTGTCATTAATAAGCCTTGCCATTTTCTCTTACCTTATCTTTCAATCCTTCAATATCTTCTAATGCTTTATCTAATTGCTCTCTTAAAAATTCTATATTGACTTTGTTAGTCATGTTCATTTCTTGAGTTTCTTCCATCTTCTCTACAGTTTTATATAAATCCTCAATTAAAAAATGTTGCTCTTGATCCGTGGGCACTTGTTCAGATTTCTTTAACAAATCATTTTCAAACAACTCACGCGATGTCTCTAATGATACTAATCTTGAGGTTAGTTCTGTGTATGCGAACACGCCCATTCCGACTAAAATTATAAGGCTAGCTACCGTTTTCATCGGCATTTGTACAGCTGCAGATTCTGATATGTTTAATGGTTTAGTCATTTTTAGGTTTTGGTAGAGGCAGTATATAGTCTTTTGGTGGGATTTTCAATTTGCTTTTTTTGGGCCCTATAAGCTTATCATTCATTAATTTGACGTCAGGGTTCTCTTTTTTGTAGTCATCTTTCATATTATCCCAAAGACTCTTGTCATCTGAGGGTCTAGTGTTGTTTCCTGTTGGAGCAACGCCAACACATTTAGATACTAATAAATTAAAACTAGGGTTGTGTTTTAATGTAGGATTACTGTTAACTCTTCCACACATTTTCATTAATTCTAGCTGTTGTTTTAGTTCCATGTTTTCTTGTTGGACAGTTTTAAATTCATCGGTGCAGGCTGAACCTAGATAGTGTCTCCAAGTTAAACGTATGGATTTATCATCAGAAGGGCTGTTATAATTGTTAGTAGAATCATAGTGTCTATACCTATTTTCTGAATCTCTTTGTTCTACTGATACTGAAAGATCACCGGTGCTGCAAGTGTTGGTCCCATTAGTTAAATAATCGTTTCTAGGATATGCAGGTTCCACAAACAAAGCCAACATTGTAAGAGCTAAAATAAGTATCGCTGTAAATCTGTAATTCATCCTGCAATACTCCATTGTTCATAAATCCTATCGGTTTAAATCTTTTATATCGTAATCGTGTTCTCTAACTTGATCTGCTAATTGTCTGTATAAATTTTCTGCCATCTGCCAAGTAGACTCAGCAGAAGTTAGTCTTGTGTTTTGATCTACAATTTTATCTTCAGCAACTTTTAAATCTCTTTTAAGATCTATAATTTCTTGCTGGTTGGTGTTGATAGTATCTGTAAGATTAACAATATAACGAACACCTGTAAAAGTTCCAACTAAGACCGAAGCCACAACTGGAACCATTACTATATTTTTTTTTAACAGATCTGCTAAATTCATTATCTAGTCCAAAAAAATATTCTTTTCCACCAAGGTGTGTGCGTAGGATGAATACAAGTTGCACATCCACAACCACCCTCTATAGGTAATCCTGGACACTTATCCCCACAATGGCATTCATGTTCACATTCAATACAAATCATTTTTTCTCCTCTATATCATAAAACATTTTATCAGAATCTTCCGTTACCCAATCAGATCCTTCACAGTCCCAGTACGTAGTTTGCACACTATAGTCTGGCCAATCATTATCTGTTGTATAACTGTTCACATGCCAAATGATCCTGTTGTTTGGCTGCGCTGCATAATTACCATTTTTCAACGCTAATATGTGTGCACATTTGTGCTCTTGCGGAATTTCTGAATGTTCCGTGTTCAGTATATTAGTCTCTGGATGCGCCCAGTCAATAGTAAATAAATATTGACCTTCATAGAATTTTTTATCTTTACCTAAATACTTACCGTCTATACCAGCCAACCAATCAAAACAATGGACACTAGGATAATAACTAAAGCAGTTCCACAGTTCGAGTTGATCCACTCGCATATCAGGCACGTCTTTTCTTTCAAATTCTTTTTGAAAGAATGCTGAGATAGGTAGTCTATAAAAGACCGCACCATTTGGTAACATGCAATGAAATAAGATTGCACGACCTGAAATAGAGCTAAGACCAAAGATAACACAGTCACTAGACTGTCCTTTATTTTTTTTAAGATCATAGAGATACTCCCTTCTTATTTTACAATAAATTGGCGGTATATTAGCATTTAAATAAGCCATAGTACATTATTTTATTTCACCCCAGTTTGGACCATATTCATCGTCTACTTTGTTTGGAACTTCTAGATCCACTGCGTGGATCATGATGTCTTTTATTCTATCAGCTTGTTGCTGTGATTCAATAGAAAAGTCTAACTCATCATGTACTTGTATGTGAGCCAAGATTCCTTCTTTATGAAGCTTGACCATAGCTTGTTTAGTCATGTCAGCTGCACTACCTTGAATTAATTTATTTAAAGACTTGTAAGTGAATGCTCTACGGTGACCATTTTTGTGCCAATAGTTTTTCTTCTTTTGTCTTTTGTCATCTAAAACAAATTCTCCATCGTCATCTTTTAACCATTCACCCATATTTTGAAGTTGAAGCATTCTTTCTTCATCTTCTGCTGGTACATACTTACCCCAGTCTGTGCCTTTTAAAATAGGTTCGTATTTTGGAAAACGACAACGTCTACCAAGTAATGTTTTTATTTGCCCTTTGTTTTCTGCAGCACTCATAGCTTTGTTCATTAGTTGTTTTACAAATGGAACTTTACTATGATACTTGTCAAATAATTCATCAGCTTTTTCTTTTGTAACGCCTAACTCTGCTTGAAGTTTTGCCTTACCCATACCATAAAACAATCCAAGATTAATTGTTTTTGCTTCCGATCTTGGAATCTCAGCCATCTCTGCAACTATCTTGTGAAAGTCTGTTGATGGATCTGAATCATATGAATCTGCAATTGTATTTACAGATGGTAATTCATAACGCAAAGCATAGTGTGCAACTAACCTTGGTTCCTGTTGCGAGTAATCGAAACAACCCCACTTACAATTTTCTTCAGGTATAAATAATGATCTAATCATGGGGCCTGTTACCGGATCCCTGGCTGGTATCTGCTGTAGATTAGGGTTAGAATAACTAAATCTACCCGTAACTGTACCACCATCATCAGAACGAATTTGATTAATACCTGCATGTATTCTACCACAATGTTCATGATCAATAATGGTATCAATAAAGGTTGTTCTAACCTTGTTTATTTTTCTAGCTTCTGCTATCATCTTAACTACAGGATGTTTATGATTTGTAATAAAGTTTTTAGTGAAAGAAGGTGTTTTTGTTTTTGCAGTTAATTCATATTTTAAATTCAAGTTGTCAAAAGCTTTGGCAATACTTGCTCCTGCCCATAGTTGAACTTCTTGGTTACATTGTTTTTTTATTTGTAGGAGTAACATTTCTTCTTGTACTGCTAACTCTTTCTTCAATCTATGAGCTTTTTCAACGTCCACTCTCACGCCAAGAAATCGCATATCGACCAGGCAGGGAAAAAGATCCGTTTCAAGATTAAAAATATTCTGTAGTTGTTGTTCTTCAATTATTTTTTTAAAATACTGCCACAATTCTAAAGTAAGTTCAGCGTCTGCTTCAGCATATTCTCCAACTTCCATAGCAGGCAATCTCCACATATCAGCTTTAGGATCTAATCCTCTTGACTTTGCAGCTTCAATTAGTTTTGTTTCGTTCTTACCTTTCTTTAAGAAAGCCCAAGACAAAGTATTTAGTGTGTAAGAAAATCTATTCTCATCTATAAGACTGGCTGCAATCATAGTATCTATAATTAAACCATTGATTTTTATACCTAATTTACGTATCCAACATACGTCGTACATTGCATTATGAAATACTTTTTTTGCAGGTAAAGCACAAACATCTGTAAACCAATCTAAAACTTGTTTACGGTCCATGTTAGGTCCTTCTTCATGTGCAATTGGATAATAAGCTTTCCATCCTTCAACAGCCACAGCTATACCTACAATTTCTCCTACACCTATGATTGCTCCTGAACCTAGTTTCTTTAGATTTGGATCACGTGTCTCTAAGTCAATTCCTATTTCCTCATACTTAGATAAATCTGGAAATTCTTTTGGCTGTAACCACTCTGTTTGAGGTATTATCATTTCTTTTTACCCATGTCTTTCAGTGTTTTAATTTCTAATTCACAGTAATGAATTATTTTTTCTAAGTCTTGTATTCCCGCCTTGTTCTTGTATCGACACACATACTTTATAACATTTCCCTGAAAAAAGGAAAGGTCGTTCTTAGAAACAAATTCATATGGTTGAATATGAAATTTTTTATAATGTGATCCGCCAATTTGTTTTTCTTGTGGTCCTTTAGTGCTTTCAAATATACTATTGTCTGTCATAGTTTGTATCCCTTCCTCTGTATTTTTGCTTTTAGTTTATATAAATTATTTTTTGCACGAGTAACCGCAACGTACCAAACTCTATGCTCTTCATCCTCCTTGTCTTCACTTTTCTTTATTGCTTTCAATATTTTGTTACCCATATCTAAACATAGAATAACATTATCTTGTTCACCACCTTTAATGGCATGAATGGTTGATGTCCAGATTCTAGCAGGTTGACTTAAATCTTCACCTGCTTCAATTAAACCTAGAAGATAATCTTTATCTTCTTGTTCTATATTTTGAAAAGCTTCATACCAATCTTTTTTTAAATTAAATTCTTCTGTGCCTGTGTATTCTTTAATATCTTTTATATTTTTTTCTTCTATTTTAATATTATTTTGCAACAATTCATAATTTTTTATAGCATTGTATGCCCTAACCCTGACGCTTTTTCCTCGATTACTTTCAAAATATAAATTCTTTTTCTTTAGTTGTTCTTCTATTTTTAATAGTCTTGATACTGTTCTAGTTAATATTAACCACTTACCCTTGGTTAAATCTACCTGGTCCAGGTTAGCAATCCCCTCACAGTTTCCTTCGTAGTCTCTTGGATAATATTTTTTTTCTTTTCTATTACCAACAATGTTTTCTATACACATTTGTGATTGTTCTTGTATAGCTTTTGATATTCTTCTAGACTTATGTAATACTTTTTCTTTTGCAGGTTCATCAATAAATCTATTTACATCAGCTCCGGCCCAGGCAAAGATAGCTTGGTCATCATCTCCAGCAAGATAAATGTCTTTACTTTTTTCTTTAAACTTATCGTACAGCTTCCATTGTAATGGTGATAGATCCTGCGCTTCGTCAATAAATACTGTATCGAACTCAGGAATTTTATTATCTTTCTCCAATAACATTTCTATCATATCATTAAAGTCAATTAATTTTTTCTTTTTTTTATAAACCATTAAATTTTCTGCAATGTGTTCTAATATAATCCAATCAACTTCTTTTGAATTATGTTCTCCACGGTCAAACTCTTCTCTTATGTCTACACACCTATTGATTGCTCTATGTATCAATTGAAAGTATGGATTGTCACAAGTTAAAAAAGAAGTTTCTTCTTTGTTATATCTGTCATAGTATTTTACTTTCACATTTAATTTTTTACCAAAACTTTCGTAATGATATGGCTGCATTACATCCTCTTCTTTTAATCCTAAAATATTAAATGCAAATGAATGGAGTGTTTGAAAGTATGGTAGTTTTTTATCTTCTGCTGGCATTCTTTTCTTTGCTTCACCTGCAGCTTTTTTAGTAAATGCAAAATAACCTATCTTATGTAATGGTGTTCCAACTCTTGCGTAGGCTTTGGCTCTTGATATCAATCTATATGTTTTACCCGTACCAGGAGGGCCATATATTTTATATATCATTAAATAATATCCTCTTCATCTTCGAAGTCTACAATCTCTTGTACCTGTTTTCTTTCTTCAAAAATATGTAAAGGTATCTTAAGAACTTTTATTGGAGGAAAATAGTTATCGTCTTTATCTTTACCAGGAAATCTTTTTGGTTTATTAAACAAAGCTTTCTTATCTTTATCATCACTTTTAAATAATTCTTTTATCATGTTAGAAGTTCTTTGCGGATCTGTTTTCCATTCTCTGGTTTTTAAATCAGAATAAAACTCATCATAAACAAACCATGCGTAATTTTCATCCACCAAAGGTTTACCACTTTCGAATGATTTATATGTTGTAGCTTTTGGTCCATAAATATATTTCTCTAAATTCTTTAACAAAATATCCATAGGACTTGTGCCCTCTACTGGTTCAATAGTTTCTACTTTTTCTTTGTCAAATAATAACTGCATTATTTCAATAAAGTCATTACCTTTTATATTTGGTGGAACTACAAATGCTTGCTCCATCATCAATGCTCTCAATGCTTTTTGACTCTCTAGTTTATAAATATCTTTTGCATGTACTTGAACTGTTTCACCATCTTCTCTTTCAACAGTAAACTTCCATTCAGGTGTAGGTTTATAATTTATTTTTTGTAATGCTGACATCCTAGGCCATACAGGTTTATCATCAGATAAGATTCCAAACTTTCTTTTTAAACACACGGGTTTAACACATACAGGAGATAATAACTCTCCATTGCATTGATAACCTTTTGTTTCTTTGTCCCAACTTTTAATCTTTGTTTTGACATGATCATCTGTCCATTTAGAATCAAACTTAAAATAATTTCTAGCTGCTTCAACTATCTTATCTTTCCAATTATCTTTGTATTTCTTTTTAGCAAACACCATATAGTTATATAAAAATCTATCTCTATCATCTGTCATTATTTCTTTTGTAAGAACTCCAAGACAAGGTGGACCATCATTAAATTCTTCTCCACTACCTTTTAATTCATCTGAAATAATTTTTTCTTGTATATCTTTTAATTGTTTTTTGTTTACTGCATTCAGCTCAATACATTTTACAAACATATCCAGAGACATTTCAGTTCCATCAGGTGCTAATGCTCTTCGACCATCTGCATTGTATGGAAGATTTATAAAGTTACCGTTTGCTTTGTTACCTTTTTCATCTGAAGAACGTAAACTTGTTTGTTTAGGAAATATTTCTGTTTTAGTATTTAACTTAAATACATAAAGCATTTGCTCTAAGAACTGTCTTATCTCTATTGCTTTTACGAATTCAGTGGTGAACACATATAAATGTAGTCCACCACTTTTGGACAGGACAGGGATGATTGGTAAACTTTTTTCTTGTATAGTTTTTAAATAATGTTCTCTATCAATTGGATACTTATCTACATCGATCGCACCAAATCTTGCAGTGCCATCATCGGTACATGGTTGAATACCAATTGATTTGATTCCCGTTAAATGATCTTCATAATCTTTTTCTGTAACTTTTAATTGTGACCATTCATGTTTAAATTTTTTCTTACCTGTTTCTGGATCTACGTATCCCTCGTTTATTTTACAGACACCATAATTACGTGTTAACCCTGTAAAATACTTTATAAAATCTTTCATTCCCATCCCTGTTTTTAAGGCGCCTCCAGTCTCCCTTCAGCGCCTCTGCTTGGCCAGCATTCCCCAAAGGGAAACTAGATAATGTCTTCTTTACTCTTAGTTGATGCAACCTGTTCATACTTAGGTTTCGCTGCACCTGCAAAAGCTTCTTCTTGAAGTTTTTTTGCAGTTTCATAGATCGATAAATCTTCTGGCTTAGATACATCTAACATTCTAACCTTACTAGGTTTATAGACGTGCCAGCTTTTATCTCCCCAGTTTTTACCAACTGTTTTAAGATTAAAGACTGCTGCAAATGCTGCAGGTTTAAATGAACCTTGAGCATCTTTTACTCTAAGATTATCAATTAAATCATTTAACTCTCTACCTGGAGTTAAGTTAGATGATCTCATAGTGATAACTGCTCTTCTCGCTTCACCGTTAATTAATGCTAGTACAAAGAAATACATAGTTTTTTCACAGTAATTACCGTTAGATAATCTGTACTTACCATTTTTTTCTTCTACTGCATCCGCAGGTGGATTGATGTGAGTACCGACTGGTGCTGCTGCACTGTCTCCTCTCTCTTGCCATTCTGGATATCTAGTGTGAGTGTGACACACAACTACTTCTAGTCCTTTATCACCATCAATTAAACTACCCATACTTCCAGAATATATCATTCCAGGTTTAGCACCTTCAACGTATTTAGCGTTTCTTGTGTTACACTCAGGTGATAATTGGTGAAGGATTTTTAAAATCACAGTTGATTTATCACTGGACTTTAATTCCTCCGTACCTTTTCCTGCATCGGATCTTAAGCTTACTGGTGATAGTGCACCTGCACTATTCTTTTGAACCATGTCTGTATTATTACTCATATATGTTTACTCCTATATATAGTTATTGGTTTATTTTTTATTTTTTATTTTTGTTTGATTTCCATCAAACGTCCAAAAAAGATCTTCTGGAACTTCATTACCTTTGTTCTTCCAATCTTCCATGGTTACTTTAAGAGTCATGGCATGAACTGCTTCTTTTTGAGAAGGTTCATAACCAGACTCTTTTGCAAGGTTAGCATATTCTGCAGCCTTGTTTTCTTCGCCTTGACCAAAGTTAACTGTGATTTCATTTTTCACAATATCACCTAAGCCATTATTTCGAAGCCATTGTATCGCCTCAGCTTTTTTATCAGCTTTTATTGTGGCGCTATAAATTTTTTTAACAGATAATTCGGAACCATCTTTAAGTTTAAGAGTACTTAAATTCATCTTTTCCATAAGTTCAGGAATAGTAAAATTATTTAATTGTTTTTCTTGCTCTTTTAATTCTTTTAGATTTGCCTCTGTACTAGATATCTGTGCATTAATAGAATTTAATTTTTCTATTTGCTCAGACAGTTCTGTTGGATCAATTGCATTTAATTGATCGGGTGCATCGTCACGTAGATTTATCATTTTTAACTCCTTTATTTAAATTAACTTTCATGTTTCGTAATATAGAAACAAATTAATCTTTGTCAAGACTACTTGTTAAATAAATTTATTTCTATAGGAAAATAAGACGCTTGAATTCTGTCCCACTTTAATAATTTAAAGCGACCATTTGTCACATCACTTGCAACGGCACATACAACTCCAATTAGAGCAGGATCACCATACAACAAAAGATAATCATCAGATGTAAAATCTTTTAAACTATTTTTTATTTCTATAATTAATGGTCCCGGTGAAAATTGCATTTGTTTTAATTTAGGAAACATTGTCTTAATTTCGCCATATTTAATTGCAGGAGTCAAATCAAATTTAGGTTTCCCTGTTTCTCTATCCGTGGGTATTTCTTGCACTAAATAAACTTTGGACAAAGTTGTCGCATCATCAACATAGTGTTGTTTATTATTATATTTTAATATTTTCATATTGACTTTATATCTTTCTCTTCTTATATACACCAATAGAAAGCAAAGTAAAGGTATATATAAATTATGAATTACAAATTTAAAACAAAACCATATAAGCATCAGCTAGATGCATTACAAGACTCTTGGGACAAAGAAAACTTTGCCTATTTCATGGAGATGGGTACGGGTAAATCTAAAGTTCTTTTGGATAACGCTGCAATGTTATATGACAAAGGTAAAATTAATGGTCTATTAATTATTGCACCTAAAGGTGTATATAAAAACTGGTACGACTCAGAGATACCAACACACTTACCTGATCACATTTTTAAAAAAATGGTGTTGTGGAAGACATCAGATAAATCAAAAAAACAACAATTACTTTTAAATACTTTGTTTGAAACAGGAAGTGAGTTTCATATATTATTGATGAATGTAGAAGCTTTCTCAAAAGGTGATGGTGCAGCTTTTGCATATAAATTTTTATCTTGTCACAATGCAATGATAGCGATCGATGAGTCTACAACAATTAAGACTCCTACATCTAATAGAACTAAAAATATTTTAGCACTGAGAGAACATGCTAAATATAGAAGAATACTTACAGGTTCTCCTGTAACTAAATCACCATTAGATCTATTTAGCCAATGTGAGTTCCTTGATCCCTGGCTCCTGGGGCATACTTCATATTGGACATTCAAGTCTCGTTATGCAGTAACTAGAAAGATTCAGGTACAAGGTAGACAAGTAGAAATAGTTGTTGGTTATAGAAACCTGGGTGAGTTATCAGAAAAGATACAACCATTTTCTAAAAGAGTTTTAAAAGATGATTGTCTAGACTTACCTAAAAAGACTTTTATGAAACACGTTGTTGAAATGACTAAAGAACAAAAGAAAGTCTACAAACAAATGAAAGAAGAAGCTATTGCCTATCTTGATGGTAAAGTTTTATCTTCAGCTACAGTCATGACTCAGTTAATGAGACTACATCAAATTACTTGTGGCCACTTCACACCTGATGATGGAGAGATAAAAAATCTTCCATGCAATAGAATGACAGAGCTAATGGACATATTAGAAAATGTACATGGTAAGGCTGTTATCTGGTCCCACTATACTCATGATGTAAGAAGAATTATAGATGAGATTAAAAGAGTATATGGTGATGATTCTGTTGTTGATTATTTTGGTCAGACCACTCCAGAAGAAAGGTCAATTAATATAAAGAAATTTCAGGAGGATGACAAGTGTAGATTTTTTGTAGGAACTACTCACACGGGTGGTTATGGTATTACATTAACTGCTGCAAGTACAATGATTTATTTCTCAAACGGTTATGATTTAGAAAAAAGACAACAATCAGAAGCTAGAATAGATCGTATTGGTCAAACAAAACCTATGACTTATATTGATATTATTTCTGAAGATACTGTTGATGATAGAATTGTTAAAGCTCTTCGTAGCAAAATAAATATTGCTAATCAAATTATGGGTGAGGATTATAAAGATTGGATTTAGATTTTATCTAATAACATTAAGATAACACTAGCCATACCAGCAAGTAATACGCCAGCACATACTATCATTATTTTTTCTATTCTTTTGATTTGTTCTTCTATGGATTTAATTTTATCGTGAGTTTGTTTCTGCATGATTCTACACAGCTTTTCATGTGATTCTATTCGTGTAAGTGCTTCATCTTTTCTAGCCATTATATTGTAACCCCCGCTACAATAAAAACCCGATAGTGTGATACCATCAAACCGCCCAAATAATTCATTACGCTAAACCTCGTTGTCTTAATCTAATTTGTTTTTCTTCATCAGATAATAATGCATTCTCTACTGACGTCAATCCTTGATTCATGGCGCCTGCTGCTGGCATGGCTGCTGTTTGAATTACTTGTTGATTGGGCATTGGTTGTAGTGGTAAAGAACCAATTGTTGGATCTTTAAATTCTATAGTCTTATCTATTTCTTCAGTAAAATCACTTAGATTGAATTCAAATTCTTTTGATAAATCTGCTCCTTGAAAAGCTTCTATCATTTCTATTATCTGAGGTATAGCTTCTTGAAAAGGATCTTCGTAATTTGGATTTGATTCTTGAAACTCTTCAGATTTTCTAGAAAATTTTTCTATAATTCCTTCAGAAGGAACATAAGGATTAAACAATCCTTCAAACAAAGGTCCATATTCTTTTGATGATCTGTTTCTTTCTTCAAAAACTTTTGCTAGTTCTTCATCTTCAACATCAAATTGATTAGCTGCTTTTAAATCTAAATGCATGTTTTGCTGTGTATTAAAAAGTGCTCTATTGGCTATAAAAAATTGTCTAAGAACTTCATCTTTAGTTGTGGGAGATGATAATAATCTTGAATCACCACCTGTAAATTCTCTTCTATCTTCCCTACTCCTTTGGTCATAACCTGTAATTTTAAATTCTAAACCTTTTATGGGATCTATCTTAATTAATCTCCACCCCAGTAAACCAGGTAATTCTTTTTCTATATCGTAAACATTTCCTTTTGGATCAGGTAACCCTTTTGATGCATAATATATTCTAGACAGTTGAGACTTAGAAAAAGGAATTTGTGTTTTTAATAAATGTTCCATAGTAATTCTAACTTTGTCAGGTATAGGTGTTGAATCTGTATATAATTTTTTACCTGTATCAGTTACTCCACCTCTTATAATAATGTCTATAATTGCCTCTGGTGCAATTGACTCTGATGTAAATGGCTCTATTGATCTTGTAAAAGCATCCGATATACCTTTAATAAAACCTGTCATTAATTGTTCATCTTTTTCAATACCCTCTTGAACAGATCTTAGAAGAGTTCTAAAAGGTTGTTCTAAATAATCGTAGGCATTATTACTACTCCAGTTTTGATAATAATAAGTTCTTTTTCCATTTTCATCTTCATCATAAGAAATAAATTTTTTGTCACCAACTTCATATGGCGCAACCCATCTTTCAAGAGCTGTTTCCTGTTCATCCGTAGTTCCTGTTATTGCTTTAAATCCTGCACCTAATCCAACACCTATACTTCCAAATACAGCTGAAGCACCTATTAATCTTTTCATACCAATACCATAAAGAGGATTATCATTTTTAACTAATCCTTTTCCTGTTTCAAAAACCATAGGTAACATATTAGAACCTTTCGTAGGCTTAGAATGTCTCATCTCTTTCAATATTCTACTACCAACACCAACAGCGCTATTCATAACTGCAGTTGGAAAAGATGCAAAGTTACCAAAAGGAGTTGAACGTAACCCTTTTACAATATCAGATACATATGCATAGTTTGGAACTGTATTTCTAACAATATCAGCTGCCTCTTCTTCTAATTGAGTAGCAGTTTTTTTAATACCTGCTTTTAAATATGCCTCCCCTAATCTTTCTTTTTCTACCCAATAGTTATAAATTTTATAAGCATCGTCTTCTAATGTATATAAATCTTGAGCAGGTTTAGTTATTCTAGATAGTTTTTGTAACATTCTTTTAAATACATTTGTTGAAAAACCACCATCTGGATTTAATTCTATGTCTCTTAAAAGAGCTTGATAATCTCCCATTTTAGTGCTGGTGTTCACAACACCTAATTCTAGTAATCTTCTATATTCTTTCATGGACTCAGGTGAACGAACACCAAATTGAACAGATTTAATTGCTTTAGTTATAGCTTTTTTTACTAATGCAGGATTTGTAAATAAAGTTCCATTAGCTACTGAAAACGCTGAAGCACTTAAAAAGTTTCTTGCGTGTGTTGTGGGAGACAGAACTGTTTTTGCAACTTGTGCACCAGCTTTTGGATATAGAAAAACATATTTATATGCATTTCCACCTTTACTTGTAAACCAATCACTTAATTTATTTACAGCTTCAAATGATTCAGATATTTCTTTTGTTGTATGTAAATTTTTTAATCTATTGACAAGAACACCATTTTTAAACATACCTTCTAATGTTTCATCCAATGATACAATTTTATTTAACCCCCCAGCCCCTAATTCTCTAATTGCGTCTTGTTTTTCAGAATAAAAAAGTCCCTTAGTGCCTTTTGCAATAGCTT
>Ga0208643_1000261_pt1 | contig 35581 bp, 49 predicted proteins | sample VirMetDEL_Nov_12_FD_184516 | JGI IMG/M metagenome (GOLD analysis project Ga0208643, IMG submission 184516) | Aqueous microbial communities from the Delaware River and Bay under freshwater to marine salinity gradient to study organic matter... | ecosystem: Environmental > Aquatic > Marine >...
CGGCGTTGCATCCACCTTGAACGTGGGCACCTCGGCCACGGCCACTGAGCTGGTCGCTGCGGGCGCTGGCGGCACCTTGGGCGTCATCGGCCTTACCGCTGGTGCAGATGCTACCCGTGTGGGCGCATGGGCCGACGTGGGCACCTCTGACGTCCAGATCTACGTCTTGTCGACCAACACCGGCGCGGGCGTTGGTAAGCTGACCGTCAGCTACATCCAAGCTCAGGATATCGTATAATGCGGACGGGCAATAAAAAACCCGCAATGTCGGTAAAGACTTCGGTATCTACCGGCAAGCCATCCTCGTCTGAGGATACGAGCGCTCACACCGCATCGGCCAATAAAACTGTGACGGGCGGAAAGCTCGTTCACGGCATGGCCCTGATGTCGGCGGCATCGATGAAAGCTAAAAACTAAGGGGGCCTCTGGCCCTCTTCTTCCACAGGAGTTTACCGATGAGTTCGCCATACCTAACCGCTGACGCCACTGTATCCGCCCGGCGCGCAGCCGCTGTCACCACCAGCGACACCACGGTGTACGAAGAACCAACTCGCGGCGTATATGTCGGCGGTGGCGGCGATCTAAAGGTCGACATGGTCAGCGGCGGCACGGTGACGTTTGTTGGCATTGGCGGCGGATCTCTGCTTCCAATCCAAGCAGTACGCTTCTATGCCACCGGGACGACCGCGACCAGCATCATCGCGATGTACTGAGGGGTATACCATGTTTATCGGCCTTGGAGTTTCCGTCAATGCTAGGGTGATCGGTGGAGGGTCTTCTCCGCCGCCATCCGGTGCTGACAACTTCATTCCGCTTGGGTCTACCGGCATGATCACGTCGGACGGCAGCATATTCAAGGTAGGCGCAGCCCCACCTTTGGTTTACAATGCATTCATCCCACTTGGGTCTACTGCCATGATCATGGCTGACGGAACCACATTCAAGGTCAAGGAGTAACCTAAATGGTCGACTACAATTCTGCATATACCGGAGCCGAAATTGACGCAGGTATCGCTGCAGCCGTTACCGCTGTCCAGCCAGCTGCTCTCGGTACCCTTGCATCTCAAAATTCAGATGCCCTGACACTAACCGGATCCGTCACCGAGGCCATCTTCGCCCTGACAGATGCCGACACGGTAGACGTCGACCCGGCGAATGGGACCATCCAGACGCTTGCGCTGACGGCTGCCGGGCGAACGCTGACGTTTACCAATATGGCCGCTGGAGAAGCGGTCACGCTGATGATCAACGCCGGGGCTTCCGGCACGATCACGACGTGGAATGTGACATTTGTCACCGCCGCTGGCGCTGTTCCGACGTTGGCCACCGCCGGTTACACCGTGGTGGCGCTGTGGAAGGTCAGCACCGTGGTTTATGCGGCAGTGGTTGGGGGATAATAGGATGCTGTGGAATAAAGCCATTGGCGCGGGGAGCGCTACACCTGCTGACCGAGGTGTCTTTGGTGGAGGTTCAGCTGGAGGAGCCTCGGCAGTCATGGACTACATCACTATCGCTACAGCTGAAAATGCTACGACCTTTGGAAACCTTACTGTAGCTAGATCTGCTCTAGCAGGTGTTTCAAGTAATACTCGAGGTGTCTTCGGTGGAGGTTCAGTTGGAACAGCCTCGGCAGTCATGGACTACATCACTATAGCCACAACTAGTAACGCTACGACCTTTGGAAACCTTACTGTAGCTAGATCTGCTCTAGCAGGAGTTTCAAGTAATACTCGAGGTGTCTTCGGTGGTGGTGCAACTGCAGTAGCCACAATGGACTACATCACTATAGCCACAACTAGTAATGCTACGACCTTTGGAAACCTTACTGTAGCTAGAAATAATCTAGCAGGAGTTTCAAACGGAACTCGAGGGGTATTTGGAGGAGGTTATAGTGGAACAGTTTCGGCAGTCATGGACTACATCACTATCGCTACAGCTGAAAATGCTACATCATTTGGAAATCTAACCGTAGCGAGGACTGCTGCTGGGGGTGTTTCAGGACAATAATATGACAAACATAATCACGACAAAGAAAACGTACTTGCCGAGCGCTATTGAGGAGCTTGTTTCATCACGCCTTCCGGCCTTGTCTGCTAAGACCGATCCGATCAGCCGCAGCAACAGCCAGACGACGATTACGATGATGACCTTGACCATGATGAATGGTCAGTCTCCGTTGCGGCAGATCAGGCAGATTTTGGCTGAGGTCTCTGCAAAAAAGTCGGCTCTTGCCGAGGCTCAGGTGAACTATGCCAAGATCAAAACCAAGGTGATCCTTGGCGATGGTGAGGTTGCTGATGCTGAGCGCAGAATGAACGGCTATCAGCTGCAGTCCCTAGAGGTTGCCGTTGAGAATGCGATGAAGGACATCGCCACGCTGATTTCGGCCTACGACGCTCTAGTTGCCAATCACGGCATTGAAAATTGGACCGAAGAAGACATGGAGCGGGCAGAAGCCAAGCACCATGTGCGGCGCGGTTTTGAGCTTTTGTACCGCAATCTGATCGAAGGCGGACGCGCCCGGGAAGCGTCTATCGAGTACCTCCAGCAGTTTGGGGTTCATGTTCAGGTGGCTCTTGCAGAGGTTTCCGGCTATATTTTGTCGGTGGAGAATCTTATCAAAGAGGGTGGTCGCCCAAGCGCATCATCCATTGAAGACTTTCTCGATGCGATGTCTGAAAAGTATGAAGAATGCGTCAGCGAAGCATCCCTTCGCATGTTTGGCCGTAAAGATGTCGTGAATTCAAATCTAATGTCCTTGGTAGGAGAAAGCTAAATGTACCTGAAACTTAACAATGGGGTTCCTGAGCCTTATTCGCTTGAACAGCTTCGCAACGACAACAAGCGCACCAGCTTTCCCAGCCACCCCAGCAGCGAGCTTCTCGCAAGCTACGATGTCTACCCGTACACGATGCAGGCACAGCCTGACGTGGATTGGCTGACGTCTACGCTGAACGGCGGTCCGTTTGAACAAGATGCAACGGGCGCATGGGTGAAATCGTTTATCGTCGAGCAGCTTCCGATTGCGGATGCATCGAGCAATGTTCGCAATTATCGCGACACCTTGCTGACCCAGTCCGACTGGATGGCTCTGAGCGATACCCCGTCTATGAGCCCGGCTATGGCGACCTATCGTCAGGCTCTTCGTGATGTGACGGCTCAAAAGGGCTTTCCCTTCGCGGTCGTCTGGCCAGTGAAATAACTGAATCATAAGGGGGGGGTCCATGGCGCAGACAAGGTTCACTGGCCCGGTTAAGTCTGACGCTGGCTTCCGTTTCGATACCAGCAACAGCTCTTTGACCGGCGTCGGCGACGTCACATGGAACCCCGTATACGGCACCATAAACATCGGTATGCCGGGTGGCGTCACTCAGCAGGTCGGCATGGAAACATATATCTATGTTGACAATGCCACCGGGTCCACGATCCCAAACGGCACTGTCGTGAGCTTTGGCGGGGTGAACGGACTGATTGAAGCTGTGCCGTTTGACGCATCTGGAGTGATCCCGGCCTTGTACCTTCTCGGGGTGACCACACAAGATATTGCCAGCGGTGGCTCCGGCTATGTCACTGTCTTCGGGGAGGTGCATGAGCTAAACACCTCCGTCTGGCAGAGCGGAGACATCCTGTACGCCGATCCTGCGGTGCCCGGTGGGCTGACAGCTGTCAAGCCAACAGCCCCGAACGCCGTCGTCGTGGTGGCTGCCGTCCTCGTCTCCGGAACTACGGACGGCGCACTGTTTATCCGCACTACAATCCCGCTGGAGCAATTCTACGGCGATTTCTCCAGAATGACTAACATGACTGTCCCAACCATTGACACAGCATATACGCTGGAGTTTACCTCGACCGAGCAGTCGAATGGTGTGGTTTTGGGGACACCAGCAAGCCGCGTGGTGGTGCCTGAGAGCGGCCTGTATCGTGTGCAGGCAAACATCCAGCTGTCCAGCAGCAGTTCCAGCGCAAAGGTCTTCAGGGCTTGGTATCGCAAGAACGGAGTTGACGTGCCTAATTCTGCCCGGCTTGTCACTGTCTCCGAGAACAATGGCTTCACCCAGATTATCCTAGACTTGACGGCATCCCTGAATGCGAATGACTACATTGAGATTGTCTATTCTGCAGACTCGACCAACGTCACCCTCAATGCTGTGGCCGCAACAGGCTATTCTCCGGCCGGTCCATCTGTTAGAATGACCATAACTCAGGCGCAGCTGTAAGGACACGACATCATGACCACCAGCGGCACATACTCGTTCAATCCCGGTCTCGGTGAGATCACCCTTTATGCCTACATGAACATCGGCATTCGCCCAACATCCTTGCTTCAAGAGCACATGGAAAGCGCGCGAATGGCAACGAACATGATGCTTTCCCGCTGGTCGAACCAAGGTGTAAACCTCTGGGCCGTCGACCTGATCGAAACGCCCTTGATCGAGGGGCAGGCAACGTATGCCGTCGACGCCAACACCGTGATGATCCTTGACGCCTATACATCAACCACTGCTGGGATTGACCGGGTCATCATGCCGATCAGCCGCACTGAGTATTCGTCCTATCCAAACAAAGACCAGCAAGGCTACGTCACATCGTTTTGGTTTGACCGACTGATCTCGCCAACCGTAACCTTGTGGCCGGTTCCGGACGGATCATCGGCAACTGTGCTGAAGTATTACCGCGTACGACGCATTCAGGATGCTGATATGGCCAATGGCCAGACCCCAGAGATCCCATATTTCTGGCTGGAAGCATTCTCTGATGGCTTGATCTATCGATTGGCGCGGATCTGGGCCCCGCAGATGGCAGTTGCCTTGAAGGCTCAGGCTGACGAAAGCTACAAGATTGCAGCCGACCAGAATGTTGAAACATCGAACTTCTACATCAGCCCAATGGTTGGGGGGTATTTCCGCTAATGGGTTATGCTTCAAAGTCCGGCCGGGCCCGCACATCCGCCAGAAATCCGCAGGCACATGCGATATGCGACCGCTGCGGTGGGCGCTATAATCACGTCGACCTAACGTGGCAAAACGACTGGGCCGGCGCTTCTATCATCAATAAGCGAATTCTGGTCTGCCGGCGCTGCAACGACACCCCGCAGCAGCAGTTGCGCTCAATTGTCATTCCGGCTGACCCAATGCCGATCCAGAATGCGCGCCCGGAGCGTTTTGCGGAATACGAGACAGATGTCCGGATCACCAATTACCCCGTGGCCACCGATGCAAAAACCGGAATCATGGTGCCGTCGGGAGATGACCGCATCACAGAAGACAATCAGACGCGCGTCGTGCAGCAGACAGGTTTTGCAAATGGCAGCCTAAACCAGCGGCCGGGCACTGATCCAAACGCGCCGGGTGACAATGATCCCGGATTGCCGTATGGTAGCGTTGAAGTTCCAGAGACAGGCCCAATCTGATGGCGAATGTACAGATCCCAAATCTACCTGCTGCCATCACCGCCCAGCGCAGTGACCTCTTGGAGGCCGTACAGGGCGGAACATCGGTAAAGCTGACGGTTGGTCAGGTTGCCGATCTGGCAAACAACGTGGTCAATGCTCAGACCGCAGATTATGCGACCGCCGCAGGCACCGCCGCGCTGGCCACTCAGGCGCTCGCAGCATCCACTGTGCCTGCAGATGGCGTCGAGATCCCTAATGGCTTCCAGTGGCCGTCCAGCACGATCCCCGGGACGTCTGTGGCGCGATCCTTCTACGTCACAATGACCGGTGATGACGCTAACGACGGAACAAGCGTGACAAAGCCAAAGGCTACGATCAACGCAGCGCTGTCGGCACTTGCTGCAAGCGGAAACCCCGGGATCGTAATTGTCTATCCGGGCGACTACATTGTGCAGCCGGAAACGGAAATACCGACAAACTGTGCGCTCTACGGGTATGACCTGCGGGTGACAAACCTGCGCTTGCCGATTGGCCAGTCTGTCAACAATATGTTCCTGATGACCTCAGGCATTAAGGTGCGCGGCTTCAGCTTCCGTGGCCTGCAGCACGATGCGTATCAGATGGATCCTCTGTTTCCTGAAGCCATATCCCCGCCAACCAAGGGGTTTGCATTTGTCTTCAAGCCCGGTGCGATCCTTACACGGTCTCCCTACATTGCAGATTGCTCGCAGCTCCATGAGTTCTCGCAAGACGAGATGGTCCTCCCCATCAATCGCGCCGACGGGAATGCCGTATTCACCGAACAGGTTGGTTATGGCGGCGGAAACATCTTGGCGGATGGTGCTGTCCTGAGCGAGAACAGCCCCCTGAAATCCGTAGTCGTTGACAGCTTCACTGCCATCAACCCCAACGGCGTCGGTTACCTGATGGTCCATGACGCATTTGTGCAGCTGGTTTCCGTCTTTACAAACTGGGCTCGCGTCGGCATCTGGAGCCACCTCGGCGGCCACGTCACGATGGCCAACTCCAACAACACCTTCGGCGATTACTCGCTTGTATCGACTGGGTATCGAGTCATCATCAAGGCCCCCAGCGTGACCGGCGTTAGCGCATACCCGGCGGCCGCAGATGAGATCACGGCAAATCTCGAGGCGATTGTCTCGGACCTGATGAACACGCGCTATCCGGCGCAAACCAACTGGGGCATCCTGAACGCCACCCAGATTGCTCAGACTGAGCGCGACACCCGCACCCTCCTGCGTCAGATCACCTATGACTTGGAGAGTGGCCAGTATCGCGCGAGCGAATACTTCGTGCAAAAGCTCGTGAACTGGGACGGCACATTGGTTTGGTCCGGCAGCCCTGACTTTGCAAACCTGACAACCCTGTTTATTGACTGCTGGACGCAAGTCATTGCTGCGGTGAACACCTATATCACGGATGTCGCCGCAGAGAATATGGTCGGACAGCTTATCGGCATGATTCAAACGGTGACGGCGGCAACGGCGGCATCTACGGTGCCCGGGGTCAACCCATATGCTCAGATCTTCTCGTCCCTGATCGAGGCCAACAACCAGCAGCTTTCCTACGCTGGCGCTGGCATCAACTATAACTCGATGCCAGTCGCGCAGGGCGGCACTGGGCAAGCATTCCCGCTCACGACATTGATCAAGATCGACGGTGGTCGCATCTATGCTACGTTCAGCACCGAAAATGGCGACACTTACCTTGGGCCAGATCTTCGTATAGACTTTGAGCGCAGCACCATTGAAGGTCAGGCGTTCTCTCGCGGCGTGCAGAACATCGCCCTTCCTCTTATTATCGCACTCGGGGGTTAAACTTTGACAGTCATCACCACAGCTCGTCCCCCTCTAAACCTCTTTGAGGTTGTGCGGATGGAATTCACCAGCACTTGGATCGACCTATACGATGTCCCGGAATATCTGGTGCCCGTTGATGGCCCTACTCCGGCATACTTCGTTAATGCCGCAGCGATCATCACAAGCATGATGGTGGTCAACACATCTGGATCGGCGGCGACGTTCAGCGTTCAGATTTTGGATCCGCAATCCGCAACCCCTGATCCATACGCCCCGGGCCCATATACCGCCTATCCAATCGTTGAAAACCTTTCCGTTCCCGCGAATAGCTTTGTCAACGTGAACTTAAATCGACAAGTTGTGAAATCTTTGCAGGTGGTTCAAGTACAGGCTTCAGCTGGGGCCACTCTCACAGCTCACTTCAGTTTTGTGCTAAACCAGCGCGAACAGTTCACCGTAATTCCGTAAAGGAGATCTAAGATGATCCTTCAAAGCAACGCCCGAAACGCATCTGTTGATGCTGCCACTGCCCTCTGGAACGGCGGCACGATCACCTTCTACAATAGCGGTGCGCCGGCAACTACTATCATCACCGTGACGATTCCGTCCCCAGCGTTTGGCGCTGCGGCTACCGGATCAGCAACCGCAAATTCGTACGCAGAAGCAACGGCAACGAGTGCCGGCACAGTGAATGCCTATTCGGTGAAAAACAGCATCGGCACGCTGGTCTGCAGCGGCACTGTCGGCCTTACCGGATCTGGCGCGGACTTCATCTTCACGGATACGGCGTTCAACATTGCTGACCGCCTGCAGATCACCGGCATCACCTACACCCAACCAGCATCGTAAGGATAAACTTCGATGGCGTTAAAGTATGGAAACAGGGTCAAGGTTAAGGCCGCGACAACCTCTGGATATTTCAACTTTATCCTTGGGGTTCCTGTCACTGGGTATCAATCGCTTGCTGCGGCCATCCCATCTCTGGTGACGGGCGACACGTTTCGGTATGTCATCGAAGACGGTGCGAACTGGGAAATCGGGATCGGAACGTACAATTCCACCGGCCCTCAATTTGCCCGCACAATCGTAACGCAAAGTTCCGCCGGCGGGTCAACATTGATTGACGCCACGGCAAATGCCATCGTTATGATATCCGTTGCTGCTGGGGACTACATAACAAACCCAGACGCTGTTTTCAGTGGTGCAATAACCGAAGCCGTTTATACGCTGACTGGAACCACCCCGACGATCACCGCAACTAATGGCACTATTCAGTCATGGACGCTGACTGGGAACTCTACACCTGTAGACGGGCTTACCACAGGGCAGTCCATAAATCTTATGATCACGGCCGGCGCGACTTATACGGTCACTTGGCCGATCATCACATGGAAAACAGATGCCGGCGTGGCCCCAACGCTAAACATTTCTGGGGTTACCGCCATCGTCGTGTGGAAGGTGGGTTCTACCCTTTACGGCGCTCGCGTAGGAAACGCATAGCATTAAACTTTAGCGGGCCGCCGGCAATGTGGTAGGTTGGGCATAATATCGGAGACCACTAGATGTTCAGCGCCACAGACCCACTTGCCAGTTCACCTTTAGCCGCATCAGGGGCCGCCCGTATTGTCGAGGCGTCCGCCGTGCTTACCAGCGGAGCCCAGTCTATTGGCGGGTCTGCATCTGCGGCTTATGTGGTCTACGGCGGCGGCAATTTGTACCACGGGGTGCAGACGGTTGCTGGGGTATCATTCTCAAATCGCATCACCCTTGCCTCTGCAGATCTGGCGCAGGGCGCGCAAAGCGTTGCCGGTGCATCGATATCCGCAAGAACCCTGCTCGCCTCTGGGGATCTGTTTCAGGGCGCGCATGTTGTTTCTGGATCATCCGTAATCGTTAAGATCGCCCTTGCCTCTGGGGATCTTAACCAAGGAAGCCACGTCGTATTTGCGACCTGTTACGAGCTGCGGGTAAAACAGGCGTCCGCCGACCTGCTGCAGGGCGTGCAGGCCATATCCTCTGTCGGCACCAAGCTGTCCAGCATCAAGGCCGTAGGGACGCTTTCTGCGGCCGCACAGGGGCTCAACGGTGCTGCGACGCGCCTGCGCCTACTCTATGGGGTGGGAGATCTAAATGCCCCAGCGCAGGGGCTCTACGGATCTGAGCTATGGCCAATCTGGATTAAGACCCCGGCCGCACCAAGCAACCTTTACGAGGTGTCTCGAAAGACCACCTCCGAGCCGTACAGCACGGCCAACAAATACCTGACAATCTATCAGGTTCCGGGATACCGTGAGCTGCAGACCGATGGCACCTACCGCGACATCAATGTGACCGGAACCATCATGGCGATGTCAGCATCAACCGCCAATGGTACACCCCAAAGCGTGTCGGTGATCGTGATTAGGTCCGGGGACATCGTCTCCTATTCGGTCATGCCGACGTACCCTGTAATCAATGGTGCAGAGAATATCATGCCCATGCGGGACTTTAACCTAGTGACTGGAGACGTAATTCAGGTTAAATCTATAGGATCGGGTGATGCAACAATCACCATGAGCCTTTTGCTCAATACACAAGACTACTTTGAGGTGATTTAATGCCCGGACCGCTATGGGAAGCCACGAGAAGCCTGCACCACTCGTGTGAAGCCCACGCTGTTGGCAAGGCGATGGCGTCAGGAAATCCATCACCCCAGTGGTATATCGCTTGGCTCAAAGCCCTTCGGGTCATTCACAATGTGACTGATGAAAGCCTTCCTAAGTGCCTGCATCGCGTTGATAGGATCTCCCAAGACATTGATGCGATGGATGTCAATGTGCCGGTTCCGGCCGCAGCACTGGAATATACAGCCACTTTAACCACAGACAAAAAGCTTGCCGGTGCATCTTATGTCTTGACCGGCGCGCACCTTATGGGCGGCGAAATCATGCGCCGCCGGCTTGAGGGATACCCGACAAATCACCTGACGTGGGATGATCGAAAAGAAGCACTTGTCGAGCTGAACAAGTTCCGAGAGCGAAGCGATATATCGGAAGAAGCTGTGGCATGCTTCAAGGCCCTTCTTTCAATCATGGATGAAATCGAAGTGGGGTCTTGCTATGGATCTAATTGATTCCGCCATGAAATGGATCGTAGCCCCTGTCACCGCGTTTGTATGGCTTATGTATCGTACGCAGCAAATTCATGCGACAGATATTGCGGTCTTGAAAGCCCAAGCTGTCGCCAACAAAGAGGCGCATGACCGTGAATTCAAACAGCTTCAAGATTCGTTTAAAGCTGTTTTCACTAAGCTTGATGATATTGAAAGGGCACTTAGAAAATGAGACCTCTTAACGAGATTATCGTTCACTGCACTGACACCCGCCCAGAGTGGGGCGAAAAGATGACGCCGGCCCGCGTCGTTGATGAAATTCGCCGCTGGCACACGGATCCGCCGCCGAAGGGGCGCGGTTGGAGTGATATCGGATACCACTTTGTGATCATGCGCGACGGAACCGTGATGGCTGGACGCCCACTGGGTATCGTGGGTGCCCACGTTAAGGGTCACAACACCGGATCGATTGGGATCAGCCTTCTCGGTGGTCACGGTGGGTCGGCGAAGGACAAGTTTGAAGACCACTTTACACCTATGCAGCGCGCGGCGCTGCTGAAGCTGATCGACGGGCTTGAGACGCAATACCCCACGATCAAGAAGATCTCCGGGCACAACCAATATGCCGCCAAGGCTTGCCCTTGCTTCAACGTGCCGCAATTCATGAACGGAACGGCAGCGCCCATTGAGCGTGATACGCCAGTGCAGTCAACCACCATGCAGGCATCCGCCGTTCAGGTGGCGTCTGCGGCCGGAGCGGGACTGACAGCTGTCTCTGCCCTAAGCGGAACAGCTCAGATCGTGGCACTGGTATTCTGTGGGACGGTTATTTTGGCAGCGCTTTGGATCATGCGTGAGCGCCTGCGGAAGTGGTCTGGGGGCGACCGCTAATGTTGGCCCTTATGCCTGATGGCATGCGGCGCGCGCTGGCGTGGCTTGTAGCCGGCGCTATCGCGGTTGTGAGCATCTTTGCTGCTGGAAAGCGTAGCGCGCGCCAGCAGGCTTCCCTTGATGCCTCAGAGGCATATGCCAAGACACGAAAGGCAATCGACAATGCGGAACATGTTGGTGATGATCCTGCCGTTTTGCGTGAATGGCTGCGTCAGCGCGGTGAGCAGTAACGCCATCTGCGACGGGACTTCTCAGTCTCGAAAGGCGCATGCCGCCGCCCTTGCTGTTGATGGGGGTGACAGGTCCATCATCACCGGGGCCCAACTTATTGCAGAGATCGACGCCGCCTGCATTATGATGTAGGATAGGCCAAACCTAAAAGGTGGTGGCATGCCCGGACTAACATATAGCACCTATGTGACGCAGATCGCCGAGATGGCGGTTGTCGACCCAACTGATGCAAATTTCCTGACGATTCTGCCGATGATGCTCGATTACGCCGAGCTTCGCATCTGCCGAGATCTAGATCTTGTCTTCACGTCCGCCAGTCTTTCTGGTCCGGGATTTGCTTTGAACGCTGGAAACCGAAACCTTGCCTTTGACGTCAATCAGCCAGACGGCAGCTATTTTGTCGTGAGCGAACAAATCAACCTGATCACGCCGGCCGGGCAGACCGATCCTGACGCCGCTGAGCGGGTTGCCTTGCTTCCGGCAACAAAAGAATTTCTGGACTCGGTTTACGGGTCTTCGCTTTCTGCAAATCGGGCGCAGCCGAAATACTACGCCGCGTTCAACGAAACGCTATTCTTGGTCGGCCCGGTGCCTGATCAGAAATACTACGTCGAGGTTGTCGGAACCCTGCGCCCCGCATCGCTGTCTGCATCCAACTCCACAACATTCATCAGCCAGTATTTGCCGGATCTGCTTGTCATGGCATCTATGGTCTATATCTCCGGATATCAGCGGAACTTTGGACGTCAATCTGACGATCCTCAGATGGCGCAGTCGTACGAAAGCCAGTACCAAGTGCTGTTGAAGAGCGCAGCTATTGAAGAGGCCCGGAAGAAGTACGAGGGCCCCGCATGGTCGTCACAATCCCCGGCCATCGCCGCAACACCGACACGGGGGTAAGGCATGCCGCACGCGTCCCTTAAACTGATCCCGGGCGTAGATCAGAACCGTACGCCAGCTCTGAACGAGGCTGCGATCTCCGAGAGCAACCTGATCAGGTTTGTCCCGGACCGGGCCGGAATGGCGCTGCCGCAAAAGCTTGGTGGATGGACGCGGTATTTCCCCACAACGATGACTGCAGTCACCCGGGCGCTGTGGGCTTGGGCAGACACCAATGATGATCGGTATCTGTCTATTGGTACCGAAGATGGTGTTTACACCGTTCAGAACGGCACGACACTCAGGAGCAGATCCCCGCAAAGCTACATCGCAGACCCCACGATGTCCTTTACGACGTCCTCGGGGTCAAACGAGGTGGAGATATCCGACGTTGGGTCGAACGTCCTCACCTACGACAGCATCTTCCTGTCGACGCACGTCGCCATTGGCGGCCTTGTCTTGTTCGGTTTTTACACCTGTGAGGCATCCACAACCGACAGATATTCCATATTCTCAAAAAACATCATTGGGTCTCCGGTCAACGCTACTTCCAGCGTTCTGAATGGGGGAACGGTTACCACGTTCACATCTACGAACAAATCTGCCTCATTCTTGACCCAGCTTGCAGGCCACAACCTTGCGGTCGGAGATACATTCCCGGTCCTGATCCCCACCACCGTCGGCGGGGTTGTCATTTATGGAAACTACATCGTACGAAGCGTTATTGACGCAAGCAAATTCATCATTGTTGCCGACAGCACTGCGACGTCGGTAGAGACCGTCTCCATCAATGGCGGCCGTCCGAGGATCACATATTACGCAGGGCAGACCGCACTGCCGCCGAGCACTGGCTACGGTATGGGCGGGTACGGATCCGGTGGCTACGGAACTGGCGTGACGGCGACCGGCGGCCGGACTTTCTCGACCGCCTCGGCAACCACGGCCGGAACTGTGGCAACCATTTCGTTCACTGGATATTACGACATCCCCGTAGGGTCTCTGGTAACGGTTTCGGGAGTTACTCCGGCCGGATACAACGGCAGCTGGACAGTGACGTCATCGACCGTTGGCCCGACCTCCAGCATTAGCTTTAGCGTCCCGTCGCCCCTAGGCGGACAGATCGTCTCTGGGGTTTTGACCGTGAATACTTGGGCATTCGGCACCGCATCCGACTGGTCTCTGGACAACTGGGGCGAATATCTGATTGCCAATCCCACCGATAAGGAGATCTTTTACTGGAACCCGAACGATGGCGGTGCCTATGCCACGGTAGTTCCAAACGGGCCTAAGGTGAATGAAGGTTGCTTTGTCGCCATGCCTGAGCGGCAGATCATCGCCTACGGGTCGACCTTTACTGGCATCAAGGATCCCCTGCTCGTCCGCTGGTGCGACATTGGCGATTTCACGACGTGGGTGGGCACCGTAACCAATCAGGCTGGTTCTTTCCGCATCCCTAAGGGGTCTCGCATTGTCGGCGGTATGCAGGGGCCACAGCAGGGCCTCCTCTGGACTGACCTCGGTGTATGGTCGATGCAATATGTAAACCTGCCATTTGTTTGGTCAATCAATGAAATCGGCAGCGGCTGCGGCCTGATAGGACGAAAAGCCAGCACTGCGATGAACGGCGTTGTCTATTGGATGGGGCAAAGCCAGTTTTTCATGTTGTCCGGCGGTGGCGTGCAATCCATTCCGTGCCCAGTTTGGGATGTCGTTTTTCAAGACATCGACATGGATCAGGTGGACAAAATCCGTTGCGCTGCAAACTCGCGCTTTGCCGAGATCTCTTGGTTCTACCCCACCATTGGGTCGGCCGGCGTACCTACAAAATACGTCAAATTCAACACCCTGTTAAACCAATGGGATTATGGAACCATGACGCGTACGGCTTGGATCGATCAGTCGGTCCTCGGCGCGCCAATTGGATCTGGTGGAAACGGCATCATCTATCAGCACGAAACATCGACTGATGCCGACGGTTCCGCGATGAATTCATACATCCAGACAGGCTATTTTTCGCTTCAAGACGGCGATCTAAAAACCTTTGTTGACCAGCTTTGGCCAGACATGAAATGGGGATACTACGGCGGAACACCATCTGCCACGGTGAAAATCACGTTTTATGTCGCAGATTATGCGGGTCAAACACCAAAGATTCACGGGCCATATTCGGTGACGCAGGCCACGCAATATATTACCCCAAGGCTGCGCGGTCGGCTTGTCTCAATCCGCGTGGAAAGCAACGACATTGGGTCTTTCTGGCGCATCGGAAACATTCGATATCGCCTGCAACCAGATGGAAAATACTGATGGCATCACTTTCAGACATTCTCACGACAGCCAAAAACATTGCGACAGGCATAAATCAGCTCGGACAGACGTATCTGTCTGTTTCTGGATCAAAGGTCTATAGCAACATCACTGTGCCTACGTTGGTTTTGTCGGGTCAAGGTCGCGCTGTCCGCGTTTCGATTGTCGTGGCAGGAAGCGCAGATGGTGCGATTTATGACTCAAATTCGGCAACATCTATGGTCGATATTTTAGCTATTTTGCCTACATCTACAGGGATCATTGACATCAATCTTCCAGTCAATAACGGCATTGTCGTCTCCCCCGGGGCCGGCCAGACCATAGCCATCAGCTATTCGTGAGGGAAACGATATGCCATTAAATCCAGAAGATCATTCGATCACGGCAGCTCTAAACACTGCTCGAGACGGCATGAAGCGCGGCGGTGCAGGTAAGGTAAAAGTCCACTCGGGGCCGATCCACTCAACCGTTGCTGGCCGCACGGACCACCTACCCATGCATGTTGCATCCGGATCCTATGTAATCCCGGCTGATATCATTTCCGCAATGGGCGAGGGTAACTCCATGGCCGGGTTCAAGGTTGCCAAGTCAATCTTTTCGAGCGCGGGCCCATACGGAAAAAGCACCAAGAGCATGCCTTACGGCGGCGGAAGCATGCCGTATGGTCAGCCGGCGGCGCGCAGAGCATCCGGTGGAAATGCTGTTGCTGATGCAAAGATCGCAGCTGGAGATACCCGCGTGGCGGCAAATAGAGCTGCATCTGCAAATTATGCACAACAGGCAAACCAGCGCGACGGCACACCAATTCCGTCGCACTTGCAGGGATATGGCGGCGGCGCGCCGGCCGGCGGCGGTGTTGCCGGGGGCACAGGGTCTTTCGGGCTTCCAAATCCATCGACTGGCGGGCTCAAAAGTGTTTTTGGTATCACTGGCCCCAAAGATTTCATTGACGGCGGCGGTCTTGGCGCTTCCGGGCCAACCTTTAAGGGTGGCACAATTTCCGGGGCGATGAATCTCTTAGGGGTTACGCCGTACTCTCAAAAGGCTGATGGCGGACCAGCAGAGGCAGATGGTGCGGTACCAATCGTTGCCGCCGGGGGTGAGTATGTTGTTTCCCCCGAGGATGTGACGCATATCGGCAGCGGATCTATGGATGATGGCCACAAAGTGCTTGATGCTTTTGTGAAAAAGATGCGAAAAAAGACCATCAGAACCCTGCAGTCCTTGCCGGGGCCAAAGAAAGATTAAACTGATGGATGAAATTTCTGTTCGAACTGCAGTGGAAGCCGATTTCAATGGCGTAATGGATATTGCTATTGCGGCAACGCGGGAAAATGCAGTTGTGATTCCAGATACCGAAAAGCTGGCACAGGTTGTTTATGGGGCACTCCTCATAAAAACAGGGATCTGCGGTGTTATTGGACCAGTTGGAGGTAAGCTTGAGGGGGCGGTCCTTCTCAGCATGGGCGAGATGTGGTATAGCAAGGAATTGATCCTTGAGGAAAAAGCGATATTCGTTGATCCAGAGTATCGATCTGCAAAAGGCGGAAGGGCGCGAAAGCTGGCTGAGTTCGCAAAAAAAACGGCGGAAGATCTAAAAATCCCATTAGCGATTGGGGTACTTTCGACGCAGCGAACAGAAGCAAAAATGCGTTTATATAAGCGTGTATTTGGTCAGCCGGCTGGTGTATACTTCCTTTACGGCGCAAAGACTGGCCTCTCTGAAGGCGAAGAAGGGGAATCCTGATGGGCGGCAAGAGTTCAACAACCACGCAGAGCGTACAAATCCCAAAAGAGGTGCTGGATCGATACAATTCGATCAACGCCCGGGCTGAGAGTGTGGCACAGACCCCATTTCAGCAATTCGGCACGCAGGGAAGCGATTTCGTCGCTCAGTTGAACAATCAGCAGCAGGCAGGCATTCAGAATATAAACAGCGCTGCCGGATCTGCGCAGCCATACTTTCAGGGTGCTACTGCAGCAACTCTCGGCGGAATGAATCAGGCAAATGCTGGAGATCTGAACGTCCAAAAATACATGAACCCATTTCAGCAGCAGGTGGTCGACGCTACCATGGCTCAAATGGGCCAAGCTAACCAGCAGGCGCAATCTGGCGCTCTTGGTACGGCTGCCTCCTCGGGTGCCTTTGGCGGGGATCGTGCAGGCATCGCTGCGGCAAATCTTGCAAATCAGCAAGGACTTGCGATGGGTTCAACTCTTGCCGGCCTGAATGCGCAAAACTACAGCCAAGCCCTCGGCGCGGCACAGCAGCAGCAGGGCGTAAACCTGAGCGCAGATCAAGCAAACTTGGCGCGCCTTATGTCTGGCGGACAGCAGCTAGGCACTCTTGGTGCTGGGGCTCAGGCGGCCGGATTGCAGGGGGCGGAGGCTCAAATTAACGCCGGCACGCTCGGGCAGCAGACGGAGCAAGCTGGGATCAGCGCGCTGCAGAACCAGTTCCAGCAGCAGCAAGCATATCCATTTCAAGTTGCCCAATTCCTTGCCAATATCGGCATGGGCACCGGTGCACTATCCGGATCTACCACTGAGACCACGCAGCCATCGTCGTTCTTTTCGGATCGCCGCTTGAAAGAAGACATTCAGCGCATCGGCAAATCTGATGACGGACTGCCAATCTACAAATTCAAATACAAGGGTGATGAAAATCACCAGACACACGTCGGCTTTATGGCTGACGAAGTGGAGCAGGTCAAACCCGATGCTGTTGGGGTTCACCCATCTGGCTATAAGACCGTTGACTATGACCGCGCCACCAAGGCGGGCGGCGGTGGCGTGGCCGGCCCATATGGTGCAGCTGTAGGGTCGCAACCGGGCTCAATGGGCTATGTTCCAGATGCCTATCTGCCAGTCGGTCAGCTGATGACGGCCGATCCTGCTGCCCTTTCAAATTCTCAGCAATCTATGGCTGAACAGCTTGCAGCTGCAGCAAGCTTTGGCGAAAATTTGAACAACCTTTCCGATCAGTATGGAACAGTGAAGGAAAAACTTCAAGCTTGGCGCGAAAAACAGCATGCGCAAAAGCAGGCAGATAGCGGCAAGATTGGATATGCAAGTGGAGGATCTGCTGAGTATCTGCGCAACGCACCTGATGCGACTGGCTTAAAACCTGAAGGCCAAGGCGACTATATGTCCGGCATTTTGGCCAATCAGGGCGAAGATCAGGCGCAACGCGATTTGATGAAGCCAAACTCCAACCCAAATCAACCACAAAGCACCGTCAGCAAAATCGGTGATGCTGCCGACACAGCCATGAAGATCGCATCCCTGTTTCTGTTCAATCAGGGCGGCGCGGTCGGCAATCGCCATGGGTATGCGACGGATGGCAGCGTGCCAATGCGCGAAGAGGATATCCGCCGCCGCCGTATGTTATCTGGAGATATGCTCCCCACTGCCGGCGTGGCACCAACCCGCACATCCGCTATTCTGCAGGGACCAGATACGGGTTCTGATTTTGGTGGTGTGTCTGGCGTTCCACAGATCCCGTCGCCACCACCGTCGGGTGTGGCACCAGCTCGCCAGTCCGTTATCTTGCAGGGTCCGGCCGCTGGATCAAATTTTGGCAGTGCATCCAATGTGCAGCAAATCCCATCTCCTCCGGCTGGATTGTCCGGTCCCCGCATTGCCGAAGATACAACTGCTGCCCCTAGCCAGTCCGGTGTTTTAGCACCAGTTTTGCCTGCGGCTCATACCGCTCCGAAGACCCCTCTTGGCTTAGGAAGTGCTGCAGTAAACACAGGTGAAGTTTCGAAGGATGGATACAACCCAGTTGTGCCGTATAAAACGCAACTTGAATTTGTGTCCCATGAGCTTCAAAAGCCCGAATATAGCAAATACTTGCGGCAGGATTATGCGTCCCCCGCTGAAGCTGCTATTGCCTTTGACAGCGTGTACGAACGATCCGGAGGCGCAGGCAATGATAGAGCGGTGGCATATGCAAATGATGTGTATTCTGCAGCACAATCTGGGGATACCTCCAAGTTGCCACCTAATGCTGCCGAGGCGTATAATCACTTCGTTTCTACGGGAATGGATCCCATCAAGGCCGCTGGGGCAACTGGCCGCCTAATGGTTGAAAGCTATCCACACATGGATCCAAATGCTCGAAACACTATAGGTGGTGGCAATGGGACATATGGCATCGCCCAGTGGCGCGGTCCGCGCATGGAGGAACTGGCTGGCTTCGCTGGAATTCCACTTGAGGCCATTACGTCATCCCCCGTTTCTACTCCTGAGGGGCGATATTATTCCACTGGGGTTGCCGGTGCATCGCAAACTTCCGAGCGTCAACAACCGCAATCCTCCATGTCATCCCCAGCAATCGGCGGCGTAAAGCCATACGAAGATCGCAATGCCCTCGGACAGATGATGTATGACAAAAACGGCAAGGTAGACAGAAACGCGCTTCTGTCCTTGCTGTCCGGCATCGGCACTATGGCATCATCCCCAAGCAGATACCTCGGGTCTGCAGTTCTTCAGGGCATCGGCGGCGCTGCGGGCGCTTACATGGGCCGTGAACAACAAGTGGCTGACATTGGAGCAAAGAACCTTGAGAATGCTCGGCAGGTTGCAATGGACACCATGCAGTGGAATGAGCTGAATGGCCAAAACCTGACCGTGGCCGAGTATGCCAAAATGGCTGGCCTAAACATGGACTTACCGCAGACAGCAACGGCTCAAGACATCATTTCTGGTGCATATCAGCCTACGACTGACAGCAATCTGAACAAGGTCGACTTCAACGCCCTCCAAAACGGCGTCGTGAGTATCGATGGAAAAGACGTTCGGATGCAAGATGATCCAAATTCCCTGCGTCGCTTCATTAACGACAATGGGTTTTTTGCTCCAGACACCCCTATTGGCCGTCAGGTTGCGATTGCTCAAAACCGCTTAAACGAGATTGAAGCCAGAGGTGGAATTACGTTTGATACGAATGGCAATGAGGTGACGTTGCCGGCCTATGTTACGGCAGCCAATACACAGGCGCAAAATGAAGCAAACCGCCAAGCTTCCATTTCGTTCCGCACAACTGCTACAGAACGCACGCCGCAGGTTGATCAGCAGCTTGCCGATACAGACAAGCAGGTATTGCTCTTCACGCAACTTCCAGCTGGATCCTTGACCAATGAAAAGACGTCTGCCGCCGCTGTGCTTGACGCTCTCGGCATGCCGGCTCCAGACGGAATGCTTGCAGATAAGGCAATGGCTCAAGAGGCCATTAAGCTGGCTACATCTAAGATGCTGACCGAAATGAGCGGCCTTCCCGGCGGCGCACCGAAAGCAGAGCTTGACAGGCTGAGCCAGATTGCTGCCGATCCAAACTTGCAGCCTGAAGCTGTCAAGATGATCCTTGCCATGCAGAAAGCAGCATTACTACAGGAACGCGATAAGTACGCCTTGCGAGATCAATGGAATGCTGAAAATCCAAATTCTTCTATGGATCAGCTTGCATATGAACAATGGTTTGCCAAAACTCACCCATTCGCTGCAAAGTACGACGAGGTGAAGAAGGACATGCCTATGTTTGCCGGTGAGCTTGGATCTGCTCAAAAGCCGCACAAGGTTATTGATGACAGCCAGTTTGAGGCAAATGTCCCAATTGGGCAGTATTTTGTTGGCCCTGACGGCGTGACGCGGCAGAGAAGGAGCTAATTATGGGATGGCAAGATCAACCAGCCGTAGACCAGCCTGTTGAAGCTGGCTCTTCTGCGCCTCAGATGCCGCAAACGTCACAGATGTCACGACAGCCTGTCGCGGAAGGGGCGTCAACCGAACGCAATCTAGGCTGGGGAGATACGGCCGCAGATGTTGGAAAGTCCCTTGCATCGGGGGCCCTTCGCGGGACGGCACAACTGGCCGATCTTCCGGGTGATCTGACGCAGCTTGCCGGTGCCGGCCTAAAATATGCCACCGGGTATCAAATGCCAACATTTGACACCAGCTTTCGTGAAGGCATGAGTGGGATCACCGGCGGCTTCAGCGAACGTAATCCCGAAACTACGGCCGGTCGATATGCTGGGACGGTTGGAGAATTCATCCCCGGGGCGGTTGGAACCGCATTGACTGGCGGCGGATCCCTTGTCGGGAATGTCCTGCGCGGCGCTGTGGCTCCGGCCCTTGCAAGCGAAGGCCTCGGTCAGCTTGCATCTGAGAAGTATTCGGAAACTCCATGGGTTGAGCCGGCCGCGCGACTTGCCGGAGCGATCTTGGGCGGCGCTGGCGCAAACAAAATTGAAAACTTTGCGCGCGGCGTCATTTCTCCCGGCGGAGGTGCGAGCGCTTCCCGTCTCGCCGCAGCAAAAGAGCTTCGGGATAAGGGCGTACCAATAACAGCTGGACAGGCAACTGGACGTGCCAATATAGCTGGGGCTGAAGCTGATACGGCGCTCGGTCAAGCCATCGCCGGCGCAGCGCCAGACAGCACGCAGGCAAAAGCATTTACCGGTGCGGTGATGAAGCACCTTGGCTCTGACGAGGCTTTGGCCACTCCGGCCGCAATGACTATGGCGCGCGATGCTATCGTTAAAAAGATGAACGATGCTTTGAGTGGGGTTTCGGTCACCCCTGATGCGGCTTTGCGGAATAATGTCAATGCTGCGGCAAAGTATTATGGCGACGTGAAGTCCGTCGATGGCGTACGGATTATCAACAACGCAATCAACCGCTTGCGCAGTAAGGCCCCGCTAGATGGTGAGCAACTTGCATCATGGCGTTCAAGCCTAGGTGATCTTCTTGACCATAGTGATAAGGGTGTCCGGGGATCCGCCTATATGCTTCGAGATGCAATCGATCAGGCGATTGATGGGACTATGAAAAATATGGGACAGCCTGAGCGCATGCAGGCATGGAAGCAGTCTCGTGACCAATATCGCAATTTCTTGGCAGCAAAAGATGCTTTGAAGGTCACAAAGGATATCGGCATCGAAGGCATCATTACGCCAAAGGATCTGATGGCGGCGCTGGCAAAGCAAGACAAGAACGGGATTGTCACTGGGTCGAGGGGAGACGTCGCGGATCTAGCTAGGGCTGGGATTAGCGTCATGAAGCCGCTTCCTGCATCGGGATCCCATGGGCTTGTTGATTCTGCAATCCGGCGCGTCGGACCCATAGCTGCTGCTGGCGGCGCAGGCCTTGGAGCTATGCAGCTTTCAAATATGGCTGGCCTAGGGCCATTAGCCACGACAATCGGAACGGGCGCTGCAATGGCGAAACCGTTCTATGAGGCTGGAAAGGATATGGTTAAGGGATTTTCTATGAGCAAAATCCCCCAAAGATATCTGGAAAACCAACTGGTAAACTCCACAAGCGGAGCTTCCGGACTGGGTTCTGCTGCCCGCAGCGCCGCAATAGGTGCCCCAACCTATGGGGCTGATCGCACGCAGCGCAAGTCTGGCGGCCGTGTAGGCGGCATGCACGACCGAATGGCAGACCAGTTGGTTGGAGCTGCCGAACGTGCTAAGAAGGGCATCAGCGCGGGCACAGAGCAATTGCTTGAGATGCCCGATGATCATATCGCACATGCGCTCGACGTAGCGAACAGGAGTATCTGATGGCGACCACAAACAAAGGCCTAAACCAGCCGCTGTCGAATTCGACCAACTGGGAAGTCCCGCTGAACGCAAACTTCGGATATATCGATGCCGCGCTCGGATCCACGACGGAAAAAAGTGTCACCGGCATCAGCGCCCCTGTCGTTCTGACCGGCGCAGAATACCGAAGCCTAATCCTGCGATTTACCGGCACCCTGAGCGCGAACGTCGCCTATTACATCCCGGCCGGCGTTGGAGGCCAGTGGCAGGTGATCAACGCCACAACGGGCGCATATACCCTGACAATTGCAAGTGTCGGCGGCGGGTCTTCTGTGTCTGTCTCGCAGGGTGAAAATTTCACTGTATTTTCTGATGGTTCAGGTCTTTACACATCTCGGTCTTTAGCTCCAACAATCCCATCCGGCCTTATTTCCCTGTGGTCTGGATCTGTTGCGTCAATCCCGACTGGGTGGCTGCTGTGCGATGGTACCAGCGGCACACCAAACCTTCGGGATCGCTTTGTGGTTGGCGCTGGCGGTGCTTACGCTGTTGGTGCAACTGGGGGCGCAGATACTGTAGCGTTGGCAGAGGCAAATATGCCAGCACACGTACACTGGTTCGATGCAACTACTGGCGGCGCTGGCGCTCACACCCATGACTTAAAAGTCGGCGACGGTTATCAGGGAGGCGGAATCTATCTCGATCAAGGTGCGGAAAACGGTGGATATTACAGCAGCGGCTTCACAGCTGGAGTTGGAGATCATACCCACGCAATCAGCGGTACCACGTCATATGCCGGATCTGGCACTGCCCACGAAAACCGTCCGCCATACTATGCACTCGCCTACATCATGAAGTCGTGATCTGCCTCAAATCCAAAACTAGCATCCCCTCCGCCCCGGAGGTGAGGGTGATGTCATGCAGGCCAAATGGAATAATCCCGGAGATCTCTCGGGGAATTGTAATCTTCACGGTATAGCTCGTTTTGCTTGTCTGGCGCACTGCATACTCTCCGGCCACGTCAAACTGAAAGGCGATCCGGCTGCCACCATCGTGATAGATTGAGACGCGCCCCATTGGGGCCATATCCTTGGGCATCATCATATAAGCGGCATCTGGGCGCTGAAGGCTTCGTGATATGCAAACACCGGTCCTGCGCGGGCGACTCGGCGCTACAAGGTTTGGGCGGGTGATCTTCTTCCACGGCATTCCTGCCTCCAGTCTCAGGCGTCGATTTTCACCTTGCCGATGTGCGCCACGTTCAAGAGGATGTCTCCGCGCGTATAATAGCCACCCTCGGGCCTCTTATAGAATTCCTCAACCACGATGAAGTCAACCTCCTGCACGAGCTCCTGCAGGCCCTGCAGCGTCTCTACGCCGGTCACCTGACCTATGATCTGGTGGGTAGGGTTTCCACTGCGCGACTGCATGTTCATCGTGAAGAAAAACTTTACCGATTCCGTTCGAAAATTCGCCATACTTCTTTCTCTACATGCGGCCGGATCAAAGCCGGAATTTTGTTCAGGGCGGCGCGGCGCGCCTCTTTGTTTTTCATCTCTAAGATCTCTTTAGCACCCTGATAGATGTAAAGCGAGCAGGCTGACTGTATTGCGGGATCCTCATCTTCCATCCTCACCTTACCCATCAAAATCTGCTCGATCCTTTTGCTTGGTCGTGTCTTATCTGTCCACATGGTTTTTCAGCCAATCCTCAAACGCCTCCCATGCCGCATCAACGCCAAGGGCAATGCAGACATAGGCCCCCGCCGCCTGCGCCGCCGTCATATAGGCTATCTGCTCATCGCCCAGCTTGCTCTTGCTATGGTCTCGCCGTTTCAGCTCACAGATAAACGGTGGGCAGGCGGGGATGATGATATCCGTCGCCCCTGTTGACATACCCTCGCTTTTTTCCTTAGCGGCCTGCAGCGGCGTGCGCTTTCCCTCATTCCTTGGGTGGCAAGCCAAGATCCCAAAGGTTTTCGGGTAGTGCCGTCTCAACCTCGAAAAGAACGTCACCTGTTCCAGCGTTTCCGCTGGGCAGTTTCCTCGGTACGCTAAGTTTCCCCAAATTGGGATGTCCTTCGGGAGCTTCATCTTTTTTCCTGTCATATGCAGTGACGCGATAGAAACCAGTTTCGGCATCTTTTTTGTAGGTGATTGTCTCTGGCACCCGGCCGTTTAGGCTGTTCAGCATCGCCCTATCCTGCATCCCCATGGTATGGTTTGGCGTCCGCAAAACCCAGAATGAAAATGATCTGTATGGCGTAACAACGTCAACCCTGTCTACATCCTTGCCTGCCCGGGATACGCTCGGCCTTACAACCCAATCGATCACCTCGTCGGTTTGTAGTTTTGTCGGATCCTTCTTCAGCGCCTTGAAGTCCATTCGAAGCTTGTCGTTTGGGTTTACGATTTCACCCTTGCACTTTGTGCAGTACCGAGCAGCAATATCGTTTGGCTCTTCACAATGCGGGCATGGCTTTGACGTCCACCGGTAATTGCACTGCACGAGGTCTCCTGAGACGGTATCGCGACCTTGGCAGCGCCGGCCGTAATGCGCAGGCATAGCGCCCCATTCGGTATCTATGCGCAACCCGTCGAGATCTAGGAAGTATCCCTCGCCATCGACTTCATAGCCCTCTTCGTTTGGGCGGCCGGCAAATTCATTTTCAATGCCGCAATCTGGACAGGAACACTTCATGGTGAACTTCTCGCCGCCCGCGTGCCCCACCTTGATCTCTGGGGAGAATATGTCGCCATCCGGGCAGTGCCGGTCGATGTTTTGGGCATAGTCTAGGATCAAACAGTTTTCCTTGCCATCATCAATGCGAAGGCCACGGCCGATGATCTGCTGGAGCAAGCCGACACTTTCCGTTGCCCGCAGCATCGCAACGACATCGACATGAGGCGCGTCAAATCCCGTTGTCAAAACCGAAACATTGACCAGATATTTGATTTTGCGCGCCTTGAAGTCTCGCAGGATGCGCTTGCGGTCATCCTTTGCCGTATTTGCGGTCACCAGCGCCGACAGGGCGGGCGGCAGACTATCCATGCATTCCTTGGCATGCTGCACAGTGGCTGCGAAGATCATGACCCCCTGACGGCCCGCTGCGTGAGCTACGACATCTGCAATGATAGCTGCAGTTTTGCGCCCCTGCCCGTGAAAGGCACGATCAACATCCGCTGCATCAAAATTTCCAAGGGCATTCACCTTCATGTTGATAGTATCGTACGATGGAGCCCCGATGGACCCTACGATGGGATCTGTGAGAAAACCCTGCTCAATCAGCTCGCGTGCCCGGACACGATAAACGCAGGCACCAAAATATGGATCTTTGGTTTGATCCTCCCGCACTGGCTTTCCATCTGGCCACTGGCCAAACAGATATCCCGTTTTCATGCGATACGGGGTCGCGGACAGGCCCACAACACGCAGGTTTTGATTTTGGTTCCGCATGTGGTCGATGATTGAAAGAACGGTCGGGGTCATCCCGTGGCATTCATCCACGATCACCATGGCAAACTCCGCGCCGAAGCGCGAAATTCTGTTTTTTACGGTCAGCGGCGTTCCAAAAACAATCGGGTGCTTTAGGCTTTTCTCTCCTGCTGATGCGGAAAAGATGGAACACTGCGCCCCCGTAGCGCGGTACTTTTCGGCGTTTTGCGTTACCAGCTCGGCTGACGGCTGGAGTGACAAGACGCGCTTTCCTTTCGACACCTGATAGATGGTGTCTGCAATGGCGGCTATGATGTGGCTCTTGCCTGCGCCGGTGGCCGCCTCAATAAGGCAGGGCGAGCGGTTTTTCCTTACCCAACTGAACACCGAGTCATGGGCTTCCTGCTGATATGGACGCAAGCTCACTTTGCAATCTCCCTCAGGGCTTTGGCATAGACGTGGCCTGCGTGCGGCCAGTTCAGTCTGACTGGGCCCAGAGATACCTCCGAGGGCCCAGACGTGACTGCATGATCTTCACAAAATTGCGCTGCATAAAGAAGGGCGTCGCGGCGCGCCTTAGATAGCTGGCGCATCAAGCGAAGGTTATGCACCTTCATGCGCGTAAGCTCGCTCACTTCAGCGTCCATGATGAAGACCCCTTTCCGCGCCAAGGCTCAAGGTTTGCATCTGGGGCGAGGTGCTTGATCGCCTTGGCATATGAAATGGATCCGGCACGATCAACCTTTGTCAGCTTTCGGCCGCCGAAGATCGCATTTTGACCCTTTGAGATCAAAACCATTTCCTCCAGCAGTTCTTTTTTGCGCTCTTCTGCCTGCTCAATTGCCGTCTTTAGGTCATCATATTCGGCAACCATTTGAAGGGCTCGCGACGTGTCGACAATCTTGCGGGCTTCCTCGAGGTAATCTTCGGGGCTGTCCCGGTTTACGAGGTACTCGCGATAGAATGCCTCTAAGGCGGGAAAGTTTTCGTCAATCCACTTAGGGTTGAACATCACGATATTCAGGTCCGTTGCATTCGGCGTCCACTGCCAGAAATAACAGACATGGCGGCCGGTGACGAACATCTGAATTTGCATCTGGGCAACGTAGTGCGGCTGATCTTCAGGCTTTTTGAATTCAGGCATTTCCTTGTCACGCAACCCGAACGGGCACTTGATCTCGATTAGTCCATTTTCGCCAATCAGGCCGTCCGGGCTCGCGCCGAGCCAGTCAATCTTTGGATGCACATAGAATGAGGCATCCTGAATGATGTGCCCCTGCGACCAGCAGAATTCATCACGGGCCTCGTTTTCGTGAATAACGCCCCACTGGGTGGCGATGTTTCCAATAAATTCGCGCGGTGCCCCGTGGTGTGCGCGAACCATTTCACGCATGACATCATTGGCATCGCGGTATGGGTCAAACCCAAGAATTGCGCCCACGGATGAGGCTGTGATCCGGCCCTCTCGGGCCTTGAACCACGCTTCACTTCTCTGCTCGATGTTAGGAAAAATTTCCATAATACTTACTCCTTGCTTTCATGTATGCGTCTTTAGCCGCCTTAACCGTGCCAAATGACCCAAGAGATATTTGATTACCCTCAACCGTTATTCTGGCGCCGAAGTTTCCACTTTTAAGAAGCTTAACCCCCATCGGTAGATTTCTTCCGGCCTTTCCGATTTTTCTGTTTTGGGAGTTTTGAAGGTATGTTGCCACCCTAAGGTTTTCCCACTTGTCGTTCAGTGAGTTACCATCAATATGATCAACAACATCGCAAGAGGGAAGTGATCCAGTCATATAAAGAAAAGCCAAATGACTACGCTTCCACTTTTCTCCATTTACTTGAATTATATAATAGGTTTTACCGCGATTTTCTTGCTCATAACCAGCAATCTCACCCAATAGATCAGGGTGGTTATCCGGTGGAGAAATCCAATACATCAATCCGCTTTTCGGAGAGTATAAAAGAATCTTTTTGAGTTTTTCCTGTTTCATGCTTCTCACTCAGGTTTAGGTGATGGTGGGGGCCGAAACCCCCACCATGTCTTTGATTTAGAATGGAATTTCGTCGTCCATGCCTTGGCGCGAGCGTCCGGAGCTTTGTGCCTTTGGCGGGGTGCTCGCAATCTTTTTGGCCGCCTCTTCTGACGAGGTGATGGGGCTAGATTTTGGCGAAACCGCGCCAACCCAGTTGCCCTGATTCATCTTGCCGGTGGCGCGATCTTCCATTTCCCAAACCATGATCTTGATCACCATTGGCTTATTGGTCAGGCCTCCAGTCAAGGTTTCATCGGTTGGACGCTTTCCGCCGGCCAGCAGTTTACCTCCTGCATTCAGATCGATTGCCGCCAGCATTCGCTTTGCCTTATCGCGGGTTTTTTCTGCATCCTTGGCCCCGGGCTTATCATCAGCAACCCAAATCTTCTGGAATACCTTGCGGTTCTTGAACTCTTCTGGCGCAAGGATAGTCCAACGCAAAGAGATATACTCATCTTCGTCTTGGGTTTTTGCCCATTTAGCCTCGTCAATGATCGCCTTTACCGAGGTGTTATCCGGGATGACTTCCATGTTGCCGCCGCCGGCATCAAACTCGCCGTTGGTGGAGGAGGAAACGTCTTCGCCGTCCGAGAGATCCCAAAATGCCATGATTATTTGCCTTTCGCTAGGTGTGGAATAAATTGAGCCAATGGGTTCTCGCCCAGTTTGACTTCAAGAGGTTCGTTGATGTGGAAACGGTTCTTTGACACGTTGGTGGCCACGGCGTGGCATACCAATTGACGTGTTCCGTCAGAGATCGCCTTCTTGCGCTCGCTGTCGCCAGTCACAAAGGTTTCGAGCCGCAGGAACCCAACAAGGTCGACATTGTCGACGTACGGCTGCATCGATTTGTCGTGCAGGCGCATGCTGTATTTCGTGTATGGGTCCGCATCTGGCGGCTCGATCCGGATGGTGTCTGTGTGAGCTAAGAATACCACGTTGACGCCCCTTTCAACAAGACGTCCCGCTGCCTTGCGCACACGGCGGTGCATCGTTCCGACCATATCCCGGCCCATGCCGTATCCACCGTGTGCCTGTTGCACGCCGCGCGGCTTCTTTGGATCGGTATCAACAACGTGATCTACAAACATGGTTTCGAGCGCGGTGACGCTGTCGATTACAACCGTGTCGTATCCGTGGTCCTCTTGGATCAGCGCCATCAACTGATCCCACAGGTCTCCGACTGAGGTCAGCACCGGAAGTGCCATCGGCCGGATGTCATCTGGAATTGACCCCATGCCATCCTCGGCACGGATAAAAACTGGATTTGGGAATGTTGCCCCCAGTGAGGTCTTGCCTAGGCCGGCGTCGCCGATAATGGTAACCACCACAGCCCCCTGCTTAGGCTTTGTCGCTTGGTCGAGAATACTCATTCTCTGTCCTTTCTTTTCCTACAACACCATTGACGCTACATCCTGTTTGTGAGAGTGTCAACATACGATTTGTAACCTAGGAGACAATTTAAATGTCGAATACAGAAGAAAGTCCCGCCAAGCTTATCCGGCAGACCGTAGAAGAACAGCTTGCACGCATACGCACCGCCTTAGATGATCGTCACCTGCAAAAGGTTGCCGCATCCACCGGGCTGCACGAAAACACCGTACGAAACATCGCGAAGGGTCGCGGCGAAATGCCAAGCCTTCAGACTATCGAGAAACTCGGCACCTATTTGTTCGGATAAAAAAATGCTTCATAGACTTTTTTGGGAAGCCGGATATCGCGTATTCGGCCTTCACGGCGTGACGCCTGAGGGAAAATGCAAGTGCGGCGATGCGGAGTGCAGGGCAGTTCTAAAGCACCCCCTTGTTTCAAACTGGCAGCATACGCCGGTATGGTCTGAAGAGCAGCTTGAGGTCATGGAAGAGATTGGCCAGTTCGACACCGGCTTCGGCGTCCTGCAGCGCGACCTGATCACTATCGACGTTGATGCGCGCAACGGTGGCTTGCTCAGCTATCAAAAGCTGCTCGAGGATTTTCCAGAGGTTTCTGGCGCTGGCATGATCGTCAATACCGGATCTGGCCACGGGTCGAAGCACCTATATTTCTCAATGCCGGCCAGTGAGGCCATCGTGATTAAGCTCCCGGAATATCCGGGCATCGATTTCAAATCTGGTGCGGCATTCGTCGTCGGCCCCGGATCCTTGCATGCATCCGGAAATCGGTATGAGCTTGTCCAAGGCGGGCCGGAAGATATTGAGCCAATTCCAGCAGCGCTTCTTGCCAAACTCCGCAAGCCGGAGCGCCACCGGGCCGATATGGGCGGCCAGACCGTAGATGTCAGTAATTCAGATCTGCAGGACATGGTTTCGCACGTCGGTGATGTTGATGATTACGAGGTGTGGGTTCGCGTCGGCATGGCCCTTCATCACGCCTCCGGCGGCACGGCATTGGACGTGTGGGACACATGGTCATCAAAATCTGGAAAATACAACGCAGACGAGATCCCAAAGAAGTGGCACAGCTTCGGAAAGTCGGCCAACCCCGTTACCCTCGGGACGCTGGCGCACTATGCGGAGCAGGGCGGCTGGAAGGCACCGGTAACATTCAAGTCCGACGTGGAGTTTGACTTTAAGGTTGTTGACGAGGACACGGGCGAAAAGATCGACATTTCCGGCATCGACCTGCTTCGCCCGCCGGGTCTGACCGGCCGTCTGGCTCAGTGGATCAACACACGCGGCCGTCGCCCTCGCGAGCGCCTGTCGTCCATGGCAGCCATCTATGCGATGGGAAATATCGCGGGCCTATCCTACACCGACGACCGCGACCGGGCCACGACGAACATCTTTGTGTTCAACGTCGCCGGATCCGGATCTGGCAAGGAAGCAATCGTTCAGGCTGTCGGCGAAATCATGCTGTCGTGCAACCTGTCGGCCGCAACCCATGGCACGATCAAGTCCGAGCAGGAAATCATTCGAAACCTGACGCGCCACCAAGCTGCGCTTTACGTCATCGACGAGATCGGCTTCCTGCTGCAGAAGATCAAATCTGCGCAGAAGGGCGGCGGCGCGATCTATATGGAGGGCGTGGTTGGCACGCTGATGTCGGCGTACTCCAAGGCTGATGGTCGCATGACGATCAGCGGCGACGTGAAGGAAGACGTGCGCCTGAGCCTGCGCAAGGAGTTGTCACAGATCGACAAGCAGATGGACGAGTCTGGGTCAAAGCCATACCTACAGTTGCGACAGAACGCCCTGATCCACATGCTAGAGACGCTCGATCAGGGCTTGGATCGGCCTTTCCTATCGATGTGCGGGTTCACCACTGCCAAGAACTTTGATGAGCTGGTCGATTATGAGGCAGCGGCAAACGGCTTTATCGGTCGCGCAATACTCTGCATCGAAACAGAGACGGCCCCGGAAACGCGGATGGGGTGGAAAAAGATTGCCCTGCCAGACGACATCAAGTTGTCGCTGCAGCAGATCGCCACGGGCGGATCTTTTGATGCTACGCGCCCTGCCGGCGCTCGCGTTGAAAACTATGGTGAGCGCATTGTGATCCCGACGGAAAAGGCGGCATCTGACATGCTCGACAGCATCATTCGGTACTTCGACCGGATGGCTCAGGAGCACAAAGAGCGCAGCGGCCTAGAGGCACTTGCAATGCGCGGCTATGAGCAGGTCACCAAGATCAGCCTGATCCTTGCGGTGCCCGAGGGAATTCGCACGGTCGAGCATGTTCGCTGGGCCTTTGCGCTGATCCGCCGCGATATGGAAAGCAAGATGCGGATGGTGACGGCCAATGACCGCGAGGTGGACGCCCCCGCGCTTGCAATGAAGTCTCGGATCGCACAGCTGCTTTCCGGAGATGAAGGAGAAACCCTTGGCGTCATCCTGAACCGCATGAAGAAATTTCGGCGCGAAGATGTCGAAAGCTGCCTGCGCAGGATGGTGGAAAAGGAAGAGGTGAGGGCGGAGGAAGCAATTCACAGGTACAACAAAAAGAAGATAGTACGATACAAACTTGCAGATTTGTATTGACGTTATCTGATAGAGATACTATCAGTCTAAACATGACTTACCATAAGGAGATAAGTAGATGATGAAGAAAACCATCAAGGTTCCGCAGTGTGTTTATAGCGCAGCCCTAGACGTTGAGCGCACGATGTTTCGGTTGGTCAGTCTGCCCTGCCCCCCATGGGAATCGTCTGATGTGGAGCCCATGATGATCTGCCCGATGTCTGAAGCGAAATCATACGGCATTGACGCCGTTTTTCATTAAAAGGAAAAAATCAAATGAACCTTACAAGCAATATCCGCAGCAATATCTTATATTCTGCTATGAAGAGCCTTCCTACAGCCAATTACATGGAGCTTTTGGTCCCAGTTGTGCAAAACGTGCTTTATGCATTTATGCCAACGGAAATCAAAGTTGCTTATGATAACCCAGAAACAAGAAAATACCTTCATTCTTTTGAGGTTTTGATAAAAGAGGGTAATGGGTATAATGGATCATCAGGGAATCTTAAAAGTGGAAATGGTATTGCTTATCTTTATGGATCAAAAGATCAAATAAGGAAGCTAGAGGTAAGAGTTGATAAGGCGGTAATGATGCATTTGAAAGAAGGAACTTTAAATCACGCGCTGTCAAAAGCCGTTATTAATTCTGGTCTTTTTTCTGCCTATGTTGAGCAATCGGCCTTGATTGAAAGCGTAAGAATTCGTTTGAGATCAACGCTTGATAGTGTTCGAACTACCAAGCGTTTGTACGAAGTCTTGGAGCCAGAGCTGCACTATCTAGTGCCGAAGGATAATGATAAGACAGCAAACCTCCCCGCAAATGTTGCTCCTATTGTGGATGATTTGCGCAAACTTGGTGCGGTTTTACCTGAAGTGAATAAAGGATAAAAACATGAAAAAAATATACAAACACCCGAAAAACCAAGAGATGCAGGTCGAAGTGGTTTTGGCGTCAAAGGGCGGTGACAACTGCCCAAATCTCTATACCATTCGGATGCGGTATCCCCGGATCATCCATGGCGAGATCCTGACCCACCGGGTATTTTCGCGGAATGGGCGGTCCTCGCGGGCGGTTCCTGTGAAGACCATGCTGGCAGAGCTGATGCAGATCCCGTTTGTCCCATGGCACTGGGGTAAGAACCAGAAGGGCATGCAGGCCTCGGAAGAATGCAATGAGATGATCAAGATACCTGATTGGGGTGATGTAAACTTTCACGGCACCCCGAAGACCTATTCGCACACCCGTGAAGAAGCTTGGCTCTCTGCTCGCGATGCGGCCGTGTCTCACGCAGAAGCCTTTATGGCGGCCGGCTATCACAAGCAGATCGTGAACCGTTTGCTGGAACCATTTGCGTGGATGGACACCTTAGTCACCTCGACCAGCTGGAACAATTTTCTGCATCTTCGCGATCATGTTGATGCAGAGCCTCACTTGAAGGATCTGGCGCGGATGGTACGGCAGGCCATTGAAGAAGCCGATGTTGAGAAAATCGAACACGACAATTGGCACCTGCCCTATATCACTCAAGAAGATCGGGAAAATTTAGGCGGACACAAGATGAATTTGATCAAGGTGTCGGCCGCGCGCTGTGCACGGATCAGCTACAAGCCGTTCAATGGGGATGCATCTTATGAGGCTGAGCTGGCGCGCTACGACGGCCTTGTGACCTCTGACAGGATCCATGCATCTCCCATGGAGCATCAGGCAAGCCCGGACTCCCATTGGCTTGATCCTATGTATTCTGGAAACTTTATTGGATGGGCCCAGTACCGTAAACTGATCAAAGGGGAGTATGTCGAATGAGTGATGATCTTGTAGCCATTGCCCGCCGCGCGAAGGGCAGCGCCGTCCTGCCCACAGTCAGCTTTGGGGTGCTGAATGCCGAAACCCTGATCCTTAAGCTGGCCGACCGCATCGAGGAACTGGAAGGGCAACTAAAAAACGTCCTTGACCGTGAAGCTGCGACTTTTGCTCGGTATGACGCAAAGCTGGATGCAGCAGATGCCAAGCTGGCGAAGGCGGAAGCTCTAATGTTCGCAGGGTTTGCAGAATATGAACGTAGGCTGGCCTTATCGGTGGAGTTTACGAAAGGGGTAATTCGTCACGCTGGTAATAGCGGAGATGACTACTTAGCGGAACAAGCCCGCACCACCCTCGCAGAACTGAAAGGACAGGACGATGAGTGATGATTTAGATACATCAAAACACACCTTCACGTTTGGGTCTCCGACTGTGAATGAAGCAACTTTCCACTTTACGGACAAAAGCTATACGTTGCCTGCGGTAGAGCATAAACAATACGACCCTCTCACGTCCCTTTGTGCAGTTGTCGTCGAGCTTCACAATCGGGTTCAGGCGCTTGAGGCAGAACTGAAAGGACGGGACGATGAGTGATGATCTGGTGAAGCGGCTGCGCTTTTTCGGCCCACCCATTGGTGAAGAAGCCGCCGACCGCATCGAGGAGTTGGAGGCCGCAATAAAGCGTCAGGCTGGCGCTGCGAGAACTCTGCGTCAGCTTACTTTAGCAGAGGTGCAGCACTTATCTGACATGGACCGATCTGAATATTTTGCAGCGCAGACACTTAATAGTGAGCGAGATGCAAATGCCATACTTACCGAACGCATCGAGGAACTGGAGGCTGATCGTGCGAAGGCAATTGAGGCTCTGGATGAGGCTATCTATTTGCTTGATCCCGATGAAGAAGACATTACCAAAGGGACTGGACTATATCGCATCGTCAAGGCTTTTAAAGAACTGAAAGGAGAACAGCTATGAGTGATGATATGACGATAGATGATCTGACAGTGGTTGGTATTGACGGCATTAGGCGCAGCTTTGACGAACACTACGACACAATGATGTGCGTAGAACAAGACCCAACAGGCGCACACCATGTCATCCACAACCAACATGCTCGCATCGAGGAACTGGAGGCCAAGCTGGCGAAGGCGGTGGATGCGCTGGAAGGGTGGATAAACGTCTACACACATTGCACCATCGAAGCGGGCGTCTGTTGCTGCGGGGACGACATGAATGGCCACCAGCTGGCAATGGATAGCAACCACATGCCGCTGGATCACGGTGCTTACATTGCTGGAGAACTTGCAAAACAAACAGAGACCACCCTCGCAGAAATGAAAGGAGAGCATCCATGAGTGATGATCTAGTGAAGCGGCTGCAATACTTAGGCCGTTGTGCAAAAGACTACGACCAAGAACATATGACCAGCGCGGATTATGAGATGATTCCCATAGTCACAAAAGAAGTTGCCGACCGCATCGAGGAACTGGAGGCCAAGCTGGCGAAGGCGGTGGAGGCGCTGTCATATGAAGGACTACGAACAGATGAAGCAGAAGCAAAACTGACAATAGCGATGGTTGGTCTTGTGCAGTCACGAGATGAACTCGATCAGTACTCGCAGTGGGAATACCCCTCTGACCATCCAGTGCATGAACGCTATCGCAAGCGGGACTATGACGCAAACCCAGCCCGCATCGCCATCGCCAAAATCAAAGGAGAACAGCCATGAGTGATGATCTAGTGAAGCGGTGGGATGAATACGTTGACAGTATGGGTAGTGTCATGGGCGAAGTAGAACACATGGCACAGCAAATGCGGGACCGTATCGAGGAACTGGAAGTCAAGCTGCAAGACGCAGAACAGCGGGGTTACGCTAATGCAATGGAAGCCGAACGCATATTGCATGAGGATCGCATCGAGGAACTGGAGAAAGCCTGCAAGGAATGGGCTGACGTATCACAGTCAAACTACCAGCGAGCAAAGGCGGCAGAGGCCAAGCTGGAGGTGGCTTTTACTGACCTAGAACAAGATTGCGAGGCTGATTACCTACCGTCGTATGGTGCAATGAAGTATTATATACAGCGCGCACTTGCAGAACTGAAAGGAGAGCAGCCATGACCTGCCCACCCTGCAACCACAACTGCAACCAAGGGCGAGATTGCCCAGCACGGAAAGGTGAAAACATGAAACTTCC
>Ga0208643_1000262_pt1 | contig 35471 bp, 59 predicted proteins | sample VirMetDEL_Nov_12_FD_184516 | JGI IMG/M metagenome (GOLD analysis project Ga0208643, IMG submission 184516) | Aqueous microbial communities from the Delaware River and Bay under freshwater to marine salinity gradient to study organic matter... | ecosystem: Environmental > Aquatic > Marine >...
CAATGGGCGCAATGGGTGTTGAAGCTGAAGTAGTCGAAGCGCAACTATTGAAGGTTCAGTCTGCTATGGCTATCGCTCAGGGTGTGCAAGGTATCAAAGAAGCTATACCGAGCTTTAAAGCGTTGACTGCTGGAATAATGAAAACGGCAGCAGCTCAAAAAGCGTTAACCATTGCTCAAGGGATTGGTGCAGTAGCTACAGAGGTTCTTAATGCGGTTATGAATAGTAACCCTATTCTCTTATTGATAACAGCGGTTGCTGGACTTGCTTATGCATACAGAGAGTACACAAATGTGATTGCAGATGTGGAAGAAATGAACGAAAAACTAAACGATTCTCTTGAGCGACAAAACAATCTACTAGATAAAACTATTGCAAAGATTAGAAAAAGCTCAGAGCAAAGGCTTAGACAGTTAGAACTAGATGGAGCTAGTGAGAAGGTTCTACACGAGGAGAGACTTAGACAGATAGAAGAAGAAAACTTAATACGTAAAGCACAAGTAAGCGAGGTTAAGTTTCAGGTAGAGGAAAAATCCAAAATATTAAAACTTGCACTAAAGCACGATGACAAAGAGCTTGCAGAGTCCACAGCTCAAGAAATAAAAGATATAGAAAAAAAATACGAAGAGTTACGTCTACTAGATGGAGATTACTTACAGGACAAGCAAGAAGAAGATAATAAATACCAAGAGACAGTTAACACTAACAGAGAAAAAGACGTAGCGAATTATAAAGCGTATACCGAAAAGAAAAAAGCATACGATGAAAAGAGGCTACAAACTAAGAGGGAGATTGAGGATAAAGTTTTAGAACTTCAAGCAGATACAGAAGTAAAGGAGCAAGAATTAAACGTATTAAAACTAGAACGCTACAGAGCTGACACTTTAAAAAATACAGAGCTAACCGAGTCTGAAAAAACAGAGTTAATAGCTCTAGCGGAAGAGGAGGCTTGGCAAAAAAGAAAAGAGATAGCAAATAAGTATAAAGCGATTGACGATGAAGAATTAAAAGTAGCACAAGAATTTGAAGCACTAAAAAAACAAACGGAACTTGAAGAGTTAGAAGCGAGACTTGCAGCAGAGCAAGAAATCTACGACAGGGTAAGGGATGAACAATTAGAAAAAGACAAAGCTGCTGCCGAGCAGAAGAAAGCTATCACTTCGGCAGGACTAGATAGTGCTATGGCTTCTTTGGAGTCTTTACAGTCTCTAAATGAATTAGTGACACAGAGCGAATTAAAAAACGCAGAAGGTAACGAAGCAAAGCAAGAAGAGATTAGGAAAAAATCTTTTGAACGTAACAAGAAGTTACAAATCGCAATGGCTGTAATCTCAGGAGTTCAAGGTGTGATTAATGCGCTAACAGCTCAAAGTACAATTCCTGAGCCTTTTGGAACTATCTTAAAAGTTGCTTCTGCTGCTGCTATTGGAGCGACTACAGCTGTAAATATTGCAAAAATAAAAGCTAGTACATATCAAGGTGGTGGCGGTGGTGGTGCAAGTGCTTCTATAACATCTGCTCCTAGAATGCCTAGTTTTAACATTGTAGGAAACAGTCCACAGAATCAACTAGCGCAATCGTTAGGAAGTCAAGAACAAGAACCAATTAAAACTTATGTTGTAAGTGGTGAAGTATCAACAGCGCAGAGCTTAGATAGAAATAGAGTAAGGACAGCGAGTTTATAAAATTCCAAATCCCCTGAGTTACCTATTTTTACTCAGGGGATTATCTAACTATTTTAAAGGTTCTTTGTTATTTTTTTTGAATACTTCTATATGTTTTTAACTGAGTATTTAACCAAGGTCTAATCATTTCTACAGAAGATAATAACGGGCTATCTTGTTTAGCTAACTCCTCTAGTTGTAAAAATAAGTAGTTCATTTCTTGTTTATTGTTTTTTACTTTTTGATGTACAAACGTACACACTCTATTTATGGTAAACGCTTGAAATTTAGCACCTCCGTAAGTAGACTTTAGCCTAAGAAAATTATCGTTTAAATACTCGCTAAAATCTAAGTTTTTTATTTCGCTTCTTCCATCTTTAAAACATTGATTAGTTCCAGAGTTGAAGTAGATATTCAACACGTTACCTACTGAAAATACATTTTTCGACTTTAAATATTTACCATAAACAAAGTTATAGGCGTCTTTGTTTCGAGAAAAGCTTTTTAAATAATCTAATGCGCCCCATGCTCTATTAGAGTTATTTAAACTGATAATGTATTTTTGAGACATATCCAAGTCACTTGTATCTATCCAATCAACAATATAAACCGGTACGCTTGATAGATTCAGTTGCTCAGCAGCTAGAACCCTATGATGCCCCTCTATAATATTTCCTTTTTCATCTATAATAACAGGAGATAACCAACCGAACTCTTTTAGTTTTTTAGCAAACTTCTCAGTGTGCTTTACAACTATATCTCTATTAACTAAAGATTGAGTTAATTTACTGATTGGGTAATTTGCTTCAAATAATCCTTTTTTTAGATTCTTCATAATTTAATTTTTAGTTATTAATTTCTTCAAATATATATAAATAATTCCAATTGACAACAAAAAACATAAATAAAAGTCAATTAAGTATGCAAGAAATCGAATTAACAATAAGAAACGAGAAAGAAGATGGGGTTTTTGCCGTGTCTTTGGTAGAGTCTCCAGCGATTGAAGAGAACTTTGTAGCGTTAAGCTCTGAGGGTGTAGAGTTAAAGGTTGCAGATGAAGAAAGGCGTATCGTAGTAGGCATGGCTTTAGTGCCTGAGAAACGTATTTACAGAAAGCAGAAAGGCAAAGAGTTTAACATTTGGTTTAGTAAAGAAACTATTGCAAAGACTCAGGAGCTTTATATGCGTAATCTAAACGCAAACAATGTAACAGTAGAACACGAGCGACCAATCAAAGGGGCTACGGTCATTGAAAGTTGGATAGTAGAAGATACTAAACACGATAAAAGCAATTTATACAACCTTAACGCAGTTGAAGGTGCTTGGTGTATTATGATGAAGATACACAACGACGAAGAATGGGAGAAAGTTAAAAGCGGAGATTACAAAGGTTTCAGTATTGAAGCAATGTATCAAGGTTTCGAGCAATTACAATCTAAGGAGTTAACAGAAGAAGAACAATTATTAGAAACTATAAAAAACATAATAACAAATGGCTAAAAACACATTGTTTAAAGTACAGGCAGAATGTATAGACGACGACTCTAGCTTAGCTTATGAGTGTGGCGCATTATATGTTAAAGATGAAGAGTTAATAGTTCACGCTGGCGGTATATTTAAAAATATATCTAGCTCGGCTTTACAGAATCAAATAGTTGTTAATCAATCTAATTTTGCCGAAACTTTAGGAGGTGTTATTGATTCTACAAAGGATTATTTTTTAGATGGTATTATTGATATGGGGACTACACAGATAACCGTGCCTACTACTGGAATAACTTTAAGAGGTTACAGTTTTGATTTAAGCGGTTTGATTTCTAGCGAAGATAATTATACTATGTTCATTAGTGAAAGCATTGCTATCGGTTCGGGCAATGTATTAGGTTTTGACTATTACATAAGCGTTACAGGTACATCTTCAAAGGTTTACGAATTGTACGATGCGAATGGGTTTAACGCTTTTGAATTTCAAAGAGTTAATTTCATTGATTGTACTTCTTTAGGTGATATTTACGACTACAGACAAGGGTTAGAAACTGGAACGGGTAGATTTGGCGGTTCACCATCATTAACACTGCACGGCAATTGGTTAGGCGGTTATAGAATAACAACTTCGATTGTTCGTGGAATGTCAGACACTACAACAGAGCCATTATTTAAGGCTGGAACTTCTTTTGTGATGAATAGTAGGTTTTTAACCGATATTAATGTTGACCTAGGAACTTTACAACCGTTTTTTGATTTCTCAGATGTTAATTTTCCTAACCCTTCAACACTAGAATTAAGAGGCACTATTGTAACACGTGACGGTGTTATATCTCCGAACGATATAAACACAACGCCAAACATAGAAGCGTCAAATTTATCATGTAGCTGGAGACATAATAACGGAATACCTAATACTTTTATCGGTGGCGTATCGACGTTAACTACGGAGATAGAGACAGGTGTTACAGGTGGATTGCCCTTTATACTTTTGGGTACTTTTACTAATTCGGATTTGCAGCATTTTGATAGTCCTTCAAACGGTCAGTTAAGACATTTAGGCTCTAACCCTAGAGAATATACTGTGAACTTTGACTTTATACTTGATGGAGGGCAAAACGATGAATACAAGCTAGAGTTAGTTAAAGATGATGGTTCTTTAAGTGTGGTATATCAACAAACAAGAGTCATCAACAACTTGCAAGGTGGACGAGATGTTGCATACTTTACAGGATTAGCAAATCTAATATTAAACCAAAACGACTTGGTGTATTGGCAAGTGACAAACATAACGGATAATACAAATTGCACTCTGGAATTAGATAGTTCTTGGAGTGTTGAAGAAAGGTAATGTATAAAAATAAAACAGATTAATATACAATTAGTTAATTAATTAAACAACAAAATATATGAACAAAGCAGAAACAACATTAGATAAAATTAAGATTGCTTTAGGCTTGAAGTCTGAAGAGGTTAAGATGGCATCTATGAAATTAGAAGATGGTGTTACCATTATCGAAGCAGAAATGTTTGAAGCTGGACAGCCTGTTATGATTGTAACAGAAGATGACCAACGAATTGCACTACCTGAAGGAGAGTACGTTTTAGAAGATGGAATGGTTCTTAAAGTAGTTGAAGAGGGTGTAATTGACTCAATCGGTGAGAAGGTAGAAGAAGAGCCAATAGTTGAAGATGAAGTAGCAGCGTCAGACTCAGCAGAACAAACGGTAGCAACGCCTAAGAAAGTAATCGAAGCGGTTACAAAAGAGAGTCACTTTTCAAAAGAAATGCCTGACTCAGTATTAAAAGCTATTGCAGATGTAGTAGATGCTAAATTAGCTGAGTACAAAGCGGAACTTTCTAAAGAAGAAGTAGAGCTTTCAAAAGAAGCGGAAGAGTTAGAGTTAGAAGCTATTAAGCCTATCACTCCAAATCCTGAGAAAGCAAACAAAGTAGAATTTAATAAACAAAATAGTTCATTAACGAGTTATTTAAACAATTTAACAAAATAAATAATGGCAACAACAACAACAATTACGAGTAACTACGCTGGCATCGTCGCTGGTGAAATTATCGGAAAAGCATTTAAAGAGACTCAAACTATCTCTCAAAACTTAGTAACAGTATTACCAAACGTAGCTTACCAAGCTTCACTGCGTAAGATTGAGTACACAAATGGAAAAGTAGATTACACTTGTGGGTTTACACCTGAAGGAGCAGTAGATTTATCAGAGAAACTGTTAGTTCCTAAGAAAATCATGAATCCAATTCAATTGTGTAAAGAAGATTTCCGTCACGTATGGGATAACGCAACAATGGGATTCTCTGCTCACAACGATGACTTACCAAAAGATGAGTCTACAGCGTTACTTAACGAAATATTAAAAGATACAGCAGTAGCAGTAGGTGGTGAGATTTGGACAGGTGACTCTGCGGTTTCAGGTCAAATCGGTGGATTCATTCCTAAGTTCGTTTTAGATGGCGATGTAGTAAAAGCAAACAACGGTATTGTACCAATTGGGGCAGCTATCACAAAAGCTAACGTTCAATCTGAGATTGAAAAAGTAATCGACGCAATTTCTTTAATTGATGGTTTACTAGGTAGAACTGACATCGTATTTGGAGTGTCAAGAAATGTAGCAACTGCTTATATGCAAGCTTTAGTTTCTGCTGGTATCTCTAACGGTTTAGGAGGTGCAGATATGGACTTGTACTACGGAGCATACAAAATGACTATTATCGATGACTTACCATCAAATACAATCGTATGTTACCAAGTTAAAAACCTTTACTTCGGTACTGGATTAATGCAAGATTTCAACGAGATGAAATTGGTAGATGAGGATGAAATCGGATTATTGACTGGTCAAGTTAGAGGTAAAATGGTTTACACAGGAGGTACGCAATATGTGAATTCAACTGAAATCGTTTGGTACTTGTCTTCTACAACACCAGCGTAATAACAAACTTAACAATTATTAAAGGGGTGGGTGATTGCCTACCCTTTTTTATTAACTTATAAAATTATAATAAAATGGCGTGCGATTTAACAGCAGGGAGAACAGAACCTTGTAAAGATGCGGTTGGTGGATTGAAGAATATTTACTTTACCAACTATGACGAGATTACTGGTTACACATACGATGTAACAGACACAGATATGGTTGCAACCGTGACAGGTGCAGTAACTATTAACGCTTACAAGTACGAGCTTAAAGGTGCTAACGTACTAGACGAAAACGTGACAAGCTCAAGAGATAACGGTACAACATTTGTTGAACAGTCTCTAACGGTTGTATTGAAGAAAAAAGACGTAGCTACTCATAAAGAGATTAAGTTACTTTCTTACGGTAGGCCTAGAGTAGTTGTTGAAGATTACAACGGTAATTATTTCTTAATGGGATTAGAACACGGTGTAGAGCTTACGACGGCTGCGATTAGTTCAGGTACTGCAATGGGAGACTTAAGCGGTTACACGTTGACTCTAGTAGGTATGGAGAAAATACCAGCTAACTTTATTGACGCTTCAAGCGAAGCAGACTTAGCAACAGTTGGGTTTACAGTAGTAGCGTAATTATTAACTTTCAAAGGGTAGGTTTAATCGCTTACCCTTTACTAAAAAAATAAAAATGAGTAATTTATTAAAAGCCCTAAATGAGTTAGGAGAGGTTAAAATGTCTAGCGATGTTATCGAATTAGCAGGAGTTAGTGATATTAAAAAAGCACAAACAAAAGCTACAAACGAATGGGAGACAGGGCAAAAGCAAGAAGCTAAGATTGCACAAATAGCTACAGATGCCATTAACGGGTACAAACAGGCTAGAATATCTTATAACGAAGTAGTTAAAGGTGTTGCTACTATTAAGGCGCAAGCTAAAGAATTAGGTTTAGACTTGCCAAAAGATGTTGAAGCAATGGCAAAAAGAGCTAGTGAATACATTAAAGAGGGTGAAGCTAAAATCAAAAAGCTTCAATCGGCTAGGTAACAAATAAAAAGGAGAACATATCTAACCCGTAGCTTTAATTAGTTACGGGTTTTTTGTTGTTTATAGAATCTTATCCCCCTTACTTAAATTATCTTCTGCCCAAAGCGGTTGAAGGTTTTTGTAATTAAACAAGGTTTCCATTTCTTGTTTTGTTTCCGCAATAGCTAAAGGCTTTATATGGTCAATATGCCATTCACCATAATTATTCCAATTCATCCCCTTTGTAAATTGCATCTCAATATGCTTTTTAGCCACCTCAAAAGTGCATCCTAAAAGTTTTGCTGTAGAGGTGTTTTTTTTCATATTCCTATATTTAAATGCTTGGTATATTCTGTTTCTTAAAGAATATTTTAAAGTCCTAATTTCTGATTTTCTTAAATCAGCATACTCTTTTTTATAATCTCTAACCCTATTTTTTTGTTGTTTTTTGTAAGTTTCAGAATTTCTGATGTACTCAGCTCTTTTTCGTTCTTTATAAACACCATCTTTTTTCAACTTTTCCCTATATTTTTTACCTGATTCCGATTTGCAAATTTTACATAAACCATATTTACCATCCTTGTTAGTTCTTACATTACTAAATTCATCAAACGATTTTACAGTATCGCATTTTGGGCAATATTTTTTATTTTCTTTTTTTAATTGTTCCTTCCAATAAGTGCCTTTTTCCTTTCTTGTACGTTCATTATTACAAGACTTGCAAGTCACATTAAGCCCATCAGAAAACCGTTTATTTCTACAGAAATCTTGGGTTTCTTTTATTTTTTTACAAGAGTTACACTTTTTCATAGTCACGAATATATATAAATACTTTCAATAAACAAACGAAAACTTTAAAATATAGTTATTTAAGTATGATTATCTTAGAAGAAAGCGCATTAACACAAGAGTTTAACATTATACCACGCAAGAACGCAGCGGATAAAGTTGTGATTACTGGTATTGAAGGAGATACAGAGTACTTATTTACACCTACTTACACAAGTTATTACATGACTGTAAGCGGTATCTTTAACTTAAAAGAAGGACAGCAGTACACTTTTATAGTTTACGATGACACAGACGAAGTACACAGAGGTAGAATCTTCTGTACTAATCAAGATATAAACAACTTCTCTATAAACGATGGGGAATATACAGAAACAACAAGTAACAACGATTTTATTATAGTATAAATGGAAAAGAAAAATACAAATATTCACGTTCTTAATTTGGCAACTTACGAGAAGCCAGAAGTAGTAGAGCAACGTAATAAAGATTGGGTAGAATATGGTAAAAATAACGACTACTACGACTGGCTTATTAAACGTTATAAAAACTCTACTACAAATAACGCTATCATAAACAACATTACCAGGTTAATTTATGGTCGTGGAATACACGCTTTAGACGCTTCAAGAAAGCCGAACGAGTACGCAATGATGAAAGCTATGATTTCGCCAAAAGCATTGCGTGGTGTTGCCTTAAACTTCAAAATGCTAGGGACTGGTTATACACAAGTTCACTATAATAAGAAGCATACTAAAATACTAAAAGTCGATTACATACCAACTAGAAACATTCGACCAGAAAAGTGTAACGAAAACGGAGAGATTACTGGTTATTGGTTTAGTGATGACTGGGACGACGTAAGAAAGAACGAGCCAGTAAGATTTGATGCATACGGAACAAGTAAAAGCGACATTGAAATAGACGCAATTCAGTTTGATTCAATCGACATGAAATACTTTTCAGATGTTGATTATCATGGTGCTTTACCTTACTGTGTTCTTGAAGAAGAAATTGCAGAGTATCAAATTAACGATGTTCAGAACGGCTTTAGCGGTACTAAGGTAGTAAACTTTAATAACGGCATTCCTGACGAAGAAGCACAGAGACAAATATCTAAGCAAGTTAAGACACAATTAACAGGTGCGCGAGGTGATAAGACTATTATAGCATTTAACGCTAACGCTGAAGCTGCAACAACGGTTACAGACATACCTTTAAACGATGCTCCGGAACATTACCAATATTTATCTACTGAATGTCAAGCGAAGATATTAAACGGTCACACGGTTATTAGTCCAATGCTTGTAGGAATCACAATAGATAATAATGGCTTTAGTTCTAACGCTGATGAGATAGAAATGGCTACTAAGGTTTTTTACAATCAAGCAATTGTACCTTTTCAAGAAGCTATTTTGGAACGTATAGAAGAATATTTAGCGTTTAACGGTGCAGTATTAGACTTGTATTTCAAACGTCTTAACCTTACTGACTCAATCGAAGAGAAACAACAAGCAAAAGAAGAACAGTTAAAAATGAGTAGCGACTTTGATTCTATTGTTGCAGAGTTCGGAGAAGATGAGAGCGAAGATTGGGAGTTAATCGACGAAAGAGAAGTAGATTACGATGCAGAAACAGAATTAGATGCACAAGTTCAGGAATGGGAGAATGAATTAAAACAACCTAAAACAGCTTTGAGTAAGTTGTGGAATTTCGTATCTACTGGAAATGCAAATGCAAATAGAAAAAGCGCACAAGACAAAGAAATAGACGGTTTTTACTTTAAAGTGCGTTATCAATATACAGGAAATACTAACCCAGAACGCGGATTCTGTAAAGCTATGATGAGCGCAAGTAAACTTTATCGAAAAGAAGATATTGAAAGAATGGGTAGCCAAATGGTTAACGCTGGATTTGGTGAAAACGGAGGTAATTTTTATGATATTTTTAAATATAAGGGCGGGCCTCGATGTCATCATAAATGGGTTAGAAAGACGTTTGTAAGTGCTAGTAAAAAACAGAACTTACTTAACCCAGAAGCTAACACTATAAGCACAAACAAAGCTCGTAAATTCGGATACAGACCAACTAATTCAAAAGAGGTTGCTATGAAACCGAACGACATGAAATATAAAGGTTTCAGTCCAAACAATACTAACAGACCAATAGACGCAAGATAATGAGTTACCCTTTATTTATAACAACAGAAGATATACCAAAGTTTACAGCTTTAAACGGAAACACAGACGTAGATAAGTTCGTACAGTTTGCTAAGATTGCACAAGATATTCACATACAAAACTTCTTAGGCTCTGACTTGTTCGAGAAGATTAGTGACGATATTACAAATGCAACCTTGGCAGGTGACTATTTAACGCTTGTAACAAACCATATTAAACCAATGCTTATACATTACTCAATGGTGGAGTATTTACCTTTCGCTGCGTACACAATCGCTAACAAAGGAGTTTACAAGCATGGAACAGAGAACGGAGAGACGGTCGAAAAGAACGAAGTAGATTATCTAGTAGAGAAAGAGCGGGATATTGCTGAACACTATACACAAAGATTCGTTAAATATATGTGTAAAAACTCCGCTTTATTTCCTGAGTATAGCACAAACACAGAAGAAGATATGCGACCAGATAAGCAAGCGTTTTCTAGTGGTTGGGTTTTGAATCGTAGAGCAGATATTGAGGATGAATTAAGATATAACAATTTAGAATTATGAAGAAGGTTTATAAGCCTAAAGAAGAAAATATAAAGAAACTAGAAATTTATTTAAACAAACAGAAAGACAATGGCAGACAGCAAGATAAGTAACTTACCAACAGCAACAGCTTTAGATGGCACTGAAGTTTTACCAATAGTTCAAAGCACTACTACAAAGCAAGTAACAGCTCAGACATTAGGAGGAACTGTTCTATTTAATGGAATGGTTAACGACTCGTTAACAAGTGTGCTAGACGACTATTTAACCTTTACTTTGCCATCTGCTATAAGTACACCGACTTTAGTAGCTGGCGACAGGGTAGAAATAGAAATGTCATTTTTTGTAAATACTGCCCCTCCTTCTGGTGGTTTTGGTTTATATTTTGAATGGAATAATATCACTTACACTCCGTTTTCTCAAACTACACCTACTTACGCAAATAGCGTGTTAAAGTTGCCGTTTGATGAAATGAGAACTAACATAAAAGTAACAGTAGATTACTATTCAGCCTCTAGTTATTACGTACAATGGGAGCAGAAAATAACTGACGATGCTGTTATGTTAAACAACTATACTAACGGTGCTTGCGGATTCATGGAGGGAACGGACGATTTAAACTTAGCGACAGCTTTTAGGGTTGAGGCTTTTATAACAGGAGGTGGTGAAGTAACATTAGAACATCTCTATATTAAACATACAAAGTAATGCAAAAAATATTACCATTTATCGAAGCTTTTATAGGTGTCTTAATCATATTCTTTTCACCAGTTGCAGGAATGATTTTAATAGTTGCAATATGTACGCTTTTAGATACTGGCTTCGGTGTTTGGAGAGCGTACAATAAAAAGGAAAAGGTATGCTCTAAGGCTTTTAGATTTGGATTTGTGCCTAAATTGTTCTCTTATGTTGGTGCAGTCATGCTTGTTTATACTTCTGACTTTTTTATAATTAACGACCTTACACAAGTAGTAGTAAGCGTTGATTTTCTAAGTACAAAACTAATAGCCTTAACTTTAATATCTATTGAAGTTCGTTCAATGGATGAGTCTTTTAAAGCAGTTAGAGGTTGGTCGTTTATCGAGAAGATTACAGGACTACTTTTTAAGATTAAGAACATTAAAAAACATATTGAAGAATGAGATTAACAAAGAATTTTACACTAAGCGAGTTTGATTGTAGAGACGGTTCGGTAATGCCTCCTGATGTGTTTAGCAATGTTGTAAAACTAGCTAAAGAACTACAAGTACTTCGTGATTTTATCGGTAAATCAATTATTATCAATTCAGGCTACAGAAGTCCTGATTATAACCGTAGTATTGGCGGTGCTTCACGCTCTCAGCATTTGCTAGGCAAAGCCGCAGATATTAGAGTTGACGGAATAAGCCCACGAGAACTACGAGGGATAATCGAAGAGCTTATAAAGGACAAGCGATTAAATTTTAAAGGCATTGGAGCTTATGCAAATTTCACACACGTAGACATAAGAGATAAAAAAGCACGCTGGAATGGTTAGAGTCTTAATACTTATACTTTTACTTTCTTCGTGTTCGATGAATCACCACTTAACTAAAGCGGTCAAGAAAGGTTACAAAGTCGAAACGGTTACTAAAGAAGTACGCTTAACTGATACGTTAACTATCAACGGCAAAGATTCAATTATAGAGCGAATGGTAAAAGTAGATTGTCCTGAGCCAGTAATACAAACTAGATGGCGTGTAAGGTTCGATAACAAGCGATTTAAGGATAGTTTACAAACGGTTAAGCAAATGTATTCAGACAGTCTTAGAACAGCCATTAAGACGGCTAAGATTGAGCGAGCGATAAATAAGCAAGACGAAAAGACAGCGAGAACGGTAGTACGTCAAGAAAATAAGCGTTCTTTTTGGTGGTTATGGCTACTTATCGGGTTCGCTATAAACTTTATTTTGAAATTTCTTTTAAGATTTTACGGAATAATTAAATAATTTGATTAACTTAGATTTTTCATAGTTTAAATTTTTAGTCCCCTTGCTTATGTGAGGGGATTTTTTGTTTACGCTTGTTTATTAAATATATATTCTTATCTTTGGAGGAATAAATTTAAAATTATGGATTTAACAGGAAAAGCAAAAAAGCAGTTTGAAGAATGGTTTGCCGAATTAGTCAATAGTGATACAAGTGGGTATTTAGATGATATAATTTTTATAATGTCAACACAAACATATTCATTTTCAGACCTCCCTGACCCTATGAAGTGGGGCGTGTATGTAGACTTTTTTGATAGTGTTGGGGTGAATATATCAGTATTGCCGTATTGGGAAGGAAGATATGTGAGAGGTTTTGAGCCTTCTATTTATGAAGATGGAAAAACACCTTTAACATTATATCAACAAGATGATGTATTCACAACCAGACCAGAAGCAAGAATAGCAGCGATTGAAAAAGCAAACGAAATAGTAAACAATAGATAAATTATGAAAGAGCAACACAGACCAAGATTAACGCCTGACGAAGTAGAAGCAGTTAATAACTACAGACGCTTAAAGGATGAAGCAGAGGCGCAAGGATTAGACCCTGCCTCAGTTAAGCAAGCATGGATTAAAACAGATGAAGCTAGCTTATTTGTAAAGAATCCAAACTTTAAAACGGTTGAAGAATTAAGAGTTGACAATCTATTTGACGAAATCGTAAAGGAATGTCAAAACTATTCACCTAAATATCCAAAGATTAAACGTAAACCTTCAAAAGATGGGCATTGTTTAGTTGTTGACCCTGCCGATATTCACATAGGAAAACTTTGCAGTAAGTTTGAGGTAGGTAAAGACTATAACCAACAGATAGCTGTTAAACGTGTTTTGGATGGTGTACAAGGTCTTTTAGATAAGTCTAGTGGTTTTCACTTAGATAAGATTATCTTCATTGCTGGTAACGATATTTTACACACTGATAATGCAAAGAGACAAACAACAAGCGGAACTCCACAAGATACAGATGGAATGTGGTATGATAACTTTCTAACTGCTAAACAACTTTATATTGATATACTAGAAATGCTTATGCAAGTAGCGGACGTTCACTTTGTGTTCAATCCAAGTAATCACGATTACCAAAGCGGTTTCTTTTTAGCTCAGTTAATAGAGTCACACTTTAGAAAGTCTAAGAACGTAACTTTTGATTGTTCTATAAGCCACCGTAAATACACAATGTACGGTAATAGTCTAATCGGTACTACTCACGGAGACGGTGCGAAGCAAGCAGACTTAGGTAGTTTAATGAGTGTTGAAGCTAAGGATATGTGGATTAAAGCAGAACATAGATATTACTATACGCACCACGTACACCACAAGACAGCTAAAGATTATATTAACGTAACAGTTGAGAGTTTACGCTCTCCAAGTGTTAGTGACTCATGGCATTATAGAAATGGCTATGTATCACCTGAAGCAGTAGAAGCGTTCGTACACTCTAAAGAACACGGACAAATAGCAAGATTAACACACTTATTCTAACCATTATACCCGACAAGGTGAAGCCGTTACTTTAATTAGTAGCGGTTTTTTTTCGCTCTGAAAACCCTGTAAACCCTAGAAACTTAAAAATAATTATATATTTTTTCACTTTTTTCATTGTCAGTTTAAATAACTTCCGTAGATTTGAATATAACAAAACGGTAAAACAATTAAATTATGATAACAAGAGACCAATACAACAGTGCGCTAGACATTGTGGAGGCGTATCACTCACAATTATTTAAAATTAAGACTGAAAGCCCTAAAGAATTACTAATAGATTGGCTTGACAGGGTTGAGTTAAGTACTAGGACTAATAACGGGTTAAGGTTATTGTCAAGGTGGCATGATAACTTACTATTTGTAGACGATTTAAACAAAGCTAATTTCTTAAAAGGAAAACACCTTGGACAAAAGAGTTGGACAGAGTTTAGTGACGAGAGGGATTATAGAAAAAACAAATAAATTATGAAGCACGTAGACAGAATAGAGCAAGCAATTAAGCAAATTAGAACGCAGTTAAACTGCACTAACGAAATGTACAGCCCAGCAAGAACACAAGAATACTGGACAGCAGTACAGAAAGCAGAGAAAGAATTTGACGTTTCAGGCGTTAAGTTAGATTTAATTATACAATGTTTAAATAAATAGAAATTATGATTGTAAAAACAAAATGGTATATCTACCTAACAGATGAAGATTTAAAAGATACAGCAAAAGATAAAGATATTACAATGCTTAGTCGTTACGACTTTAAAAGATTGTCAGACGATTATTCAAACAAAGCATATTACATAGAGTACGAAGGAAAAAAGGGTAGTATTGTTTTAAAGAATAAGTTAACAACTATAGCTGGAACAATTAACAAATAGAAACTATGACAATTTACGAAGTTAACGGAATATTTTTCACCGATTTAGAACAAGCAGAATTACACGCATTAGGAACGCACTACAAGATTAAGCACCACGCTATTAACGATAGTGAACACTTAGAAGTAGAAAGAGACGGTTTCGACGTTTACATAATAGACGAGAACAACAACAAGACAGAAGTAGAGTACTCTTTACACGTTCGAGATATTACAGACTTCTCAATTGATGGAACGGTAATGATACACGACTACGAGAACATAAAAGTAAAAGGTTTTCCAATAGAGACAGCTGCGATTTCTGACAGATTAAAAGAAGAGATTGAAGGAATGGTACAAAGCTGTATTGATGATTTAAACGACGAAACATTATAATTATGAAAGTAGAAAAATTAGAATTAAAGCATTTAGTATCTTACTTGCCTTATGGATTAACGTGGTTTTGCTTAGACCAAGATAGCAGAGAATTTGAAGAACTACCAACTTGTAAGCTATACGATTTAGAAAAACAAACTTTAGAAATTGGAGGTATGGACATTGATTTAGATGAATTACCATATCCAAACGGGTTAACAATCAAACCAATCCTTCGCCCTTTGTCGGATTTGAGAATGTTTGTTTCGTTCTCAGTACTAGACAATTTAATTGGCGTTGATGTTTACACGGATAAACTAACATATATCGAACTATCTTATTTATTCCAAAATCACTTCGACGTATTCGGACTAATCGATTCAGGGCTTGCAGTTGATATTAACACTTTGAAACATGAGAAATAGAAGCAGTGCGGATAACATTACCTTAGTAATCCTAGCTATCGGAGTGTTAATGATTATCTTCTTTAGTCTTAAAAGCTACAAGAAGCCAGCAAAAGGATATACATTAAGCGAATTTGAAACACAAACAGATTGATATGACACCAAAAGAAAAAGCAAAGGATTTAATATTTTCTGTAGTAGGATTATCTATTTGCAAAGGAATTAACAAAGAACAAACAAAACTACTAGCAAAACCACTAGCAAGCCTTATTGTAGACGAAATAGACTTAGCAATAGATTTTGATTGGATGGAGGTTCAGAATTTAGATAGACAACATAATTATTGGCAAGAAGTTAAAAAAGAAATAAAGAAACTATGAACATACTAGATAAAATACAAGCAACATTCACACATACTAGCAAGCTAGAAGAGAAAGAGAATGTGTACGTTAAAGTAAGAACGGTGGACGCAAATGAAGGCGCAACGTTTAACGATAGAGCGCAAGGATTACAGGAGTTTAAAGAGAAAAGATTAAAACAGTTAAAAAACAAATAAGATGAAAGTAACAGATAAAATAACAGTGACACAAGAAGACAACATGGAGTTAATGAGCCGTTATCCTGACAACTATTTTGATTTAGCTATTGTTGACCCGCCTTATGGGATAGGTGCTGACAAAGCACAAAATGCTGGGGGAGATAAATGGGGGTATAAAGAGTATAAAGACACAGACTGGGATAGCGGAATCCCTTCTGCTGAATACTTTAAGGAATTATTCAGAGTTTCTAAAAATCAGATTGTGTGGGGAGGGAACTACATGACAGATTTCCTGCCTCCATCAATGTGTTGGATGATATGGAATAAGATGCAGAGGGGGTTTAGTTTAGCCGATGGAGAAATGGCGTGGACATCTTTTAATAAAGCTATGAGGATATATGACCTGTCAAGAGGGGCTGCTATACAAGAAAACAATAAAGGATTAGATAAGTTTCACCCAACAGCAAAACCCATAAGTCTTTATCATTGGTGTTTAGAAAAACTAGCAAAAGAAGGGGATAAAATACTAGACACTCATCTTGGCTCTGGTTCAATCGCTCTAGCCTGTCATGATTATGGCTTTGAATTAACAGCGTGCGAACTAGATAAAGACTATTTCGACGCAAGTATAAAACGAATTAATAATCACGTATCACAACAAAGACTATTCTAATGACATACGAAATAAGAACACCTGACGGACGCAAACTAAAAGTTGAAGCAAAGAGTCGAGGGAACGCAATAAAGCAAGGAGAGAAGATTACAGGGGTAAGAGTAGAGATAATTGACAATATTAAGATAAAATGGAAAGACTAAGAAAATACATAGCAGAAGAAGGACTAGACCAACGTAACAGAAAACGACAAGTTGTTTACACAAGATTCTATTTAGCTGCATGGTTAAGAGACCAAGAGCCTGAAGCAACTTTAGAATGGATAGGTTCATTCTTTAACAATAAGCACGACTGGACTATTCACGCATTAACAGAATACGACAAGTATAAAGACGACAAGTTGTTTTTAAGCTACACTAGACACGTTAGAAGCCAGTTTGTTATGGGTGAGACTGACTTCGGAATTAATCAAAGTATGTTAATGTATCAGATTTTAGCAAAACAAAATAGCAGATTAGTAGTTATTTAAGTATAAATTGCTATATTTGCAGTTCAAGTAACGTAGGACTTACTAGAAATTTTATTGAAACCTCTGTTGAACGATGCCTTTCCTACGTGGCTAATTCGACAGGGGTTTTTTAACGCATTATAATTATGAGTAATCAAGGATGGATAAAGCTCCATAGGGGGTTATTAGATTGGGAATGGTATGACGACGTAAATACTAAAATAGTGTTCTTACATTTGATTTTAAAGGCTAATCACAAGGAAGTAAAGTACAGAGGCGAAACTATAAATGTTGGTTCTTTACTTACTGGTCGTGAATTATTATCTAAGGAAACTGGGTTAAGCGTGCAACAAATTAGGCGTGCGATTTCCAACCTAGAAACAACCAGAGAAATAACCACTAAAAAAAGCAGGAAAGGTACTGTTATTCAGATAGTTAAATACAAAGATTATCAAGTGGCAACCAGTAAAACAACCGCAAAACAACCACAAAACAACCAGAAAGCAACCACTAACAAGAATGATAATAATGAAAAGAATGAAAAGAAACTTAGTGACTTTGAATTTTTCTGGGAGAATTACCCTACAAAAATTGGTAAGGCAAAGTGTTTAAAAAAGTTCTTAGATTTAAAGCAAGAAGATGTAGACAAGATAAAATCAACTATAAAAGATTTTGCTGCTTATAAACAATTTAAAGGTTGGAATCATCCAAACCCTGAAACGTATCTAAATCAAGAACGTTGGAATGATGAGATAAAAACACAAGAACATAAACAAAAAGATTTACCAATTGACCCTATAGTGGCACTAGCCCAAAAGGCAATGAAAGAAAACGGACTGATATGATTTTAGAGAAAGGAAGTGACAACGATTACTTATTAGACTACAGACACGATAGAATACCTTTAGGACTTGGTATCGGTTGTGACTTAGATAAGCATTTACGATTCAAGCGAGGGCAGTATAACGGAGTTTTGGGAGGGAATAATGTTGGTAAGACTTATTTTATGGCTTGGTATTTTTTATGTTTAGCTGTAAAGCATGGTTTAAAGTTCGGGCTTTGGATGGATGAGAATAAAAAAGGGCGTGTTATGCGTGATTTAATCCAATGGTACACAGGCAGGCATTTTAAGACCTTAACAGATGAAGAGATTTTAAAAGCTGGGGGAGTTATAGAGTGTTATTTCTTTTTTATAGATAACAAGGAGCTTTATAAGCCTGAGGACTTACTTAACTTGTTCGAGACTAAAAAACCTGACGGAGTACTTTTAGACCCTTTCAACCAACTTAATAGACCTGTAGGATACAGCGAGAATGTGCCTTTTATAAGAAGTTTAAAGCATTGGTGCAAGACTACAGATACAGCACTTTATTTAACCATGCACCCGAACACAGAGACACAACGTAAAAGTTCACAATATCCTGACGGTCACGAATGGGAGGGGCAACCAATGATGCCGCTTAAACACAATGCAGAAGGAGGTAGTACATTTAGCAACATGAGTGACGATTGGATAAATTTAAACAGATTAAACAAACTTGAATCAATGAAATACTTTACTATGGTTGATATTGACAAGATAAAAGATGTAGACACAGGAGGTTCGATAACAAACACAGATACATACTTAATGTTCTTTTTTAATAACGGTTTAGGCTTTACGATAAACGGAGTAAACCCATTAGCAGAGGTTCAGTCAAAATGGCAAGTTAAACCAATATCAAATAAAATCAGCGTATTAGGCGAGGATTTCTAAATTATTTATATACATTTGTGTTAGCATTAGTAAAATTATAATTATGGAGCAGAAAGAAATGCAAATACCAACAGATATAGCAAGATTTAATTTTGGCTACCTTGGTGCGGAGATTCAATGGTTAAACCCATTTGATTCTATATCAATTTTTGAGTTAAGGAATAACAAAAACGAATTAATTTATAAGGCATATTTACAAACTGAACCGATTACAATATTTGATATTGAAAAATATATCACTGAGTCATATTCGGTAGAAATAAAAAACATTGCAAGTGGTGAAATTAAATTGTATAGTATCGCTTATTAATGCTAACACCAAACTAAACAACTGCGAAGTTGTGTTTAGTGACTGTTATTAACAAGTCAAGTTTAAAGAGTAAATAACTTGACATAAAAAAGAAATATGATAAATTTAGAATGGCATACGGAAGATATTTACACTGATTACTTGTTAGGTTTTAAAGATGGTAAAACTTATGTTCTCGGTGATGTGACACAAATAGAAAGTAAAGTTAGAGAAGACGAGAACGGAATAAGGACGCAATTTGAATATGAAGTTGAAACTGTAAATAGAGATAAAATTAAAGCCACTCTTTGTATTTGTTGCACATACTACAAAGAGCCTGTTTTGTGGGTAGATTTTACCGTACAAGAGAATGAAGATAATTGTATTGATTTAGGTGGATTTAATAACAGAAACTTTGCGAAAAAACTATTAGAAGACGAGGTTAAGATATGATAACATTTGAAAAAGAAACAGACGTACATTGGAAAGTACTTCGCTACGGTTCACCTATTGGAAGTCTAGGAATCAATAAAGCGTCTCTAAGAGTCTATATCGGTGACAGTGATATATTTGTATATCGAAAGAACGTAAACACGTCAGAACGGCTTAAAATGGTCTTAGAAATGATTTATCAGCAGAAGGAAGGAGTACAAAAACGATTAGAGAAGATGGAAGTAGATAACAGTATTAAATTTAAAAGTAAAGAATATGCCAAAATGTAAAAACTGCGGAAATAAATTCACGCCAGTAAGCTTTAACAGAAAATACTGCATCGAGAATGAGTGTAACGATTTATACTACGAAGAACTAAAAAAGAAGATGTTCAAGAGTTGGAATAAAGAAAAGAAAGTCAAGAAAGAGAATCTTCAAACAGTTCAAGAACTCATGAAGCTAACGCAGATAATCTTTAACAAGTGGATTCGAGAACGTGACAAAGGGCAACCGTGCATAAGTTGTGGAAATACTACACATAAAAAAGTAAACGCTGGTCACTTTGTAGCAAGCGGAAAGAGTAAGTTTTTGACGTTTAACGAGGATAACGTGCATCTACAATGTGAGTACTGCAATACGCACTTACACGGGAACTTAATTGATTATAGAATCAACCTGATAAACAAAATAGGCTTAGAGCGTGTGGAATGGTTAGAAGCTAACAGGCATAAAACAAAGAAGCACACGAGAGAAGAATTAAAAGAAATTCAGGAAAAATATAGAAGTTTGAAATAAAATGCTTATATTTGTCTTGTGTCTGGTCGCACGATAAGAAATTTTACAATTCCAATCAATGAAGCGACGACCAGCGTGGATTTGGTTGGTTTTTTTTATGTATGGAAATTTGGAAAGATATTCCTAATTACGAGGGGATGTATCAGGTTAGTGATTTAGGTAGGGTTAAAAGCCTTAAGAGAAAAGGATGTAAAAACGATAAGATTCTTAAAAATAACACTGATAATTATGGGTATCGAAATGTAAACCTATCTAAAGACAAGGTGTTAAAAACGTTTAAAGTTCATAAGATAGTGGCAATAATGTTTTTAGGTCATGAGCCAAACGGACATAAAGTAGTAGTTGACCACATAGATAACGATAAGTCAAATAATAAGTTAAGCAATTTACAATTAATAACACAACGAGAGAACTTATCTAAAGACCGTAAAGACTGTTCGTCAAAATATATAGGTGTATCTTGGAGCAAGGCGTCTAATAAATGGTTGTCTCGTATTTTAACAAATGGAAAACCAAAGTTTTTAGGTTCTTTCATAGACGAATTAGAGGCTGCTGAAGCATATCAAAAAGAATTAAAGAAAATAAATATATAAAAAGCTTGCGAGAACGAAAAAGAATATATATATTTGACGAAACAAATTTAAAGTTATGAATAAAAGACAAATGATTCTTATAGCTAGAATGGCTATTGATAAAAACATGGATTATGAAACGCTGAAGTATTGCGATTCTATGTATGGTTGTGAAGATTTAACAGATGAAGTTTACGAGTATGTGATTGAAGCTAGAGATAATGGTTATATATGGTTTCGTAAAGAGTATGAAGAATTTTTAAAGTAAACAATATGATAAAGAGTAGAATATACAAGCTCGAACAGTCGCAACTAGATATTATCAAAGCTGATAACAAGTCTAAAGGGTTGAGTTCGACGAATCAATCAGCGGTTAAGGTGGCTGTTGAGAATTTAGTAAAAACAATTAAAAGAGAGAACGATGAAAATAGGAGATAAGGTAAGGATTAGTAAGGATAGTGAATTTTATAGATTCCATGATAAATTCAATCCTGTCAATATTGATGGTGTTTTAGATGAGATTATTTCGGATAATCATGATTACAATTACAAAGTAAAATGGAATAATGGTAAGTGTAATGGTTATAGGTTAGAAGATTTAGAACTAATCGAAGAACGCCCTGAACGATACGCTTCAAGAGAGGTTAACGGCATGGACGTTTTAGACTTGATTAACCATTGGAACTTAAACTTTAGCGAAGGAAACATCTTAAAGTACCTGCTACGTGACAAAGGCGAAGATATAAACGACTTTAAGAAGATAGTAGACTACGCAAATAGAGAGGTTAAACGATTGGAAGGTTGTAAATAAATAGTATTAACTTTAACAAAAAAATAGAAATTATGGAAAGAGAAGAGTTTTTAAACGAGAGAGAAATACTTAATAATGAGATTAAGTATCTGAACAAGAAAAAGGAAACATTAAAAAAGTATTATATCAATAAGTCTAAGCCATGTGATTTAAATGATTTTATAGAGATAGTGTTGTCTTCTGGAAGAAAAGTAACTGGTAAGGCAAAGTCTTTCGGGATATTGTCAGATAAAAGAGTGCATGTGACAGCTTATAAGCACGGAGCTAAAACAATGTATATAACTACTCCAAACCAAAGTGTAACTTTAACAAAAAAATAAATTATGGGAACATTTGAAGAAGTATTAGAAAAAAGAAAGCAAAACGAAACTGAGGACGTAATACCTCACAATCAAGATTTAAGCTTATTAAGTATGCCGTTGTCTATTGAAGATATTGACTTTAGGGTTCAATCAGTTAACAAGGGCGGTTACGCTACAATTTTAGCTTATAAGGATGCTAGGGTTGATATGAATAGACTTGATAAGGTTGTTGGTTCTATGTTTTGGAAAAGAGAGATGTTAGATGACAATAAAAGATGTAGAGTATCTATTTACAATAAAGACCTTAAGGAGTGGATATGTAAGGAAGATGTAGGTACTGCTAGTATGACTGAGAAAGAAAAAGGTTTAGCTTCTGATAGTTTTAAACGTGCTTGTTTTAATTGGGGTATAGGTAGGGAACTATATGATTATCCATTGATAAGTATAAAGTTAAAAGATAACGAATTTGACAATGTGACAAAGAAAGCTACTTTCGGATTCAAGTTAAAGGAGTGGATTTGGTTTAGTCAGTTTAATAATGGTAAACTGAACTATTTAGCTGCAAAAGATGAGACTGGCACTTTAAGGTTTGAACATGGTAAATATTTAAAAAACTAGTATGATGAGTGATTTAAAAATAAGAGCGTCACAGCTCGGAAAGATAATGACCGATGATTCAAGCGCAAAGATAACAGACAAGCAACTCTCCACGCTGGGGGGATTGCTGTCTAAAATAAAGCTAACTGAGAAGCAAGCGGAGTTAAGAGACACATTACTGTTAAAGCGTGACGCAGAACCACAACTATCTACAGGCGCAAAGACTTACATTCGTGAGTTATGGCTAGAGAAGAATTACGGAGTTCGCAAAGAAATAAACTCAAAGTACATAGACAAAGGTAACGAAGTAGAGGATTTATCTATCGAGTTAGTAGAAACTATGTTAGAAGTAGGTAGATGCTTCAAAAACGATGAATGGTTTAATAATGGCTACGTACACGGAACACCCGACGTAATCACTGATACTTGCGTTATAGATGTCAAATCTAGCTGGTCTGCTTCAACGTTCCCGTTCTTTGATACTGAACTAAAGAATACTACTTACGAGTGGCAGTTAAAGGCTTATATGTGGCTTACTGGAATACATAAGAGTTATTTAAGTTATTGCTTAGTACCAACGCCTGAGATGTTAATACAGGATGAAATACGTAGAGAGTCTTGGAAGCGTGGAGAGGGCGGTGAAGTGTCTGATGAAGTAGAGCAAGAAGTTAGACAGTTTCACAACTTAGATAACATACCAATTTGGGAGCGTGTAAAGAGTTTTGAAGTGTTACTTACTGGCGAGGATATTAAAAAGATTAAAGAAAAAGTAGAATTAGCTAGGGAATATTACAAAACATTGAATTAACCTTAACGGTAGGTATAGTTAGTGCCGATTTGATAAACTAAAATTTAATCAAAATGACAAAAGAAGAAATAATAAAAGAACTTGATGAACTTGGAAACGTGCTTTACAATAAGTTTGGTACAGATGGTTACCTTGAAAGATGTACTATACATGATTTGAAAACCAAAATTAAGGCATTAACTATACCTGTTGTTAGTAATAGTTATTCTGACTGCTGCGGTGCTATAATTGACACGGATGAACAGAGTCTAGATATATGCACTAACTGTGGTGATAGGATATAATTATTACTAACACCAAACTAGGAAACTGTTTTAATATTTCTTAGTAATTATTATGGTAGTTAGAATTAAATTAGTATATTAGCAAACAAACAAATAAATAAGAGGATGAATTACAAAATGACAGGCGTAATCGCCACAATCGGAGAAAAGAAAACGTTAGACAACGGAGCAGTAGTATTAGAGTACACCGTTAACGAAACAGGCGAGAACGGATATGTAACGCCGTTTAGCTTTAACATTTACAAGGGAGCAGACTATGCCGAGTTTGTAGATAAGTTTATTGAGTTTAACAAAGTAGGCGACTCAGTAGAAGTAGAGTTTAATATCCGTGGTAAAGAGTACAACGGTAGAATCTACAATAATCTAAGTCATTGGAGATGCGACAAAGTAAGTGCAGGAGAGCCAGTAGCACAAGGAGAGGGAGAAGATTCTTTACCCTTTTAACCTAAACTAAAGCCATACGCCCCGACTCTTTAAATAGTTTCGGGGATTTGGTGGTAAAAAAGAGATATTATGTACACAATTTACAGGTTAGAAGTTGATATTGTTAGCGGTTATGTGGATTACACAGAAGAACAAATGGAAGAATTAGTAAAAGATGCTATAAATAGTATTAGGGCTTCTAAGTTAACAGTTGCGGAAATAGAGTGCATAGATAAAGACTAATGAAGTACTCAGAGATAATAGAATCAATCCTAAGCTATCCTAACGGAGCTATAACAACACTTAATAACGTGTATTTCCAAAACATTCACGAAACTGTTAAGCACTACGCCTTAGTTAACTTTAAAACAGAAGGAGCGCAGATGTGTAAGGAGCAAATGATTGATTTATTAGATAGCTTAGAGAGTAAGAAATGTAGGTTAATGGCTGTAAATGCTAAAAAGAAAATAGGATGAAGTGTAAGTCGTGTAACAAAGAAACAGAACATTTAGAAGCACATCATATTGTACCGAAATCAAGAGGGGGTAGCGATGATGAGGGCAACTTAATAAAATTGTGTTCAGATTGTCATGGGTTAGCTCATGATGTTGCTTTCGTTAGTGAAAGAGGTGGCTTGTTAAATGAGGCGATAGTTAAATCTAAAATTAAAGACGACATAGATAAAGAATGGCTGACTAATAACGAAGACTTAATCAATGACAAGATGTGGGAGCTGTATGATAAGAATGAAGATGAACACATGCTCATACTATTACTTATGGAGCGTGGAAGATTTACAGCTTCACATATTAGAAAATGGTATGAGAATGGTAGAGTAACTATTAAGACGTCCATAACATTTAAAGATTAGACATAAAAGACATTAAAGACGCTAAATAGTTAGCATAACAATTTAATTTATAAATCGTTTTGTTAATATTAAGTAGGTGACTGCCGTACCACCTGAGACCGTTCATTAATTTGTTCGGTCTTTTTTGTTTATATGGTTAAAAATGATTATATTGCAAGCATGGAGGAAATATTATTCGTATTAGAGTATAAGGTTAAAGGCGAGCTGTTCGTTAAGAAGTTTTGCTACGATGAAAAGTGCTTAGACGCTTTAGATGGATTGCTATACATTAACAGTCTAGAAGGTTCAGAGTTAACGATAAGTCGTAAAGCGTTAGAATATAAGATAGAGCGACCTTTAAGAATTGATGAACAATAAACAAAATACAACAATTTAAGTTATATAAGTATGGATTGGTTTAATAAGGTAGCTTCTAAACATAACGACTTTCTAAACATAGTACGGTCATTTCCTGAGAATAGAGGCAACGATAACTACGAGGATATAGTGCAAGAGTTTTATATTGAACTGTCCGAACTAGGAAAGAAGAAGCACAAGAAAGGAGACAAGCGAGTAAATCCAAAGTATGTTAATATGCCTACTTGTAAAAGAGTACTTCAGGAAGATGGAGAGGTTAACATGGTTTATATGTGGATTACGTTAAAGCGTGTATCTATGCGATTACTTAAAGAGGATAGCAAAAGAAGCGAATACTTTGTAAGACTAGGGGAAGGATTTGAAGGAACGGACAACGAACCAATAGAAGATGAGAGAGCGTTTGATAAACTTATTAACCTAATAGACGAAGAAGTTAATTCGTGGCACTGGTACGATAAGATGATGTTTGACACCTATATTAAAGACGAGAAAAGTATGAGAGGATTAAGTGAGGATACTAATATAAGTTTAACAAGTGTATTTAACACATTGAAGAACTGTAAGGATAGAATAAGAGAAAGCGTATCAGAAGATTACGAAGATTATAAGAACCAGGATTTTGAACTAATTAAATAAATATGATTAAAGACGAAGAATATTACAATAACTTAGATAAGAGGACTAAGGAGTACAAAGATTGGAGAGACTCGCAAGGGTTTGAAGAGTTACCACCTGAAGGACTAGGAGATGTTATTGAAAGCATTACGGAAGTAACAGGGATTAAGAAGTTAATTAAAGCTGTTTGGGGTGATGACTGCGGTTGTGACGAACGTAAAGCAAAATTGAACGCAATACTTAAATTTAAAGTAGAATGCTTAGAAGAAAGCGAGTACGAATACTTAAAAGAGTTTTTCGATGGAAACCCGCAACAGGTAAAACCAAGCGAATATAAGAAACTGGTAACGATTGCAAGACGTATCTTTAACAGAAATATTAGCGATTCAATGGGTTGCGGTGGATGCGTTAGAGACGTTGTGAACAGATTACAAAGAGTTTACGAAACTTATAACGATTAATCAAATAATTAAATCATATTAGAAGATGGATAAAAGGAAAAATAACGGAGGAAAATCTACGAAATCAAAAAAAACAATAGACAGAAGAAGAAAAATATCTGTTTCAAACAATGAGCATGTAAACGCTTTTTGTGATAAAATATCAGATGAAGTTAAAGTATTTTATGAAATGGCTTATAAGGGTTTTTTAGATAAACATATAAGACATGGTAAGTACTATGTTTATTTTCACTACCACAATAGTGAGGTTGTTTATATAGGTAAAGGAAGCGGAGAAAGACTGTTTAGTTGTAATAGAGTTAATGATGAACATGTAGAATTAATTAATAATGGATATATAAAAGAAGTTATTATTGCAAATGATTTAACTAACGAAAACGCGTTGCTAATTGAGAGTACATTGATAAAATCTCTAACACCAAAATACAATACTAATGGATGGAAGAATAAATAATGGTAACAAAGGACACTCTACAAAGGCAAAAGGAGCAGACAAGAGAAAGAATCAATACAAAGAGCTACTAGACCTTGCCTCAACTCCTGAAGATGTCGTAGAAGTGATTAAAACGCTTAAAGAAAAAGCGATAACAAAACAAGACGTTAACGCTATTAAGTTATTTTTAGAGTATTACTTAGGTAAGCCAAAAGAGACTAAGGATATTAATCTTAGCTCTAGTGAAGCGTTCAATATAAAAGACATCTTTAAGATTGAGTCAGATACAGATAAATAAGAAGTATAATTTACTAGGTTCAGACAGTAGATATTTTGTAATAACAGGAGGGAGGGGAAGCGGTAAATCGTATTCCCTTAACTCGTTTCTACTATTACTTACTTATGAGCCTGACCATGTAATACTATTTACACGTTATACACTTACTTCTGCTCACGTTTCTATTATTCCTGAGTTCATAGATAAGATTGAAACAGCAAAGGCCTTAGATGACTTTAAAATCACTAAGGACGAGATAGTAAACCTACGTACTGGGAGTAAGATATTGTTTCGAGGTATTAGAACGAGCGCAGGAACACAGACAGCCAACCTTAAATCATTGGCTAATGTTACTACATGGGTATTAGATGAGGCTGAAGAGTTAGTAGATGAGGATGTATTCGATAAGATTGATTTTAGTATCAGAGCGAAAGGAATACAGAACAGAGTTATCCTTGTATTGAATCCAGCAACTAAAGAGCATTTCATTTATAAACGATTCTTTGAGCAACGAGGTGTACAAGATGGAAGCAACAGAGTTTTAAAAGATACTACTTATATCCATACTACTTACCTGGATAACTACAAACATCTTTCCGAGTCTTTTATTAGACAAGTTGAAAGCATGAAGCAAAACAACGCTAAGAAATACGAGCACGTTATTTTAGGTGGTTGGTTAGATAAGGCAGAGGGTGTAGTGTTTACTAATTGGAAGTACGGAGAGTTTAACCCTAACAACTTACAAACGTCTTGCGGTATGGACTTTGGTTACAGCGTTGACCCTGACACATTGACCGAAGTAGCAATAGACAAAGCTAAAAAGATAATCTACCTTAAACAACATATCTATTCAAAAGGATTACAGCCTCACGTACTGGCAAGTATGATTTTAAACAAGGTAGGTAAGAAGTTGATTATTGCGGATAGTGCAGAGCCTAGATTGATTGACGACTTGAAGTATAAAGGCTGTAACATTCAAGCAGTGAAGAAGGGAACGATTGAGTCAGGTATTACAATGATGCAAGATTACACATTGATATTAGACAAGGATAGCACAGACATTGCTAAGGAGTTAAACAATCACGTGTACGCAGATAAGGGTAGTAAGTTGTACGTTGACAATTATAACCACGCTATTGATGGTATTCGATACAATGTAACGTATCACTTAGACAACCCAAACAAAGGGCAGTACTTTATATCATAAAAAAAGCCGACAATACAAAAAGCAAAAAAAATAGTTAATTAGTTATGAAAGCACAGATTACAATACCTGATAACATTAACGAAATTAGCCTAGGACAGTATCAAAAGTTCCTTAGTGTAGCTGATGGATTAGAGGGAGAGTTTTTAAACCAGCGAACGGTTGAGATATTTTGTCAAGTACCTTTTACTAATGTTTTAGTAATGAAGCGTAAAGACGTTAAAGAGATTGCGGAACATATCACAGCGTTGATAGGTGGTAAAGCGGAGTTTATTCATAGGTTTAAGATTAAGACTCAGGAGTTTGGATTCATGCCTGACATGGAAGCAATGACTTCGGGAGAGTTCGCAGATTTGACAGCTTACATAGGTAAAGAAGAGAACCTCCACAAAGCGATGGCTGTTATGTTTAGACCGATTACAATCACGCATAAAGACAAGTACGAGATAAGCGAATATAACGGCTCTAAAGAGTTCGGGGACTTAATGAAGTTTATGCCTTTAGGAGTCGCGCTTGGTGCGGTTGTTTTTTTTTACAATTTAACGAGCGACTTGTTGAACGCTACCCAACACTCTATACTGGCGGAAGTGGTGAAGGAGATTACAGCAGAGCAGCACAATTCGGTAAAAAATGGGGATTCTACCAAAACTTCTACACACTCGCTCAAGGAGATATTAGACGATTTAATGAAGTTACAGCCATCGGTATACACGAATGTTTAACGTACTTATCATTTGAGAAAGAGAAAAACGAATTGGAAGCAGCATTGATTAAAAAGAACTTTAAATGAAAACATACTACAACATATTAGACACTATTAAGAATCAGTTACTACAAGATAACGATTGCAACAGTGTAACAGAGGGGAGTATCTGGGAAATTGATTTAGATAAGCAAACGATTGCGCCTTTATCGCACATTCAAGTAAACAACGCCACAAGACAAGGGAGTACTTATGTATTCAATATTTCTGTGTTCTGCATGGATATAGTAGACAAAAACCCTAAAGCAACAATTAATAAATTCAGAGGTAACGATAACGAACAAGATGTGCTTAACACACAGTTAGCGGTTGGTGCTAGGTTGGTTGAGTTGATGGAGCGTGGAGATTTAAGAGATGATAACTTTGCTTTAAGTGGGGAGCCTACTTTTGAATCATTTACAGAACGCTTTGAAAACTTTTGGGCAGGTTGGACTGTAACCTTTGATGTTCAAGTTCCTAACGAGATGACTATATGCGATAACGTTATACCTTCGGGAGATTGTCCAGATGCTACTTATACAATAACAGATTTAGATGGAAATACTTTATATACTGGTACTATTGCGAGTGGCTTTTCAACTACTCAGGAAATAAACAACTCTACAGCAGTACTTAAAAACACTCTAGGTACAACGATAAGCACGACTGAAATACTAGCGGAAGGAAGCGAAGAAATAACAGCACCAAACGCACTTGTAGGCTTGTTAAATTCAGAAGGTTCAGTTATAGGTGGAGACAGTTTTCCGAGCGGTACAGCTTCAAACATGACAGCACCCGATGGAATGGCAACAAATAGCAATGCAACATATTCATTAAGCGTTCCTAGTGGTGGTATATCTTCACTACCTGACGTTACAAATATAGATTCGGACGGGTTGCCAGTAGTTACGCCAGCTCAAACACCTTTTGTTTGTACGCCTTGTGGGGGTGGTGGCTCTGTTGGTATGAAGCTGATGAAAACAGGTAGAACTGTCAGTTACTTAACAGGTGATGATGGTGACTTACAAAACGGTAGAGATACGGACTTTTTCACTTTAGACGGTTTAAATGGATTCGGAACAAACGCAAGGTTCACCGATGAACTAGGTAATTATGTAGACTCTACATCTTATTATAATGCAGACGGTTCTCCAGCTTTATATTATACTGTATTCCTAAACAAAGTAATGATTGATTGGAGCACTTACGACGGTGTAAATGTTCTAGGTTATTACTATAATGAAATATCGGGAACAAATAGGAATTTTAGCGATTATCTAGCGTGGTGCAGTGCGTTGTCTGTACTTTCATTAAGTTGGCGAGCGATTAATAAAAGGGAATTAGAAAATTTAATTAACCCTGATTATCAAGGTGTGACAAAATACCCTCCAATTAGTTCTTTAGGTTTATGGGGTGGTTCTGTATGGTCGAATACTAACCATGTATCACAAACTAATTATTATTATAAATTAAGCAATTACGGTGGTAGCGTGTCGTTAGGTATAGATACTGGCGTTGCGAAATGCGTTGCAGCTCGAAACTTCACTTTAGCAGAACTAGGACTATAATGTTAGAAGAAGTACAAAAGGAAATGTCAAGATTTGGGAAGAGCGTAGTTAAACAGTCACGCTCTAACCTTACACGTAAAGGACATAACGACACGAAGGACTTGTACAACAGTTTAGGTTACGATTTAAACGTACACAAGAACTCGTTTAGCTTGTCTTTTTATATGGCTGAATATGGAGCGTATCAAGATGAAGGGGTAAGAGGTGCTTACAGTAACAAACGCGCGCCAAACTCACCGTTTAGATATAAACGAAACAAACCAATCGGAGGTAAGCCATTTGAGAAATGGGCAAAACGTAAAGGGATAAGCCCTTGGGCAGTTGCTAGGTCTGTATGGACTAAAGGGTTAAAGCCTACATTATTCTTCACTAAGCCATTTGAGAACGCATTTTTACAATTACCTGAAGGATTAATAGAACAGTTCGGATTAGATATAGACACATTTTTAGAAGAAACTTTAAATAATTAATAATGCCAACATACAAACAAGTAAACGCAAGAAGTCCTTACATAGTTAGTGCAACAGGAACAGCTGGTCAATCAGTAGAAATAGAGTTATTCTTATGGAACTATCCAGACTCAGAGCCTGCAACATATCAAAAAGTATTATCTAAGCCTATACCAAGTACTAATATAACTACGGTACACTTTGATTTAAGCCCTTATCTTAGAGAATATATTGACACGGTTAACTTCGTTCCTAACGCTTCAACGTCTCCAATAGATGCTGATGATGGTTCTTATTGTTATGCACGTGCTAAAGTGTACGTAAACGGTTTTGTAACAGATAACGAATACTTACTAGCCTTAGACGGTTACGGTTATTTTGACGAAGGTTATAATCCTATTGATTCACCTGTGTTACTTACTGAGGGAGAGTATTATGTTAAGCAAGGAGGTGACACAGGAAGTATTTATGTTTATAATGACGATAATCATACATGGGAAGCAAAGTATGTTTCTTTAGACGGAACTACTGCTTCTGTTAACGGTTTGTTTAATGGTGTATCGGCACAGGTTACAAGGTTACCTTATATCACAGCTTCACACGTTGGAACAGGTGGGAGTGAAGTAATAATATTTAAAGATACTGTAGAATTTGCTTCGTTTACTTTTAGGGAGATATGCGAGCCTAAATACACGCCTGTAACTTGTGACTTTAAGAATAAGTTTGGCGTATGGCAAAGGATAGTATTCTTCAAGGTATCTAAAAGTACTATGCAGATGTCTAATAACGAATACCACTTAATGCCAACAAGTATTGATTACGACACTACGCAAAACGTTCAACAGTCGTTTAATTCAAACGGTATAGAATCAATCAAGGTTAACACTGGATGGGTTCCTGAGTCTTATAGCGAGGTTATTAAACAACTTACTTTTAGTGAGTCAATAAGATTAGACGGAAAGCCTGTTAATATAAATACAAAAAGCATTGATTTATTTAAAGCGATAAACGAAAGAAATATTAATTATACGATTGATTTTAACTACGCTAATCATATGATAAACTACGTACAATAATGAGAGAAGTACAATTATACATAAACAATCAAAGAGTAGATTTATTTAAGGATGAGAAGATACAAATCACTTCAACTATACAAAACATTCAAGACATTTCTAAGGTCTTTACGGATTTTTCTCAATCGTTCACTGTTCCTTGTAGCCGTAATAATAATATTATCTTTGATTACTTTTACAACAACGATGTCAATGGTAGTTTTAAAGCTAAAGAATTGGCTGACGCAAGAATTGAAATCAATAACGTTCCTTTCCGAAAGGGAAAAGTGCAACTCGAAGGCTCAGAGATAAAGAACAATAAAGCAGAATCATACAAGATTACTTTCTACGGTGACGTTGTAACGCTTAAAGACTTGTTTGGAGATGACAAGTTACAAGATTTAAACTATGACGCTATTGCATTTGAATATACAGGGGACAACGTTAGAGACACTTTAACAGATACTACTGATATTCCTGTTCGCTTTCCTTTGATAAGCTCAGAGAGAGTATGGGAATACGGTGTAGGAGGTGCTGAAGATATAAGTACAGCGGGAGGGCGTATAGTTTATAACGAATTATTTCCAGCGATTAAAGATAAAGCTATTATAGACGCTATAGAGACTAAATACGGTGTAACTTTTAGCGGTAACTTTCTAAATTCTGAGTACTTTCAAAAGTCTTTTACTTATTGGAAAAACGCAAAGGAAGCTAAGATTTCAGGGAGTACAAAGATGTTTGAATTTAACGATACAGCACCAAAAACTCCTTTAATAAATAATGAAATTCTAAATAATTATATACCGTTACCTGCGACAGGTTTAAGTGGTTCTGCTGTTCATCAAATAAAAGTGTCTATTAACGCTTCACCTACTATTAATTACTTCTTAGACACTTACAAAAACGGTGTGTTATTAAGCACTCAGGAAGGAACTGGTGGAGGCTATCACTACATCATACCTAACGTACTTAATAATCCTTCTTTAAGTGATGTTTACACTGTCGGAATAAGGGGACAAGGTAATGTTGCAACCGTAACAGGATTTGTAGAATATAGATTTATATACTATACAATAGTAGGAGGTGTTTTGACTACAAACGTTGATGAATGGACTGCGAATATAACACCGATAACATTAGACACAGATGTTAATTTTAACTTTACATCACCTGATATTACGGTTAGTGATTGGTTTAGCGGAATACTTAAAGAGTTTAATTTAACGTGTTATCCTTTAGATGAGAATTTAGACTTTCAAATAGAACCGTTAGAACAATGGTACAATTACGGTGGAGAACTAGACATAACGCCTTATACTGAGATTGAAAGTATACAGGTAGATAGACCAAAACTTTACAAGAACATTTCTTTTGAGTGGCAAGATACTAAAGCTTTTTTAAATGAATCTTTTGAAGGTTTCTTCGGTAGAAAGTACGGAGAGTTAAAAGAGCAGTTTGAATATAACGGTGGAGATTTTAAAGTAAAGTTACCATTCGAGAATATGTTATTTAATAAGTTCGATAGTACAGATTTACAAGTAAGTTACTGTTTAGATAGTGGAGTAGGTGGCAAATCATACATACCAAAACCTGTTAAGTTATTCTTAGATGAGTCTGTAGCTTGTAGTTTTTACTTTTATGATTCAACAGCAGCGAATGAAGTGACTTCTTACGTGCCATTTGGTCAAGACCAAGTTTATAATTTACAAGACTATTCGCAAAACTTTGGTTTAGATATTTCGAGTCTAAAGTTAGACCCTATAAATAATTCTTTATACAGAACATTTTACGAAGCTTATATTCAAAACTTATTTAACGATAAAACAAGAGAGGTTACTGTTAAGTGTCATTTACCATTAGAGCAATTAACACTATTAACGTTAGATGATGCTATAATATTACGAGATAAGAAGTACAGAATTAACGAAATGAAAACCGAACTAACAAGCGGAGAGGTAGAGTTGGTTTTGCTTAGTGATTGGGTAGTAAGCAAGGGCGTAGTTCCTGCACCAACTGAGCCTTTAACTGGTGACGGTGGCGTGATTGTCGTTCCTGTAAAACCTATTAAACCAAACAAGCCAGTAAAACGCTTTGACGGTGGCGGTGGGTATGTTGAAATAGAAGCACCTTTAGAGACTGCCTTTGTAACTGGTTCGCCTGCTTTACCTGCAACTTTCACAGGTGAAGATACGATAGAGTTTACTATTGCTGAGAATACGACAGGCTCGGAAAGAATCCAGACTATACCTGTAACTTACTACGATGTTCAAGGAAATGTAATCAAAGAGACATACATTACCATAACACAAAAGACTAATGATAGTTATTTACTTAAAGAGGATGGAAGTTATTTATTACTCGAAGATTTAGGAAAAATAATATTATGATAGACAAATTACTAGAATTGCTTACTCAGGATGAATGGTTAGGAGTTAGTAAAAACATTGATATAGCCAAAGGTAAGTATAAGATACCTAAAAACCTAAAAGAGAAACGCGAACAAGTTAAAAGAGAAAAAGCATGGCTATAAAGAAATATATCGACATTGAGGTAAACACTAAACAAGCTGTCAAGTCATTAGATGATTTAGGAGGTAGTTTTGAGGACGTTTACGGAGAGATACAGCCATTAAACACTGTTATAGGTGAGTTAGAAGATAGGCTTTACCAAATGGCTGGAAATGGTGAACAAGCAACCGAAGAATTTAAGCTACTTTCTAAACAAGTTGGTGACTATAAAAAGGTTATTATAGATACTGATTTAGCGATTGATTCAATGGCTCAGACTACTGCTCAGAATTTGGGCGGTGCTTTGGGTGGTGTAACTGCTGGCTTTGAGTTAGGAGCGGGTGCAATGGGCGCAATGGGTGTTGAAGCTGAAGTAGTCGAAGCGCAACTATTGAAGGTTCAGTCTGCTATGGCTATCGCTCAGGGTGTGCAAGGTATCAAAGAAGCTATACCGAGCTTTAAAGCGTTGAC
>Ga0208643_1000263_pt1 | contig 35470 bp, 39 predicted proteins | sample VirMetDEL_Nov_12_FD_184516 | JGI IMG/M metagenome (GOLD analysis project Ga0208643, IMG submission 184516) | Aqueous microbial communities from the Delaware River and Bay under freshwater to marine salinity gradient to study organic matter... | ecosystem: Environmental > Aquatic > Marine >...
TTATCCTTTTTGGCTTGTTCAATACCAGCATCAAGTCTCGCTTCATGCCGTCTTTCGGCCCTGTCTTCGTTCCAGTACTTTATATCTTCTACAAGCCCTCCATTGGTAGGTTGTACTTTTCTGTATGCTGCGTAATTTCCTGCTTTTGCCATTTTTTAAAAACTTGGGGTTTCTAAGTTGTACGACGGAGGGCTGTAATGACCTAAACCATTAGGCGACGTATTATAATTACCCATACTTGGGCCTTGTGAGGTATAATTAAGTCCACCGCCTACTTGAGAACCGCCAAATTTGTTTTCAGAGAATCGATTAAACCTTCCTTGTGCTTGTCCTTGTACTTGACCGCCCATGCTGTTTCCACCCATAGACATTGAGTTCATTAAACCGCTTTGTCCTTCTGCTTCCTTCTGCTTCCCGTTATTTATCATTTGCCCAATACCCTCTAAGTCATAATTATCTCGCTGTTCTTGCATTCTTTGAATACGAACATTGTCTTGGGCTGCGCTATATTTTCTCTTGATATCTTGTCCGTCCAAATCTGCAACAGACTTTGCATTTGCTAAATTGTTGTTGGCTTGAACACGCCCCATTATGCCCATTATGCCTCTAGTTCCTCCACCTCTTGCGGAATCTATCATTGAAGCTGAGTTCCTAGCGTTCTCTTCTCTAATCAAATCAGACCCATACGTAGAAATCCCAATGTCGTTGTAGGTATTCGTGAGATCTTGCCTTTCAAACATATCTAAGGCATATTCACCAGCCTTTACTTCATTACTTCCTTGAATCATTTTCATTCCTGAAAATATCGAGCCAATCATCATTCCGCCCATAGCACCACCTCCACCCATGATTTCCTTGTTTTAAGTTAGTTTAATAATACAAATTTAGTATAAATATTTATCTCTTTAATATAAATTATTCATTACTATATAAATCCGACCTTGATATATTGGAGTTTACGGCATATAATTCGGTAAAATCAGTGTCCGTACTCTCAAGGGTAACTTCGGCATAATACCCTCTAATCTCACCGCCTTCAATCCTTGAATCTTTCTTTATAAAGCAAAACATTCCAGCCGTCGGGCTTCCTGCAACCGCATCCAGTGTAATAACTGGACCAGTAATTGCTGTTATAACACCTAATACGCTAGTAGGATTATTTGTCCCTTGCATTAACTTATCTCCAATACTTGCTTCATTTGGAATGGAAGTGAAAGTAATATCCAAAGTATCGATCGATACTATATTACCAACTCCTTGCGCTGCATTCCCTCGTAAACTATTCCCATCTTCGTTGTTGCGTATGTATGCGAAGTATCGGCTTTCCTTTTCTACAAATTCTCTTAGATTAATAACAGAATTTGAAAGATTTGTTTTTATAGATGCTTTCCAAGGCTTGTTTGCCTCTAAAACTAGGCTTTTAAATATCTTATCATTGCTAGGGCTATCATTGAAAATAGTCGTTACCAAAGAACTAAACTGCTCTCCATAAAAATTATTCCTTGGTACGTTTTCGCTATTGTGCAACCATAGTTCCCCACATTTAAAGGAGTATAAATCATTGTTCATTCCAATCATTCCCTCTGGATAAAAACTATATAAGCTAGTCCATCCTTTTACTTTTTCACTAAACCCAATAGTAAACCCAATAGAGTCACAAGTAGTACCAGGCAATTTAATTGCTAGTAAATATTCATCAAAATACGGATCATAACCGCCTTGATATCTTGCGTCTGGAAATTCTCTAAATATATCTTTAAAAAAGTCCTCCATTTCGTACATAGAAAGTTCTGTAATACCATCTATACTCAATCGAAGGGGCGTGCCTCTCTTTGGGTCGTTCCAATATATTCTATTTCCAAACCTTGCAATACTCTCGGGGCATTTAGATATTCCGTATTCTCCTGCGTATGTTACTTGTTGTGCCAATACAGAACCAACAGCCGAAAGATTTCCGGTCCCATCCGCATTACTCAAGAGGTCTTTTCCAAACAAAACCTTACTTACTTTATCTTCTTGCCAAACCACTAAATCGGTATCTCTAGCAATCAGCTTTTGAACACTTCCGTATTTTTTCTCTAAATCATCTTTGTAATTCCCTCGGAAAAGATTGAACTCGTTTAAGCCATTAATACCCGAATTACTATTATAAGGTTCGCTGTAAGTGAAATCTGCGTACCTCCTAATCTCCTTATACTTTTCCAATGAAGTTGCGGTCGGTCTTAAATCAATATTTAGCCAATCAGCGTTTATCTTGTCTTTGTATTGATAGGACTCAGCTCCATTACCCATAACGTAGCAGTTGAAAGCATCTAGCAAACATATTGCTGGGGCATTAGGTATAATTACTAAATCCTGGTCTTGGTCAAGAAGGTCTGTACCCCCTAAATGCTCGCCATTTACAATATCAAAAGTTTGACCTGTCTCATAAAACGTTTCGTTGTAATTTGCTTTTGGTTCTGTCTCAAATATTAAGTCGCCAGTACTGTATCGAATAGTTATCTTACCTTCCGCGCTTGGCGAATACTCACCAGTTGCTACAATCATAAGGCGTAGGTAATTAGTAGTTACATCTCTGTACCACGTTAAAACAACGGCATCATCGAAATCTCCTAAATTTACAACTTCAGCTTCCCACCACTGCTGAAAATTATCGTAAGCACCCTGTGAGACAAACCTTTCTTCATAAGTCCTAACAACTCCACCACCGCCTGCAGGACGACCCTTTGTTTCAAAAAACAACTCAATACGCGCGCTTGCAGGTACCCCATAATCAATGTATATAGGTGGGATTAGTTCTTCGTCAAGATAACCTCCTAGTGATTCTGTTACGCTTCCAAGAAGATTTGAATGTGTTCCTCCAAGCCATATTTTACCTCCTTTGCTTGGGTCTAATGAATAATTAAAGCTTTCATAGGTTTGAACTGGTTCAGTAGCGTTGCTCATGGAAATTCCAAAAGGCTTTATCTTCATATAAAGGCCAGCACTTTCTATAGTTTCAATTTCTTCTGCAGCATCGTCAAAATTATCGGGAATAAAATTCTGAGGCTGTGAAGTAACCTCAAGAACGGTTATTCGCTTTATGTCGAAAACTGGGCCAGCAAGGTCAGACTTAACTATTAAAACATCTCCCTCTTTTACCTTATCTCTGTTAGTGCCTTCCAGTTTAACCCATCTATACAATCCGTCTTCAATAAAGTAATTGAAGTACATCGTGTTATAGCTTTTCCTGTTTTCCTTAAAGACAAACTTATATCGAGTAGCCCAATAAGGAGGTCGATGATTGACTGATACCTTTATTTTGTTTTGTGATGTACTCTTAGTTTGGTCTATATAAACTGTGTTGTTAGGGTTTGTTAGGACAGTCGTAGACCTTCCATGATCGTCTAAGTAAATAATTCCTACCTCGTAACTCCTGTTAGTCTTTAGACTTGCATCTGAGTTTACGATACGATAACTAATATCTGTGATGTTGTCAACAGAAAACCCCATCCACTCTAAAGAGGTGTCGTTATCATCTAAGTCTTCAGGTGTATTGTCTACAACAAAAATAACTTTGCCTGGCTTAATATTGAGGTGGGTGGCATCTCCCCCTGCAATAGTAAAAGGCGTGTATGATTCACTTATCGTATTGGAAGGTTGGGTTGCTGAAACATTGTCTGCGAAAACAGAAGACATTAATTCCTCAATAAAATAAATATAACTTGGGTCAGAAGCAAGTTCATTACAGTTATCATAGTCTTGAGTTAAAGTATAATTAAAACTATGAATAAAGGTACCAGTACCAACGGCAGCAGAAAGAGCGAAATCAAAATCTAGCCTCATTCCTTGCACTAATTCAATATCTGTTAAATCAATAATAATAGTTTCAGCTAAATCTACATCGCCAGCAATTGAAGTTCCGTAAACTAATGAAATGTAACTTAGGTCCAATGAGGAAAGTGACACCTCATAATCCAACTTAATGTCTGCATCAAGAGCATCCTTTATGTTATAGCCTTCAAGATAATTACTAAAAACAAGCCTATTACCAATTAATTCCTGAGCCTTTGCTAGTCTTGGTACGTTATCATAAGCTCTATATAGTTCATCTTCTGGAAGTATCTTGTATATTTTGCTGTTGTTAAAAGTCAACGTTTTTGTTTCGTTTTCATCGACCCAGCCTTCATCGGCTTTATTAAATCGCTCTATGATATAAACATTATTCGAGTTTGATTCTTTGAACGCGACTTCTACCTCAATCACCCTTTTACTTCCAGTATCAAAACTTATGACGATCTCATTAAAAGAGTTTACCATCCCTAGATTCTCCATTGTTTCGTAGTCCAATGAAAAACGGTTTGGTGTAAAAGCGTAATTTGTAAATGAAGATAAAGCACTGTACTCCCCGTCTAAATATTTATATCGATAGGTAAAACTTAGAAACTTGTCTTCTAAAAAGTTCTCTAAACTAATAGTTTTATTGAACGCTAGGGTAGGGGCGTAATTAGGCGGTTTCTTGATTAAAGAGATGTCATCCTCTACAAAACCATCTGCCTCGTAAGTTTTGGCTCTAGCGATGTTAATACAGCGTGGAGGGTTTCTGTCATCTGTCCAAGCGTATAAGTCTTTTTCGGGTTCTCCATTTATGATTTTATTTAAACCAGTAATTAAATTGTCTTTACTGAAGTTTAAAACTCCACCAGTAGAAGATTCTAATACAACAACCGGAAGACCTGTAGCCTTATTATATTCTATGAGCAGGTCTTTTTCGTCAGAAGTGATAAAAAAGTATATCAATAAGCTGGACTCGTCTTTGTTTTGACCAATAACATCGGCATTTGTAAGTTCAAACCTAGTAATCACTTCATTACCAAGGCAATTTTCAATCGCCCCCACATCGCTTCCTTCACTACCTGAGACACGAATGTTTCTCGCATCTCTCATAGCACCCTTCGGAAAAACTCTTTCGTCAGTAGATTTATTGATTTTTCCCTGAAGGAATGTTTGCTTAATCATCTAGTTTATGGTTGTTTTGTGGCTGAACCCATTTCTTTTGCAATACCACTAATGGTAAAATTAGCAGCATCCATAACGACCTCATGCCGAAGTGTTTTATATCTTCGTAAAGCCCCTTGTTTCTCCCTTGAAGGAACGCTTTTTCTCCATTGTATAATTTCAGAATAAGCATAAGCCTTTAAGACGTGGCGCAAATGTTTATGAACCTCAATATCTTGTTCTCGTATATTTTCCATTTCAATACCGTCTGAGGTGTAAGCAAAGACAATATTTTTATCCAGTAGATTACTACTAAAGGATATTTTACCTCTATTTTCATCAACAACAAACTCTCCATTTTGGGAAAGTCTTGTAGTGTCTAATTCTGGTTGGCCTCCCCTATAAGTATGACAAAACTCATATTTCTTATAAGGCTTCGCATAAGTGTTGTTCGCATCTAAAGTAAGTAACTCGCCATCATTAGCAAACAATATATTATAGTCATTGTCTTGCAGAAAAGCCTCGGCTACATGAATGCTTTTATTGAAATCTAAAGCCTGTAACCTTCCGTTATCATCTATTACGGCAGCCCACTCCCAATCAACATAACTTTGAGGTAGCGTAAAATAAAGAGATGGACCAACTGTGAATTCATCTATTAAAATCCTTTGTTTAACGCCTTTACTTAACTCTCTAACCCCGTCTTTTAACTTGGCTACAATTTTGCTTCTTGGCGTGTTTGCTAGATAACTGTCGGGGTCTGTAGTGTCGGCAAGCATTTCATTTACAAGGTCTGAAAGAGGGATATTAATATAATTCCCATGATTTTCCTCGTTTTGGTGATAATCGTGCGCGGTTTGCGGAACTTTGGACTCTATAGCCATATCTATTATGTTGCGTTATTTTCTTTAAATTCCTCGGTCTGGTTTTGCGTTGTGAAGTTCTGAATGTCTGATTCTTTTAAATTGACACCAAAACGCATTAACACTAACCGTACAATTTCATTTTCTTCAGAAGGGTGAATATCAGCGTCTACAAAGTCAGTAGCATCGGGATTGAATATTTCAACACCACTTATAACATTGTAGGTCCATTTCGGGGACTTAATCTTTCTCAAGTATGGAAATGTCATTTGAGTGTCTACAGTAGGGGATGGGCTTAATACAAGGTTGTTTCCAGATATTCTATAAATTGGATATTTGCTTGTAGCGGAAGCCTTTAAAATATTAAAAGTGCGTCTGTCTTTACAAAACTCATAGTTCTCAGGTTCGTATAAATACCTTACATCCTCTGGAATAGGAACTTTGCCGTCAACTACTTCTATAAGCTCAGTGTCTTGTTCATAGAAAAGTATTTTTTCTGAATACCTATCGACAAGATTTGCCATTCCCCCAACGATAAAGCCTCTATTAGCCCTTAATTGAATTCTATTTAGGTCGTAGAAATAATCTTCGTTCCTCTCTTGGATAGCATCGTGAACAAATCTTTCAAACTCAGAAGGGTCTACACTTCCATACACATCTGTATTTACAAATGTTTTTACTTTTTTATAAATACGGTCTAAGAGCATGATAAAAAATTTATACTTAATGGCAAAGTTAGTATAATTTAGTATAATTTAGGAGAATAATATCTATAATAGCCAAAATGATAGACCAAAACAAGATTAAAGAAACAAAATACTACAAATCGTTGGGCCATATTCAAAGGGTAATGTTGTTGAAAAAAGTTAATCTTGACGCAATAGAACTAGGCGTGAACATGTCTAACTTGAAAAGCTTTGATTTTTGGGTTAAAACTACTACACCACATTCGAGAATTAAATCTGTTGTCCTAGAGTTATTAGAATGAAAAAAAGGCCAATCAATTAAGACTGGCCTTCTGCTCGGGAAAAGCAAACACATCGTTTATTCAACAATGGGTTGTTTTTGCATTTTCAGCGTACTATTCGGAAGGAGTCGGGAGGAGATAACTTACTCTCAATCCATTCCACATCGTTTTTATAACGTGATGGAACTTTTTTGTTATGCTCTTCGAAATATGCTACGGTAGCATCAGCCATCCTTTTATTAGCAAGGTTATTTTCGATATCTTTCTCAGATAGTTCCTTTTGCTCTTCTTCCTCTTCTTCTTCTTCTTCAGCACTCTCAAGTACCTTTTTAACAGCCTCCTTTACTGGTGGTATCTCTTTTACAACATACGCTCTAGTAGTTCGCTCTCCAATCTCTTGAAGTGTTATTTTAGCCAGTTCATCACTTCCAGATAAGAACTCTCCTAATTTAAAGATAGGGTCTTGTCCTGCTGGACACGTAACGATTGTTTTTCCGTCAGGCCATGTTACACCTGTTCGAGATGGATTGATAACAACTACACCAGCTAATAATGCGTGTGCTGCAATATATTTAGCGTGATAATCGTTAGCCCCCATTTCATCAAGAACTTCCTGTGCTTCATTAAACGCTTTTTCTTTTAATCCTGCCTTTACACGTTCAGGCGACCAATCAATTACTCCCGGTCCAATTAAAATTAATGCATTTGCTTTCTGTTCGTCGGCATCAGAAATATCTACTTTATCTAACGCTTTCTGTATTAAGTCAAATTTAGTGTTTTTCTTTTTAGCGGTTACGTCTTCGTCTATTAATTCATAGTGAGAGTTGAACCATTTATGATTAAAAAGGATATAAACCAATGATTTATCCGCTTTATGAACCTCCAATAATCCATCTTCAAACCAAATACTTTCTGGCTTTTCATCGCCAATATGGTCTTCGGCCCAAATACTTTCGTGACCTTTGATGTATTCAATCTTTTTAAGCCCTCGGCTTATCTTATTTTCACCGAATCGCTCTAGCATTACCCCCTTTAATGGAAGGTTCCATGAGGCTGGTGTCTGTCCGTTTTTTAATCTAAACTTGTAATGTGTGTTTTTGTTTGCCATTTTTCCGTCGCTTTTAATTATTAAAAAAAAACGGGGCTTTTGGCTATAGCCCCGTTCTTGTTGATCTAAATGTTAATTCTAGCTATAGAATACACCTCTACGTCCTACAAAGTAGTTGTTGGCTCCAATTAACTGATTTGTTCCTTCGCAAAGGAATTCAGTTGTTTGAGCATCTTTAGACTGTGGTGTTCCACCAGGGCCAAAGATTTTCACTTCTCTCTTACGGTTGTAAGCTTCGTCACCTCTATATCGTACAGATAAGTAAGGTTTAGAAACTGTGTTCCCGTCTTCATATACGCTAGTGTTTCCTGTAGGAACCATTAAAAACGCAATGCTGGTCGCTTTAAACTTAGCATTCCCTAATAAAGTAGGGTCTTCTAAAAGTGACCAAGGCGTGAAGTGGAAAGTGATTCCATCGATGTAAACCGATTTGAAACCAAGTTTCAAACTCATATCCATTGAGTTGTTGAATTGCCCGTAGTTAGCGCCTGTTGCGTAATGTGCATTTACACCCGAAAGCATTTGTCTAACATAAGCACCTTGTTGGTGATCGTGCCATACAGTATACTCTCTACAAGTACCTCCTTGTTGCTTAATTCTAAGGGCTACACTAGACAATTCCTCAATGTCTGTGATGTACTCATTTGAAATGTTTCCACGTTTTTCAACTTGTGGAATTACACCATGCATACCTCTTGCGTTTCCAGAAGCCTTACGTTCGTTAAGGATTTGCGTTAATTCTACTTTATTGTCAAATAAATTTGAAGTACGTTCTGTCTCGAAGTTGAACCATTTTGGCCCATCAGGAGTATCTACCCAAGATTTATGAACCATATCAGAAGCGTTGATACCATACGTTTCTTTCACAATATGAGAGAAGTTGTAAAATTGTGTTGGCTCCCAACGTTTTCCAACTGTGAAGTTTTCCGTTCCTTTTGCAAAGGAGTTTGTGAAATCACAAAGGACATCCACGTTTCCAGAAAAAGCAAAGGCCACATCTGTATCATTGGTTGCAACAAAAATAACATCACTTGTAATGACGGTTACTGTTGCTTGCGCTTCAATAGTTCCATCAGAAATTTTGATACCGTCACCAACTCTAAGGTTGTGGTTTGTTGGAGAAGTAAAGGTGTTTGTTGTTCTTGCAACGTCTTTAATAACGTTGTGCAAACGTCCTTCCTCCATGTGTTGAATCTGGTCACTAGCATAGGTGCTTTCTGCTCCTATGATTTTAAGCAATCCAGTAATCTTACCCAATCCATTTGCCATGTGCAATTGAGGGATAAGTTCGGGCATATATTTTTCAGCGTAGTCATACGCTAGGATAAAGTTATCTGCTGTTGCAGTAACCCCTCCTGGCTGGTCAATAACGGCAATGCCGTCTAAATTGGTTCCTAATAAATCAAAAGCCATCGTTATAAGTTTTTTTTAACGTGTTTTACACGTTGTTAAAATCATATTTAGGCCCATAGTTGGTTTTTGCACCCGGTACTGGAACTCTCTTAGAACTTCCATTCTTAGACGGCATTCTATTGGTGTTACCCGGGATATTATGCTCGTCTTGTAAAAATTCTTTTGCTTGTTCCGCCAGTGCGTTGTGAACGATTTTGTGTACTAACTTTTCCCTGTTGGATGTTTTAGCCCAAAACAACCCTTCTTGAAGGGCTATAGGGTCTATTTCTCCCTTTTCATCACCGAACATACTAACAAAGGCTTTGTCAATATCTAAAGCGTTAGACCCCATGCTATGTAAGTCTTCTTTAGAATAATCAACGCTTAACGCCATTGTTTTTTCGGTTCCGTTATCATCAATTTTAATGTTAAAACTAGCGGCTGTGATCTTATCTGTAGCCGATTTAATGCTTTCAACGTATTGATTTCTTTTATCAGTGGCCTCTTGAAATGCTTTCGCTGTCATTTGAGTACCATTGTCCAATGTGACGAAATCTCCATCTGATTTCGTTTTTGGTGTTTTATATTTTTCTTTATTCTCTGTCTGCTCTTTTAAATAATCTTCCCCAAAACCCTCAAGTTCTATAAGGTCAAACTTTCCAATGTTTTCGGAATCTGATAAATCAATATTTAGTTTGTTCTCTAAATAATCATCCACATCTTCCTTAGAAATTTTTCCTTTTGTAGAAGCAATTGCTTTTTCTCTTGCAATTTCTAAAGGAGAAAGTTTGGTTAAGTCTCTATTTAAAGCGTTGAATTCCTCAAAACTTCTACCATTAGTGTCTTTATGGAATTTCAAATACGCTTGCATTTCTGGCGAAACTCCTTCCAATTGGTCTACTGGTGCATCGGGTTCTTTGAATAGATTGCCGACATCTTCAACATCTTTCCCGTACTTCTCTTTAAAATACGCTTTAACAGAATCGTCATTTAATTCTGTTTTAGTTGGGTCTACAGGAGGTATATCGTCTTTAGTATTAACTACAGGAGGAACATCGTCAATAGGCGGTGTTGGCGCTACTGGTGGTGTTGGCGCTACTGGTGTAACATCGTCAGTAGGTGGTGTTGGTGCTACTGGCGGTGTTGGTGCTACTGGTGGTTTTGGATTATTGAACTCACCTAAAAAGTTTTTCCCGATTGCCATATTGATAGATATTTACTATAGTTATACAACAAAAGTATAAATAAAATCTATTAAAATAGAAAAACATCTATACTTTTGTTATATTTAGTAGAAACTATTGGTCAAACATGGTGTTCATATCGAAGGTATTTTTAAAATCTTTTGGCGCTTTTTTATTCTGCCTTTGGTCTATTAATTCTCCTTGAATTGTTCCAGCCTCCTTCAGTCTATCGTCCTTTTCGTCTTTTTGAAACTGCAATTTCCCTAAAGACTGCATTCCTTCAAGTTGTTTAAGATAAACGTCTTGTTGAAATTCCTTATCTTCTTTTGGCGCTTCAATCTGTTGTTTTTGTTGCAACTCCTTTAGTCTAATTGCTGACATTTTCGCTTCATATTGAAGGTCAATACCTTTCTTGGATTGATATGATTTTAACTCCGCTTGCACCTTTGCTAAGGAAGCTTGAGCGTTGGCTTCACTTTGAAGTTTTATATTATGCTCATTCTCCTTGAGTCTTTCCTTTATTCTACGGGTACGTATAAAGCGCATATATTGAGAGGCTTGTTTAGGATTACTCTTGGCAATTCTCATAACTTCTGCTTTTTCGCTTACATCAATAGTCCCTTCTTGTAAAGCGATTCCAAGGTCTTGCCTTAGTTCATCTAACTCTTCTTTTGCAGGAAGGATTTCAACGGTCATAGCAAATTCGTGAATACTCCTATTTTTTAAAAGTTCTAAAGGTTCTATGTTGTGCTTTCCAACGGCTTGTTCGTACATTGGCTTTAAGTGCTCAAGACCTTTCACTTTGAAAATCCCTTTGATTCTCGCGCTTATTGTCTCACAAACTCTTTTGTCCCAAGCAATTCCAGCATCAACTAAATGTTTTGTAGCTGTATTTGATGCTAGTTCTAACATTTGATTTACACCAACAAGTGTGTTTTGGTTTGCTGTACCATCTCTTGCGGGGTTTATGCCTGTAATATCTCTTATTAAATTATAAGAGTGCGCCCATATATTTAAAAGGGCGGATAATGCGCTTCCTTGTTGATTAGCCATTGGCCTTGCTGCTGGGCTGTCTTTTATACCGCCTTCACCCATATCGACTCTCTTTTTGATAACCACACCCTTAACGTTTAAAACCGATAACGCTTCTTTCCAAACCTCTTTTTTTACTGGACCTTTCACATCGGTTCCTAATTCAGCCAATTGATCGAGGTCAAGTTCTATAAGGTCTGGTTTTAATTCAGCGCGTAAATGCTGAATCTTTAAATGGGTGTACTGCATATCATTGGTTATAGGAATGATATTGCTTAAAAACGAGCGTAATTCGTTTTTGTAGATATTAGTGGATTGCACAATAAACTGAGGCATAACCTTATTCATTTCATCTCTTGCAAGTATCTCACTTTCCTTGTAGTCATAAATATATTTATTACTTCCTACGATATAACTTCCCTCATACCAAGTGTCAAGTCTTTTGCTCATTCTACTTTTTTCCGAACCTTCGGGAACCACGTAATCACTACTTTTTTTAGATACCTTTCTTAACTTACCTTTTTTATTATAAAATGCTTTCTTTACAATTTCCTTGTCTGACTTATAAGAAAAACGCATAACGTGAATTCTATAATTCAATATATCGTCAATAGGGCAAGTATCGTATTTTACTGAAAATTCATTTTTACTATTTTGAACGCCATATAGTTTTGCGATTTCCCTACAAGTTTTATCGTCATATCCGCTTTCTCTTCTAATATCATTAATGGTAAGCGTGTCTACATAAAAAAAGTAGTAGGCATCGCTGAAATCATTTCGCTCAACGTAACTATGTCCAAAACTCTCAGGATCTACATATTCAAGCATTACACCGTTATTCATATCGGTATAAACACGTCCAACCTGCATATCGGTTAAAACAGAATCTTTTATAGTTTCTTTTCTAACATAATCCCATTTGTTAGTCTTCTTTACGAAATCAATCATTATTTCCTCTGCGATTTCGTGTTGTGGACGCTCTTTAATAGTGTTGTAAAGTTCCAACTCTTCTTCATCTTCTGGAACGAAGCCTTTTTCCGTAACATCGACTCCAAATATCTCTTTTGCCTTTGCAAGCATTTGCTTGGAGGCCATATTAGCCTTGTGCTTATTAATCTTTTTCTTTTGTTCAAGCATAGAAAACTTATCGGCCGAACGAATTTCAACGCGATAGTATTCATCACCCATACCGTTTCTAACTACATTAGTGAATTTCTCCGCTATATTGATTGGTGTCCAATCAAGGTTTAAGTATGTAAGGTCTTCATTTTGCCGAGCAAGATGGTCTTTATAAATTTTCACATCTTGTTCGCCTCTATTATGTAAACGCATTTCACGAATCCAATTATGTCTATTTGTAAACAATACTTTGTCGTCAATCATTCCTCCGTTAAACCATTCACCTTGAATAGCAGAAGTTATTTTTAAACCATACCCAAGAGTAAGTTTTTCCTCATTAGACGCTAATGGGTCTGGGAGAGATGATAAGCTTTTTGATAAATTTTTAAGTTCCATTACGCTATTCTTTTTGAGGTTAATCCTTTGTTATTGTATGTTGAAAATGGGTTTGATACTGTTTTAGATACTTCTACTTTTTTCTTCGTTGGTTTTTTATTTCCAAGTTTTGAGAGAGAAAAACTAATGTAAGCATCGTACTTAGTTCTTTTTTCGGTATCTACTTCTTTAAGTTGATAAAGGGTTCTAGTAAATGGCATATCTCCTATTACCCCTTTTGGTCGGTGTCTTTCATCTCGCGCTATTCCAACATGGTCTTCGACAAACGCTTCGGTTACATAAAATTGTTGATCTCCGATTTTAGTGTCTTGTGCCGGTGCACCTCCAAGTTCTTGTTCTGTTGGAGTTAATTGGCTCCATGACTTAAACGGATTGTTCATACTATAATGCCTGTAGCCACGCTCAACAAGTGTTCTTAAAAATTCGTCATTTGATTGCTCGGAAAGAATAGGTACGGAAAAATAGACCATAGCCATTATTACATCTTCATAAAACAAAGACACTTTCTTTGGCCTATCGATATATTCCATAATCATAGTGTCATTTGGCAACTCGTCGTAAGTATGTGATTTAGTATTCAGCGCCATTGCCCCTTTAGAGCCTCGCCCATCTGCATTTTTAGTTCTGTTATAAGGGTCAACTCCAATAGTCCCAAGGTCTGCAGCAATCGGAGCCATTGCCAACTTCATATTCATAAACTTCTCTTCCTTTTTATTTGAGAAAGAGGGGAGTGGGTGGCATCCATTTTTTATAAAGAACCTTCCTTTTACATCATCTGGTTCCCAAATAACGTTAGTGTCTTGTATTCCGTCTTCCCATCGGAAATTTCCGCGAGTCATATCATCGTTTCCGACAAACTCTCTGTCCTTGTTAAATCGATCATTTAATTCAAACTTATTATGGTCAATTTGCTCCATAAGTTTAGCCAGGTTAAACTCACAATCACCGCTTTCATCTCTAAAAGCATCCTCAATAGTGTCTGGGTTTTGTCTTTTAAATTCATTAAGTTTCGCGTCATCTCCTTGTAGTGCATCCGCAGCATTTTGAGCCAAGTTTTTGAACCTATTTTAACATAAACCCCTTCATCGGTTTTTATTTTTCCTTTTGGGTCTTCTACAATTGAAAATCCGTAAGTATCGAACATTCCTTCAAGACAATATTTTGCAGGAATAAATATTCTGTAAAGACCAGAAACAGTTTGACCGTTCATATCTCTTTGACCTACATCGCTATCGTCCCAAATCTCCTTGAATTCAGACCCTCCTTTTTTAGCGGAGTTTACAGTAGAAACTACCATAGACTTTCCAGTAATAATAACTCCTTTCCTGTGAGAAGTTTTTACAATGTACCAGTAATCGCTAAAAGGCACCTCTTTTGGGTATTTACCAGCCTCGTCAATCAAAGACCTAAAAATAGCATCCCCATCCATTGCATTAATTTCCGTATTGTGCCATCCGATTACACTACCAAGTCCATCGCCTTCTGTTATAGCTTCTCCTGCCTTTTTTCTCTTGGTTGGTTCTTCTAGTACGAGTTCAGTTTTAGGATTGTTGGTACCGTCCCAAACTGGCTGAAAGAAGCAAGGGAGTCTTCTAAAGCCTTTAATTAATCTTCTAAATATCTTTCGAGCATCGTTCCCTTTTTTAGAGATAAGGCCGAGTAGTTTATCTTCTGTTATGGTTCCTGCTTCTAATAGTTCAATAATTGCCATTAGAGATGCGCCCATACGTCTGTTTTTGACGTAATCCATTCCAAAGCATCGGTTGTCAGCCTTGCAAGCCTCCCAAAAAATCATTAACTCATTTTGAACTACTCTGAAAAAAGGGTGTACATCAAGTTCGCGCACCCATTGAATTCCATATTGATATGTTCCTGTGAGATAAATCGGTTTTCCTTTAATAAAAATCCAAAGACCTTCATCTCTTAACCTGTATTCTTTGTCTATGAAGTCCTGATATTTGGCTAAATGCATTGTATCTGCTTTTAACCCTTCTGGCATTTCTCTACGCTTCCATTTTTGGTCAAGAAGGGACTTACCAAAGTTTACAATTTCCTCGTCTTTTGGTTTTAATGGAAGTCCTACACGAACGCCCATTATATTGTAGACTTCCCCTAGAGTACCATCTTTAGAGATGATAACGATATCGTATTTTTCGTTGTAGCCATATTCCCAAAATCCTATCTTATTGTTGTTGTTTAAGATGGATGCTGGTATATTTGATTTGACTTTATCTCCTAAGTAGAATATCATTTATTTTCTTGAGTTCCTTTTGCTTGGGTGTTGCGTTGCACTTTCCCCTGGTTCTTTATCTTCGATTATTTTGTTTTCATAATATTTTGGATCGTTTAATTCTCGCTCCAATTCATTAATTGTTGAAAGAATATTATTCCCTGTTTCAAGCGCCCCTTTTCTAACATTGATAAATGCATAAAGTTTTTCTTCGGTGCTCGTTATCACTTGGTCGTCTTCGTCTTTATGGTCCTCAAATTTTGGTAAGGGTTTCCCTACTTGGTCAAAAATTTCATCTGTAAGTTTTTTGTACCGTTCGATTAATACCTTAATAGCCTCTTCCCTTGTTGCTTGTAGTGCTTTTTCTTTTCCCATTATAATTCAATTGCTAGTATGTGTTTAGTTCTCGCCCAAGAAAACTTTCGTCCGTTAATTCTAATATCAACGATGTACTGCTCGTTTAAAAAAACAATATCTCCTTCAGAAACGCCTTGTTTTTTAAGGCTTTCGTTTATTGTTCTAACATAAGCTCTACCTTTTTCGAGTACCTTTTTTGCTGAGTCAAGAATGTGAATACCGTTATTTACTTTACTCTCGTCTTTTTTAGCCTTTATTTTCTCAACGATTAGGTTTTCTCCAAAGCCACTCCAAGGAGTCAATTCATCTTCTCTGTAACAGATAACAAGGCTTTGATTTACCTTGTATAGATTTTTTTCTCGGTCTATAAGGTTTACGTTTTCTTGATGCCCGGTTAATTCATATTGTTGGTCCATAACAAGGGTAGGGTCAACTATTAATTGAAACCCTTTTTTTACGGGGCCTTGGTATGTTAACGGCACTTCGACAACTTCAAAAACAGTATTAGCCGTTTCCTTACCGCTAAATCTTGAATCTGCGTGAATTTCCATACCGCTTTCAGTGGCAATGGTTTCCCTGTGTTTAGCAGGAACGTGAACTATAAAATCTTTAAATCCTATCATATTTTGTTTTTGAAATAATTCTATTTAATATATGTAAAATTACATTTAATATATATTCTAGTGTAAAAAAATATCGTTTGTCTCTATATTATTCGAAGCCATTTTACCTTAATTGCTTTGTTTATACGTTCTATTGCTTTTAAACCAACGACTTTTAAATATCCATCTGCCAGGCGCCCAACCACTGTGGATATTCCACATATCATTAAATCCAAATATTCTCATTATCCAAGGTGTTTTCTTGGTAAATGAATATCTAAAATACTTGGTATCGTCTACCCAATATGTCCCGAATTGAACCCCCCAAATAGTATAGTTGCAAAACTGCAAGCCATTAGTGACAGGAGTAGTGTTGTTCGTTATAATGTCTTCATTGTACACTAATCCTTGTTTCGGCTTTAATACGTGCATTCTAAACCACCAATGGCTGTTTCTTATAGCAAGCCACCTGAATCTAACCCATAGTTTTTGAAGCCAATTAGCAGTCTCATAGTCAAACCCAATATCTTCTCGCCAACCTGCATCTCCATAAGTATTAGAAACATAATCTCCCTCATTATCGTTCAAAAACCAAATAAGAAACCAAGTTTTGTGCTTCATTATTGGCTTACGAAATGTATCATAAATGGGAAACAATATAACCCCTAAAAAGTAAAGCCATAAGTGGACTACTACTCCAAGTAAAATATATCTGAGTACCGGTAATTTTTTCATAGCTTATTATTCTATCTTGATAATCCTATTGAGTGTTTTTCGTTTAAATAATCTTCAATTTCTTGAATTTCAGAAGTCGTTAGCAATCTATTGTAGGTTATAAACTCCGCTATAAAACCATCCAACGAACCTGCTATGTAAGTTGCATATGGCGTTCCGCCTCGTCTACCTAGATACGTTCCTGCTTCCGCTGTCCCTATGTAAGTTTGTGTTTGTCTATATTCTTTTATAAAGTTTGCATTTATCCAAGCACAAGGAGCTCCCGACCACAATTGATTTGTATTAATTGGTGGCGTAATATGAGAATCCATATCATCGTAATTAATTCCAGGACCACTTATGTAAGATGTACCTTGTTGTGAATTATATATATAACCGTTCTGATAAGTATACCCAGCTATTATACCACTCGTTAATTTATTTCGCCATACAGCAAACCACGTTCTAGTATTTTTGTCAGTAAGGTTTTCCATCCAACTCTCATTGGCTCGTATAAATTCTAAACTAGGCTTATTCATCGTAGTTAAATCAAGCGTAGGTCGGTATCCTGCCGTAGCTTGCGTATGGTCAAAACCATTTCCTGATTTATCTGCCCAACAACCTACTGGGTCGGATGCTGTATCGGCAAGCGTAGTTTTTGCTACGTCTTGAAACAATGTAGTTTCATCCGATGCATCTAACCAAACTTGTAAACCTCCTGTGCTTGTAATTGGATTGCCTCTTGGCGTTTCCGTCCAATCCGCATAAGCCTTTCCGTTAGCGTCATTGTATAGGCTATTTACTTGCCCCTGTGTTAATACTTCATCAAATACTGTGAATTGGTCTAAGTTGCCGTCGAACCAATTAGCCGTTCCGCCTTGTGCGCCAATTGCATTTTCATTTGTTCCAAAATTATAACCAGTAGCAGTACCCGTAAGAATAAGTGACTCCCCGTTTAGATAGCATTTATAGTCTGTATATTTTGCACCGCTATTTAACCCGTTAAAAGTAATTACCAAATGATACCAAATTCCTGTTGTAATAGTACCTACTGTTTTCAATCTTAACCAATTTGATTTAGCCCCAAACGTAAGTGTACCATAACCAGCTTGACCAAAAGAACCAACCAAATAAGCTATAAAAGGTATGCTGGCATAAGCTGTTTTAAAACTAAAAAGGCAAGGAAATTCCGAAGCAGGAATAGTATCCGCCTTAAACCATATTGAAGTAGAAAAAGGTGTTCCCGTATCAAAAGTAGGTACGGTAAGGTCACCTGTAACCGTATCATTCGTTCCATCAAATGAATAACTCTTACCTATTTTTCCCGTCTGATTTACCGTTGCCCCTACAATTGTCCCATCGTTTACGGAATGTGCATCTACGGCAACACTACCGCTTGTTTCGTCCATTTCCCAAACTAAAACCGCATCCTCTTTCGGTATTGGCTTTTTGGTTGTAATCCCATAGTAGTTGTCTATGTTTGTTTCAATAGCAACTTTGTTTGTTGTTTGGTCATTGTCGTTTGCGTACCATATAAATTCTCTGTATCGTAAAGGCGCGGTGTAAGTTCCTATATAATATACAAATAAACGAATGTCTCCCCAGGGGTCAAAGTCAATTCCTAATGTTGTAGCTATCACAAAAGAATTTATAACACCAGAGTCGTATGCTCCATCCCTTGTGTTAGGAGATAAATCTACTCCGTTAACCCTATTAACCGTGCCTAATGCGCTTCCACTTCCGTTTTGCCATATAAAAGTACCTCCACCAAAAGCACCACTAGAAGTCATTCCATTTGATGTTGAGTTTGAACTAAAAACTGCAAAAACACTTCCTTGACCATTAAAAGTAAAGGTTTTACCTAATCCCTGTTGTTCTGTTCCTACTTGATTTAGATAAGGCAACCCACCTTCCATATTCAATACCCCACTATTAACAATAAACGGTTGTTGGGATTGCGTGGCGTTTTCCATATTATTTGCGTTACCGCTTTGGTCGTACCACGTTCTAACTTTCCCACTATTTGCCCCACAAAATGTTTCTAGCGTTCCGTCTATTATTTCTTTGGGTGTAAAATCTTGCTCGGTATTTGTACCTAGTTCAACTACACGTATTACCGCACCCGAATATGTAGAAGATAAATACCTTAAAGAATACGCTCCAAGTGGAGGGTAATCATCTACAATAAAATCTGTGTCTGGTAGTAATACCGTTCCTGCTTTTTCCTGCTTTGATAATTCTGCGACTTCTTCGGGCGTTAGTTCAACGTTCCAAAACTTTAAGAACTTCATAGTGCCGTCCAATGTTTGAGCGGTAGAAGCGTCTGTATTACCTATTACCGTATCGTATGGGCTATCACTCATATTGTCATACCCTGCTCCTATTGCTCTATTAGTAGTAATATCAACTCCGTCAATGTATATTCTTCCTGCTATTCCTACAACGTGATATTCTTGACCTATCGTTGGGTTAAAACTTCCTATTGTATCATCAGCAGGAGTAAAATAATTGTCAGAAGGGTATAGAATAAGTCTTACCGTATTATTTGTATTCCAATAAAATAAATACACCCTATTTAATCTTTTTGACATCCACATAGTAAGATGTGACTTAGCATTAAATTTAACTATAAACGACCAAGTAAATGGTAGGTTTGCACCGCCCGTTGTAAATGATAAACTATTATCGTATGGTAGCCTAACCTCTGATGTCGTTCCATTAAACAAAGCACCATTAGTGGAATAGGTAATATCGGTAGCATCACCGCTATTTAATAACTTGCTATCTCTAGCATTTTCGGTTAAATTTAAAGATGATATAACATTAGCTAACGGCAATACAACACTACTACCTCCAAACCTAAACGGATTTAATATATTCCCCATTTATAAATCGTAATCGTTATTAAAATAGTTAATTATTTGGTCACGAAACCATTCGTAAGTATTTGTCATACCTACAACGTTTGCCGTTGTAATATCCGCAATTAATCCATTGTTAGTTATTGCTTTTTTAGCTTGGTGAAAGTTACCCGTTTTTAACCATAAATAAGTCGGCTGAAACCATTCCATTAAATCCCTAGCTTCGCCCTGTGTTAGCTTGTTATTTGAATCCCTATCCTTGTGCCGTCTTCTCCAAATCTTAGCATAGCATTTTTCAAATATATCATTTCCTTTTTGAAGGTCTTGCTTGTTCTTCTTTTTACCCTCACCATCTTCCTTGTCATCTAGTTCTTGCTCACTTAAAGTAACAATGGTATAAAATATTCTGTATTGATTAAATAGCGGATATTCGGGGTGTGGGTCGGTTGTTATTTCTTCAACCCTTTCTAGTCTTTCTATTGTATCGTCATACAATGGTGGGTTTTGCGTATTAACTAATAGCCATTCCAAATCCTCTTCCAATGAAGGTATAGGTTCAATTACTAAAGAAGGATATTTCGCATTCTTTTTAATAATTTCTTGCGTACTAATTCTTATTAAAACTGCTTTCATAATTTTATGCTTTTACTACGTATAACCAAATTTTTCCTCCTGCTCCTGCAATCGTACTTCCTACGGTATCAATATCAACCGTTATTATAGCGTTTGCTGCTATTGCACTATCCGATATTACTGGTGCCGTTGCTGCCGTTTCACTTGTGGTTTCCCCTGCGTCAATTGTAATCTTCGTGCTTAGTACCGAAACCCCTGCTTCATTTACATCGAAAGTTGCTACACTTCCCGTTGGTGGAGTTCGTAAATTTACACCAACCCCTTGTAATGTGGTAGCGTAATTCGGCATTTGAAAAGAAATAATCCCAACACCTACCTCAATATCCGATGTTTCATCACCAATAGCAAAACCAATTGGGTCTACATGATTGTGTGCTGTTGGCGTCCTAGCGTCACTCAACCTTGAATCCCCTGTATCAATCAACGTAGCATCCGCAACAATCGCATTAAGTTTGGCCAGTGTATTAATCTCCGTAGAAATCAATCCATCCTTAGCTATAAGCTTCCCTCCAACTACTTCTAAAACTAAATTTGCCATTATCTATATTATATTAACTAAAATTAAGTGCTACATTGGTTCCGTACCAACTACCAGAACCGTCATGGTAAAACGTTATTACATCTATAGCCCCTAAAGTCGCAGTAAGTGTAGGCGCGGTTCCTCCTGGCCATTTAATACCACCTGCCCAAGTAATAACTTTAGTTTCCCCAGTAGCAGGTTGTTTGACTGTTAAGTAAAAAATTCCAGCACCAACCGATGCGTCAAAAGCAAGTGATACATTTGTAGTTGATAAAGTCATTTCAGCAAAATTTCCTTCTGACCAATCTATTGACATTATCGGATCTACACTAATGGTTTGTTCATTACCAGTTATTGCATTATTCATCAAATCCAACTCCCCAGTTAAAGCTTTGATATGCATCCTTCCTACAGAATCGCCATTAATATCTTGAGTAAAAAATTGCATTTGCGCTGTTGACACTCCTATCTCTACGTGACCCGATGGACCTTTCCAACTTGTATAACAATTCTTTATAGTTCCTACAGACTCTATAGTTTCAACTAGCTCCACGTTTGTATCACCTTGTACGTGAAATTTAGTAGCTGGCACCACAAGACCTACACCTGTATCGCCTTCTACTATTAACCCGTCTGTAGGTGCGGTTTCTACTCCCCCATAGGATGTTCCTATTACTTGAGCACCCTTTACGTCTAATTTGTTTTTAGCTACATTGGTATTAATACCGACATTACCTCCAATAGTGATATACATTCTTTGGAAGGCTCCATTTGTATTAAAGGCTAAGGCCTCTCCGGCAGACCCACCAACTATAGCTACATCTGTACTATAAGACAAAAATCCTTGTTCAGCATTAGCACCCCATTGATAAACACCACTTGCAGTCCATTTAGCTTTCAGCGAACCGTTAGCATATAAGAGCCATTCACTGTTACCCCAACCAAAAATAGTCTTGTTTGAAGAGTTACTGTGGTACATTTGGAAGTCATTGTCCGTACCTAAAAAGGCTTTTATATCATCGTCGAAGGTTAAACTTCCTCCTGTTTTATGGTCTATTTCAGTTATAGTCAAATATCTTCCATCAAGATCTACTATTATCTCTGACTGTCCATTTACGGTAGCTCTAAGAATTCCATCAGTAACGGCACCAAAACTAAGCCCTGTTAGATAATAATTGGTGTCGGTGCCTGAGTCATCTAAAGCTGAAAGGTCTACGGTTAAATCACTTAACCCTAATCTAGTAGCTGTTAAAATATTAGCTACACTTAAACTAAGCCCTGTTATGTAGTTATTAGTGTCGGTGTTTATAGAAGACAGGTCAATTAAAGTTCCATTATCTAAAAAGATTTTTAAACCTGTTCCCGTTGCCGTCTTAACCCCTGTTATTTGTATAGTGTCTAAACCTACAATTGCTCCCGTTGTAGCATCTATTGTAACTACATCTTCATACAGTACATTTGTAAATGTAAATTTCGATGCTTCGTAGAGTTTAAATCGTAATTCATTAGTGATCTCTAAATAAATAGCAGCACCGTTTGGTGCTAAAGACCCCGTAGTATTAGTTGACAATCTAAGTGCTGCTCTAGCTCCTGCTATATGTAGGTATGAACCATTATACTCAAAACTAGGAACGGTTAATCCTAACCCTAACTTTCCATACTTTATGTAGCTAGGGTCATTTTCTGCAATTAGAACGGAAACAGCTACTCCAAGAATGTCCCTCATAGACAATTGAGCACCAGAATTAGTTCCTAAGTGATCTATAAGAACTCGCCCTGCAGTAGGAAGAACAGGAGCAATAGGATTAATTTCTACAGGGCTTACTGTTGTTAACGCCCCAATTGTAATGTCATTATCTGTAACGGGGTTTAAATCAGTTACGCTATCTAAAGTGGCTTTTGAATTTACTATGTATGGGTTGCCTGGACTTCCATCTCCTATAACTTCTATGAAATCTCCTTGGTTTACTTCGGTAACTCCATCAGCCCCAGCAACTCCTTGAGGCCCAGTTGCTCCTATAGTTCCTTGATTACCTTGAGGCCCCGTTGCCCCAGTTGGTCCCGTTGCTCCCGTATTACCAGCAACCCCTTGTATTCCTTGCGCTCCGTCATCGCCATCTGCTCCTGCTGGCCCTTGTATTCCTTGTATTCCCTGTGCTCCATCATCACCATCTAACCCAGCAGACCCTTGTACTCCTTGAATCCCCTGTGCACCGTCCAACCCATCAGAACCAGTAGGCCCCGTTGCCCCAGTTGGCCCCGTTGCTCCCGTATTACCAGCAACCCCTTGTATTCCCTGAGTACCTTGAGGGCCTGTCAAACCTATTGGCCCTCTAATAAATCCTACTGTTAACCAATTAACGCTATCATAAACAATTCCATGACCTGCTAATACTGTATTTGAATTATCATCAAGGCCATCGTCGGTACTAATCCATAAATCCCCAGCAATTCCTGTTTTTATTAAAATATTTGCAATAGTATCGGAGCCTATAATGACAATTCCATCTCCTGTACTACCTTGTATTCCTTGGTCGCCTTGAGGCCCTGTTAGTCCTGTCGGACCAGTTGCGCCATCGTTACCGTCATTTCCAGTAACCCCCTGTATTCCTTGCGGACCCGTTGCTCCGTCATTTCCTTGTATTCCCTGTATTCCCTGTGCACCATCGTTACCGTCTGCCCCAGCATCTCCTGTAATACCTTGAATCCCTTGGGGGCCATCTGCCCCTGTTGCTCCTTGAATACCTTGCGCTCCATTAGAACCATCCAATCCATCTGCTCCTGTTGGCCCTTGAATACCTTGAGTACCTTGCGCTCCGTCTGCTCCATCTGCCCCAGCAATACCTTGTGACCCCGTAGGGCCTGTTGCACCTATAGTTCCTTGAGGTCCTGTTGCTCCTGTTGCACCTTGTGTTCCTGTTGCGCCTGTCGCCCCTGTAGCACCATCGGCACCATCGGCACCTTGAGCACCTTTTAAAAAAACCATACTAATAGAAGTTCCTGCCCCTATAGTACCAGTATATGATACTGTACTTATTCTTTTTGAAAGTATTTCAATATAATCCCCTGCCGTTAATTTAATTGGTACTGAGAAACTTATAGAGTTTTTGGTGGCTCCTGAGTCTGCTCTTATATAGCCTCCATCATATTTTAAATTTAATGTAGTTGTTCCGTTAATACGAATAGATAACTCACAAGTAAGTCGGTAAATAACTACTCCTCCTGCATAATCATAATTTACCGTTCCAGAAACTAAATAAACTCCTGTAGCATCAGCTTCAATTCTTGAGTTATTAGTAACTGTTGAGTGAGTAAACCCTATATCTTTTTCATCTTCAGTATTCCATTGTACAGCAACATCACTAACTGAATTGGCAGATTGTCCTGCCTCTGAACGTAATTGTATGATAGATAAATCTATTTGAGTACCCGAAACACCATCAGCACCTTTTGTTCCTTTTAAAAGAACCATGCTTAAATTAGTCTCTACGGTTGAAGTAGCAACAACGCTTGTAGCACTCGTTCTTTTTGATAAGATTTCTATATAATCACCAGCAGTAAGTCTTAATACTAAACTATAACTAGCGGGAGAAAATATTGGCCCTCCCACACTATCAAACATTAAGAATCCTCCTTTAAAAACTGGGTCTAATACTGTCGTTCCATTTACTCGAATTGTAACGTCAGCATCAAAAGGGTAATCAGAAGTTTCTGTACCTGTATAGCCAACACTACCAGATAAATGGTAGTTCCCTGTTTCAACACACGTTACGCGAGAATTATTAGTTGCTGTAGAATGAGTAAAGCTTGTGTCTTTTTCATCTGAATTATTCCATTGAATAGGAGTAACAGCAGTTGGTTCCATATCCTGTAAAGCAGTAGAACGAAGTCTTATAATTGCTAAATCATCTAATCCCCCTGAGTCACCCTGTATTCCTTGTATTCCTTGTATTCCTTGTATTCCTTGATCGCCTTGGGTACCTTGTGGACCAGTTGCACCATCTGCGCCATCAGAACCAGCAACTCCCTGTATTCCTTGTGCTCCATCAAGACCATCATCTCCCGCTATTCCTTGTGAGCCTGTAGGCCCAGTATCTCCTGTTATCCCTTGTACCCCTTGAGGCCCTGTAGCACCATCGTTACCATCTGCTCCTGCTGGGCCTGTTAATCCTGTTGTACCTTGTGCTCCGTCTAATCCATCAGCACCAGCAGGGCCTTGTATTCCTTGTCCACCAGCAGCGCCCGTATCTCCTGTAATACCTTGAATACCTTGAGCGCCATCTGCCCCTGTCGCTCCTTGTATTCCTTGGATTCCTTGTGAGCCATCAGCACCATCTAACCCATCTGCCCCAGCATCTCCTGTAATTCCCTGTATTCCTTGCGGTCCTGTTGGGCCTGTTGCACCAGCATCTCCTGTTGTTCCTTGAATACCTTGTATTCCTTGCGCTCCGTCTACACCGTCAGCCCCATCTAATCCAGCAGCACCATCGTTCCCAGCATTACCTTTAACCCCTTGTATTCCTTGAGGCCCAGTATCTCCTTGGATTCCTTGTCCACCATCAGCGCCCGTATCTCCTTGCAGTCCTTGTATTCCCTGAGCGCCATCTGCCCCTGTTGCTCCTTGGATTCCTTGGATTCCTTGTGAGCCATCAGCACCATCTAACCCATCTGCCCCAGCAGCACCATCGTTCCCAGCATTACCTTTAACCCCTTGTATTCCTTGAGGCCCAGTATCTCCTTGGATTCCTTGAGCACCATCGTTACCGTCTAAACCATCAGCGCCAGCATCTCCTTGCAGTCCTTGTATTCCTTGAGGTCCCGTCGCCCCTTGGACTCCCTGTGCACCGTCATCTCCTGCAACACCTTGAATCCCTTGAGGCCCTGTGTCCCCTTGAATCCCTTGGTCGCCAGTTGCACCTGTACTACCTTGAATCCCTTGAATCCCTTGTGAGCCTGTGTTTCCTTTATCTCCTTTATCTCCTTGAATCCCTTGAATTCCTTGAGGCCCCTGTGGGCCTTCTGGTCCTGTATCTCCATCTGCTCCGTCAGCTCCATCTGCTCCGTCAGCACCATCGTTTCCTCGTTTGACAAAACTATTTATTTCATCTGCTGCATCTTCAATTGAGCAAAATACATCCTCTGCTGTGTCTTCAATGGCAATAAATATATCTCCTGTACAACTCATTAGTCTGAAACATTTTGTAAAACATTAAAACTCCATTCGGCATACGTTCTTTGTTTTGTTGCAGAAAAAACATTTAAAGCATCTCCGTAATAAACATCAGCCTCCCAAGGAATAGGAGTGAACTCGTCCATAATATAATATCCTGCTGCAGCGTCCACAATAGTAATTCCATCTCCAACGGAACAGGATTTAACTACTGCCCCTGTTTTAGAACCTTGTCTTATTTGAATTCTAACCTCAAGTCCAGTTATATCTACGGGATCTCCTTCGCCATCTTTTATGTAAAATTTTATCGCGTCAAACGTATTGTTCTTAATTCTGTCCTTAATTTTTTTGGTTTGAATAGATGCCATTGGTTTTTATTTTTAAATTATTAGGACTTTCTTTTTCTTCGAAACAATGCGATAAGCCAGGGAAAATTATAATACAGGAGAACGCCTCCGACAATAACAGCAATGCCAATGCCAACACCCACAAAAGGGCTTACCCCTGAAGACTCCCTATCTGAGTGTTTTGATTTTTTTGATTCTTCAATATCTATTGATGTAGTTTCGGATTTATCTATTTTCGACTTGTCTGTTATTGTCAAACTTGTTGAGTCTTCTTTTTTGGTTGTAGTCTCTTTTTTACCGGAACTTATTTTAATATTCTTAGCCCCTTTAACTATCCATGTGGTTTTATTTCCTTTTACGAGTTTAGTTACGGCAATTTGGGTGCTGTCTGTTAGAGATTCCGCTTCAATAGTCTCATTCTTGTCTGTAGTAATTGTTGTTTCTTTGGAGGTGGCTGTACTATCAGTTAATACGTCTTTTTTTTTATTGGTTTTAATATCGGTATTCAATTCTGTTTTGACCTCCGACTTCTGGACATCAACTACATTCTTTTTAGTTCTACAACCAAAAAGAGATATTACAATTGCTATTAAAATAAGTTTTCTCATTCTATTGCTTTTTAAAAACATCCATTGACATTGCTGCGAAAGATGCTGTCAATATTCCTAGTATTAGGGTATCGCTTACGACACCTTTTTCCTCTAAAAAATATTTACCTATTGTCATTCCTAGCCCAACCGCAACTCCAATAATTCCCATTATTCTTTTAGGCGATGGTTTTCCGCTTGAATCTGTAAATAAGGTTCTATTCTCCGACATCTTACCAAGTTTCGGGATAAGTGAAATGCATATACGCAAAAATTGAAAATGCAATAACAGCTAAACCTATTACAGTTGCTAATTTTGGGTTTTTGTGAATCCAGTTTTTCATAGTTTATTTTTTAAATTATCAATTTCTGTCTTGTTTCTTTCAGTCTTTACATCAAGCCTCCTATTTGTTTCCTTTTCATCTGCCTTATGTGTTGCCTCCAAAAAGTCTAGCTTTATTTGCATAGCCTTAAATTCGTAAAAGGTTAAAGCTGCAGAAACTATTAAAGGTGTCGTAAAAGATAATATTGCTATAAAAGCTACAATAAGAGTCTTGCTCTTAAACTTCCAAATCTTTTCATCTTCTGTTGTATCTGGCATCACAATTCTTTTTTAGAATATTTTTTATAAGCCTCTGCCATCTTTCCGTCATAATTATTCTTAGCAAATCCAGAACCGTTATACACATAGGCAAACCCAGCCCAATCCTTATGCCTTAACTCGTCATCAAGCTTCCTGTGTTTCACAAACGCAACAAAAGCCATTAAATGCCCTCGTTCGCTTTTATACATAGCGTTTATAAACTCTTGGAGTGTGTCAAATCCAGAAATCTTATAATTGAATCCCATAACTTGAAACTTTCCCCAACTTGCAGATTTTAACGCTGCATCTCTGTCTAAATCTGCTGCTTTTTGAAGTCTTGTGTGTTGGTTCTCTTTGTAATAGGTTCTAATCCATCTTGGATATGAAATGTTTTTATTCTCGTCAGTAGTGTACTTCCCTTTGGTCAACTTGTGGAACCAATGACCCTCAAACAATATCTTAGGAGTAATACCATCCTTCATAAATCCCGATCGTCCTCCACTCTCTACGAAAGCAACGGCTTTAATCGCGGCAACCTCACAACATAATTCATTAGCAGCATCCTGATAATCCTTTTCTGTTAGTAGTTTCATTATTTTTGATTTAAAAATTCTGCCTCCCAGCCGTTCATTCTAGGTTTCCACAATATAATAGCCCTTACTGTTTTACCACTTTTATTTATGACTGCGTGTTTGGTCCCCTTTGGAAAAAAACAGCTATTAGGAAATCTTACCTCATACTCTGAATCCTCTGTAACTATTTCAAATACCGCATCCTTAGACGTTAAAATAAATTGCTCGCAACTATCCGAATGAAAGTGAGGTGGAAATACACTCCCCTCTCCAAACTCATAAATACAAGCCGTAATGTTATCATCATTAGGAAACTTCAACTCATACCAAAAATCGTTATCAGTCCCAGGAAACTTTGTTCTTTCTTTAGGTATCTCAGGTATACTTGCCTGCGGAATTTCTCTAAACCCTGCCAACATATTTAATCTTAGTTTCGCCCTGTGTCTAGCTACTAAACGCTTAGACTCCTTATTTTCTGTTGTTGATGTCATTTTTTATTTGGTCTAGCTTTGCAACATTTGCTTTTATAATCGGAGATATGTCGGTCACAACGTGGTGTATGTCTCCGGTACTGTCTACGGTTTTATCTGTTAACTTTACAAGTTGAGTTAATATTCCGTTTACATTTTCTATTAAAGCAATATTCTTTTCGCCCTGTACCCTAGAATAATCTCTCTCATCCTTTAATTCTGTCTTTAATAATTTATGCTCTACTTTAACGTAAGCCAATAATCCTAAAATAAAAACTATTAAAGAGTATATAATCCAAACATATAATTGAGCCGTTCCCTCGATTGCTGGTGGCATCGGTTCTAATTGCCACAATAAGGTTAATATCATATTTCATTATTATTATGCCCTAGCTTGCTACTAGCACTTATTGTAAACCGTTAAAACTTCCCTATAATTATCCAATTTGCACCATCAGATTGATACGTTATGCTTTCTGTTGTCGCTATTGCTTTTGTGCCAGCGCCATCAATAGTTTCTGAACCATTGGTTTGAACCGTTATGGTTCCTGTACCTGAGTTTTTTACTGTAACTGGTTCTAAGCGTCCAACTGCTGTAACTAAAGCCACACCAAAATTTCCGTCATTGGCTCCGTCTGTACAATTAATAACACCATCGGTAGACAGCATTGCATAGTCTGAATTAATATCTGGAACTGTTACTACATTTTTTTTTGAGGATAGTGTTTGTACTAATTTTGAACCTCTAGTTGTAGGCTCGGTATCGGTGTTTTCATAACACTCCCAAACCCAGCCGTCTTTACCTTCATACGTACTCTCGTGAACGTCAGGTAAGCCGAGAAGAGAGGCTTGTGTCTGTGCATCAATATCGTTTTGCGATAACTCTATAAAATCCCCATTTACAGACTGGTCTAATCCTGAACCATAAGTTCCGTTTGCTCCCACAAACCTATAATACTTATAGTTTCCCGTTACTCCTTCGTCTGTGACTAGACTCACAACCTCTATTAATTGAAAGAAGTAATCAGCATTTGAATCTATTAGAAAAGAGGAATTAAATGCGTTTACATAGGCTGCAATTGAGCTTGCGTCTATATCGGTAGTGTACGCATAATAAGTGACAGGAGGAAGATTATTAATGGTTTCTATAGAAATAGTTTCATTGGTCCCTCGATATAATAGATCTCCTGAGTCAATAATCATTGCCCCATTGGTGCCATAAGTTCCTTTTCCTGATTTCAACCAATAGAAGTCAAGAAGGAACACTTCATTTGTTTTTGTGCCTGTTTGCCGGGTTTCTGAACGCTGTACCGCTACATTTATTAGTTCGCTGTCTGATACACTAAGATATAAACTCCCATTAAACGCTACCACTGCAGCATCTATACCTGAGCCTGTTGCTTTTATTGTATTAAATTGGCGAATCGTGTTATTTTGTAGAACCCCATCAACATTGTTGGCGATAAAGTCTGCTATGCTGTCAATTGAATAATTTTCAGACTCTCCATTTGGCCCCGAACCTAATACTGTTGATTGTCCTTCTGGTGTGTCTAAGGGTTGAAGTTTATATCGCATGGTATATAGAAAAAATTGATTAATTACTACAAAAATATAAATAATAATTATAGTAAATAGAAATATATTTATATTTGGTGTAAATTAGTTAGTAAAATGGGAAGAAAATCTAAGAAAGCAAAAGTTCATAAGTTCGTAAAGGAGGAATTAAGCCCTAAGAATTTAAAGAGTATTAACAGCCATAAACTTTTAATTACAACCTCTTCAAACGCTGACGCTAAGTTGCGCTACTCCCGAAAAGACGAACAACAAAGACTTTCTTTTGTCGCTGGATTTGACTTACTACAATACAATATTGTAATTAAAGACTACATAATTAAAAGGTATCGATTGAATAATTCAACTGAATTGGACGTTATACTGTATTTATACCCAATACACTTTTTTTATAGTGGAGATTTTAAGCAACTCCCAACAAATACTTCAGGACATTCTTTTAAATCTTTAATTGAATTAGGATTGGTTGTTTTACTTGTCAAGGGCAACACCCATAAACTACGAAATGTTTACGGATTGTCGGAGAGAGCGAAAAGAGCCGTTAAAAACTATTATATGTTTCTGTCTGGGGAGAAAACCCTTAATGACAAGGCTTACGTAAAGCCATTTGCCTTTCAAGAGAATACTAAAGTGAATGCCGAAAGACGGGCGCTTATGCTTAAATTAAAACAGAAAAGCGAAAACTTCCCTTCGATATTCACCAAAGGATCTCTTAAATAGGTTAGTATCTGAATAGGATATTACCAGTGGGGCCACCTCGTAGAAAAACACAATCTTTCCCATCAATTTCTTGCTCGATTGCGGTGTTTAGGTCGTATTTTATAATGTCTCCAACTTTGACTATCTTTTCATCTGGACCAACTACCGTTACCTTTGCTTTATTTGCATCTAAATTTGCAGTTGGGCCAAGGATGATACCAGAAGCAGATTTGTTTTCTGTTTTAATTACTTCCGCTAAAACGCGGTTTCCGATTAATTTTTTTACTATCATAATTCTTTTCCCTTTTTTCAAATGTAAGTAGAAAAAAACTTCTACCAATAAAAAACGCTCCCAATTATTTGAGAGCGTTTTAATCTAAGATGTTATCCATTATGTCCGTAGACGCACCTAATTATAATCCGAGCGAAAGCTCGACAATTTATTGGGGAGTTTTAATGGTGGTTTCTCAATTTTGTTTAAGTATCGTATTTCATATAGACTTCTCCTAAACATATCTGCTCCATTGTAACTAGGAACAAAAAACGTGCGATCAATTCGATTAACGCTTTCTAAAGTAGATGTATGGCTGATACAATAATCAAAACTTACGCTCTGGTCAAGGACTGCAACATCCGGTGAAACTGAATCTACGAATGATACTAGCTCTGTGCCAACATCATCTTCCAATGCCTTAGGAACCTCTGCCGAAGCAAAAGAAAAACATAAAAACATTAGGCTTAATACAAGAAATTTTTTCATTGTAAGTCTGTTTTAAAGATTAATAGAAACCAAATATAAAATATATTAAGTATTAAAAAAAATATATTTAGTGTAAGTTAGTTGTTATTATCTTAGGGGTGTCGCCAATTAGCTTTAAAATATCCACATCTTCGAGGTTATTAATACCGCTACAATCTTTAATCATTTCAAACAATTTACTAAGCGCCTCCTTTGTGAAAGCGAATCTTGTCAGCCGATAACAATTGTAAGGAATGCAATCACTTATATCATATTCAGCCAGTTCACAACCCTGTATTTTATTCTGTTGCATCATTACAAATACGTGGGTAATGTTATAAGGTTGTCCCTCTTTAACCCATTTTTCTGCGGGTATTTCGCTTGGCTTTCCTTTATCGTCAACACAAAGGCACTCGATTGACCTACTCATTATAACGAATATTCTTCTTTTGCCATCGCCAACATTAAAAGAGCATCTGCCATATTGTGATCTATGACATTTATCATAGGCCAACGTTTTTTTGCTTCGGCAAACATTACGTCTTTATTGGAATTACCACTTCCAGTAGCCCACTTTTTTACCTCAGTCGGGCGATAGGAGGTATAATCGATTTTGTAGTCTTCGCAAAACATCTTTACAACCGCTACGAGTTCCGCAACACTAATAACTCCGTTTATGAATCGTCCTGCAGGCTTTTCGTAAACTATTAAGTCTAAGCCTCCGCAAGTGTCTTTGAAGTCTTCTAAAAGGGAGCGTAATTTAATAAGCTTCATCCCTTCGCTACTTCCTCTTTTTGGTTTTAATTCCCAAATACCTCCGTTGATAGTTGGTTCGTTATAAGCCCATCCCGAGGTTGTTGCTAGGTCAAGTGATAATATTTTCATTATTCTTTTATTTTGTCAAATTCGGCTGTTTTTTCTTGGTACTTCTCTGGGTTCAATTTATACTTCAGTAAAAGCTTATTGAGGTGTACGAAGTCGGTCATTTCAAGGGATGCCATTCTTGATGTTAGTTCATCTATTTCTCGCATTAAGTTTTGCAAGATTGTTTTATCTACCCCGTAAAGTCTATCATATTGTTTGCTGGCAATTCTTTCAGCAGCCTTGTTAGATTTATTCAGATGGTTTTTAAAGTTTGGGTTATTCTCGTAATCAACCAGAAGCTCGTCATCTAGTTCGAGTAGTAATTGCGTGAGTATTACACGCTTCAATAATTTCTGTGTAAGAAGCTGGATATAGGCGTTATCCTCTTGAATCCACACTTTTAGTTCCCCGATGTTCACCGAATTCCACTCGCCAGTTACAAGCCCTTGCTTGACATCTCGAAGTGATTTGGAGATATATTTATTCCTAGAACGTAAATACAATCTGCCAGGGCGCTTATTGTCAGCAATTATTTGGAACATAGCCCCGTTTCTGTGCTTTACATAATTGTCTTTTACATCTTCTAATGTAGTTTTTTTCTCGGCTGTTGGTTCGGCTACTTTTCCCATTATTTAGTCTCGTTTTTTATAATTAATTCGGAATTCATTTTAAAGTTGGTGTGAAAGTATTTTCCAGCACTCTCAGCATTCTTAAACTCTTCGTACTTCTCTTTTGTGACAGGGGAGTAGGAGTATGTTTTACCGCTTTTAAACTTAATGTATAGTACATTGTCGTTGTGGGCGATTTCCTTTAACTGAGAACTCCTTACGGTTTCCCATATTAGTTTGATTTTATTCATTTCTCAACTTTTGTTACGGTGAATTCTTTTAACATTGTTGTAATAAATTCTGGCATAGTTTCAAATGTTACGTCAGGATTTGTGTCTTTAGTTTCTACGTATAAATCCCATTGTTTTACCCAATCAATAGCCAATAGAACAACACTTGTCATTGTGTTTCTTGGTAGGTCTTCTTCTTTCGTTATCTCCATATTCATTACCCATTCGCCTTCTTTATTGAATAATGGAGTGGTGTAAGCCATCTCACTTACGTTAACATCGTAACGATCCTTTATTATGAGACTAGGTTTTATCTCTTTAGGTGGCCATTTGAGAATTTTGGCGGTAACATCAGGTCGTTTTGCAGTCAACTTATCAAACAAAGTCTCTGCAGTCCATCCTCCGCTTCCGGGTACTTTCCCAAACTTCAAGTCGTACATAAACCAACATATTTCTTTATTAGCCGTTTTTTTATCGCCTCCAACTAAATGACATAGTTCGGAAATAAGGGACTCTACCAAAAAATTGTTGTTGTATGGCCCTATGGAATAATCACCGTAGACTACCTCTAGTTTCGTAACGTGGGAAGTGTCGTAATCCCATTGGTTTTCAAGTGCTTTTAAAATCTCTACAAATCGTTTTTTTTTATTTTTCATGGGGAGGTTATTTAGTTTTACCGATTCCAAAAAAGAATTCTCTTTCGATTTTATCATTAAATTTTCTAAGCAATGCTTCCGTATCTGGACTGTATTGACTTGCATAGTCATAGTTCGAGATATAATTTTTCTGTGTTATCTTATGGTCCCATTGACCAACTTCGTCCTTGACAGCGTAACCTTTACCAGTTGGAACTAGGTTGTCAATCTCCTTAACCGCCTCTTTTGGTTTTAAAGCCTCTATCAATACAGTAGGGGCAACTACCGCAGCAACCGTCCCAAAACCAAGCCTCTTTAAGAATTGTCCTCTTTTCATTTCCTAGATTCTTTGAATTCTAGTGCTTTATTGATTACTCCCTCGAAATCCTTGACCGTTTTAACTTCTTCTAATTCATCGTCAGGAATTAGTAGGTCGTAATGCCTTTCAATATTAAAAGCAAGCTCTGTTTTATCTAAACTGTCAAGCCCTAAGTCTGATACGGTACTTTTTTCATTGATTTGGTCTTCGCTAATATCTACCATTTCGGAAGTAAATCGGATAAGCACCTGTAATACTGATTCTGCCATAGTTTTTTTAATGTGTTGGTTTAAAAAATGAGGTCTTTCCCACGTCAGTCTAGTTGTGATTTGAATAGGTATTATGAAAAAAAAAGAAAGTAAACCCTAAACGTAATGCATCACAACGGCCTTGATTATCGACAAATAAGCAGATCCAATGTCAACTTTCCTTTACTCGCTAATTTTTTTTACTCTCGCGGCTTCATTATTTATCTTATTATGAAACTGCATCGTGCTTTGTTTACTCCTTTCCATCGTAATAGGATGGTGGCCCGTATTCCAAAACTGCTCTGTTTGTTTTTTGTCCATTATCTTAGTCTTGTGTTTTAGGTAGTCTTGTATTTAAGACGTGTAAATATTTTGCCATAACGGATGCTTGCAATTCTAAAGTTGGTACTGCAGAAGGAGGGACGGCCCCAATTTTTAAGGCAGTTTTTAATTTAACAAGCTTATCCGCCAAATCATCTCGCTCTATAGTCACTCTGTCAAGGTAGGTGTTGGCTTGCCTATAAGCCTTTTCAAATACGTGCTTTGGGGACATCGTAATATACCCTTCGTGGTCTGGATGATTAGGCTTAGAATCAGGGTCAGCTTCATATTCAACCAAGTATATCTCTTCGTCAGGGTCTTCCCCTTCAGGTACTTTCCAACCCCTGTAATCGCAATACTCTTTTTTGGTAGTTGGCTTTGCTTTAATCGTCTTTGTTCCAATGTATGTTTTCATAATCTTAGTTTAAAGACCAGGAGGAACCATATAATTCTGAAGTGTAAAATGACTTTCCCGATCATTGAAGTGTAAATCTAATACAAATCTAATAGAAAGAAAAAGATATTAAGTAGAAATGTTTTTATATTAGTTT
>Ga0208643_1000264_pt1 | contig 35448 bp, 45 predicted proteins | sample VirMetDEL_Nov_12_FD_184516 | JGI IMG/M metagenome (GOLD analysis project Ga0208643, IMG submission 184516) | Aqueous microbial communities from the Delaware River and Bay under freshwater to marine salinity gradient to study organic matter... | ecosystem: Environmental > Aquatic > Marine >...
TGCCATCTATGTACAGTGAGACCATCGATACCCTAGTGTTCGCCTTGGACACCAGTGGTTCAGTTAGCCAATCAGAGATGGTTAGACACTTGTCTGAAATGAACGCTGTATCACTTGAGCTTAAGCCTTTGAAAACTATGGTTATTTACACAGACTGTAATGTTGCCAAAGTTGAAGAGTATGGTCCCGGTGAAGAAATAAATCAGTTGAACACAAGAGGTGGTGGTGGTACAGAATTTACACCGGTGTTTGACTACCTTGAGTACCACGGGATTACACCTGACCACTTAGTTTATTTCTCTGACATGGAAGTTTATCAAGGTGCTTTTCCTAAACACGCTCCCGATTATCCTGTTACATGGCTGTCTACCAGTCAAGATTACCCCGTGCCATTTGGCGACCTCATACTAGTTAAGGATTAAATTATGCATCACACTACTCAATACATGCAAAACCACCCATTACCTTCCTTCACTGAATTGCAAGGATTAATTCACGCTACTAAGATTCTTGCTTCTCGACTAATTGAGATACTAGGGATTCCTGAAAGTTTCGAAAAAGACGCTTATATTTATGCTCGTAATATGGCTCAAGAAGAGAAACACACTTATAATACAGAAGTCCAATTACAATGTCATTTCTGGCAAGGAACTAACAACGGGCCTACTCGTGAGTTATTCTCAGGTGCTAATCGAACAAGCAAAATTATGACCGTAAACCATAAGCGTAAGATTCACTATAGCTCCGCATTTGCTCCAATTATGAGAGTTGCAGAGCTAGAAGTGTTGAGAGATGAGTTCTTCGACATAAGCCCTGAGAAGGCTGCTGCTGACCAAGGTGTACTTAAGCTGAGAGCTTTGTTTAGTGCTGAATGCTCTAACTACTGGGCTCGCAATGGTGCAAAGGTAAGCTCAGACCATACAGTTAACCCTTCTGTTATAACTACTGCAAGGACGGCTGGTTACCAACATATAAGAAATCAATCTAACAATGGATGGGATCGAGAACCACTGTGGAAAGCTTCTGCTGACATTTCTTTAGACCACACTTACATGCCAGAAGTAAACGATCGTAAACTCTGCATAGTGAATTGCAATGGTAAAACAGGATTTCCTCTTAATGCTAAGCCAATTCCACTACCTAAAAAGTGCGACCCTTCTTATGAGCTTTATGCTTCTAAAGTGTTAGTTATATTCCCTAAGAAAATAAACGGTGCAGAGACAGAGAGACAGGCCCTTACTGGCTATAACCTTGAAGAACGATACATCTGTGTAGGACAAACAAACGGAGGAGAGCGCATTGTCTCTTGCTCTACAACCCCGGGCCGTGCTGTTGGCGGTGTTAACGTTAAAACTAAAAACAAAGTTCTAGACACTCTAGACTTTTCATTCTAAATAAGGAACAATAATATGTCAAACCCAATCGAAGATCCACGTTTAAAAGTAATTAAAATCATTAAGGAATACTACCAAGCGCTTGACTCCACCCTCACTGAAGAAGAGGCGGTAGAAATGTCTACCTTTCAACACGACTTGGTGTACCAAGCAATGCAGATGGCTTTCCCTGAACCTGTTGAAAAGAAACCAAAAGGCAAAATAGGCAAGCATCCTACTGATTGGGACAAGCCTATCATAGACGCGTCTAACGCTACACAAGTAGACCTAATGGGTGGACCTAGAGGTGTACATCGGTAATTTGAAAAGCTTACAAAAACTCTTTTTTTAATAATTAATGAGGTAACAAAATATGTATGACGCTAAATCGCTTTATGAAACGCCCGGTATTCTTCTTGCAGAGACAGGGGTAATTATGTTAACGCGCTCTTTCAATCAAGAGAACATTATGCCTATTGTGGCTCGCATTATGGAATACAACATGCTCCCCTCTTCTAAACAACCTGATGAGATTAAGTTAATCATCAATTCTCCCGGCGGTGAAGTAAGGTCAGCTTTTCACTTAATTGATACAATGCGTACATCTAAGATTCCTGTTGCTACAATCGGAATGGGCCTTGTAGCTTCTTGCGGTATTTTGACATTGATGTCCGGTACTAAAGGCCGCCGCTCTGCTTCACCGACTGCTTCTATTATGTCGCATCAGTATGCAGGTGGCTCCGGAGGTAAGGATCACGAGATGCGAGCTAGCCGTAAGAACATGGACTTCTTAACTGACTTGTTAGCCAGTCATTACAAGCGCTGTACAGGTAAATCTGATTCGTATATCACTAAGAATCTGTTAGGCCCTTCTGATGTTTGGCTTACTGCGGAAGAGTGTATCAAGCATGGTATCATTGATAAAATCGCTGCTCCATACTAAAATATCAAAGTGACACCTTCTAAAGAAGAAACCCCCTGCCCTTTGGGTACATTAATGACCCTTAGGGCCTCACCCCTGCCTATTGTTATGTATATCACATAACCCCCTCCTCTAACTAACAATAAGATCCTCATTATGAAAAGAGCGCAAAAGGTAAAGTTCATCAAAGAACGAGAAGAGAAGCCCGCAAACTCAGTAGTACCTAAGAACGATTTACAGAAAGAGTTTATAGAAGCATTACGCTCCAAACCCTTTGTTTGTGGAATCGGTTGTGCTGGTACGGGTAAGACTTATATTGCAGGTATGATGGCGGCGCAAGCCCTACTCCGTGGTGATGTTACAACAATTGTGCTAACCCGTCCTAATGTTCCAACAGGTAAAACACTTGGTTCATTCCCGGGTAGCGTAGAAGAGAAGTTAGCCCCTTGGCTAGCTCCAATTACTAACGTGCTAAAAAGAGCACTGGGACCTAAAGACTTCGAATGTCGTTTTGGCAAATCGATCTTAGTGCAACCCCTCGAAACCATTCGTGGTCAATCATTCGAGAATGCATTTGTGATCGTCGATGAGGCTCAGAACCTTTCTATTGATGAGATAAAAGCACTTACAACCCGTGTAGGAGATGAGACTACTATGGCGTTTGTAGGTGATGAAACCCAGTCCGATGTAAAACACGGTACCGACTTGACTCGCTTCTTAAAGATGTGTGAGAGATCAAATATCGATGTACCCGTGATCCGCTTTGGTCTTGATGAGATCGTTCGTAGTGAGCTCTGTGCCGCAATGGTGAAAATGTTTTGGCTAAACGATATTTAACTAAAGGAAAATTATATGGTAAACTATGTGCAGCAGACGCCGGGTGCTAAGGTTGACCCTAAGTCTAAAAAGAAACAGCCTTATGACTTTGTTAAAGTAATTAAGTTCATTAGGGACATCTCAGTAATATTAGCATCTGCTCACATTGTTTATTATGTTTGGAGGTTAATATGAGCTGGAACTACCGAATATTACAAGTGTATGATGAAGTATATGAGATGATTGAAGTTTATTATAACGCAGATGGTAGCATAGGATCATGGACTGAAAACACTGTAAAGCCTTTCGGAGACAGTAAAGAAGAACTGGCGGCTGTTATCGAAATGATGTTAGCAGCTCAGTTACTCCCTGTGCTCGCAGAATCGCTTGATGGTGATGAACTGCTGGAGTTAGACTATTGAAACCAACCTTCAAGTTATTCCTTATCACGAGAACTTGTCTAAATCAAACAAATATGAAATAGGAGACATCGATGTCTGAAGATGAAAGCAACAAAGATTTGACTGCAGTAGACCCTAACGCCACGGAGCCAACCTCCGATGTAGGAGCATGGGGTGGCAAGCGAGCTGGGTCGGGTCGACCTAAAGGTAGTAAAAACCAATTCAGTAAACATTCTGTTGACCGATTGAAGGAGCTCGAATTCGACCCTATGGGAGCAATGGTTGAGCTGTTCCATGACACCCATCTAATGATTCAAGAGATGGATGACCCTAAGCACCCAAGACGCTACAGTGCTCAAGCAATGGCATCCTTAATTATCACTAAGCAAAAGCTAATCAATGATCTGATGCGATACGGCTACCGTCACGTACCAGAAAAGATTGAGACAGAAATCACTGAGCGAAAGCCGATGACTATTAATCTCACTGGCCTAGCAGCCCCTGAGACTGTAATCGAAGCTGAAGATTTAATTGAAGAAACTAACCATCCAAAACATTAAATAAGGAATATACTATGAATATGATTATACGATTTTTATTACTACCCCTAACGCTGACACTAGTGGTTTTAGCTTGTGCAGCAGGGACTGCGTTGGTTATGTGCCTCGCAGTCGTTCTGGCTTTTAACAACGGCCCTTTGCGTCTGGATAAGACGTTAGTAAAAGAAGAAGACGTTAACGCAGCACCATCACCAATCAAACACTAAACCCCCTCAAGCCCTTGTCCTTAACGGATGAGGGTTTTTTAAAGAAAAGGATAATATTATGGATATTGCAATGCAAGTAATAATTACTATGTTTCTCGTCTCTTTCCTCATTGCTACACTGTTCGATGCGGTAACTCAAATGTTTCCCGGGCTTACTGCTGAACAAGCAGATATGCAAGACAGGGTAGAACGAGTTCAAGATGCTATTCAGCAATATAACGATTCTGAGGAGCTAAAGAAGTGATTACGATTGATAACAGCTATGTTAAACACTTAAATACTAAAGGTGTTAAGTATGTTGAAGAGTGGGATAACAACTTCATAGGTGCTTTGAATGAGCATAACAATAAGTTCTTTGCTAAGTTTACAAACTCATTTGGAGATGATTCAACCATACAAGGTAACTGGCGTAGACTCGGTCCGTTGTATATGTTCTGGGGACAAACTTATGGTTATAAGAGATACCCCAATGGGGTCTTTTATGCTGGAATAGGTTTCAAATTTAAAGGACAAGTAAGAATGTTAATGCCAGGAATAGGTGAAGGGCTTAACCGCGTTTGGCTTAGTATCTGTGCTGATATCAAGGAGTACCCCGATGGCAAGAGCTAAGATGCCTTTCATGAAGAAGAAAGCTAAATATTGTCAGAATACACCAGAAGATGCTCAAGAGCTTTTTGATGTTATTGCTGATGAACTAGAAAAATACGAATGGTCTTTAAAGGACATATCCTCTATGACTACTCGGTTAAACAAACACGAAGGCGATGTACAGTCCTTCCTAAAAACTCTCAAAAGGAAAACTAAAAACTAATGTATTACCTGTCTAAACGCTGTAAATCATGTCGAGCTTGTGCAAACTTACTAATGTCAGGAGCAGCAGTTACTGTGCTCTACGAAAGCTTTCGTGTGCTAATGTGAGCGTTCAAATTTAAAAGGAAAAAATATTATGTTGAAATACATAAAACTCTTCTTTACAAAAATAATTGACGTAGTTCTAGCAATTGTTGCAGCTACACTCTTTGTATCTATATTGTTCGTAATAGCAAGACACCTACCAACCTGGCCTATTTAATTAACCCAAGGAGATTATTATGAAAACTCTTTTATTAGTAACGGCTCTTACCTTAAGCACCGGTTGTGCATTTATCGAAGACCTTAAGATTCCTACGCAAGAATTCCCAACGTTTGTCCATGACGACGGTACTCCGTACACCGCCAAACAGATCCAGGAATACGCCTATGCAATGAACTTAGCAAGCATAGGAGTCATAGTGCCTCAGATGCATTGCGTACCAAACTACGGGTGTATATCCTTATGAAGTCACCCATGATTCAAACACTAGAAGACACTCTTGAACGTTATCTGAAAGAGCGTGATATAGCTGAAAACGCTTTTGTTGATGCTAACTATATTGGGGACAAGATTGCTATAATCAATGCCCGAGTAGAGTTAGTGAAGTCTTATGAAAGTATCAGAATCACCGAGTCTAAATTAAAGATAGCCAAAGCCAGAGGTAGATATGAGTCCAACCCCGCATCTTGACGTTATTGGAGATTTAGAGTCTGTTACTCGATTAGAAGTTATTGACGAACGAGGCCGCACCTTTGTAGCTGTTCACGGTTCAATTAAAAGCATTACTGCTTCCCTTCAAGATGATAACAGAACCCTTAAATTATTCATTAGTAAACACCCTGAAAAAGTCGAAGGATAGAGATGAAGACTTACTTAGTAACTTTTCAATTCCCCTGTAGGCCGCAACTAAGGGACCCCCGTGTCCTCACTGAAGAAGAATTAATTTACATTTCAAACCTAATCGATAACAGCCCTGAATTTGCTGTTATCACACTTGTCGAAACCATCTAATAAATCAATAGGAGATATATACTATGTCAAACTTAAGCCTTAAAGTACTAAATGTTTTAAACCGTTCTACTGGTCGCGCCCTTACTTATGGTGCTGTTGCTAAATCTTTACGCCTCAATTATCGTACTAATAGTCGTTATTTTAATATCCAATACGCCCTACAGACCCTGATTAAAGAAGGGAAAGTTGTAGCGTATAAGACTGACTCTAATGTCCCTTATGCTCCAACCGTGTACGCTTGTAAAGGTAATATCTAAAAGATGCGCTATGCCATCAGTTATAAGCTCATCAATAACACCTATGCCTCACTACCTTATCCTCCAGACCAGACGGCTCATATGATTAAGCCTCGTAGGTTTGTAGATATTGAAGAGCAATTAGTAGACGCCCCCTCAGAAGAAGAGTTGTTAGATCAGTTGTTATTCACCTTTGAAACTGTGGGGTTCACTGTCGACATTCGTTACCTAGGAGTGCCCAAATGAGTATTCATGTAGACGTCCTAGATTACCTCGCTACCGCGTATGAGCGTCCTGATGGCTTTGGCCACAAGTGTGACATTTACCAAAGGGGAGGTATATTGTATTTTCGGGCTTATAATGGAAAGCCTCAGGATTACGAGTGTACAGCTATGTCCTTTTATCCGGAAGATGTAAAAAAGATTAAAGGGATAATGTGCTTATTAGAGAGAAATAGTCTTGTAGAAAAACTGTTCTCTGTGGTTAAAAAGGAATATATGGAAGAATACTTGTTAAATAAAATGGAGCTGTAATATATGACAACCAAACCAATACAATGGCTGGACTTTATAAGGAAGATTGAGACCTCTAAAGAGAATGCTGCTTCAGAGATTAGTACATGATACACTATAGCACAAACTGGATGGGCCCAATATCTACTCGTTGGTATGAAGATAATAATATACCTTTCGAGTGGAGAGAAACTTCTGGTAAGATACTACCGAAGGTGAAGTACAAACATTTTTTCGAATCATACTCTGCTGGTCGCATAGACATCTATGGATTGGACGAGGGTGAGGATTGGGGTGGTAAATCTGAGTATGGTGTTGCTCCAATGCTTACCGAAGATTGGAATGCGTTTAGTTATTGGTTAGACCAAATGCAGACTGAAGAGCTGTGGAGTTACGATAAACTAATAGAACATTTTCAATACTATTACGGAAAGGAAATAAGTTGGTGGCTGGGAAGATATGAAACATGATTAATAAATAATTAAAATTACCCCTCTGAAACATTAATGCCCTTATGGGTGTTGGTGTTTCAGAGGGGCTTTTTATCGTTTTTTTTTGTGTAGATAATCCTCAAGCTTCTTAGGAAGCGCTCGTAAGTTGTCGTGCGGTCATAGATGGTCTTAGAGCCTCTCATAGATGGTTGTCTTAGCGCATCCCCTAAGGGCGCCATATCGTGCTTATCATTAGAAATAAAATTAGAGAGACGCGCATAGAGATACATTAGATGAGACAATAGATAAAGCACCGCTACAGAGATACATTAGATGAGACAATAGATATAGACTATGTATGGAGAGAGATGGACATTTAGCTATCATATATGATCATATATTAAGGAAATCATATAGCGGAGCCGGTCAAAGACCGTTTGATAATGAATCAACATTGATGTACATTTATGGTCATTAGTGGTCATAAATGATGGGGGGCATTGATGGTTCATCCGTGGGCATTGATGGTGATACGTGGTCATGTGTGCTAATAATCATGCAGATGTGTCCAGAAATTGAATAAGTGCCTTTAAGGGAATATCAAGAATCCCCTACTCTACCACTAATCACACATGACCACACATGTACATAGATGACCACGTATGACCACTAATGAACACAGAGAGAGTTGATATAGCGGAGCCAATCTTTGACCGTACATGTATGTTTATTTGTGACCATACATGCCATTACGGTCGCGAATAATATGGGCACATGATGATGCATTGATGACACATGATGATGCATTGATGACACATGATGATCACTCATGTCATTGATGCACTAGTGATTCATTGATGATTTATGGTAGGGGGTAGTAGTGGTCTTTAGGGATGGGGGGGGGCCCTATTACCCCGTAATGATTCTTTGAAACGCCTCTACCGTCCTCCCTGAGAAGACACGCGATTTTTCCTTTAAGGTGTTACGTTTCCTAGCACAGAGAACCATAGGGGGCCTACTCCCGATTTCACGCCAGCTTCTAATGCTCAATCCTGCTTACAAATTTATTGAAATCTCCTTTAAGGTTTATACAAAAGGAACCAAGGATGCTCAAGAGTGCCCCTCTCTGCCCACCTATGCCCCCCTCTGATACCTTCACTATGGGATATACATATATGGTCTTAGATGGTAATCCTCTGAGACCCAGACCACAGGTCTGAGTAGCTTGTTATGCTTAAAATGTTGTTGTTTTTGTGTAGTTTAAAAGTGACACCTTCTAAAGAAGAACAACCCCGGATATTAGGGATACATTAATGGACATTAGGGTCCTTAAGGGTCATAGATGCCCTAATGCCTCATCTATAGCCTCATCTAAGTAACCATCTATAGACCCTCACCTATGGTGTATTATCGTGTATATAATAACAACATAATAACCTATCATAAGGGAACCATTAATGGACCCGATAATCCTCAAGCTTTTTGTGCCCATCAATACCCAATTGCTTGTCTAATACTAAATAGAGAACATAAGAATGAACAATTCAAACGAAGACAAATGGATTGGTTGGACTATCCAAGAAGACGAAAGGCTTAAGTGCATAGAATGCCACGCCCTCAAGCATATCAAAGACTTTTATACTTACGATGAGATTTGTAAAACTTGTCTTATAGACGACACTGAACATCCATTCCATCAGAATCCCGAATAACAAATAGGAGCCTATATAATGGCTATTAACTTACATCCCGGACAATCCCGGATCATCAATGACATCTTTGTTGAACAAACAGTTCGATACGGTGTTGTTTGTGCTTCCCGAGGTTTCGGCAAATCATACCTAGCAGCGACAGCAGCTATTCTGGCCTGTCAAGAACTAATCAACATGCCAGCAGATGTACCGAACAAGAATGTAGCCATTATTGCCCCTACGTACCAACAGTGTGTCGACATCTACTTCCCTTTGATCGCCTACCAGTTAGGATTGGCAGATCACTGTGTAAAGATGAGTGCCCATAGTGGGACATTCTGGCTACCAAATAATGTCATACTGAAACTGTGGTCTTACGAGGCTTCTTCCCGAATGCGAGGTAGTGGCCAATATTTTGTTGTGTGCGATGAAACAACATCTTGGAGAGGCGCAGGTTCTACTGCTAAAGAGACTTGGGAATCGATTGTACAGCCGTGTATCACCACCCGATGGTCAGAGCAGATGTCAGAGTTCCACGGAGCACCAAGCCCCGGAAGGGCACTGATAATCTCTACTCCGATGGGCATGGATTACTTTTATGAACAATTTAACTTCCAAGAAAGAGACCCTGATTGGAAAAGCTATCGATTCACCTACAGAGATAGTCCATACTTGGACCCTGTGGAGATTGAGAAGACTAAGCATACCATTGATGCCCTTAAGTTCCAAAGAGAATACGAGGCGTCCTTCGAGGATTCTGGTAATACAGTCTTTTACAATTTTAACCGAACTACGAATGTTCAACCCTTGGATTACTTCGATGCCAAAGAAGATGTCCACGTTGCAATTGACTTTAACGTTGGTATCATGGCAAGCGTGGCCTTTGCTGTTAGAGGAGGGCAGATCCATGTCCTTGATGAGTTTCAAGGGCATCCGGATACTGAGACCTTGGCGAAGCATTTAGCTGAAAAGTATAAGGGCCATAAGATCATTACTTATCCCGATCCGAGCGGTCGAGCGAGGAAAAGCTCAGCGGCGGTAGGCAGGACTGATTTTTCTATTTTGAAGTCGCACGGTTTAGCTACCCTAGCAAGATCACGAGCACCAGCAATAGCTGACTCAGTTCAAGCAGTAAACAGGATGCTTAAAACAGCTGATGACAAAGTTCATTTTTTCGTTGCGCCCAGTTGTGTGAACACGATTAAATCTATTGAGCGTACTTCTTGGAAAGAGAATAACCCAGAAGCCTTAATCATCGATAAAACAGAAGGAATCGAGCATTGGACAGACGGTATCAGATATGCTGTTGAGTACTTATTCCCTGTGAGAAATCATGCTACAACTGTCAAAAGAGGCTTTTCTTTCTAAAATAAAAGTGACACCTTCTAAAGAACTACTAACATCAACCTAAACAAGGGCTTACTAGAATGAGAGATAAAGACTATCTGCTGGAGAGAGCAGGTGTAACAGGTTACAACAAACCTAAGCGAACTCCTAACCATCCTACTAAGTCCCATGTGGTTGTTGCTAAGGAAGGCGATAAGATTAAGTTGATCAGGTTTGGTGCACAAGGGGCAACTGGTTCTCCAGATGGCTCTGCACGAAACAAAGCTTGGAAAGCCAGACATGCAACCAATATTGCCAAAGGCAAAATGAGTGCAGCTTGGTGGTCTAATAAAATAAAATGGTAGGAGAATAATATGCCAGCAGGTAAAGGTACGTACGGAAAGAAAGTAGGAAGACCTTCAACTAAGAAGCCTAAAACCCACGTAATGCCCGATGGTCGCGTTATGAAGGGTGCAAAGCACCGAGGCAAGAAAAAGTAAAGCTTAATGGCGATGTAGCTTAATTTAAAGCAGACGACCGATAAACGTCAGATAGTGGTTTAAATCCATTTATCGCCCTCTAATACTTAATACAGGAGAACCAATTATGAACGGAAAAGGTTCAAAACAACGCCCTACTGACCATAATCGGTTCGCCGAGGCATACGATGCTATCTTTCGAAAGAAAGAAGCTGAAGAAAAATTAATCACTGAAGACCCTCAATCAGATAAGGTAGACGAAGATGATAGCAAATAGCACCGGAAATCGTTCCAAATCAGTCGGCGACCCTAATGCTCGATATGAGTCTCTCAGGAAGCTGTGGCGCACTTCTCGCGCAATACTGAACGGTCAGAACCAAGCAAAAGAATTAGACAGCACAGTTAATGCGTCTCAGAATATTCTTCTGCCCTTCTCACCTTCAATGACTCAACAACAATACAACTTTTATAAAGCAGAAGCAGAGCTACCCGGATTAACCGCGCAATACGCCAAGGTCTTAACCTCCGGATTACTGCGTAAGCCTCCTGTAATGAACCTTCCAGCTGACGCCCCAGAAGGCGCAAAGGAATGGTTAACCCACCAATTTACTTCTGACAACCAGTCAATGCTGTCTTTCTTAGATGATGCTATCTGGGAAGAAATGCAAACAAGTAGAGCATGGGTGTACGTAGATTTCCCAACTGTCCCTGATATGGACATGCTCAGCGTGGAAGAACAAAAGCAACTCCGACCTTACCCTGTACTGCTGAATGCAGAATCGGTAATTAACTGGAAAACATCTGTTCATCCAATTACTAGAGACACTACTCTTACCCGATTAATCACTCGTTCTTATCAGAAGAGCTATGGTGAAAACGAATGGCATCCAGATTATGTTGATACTGTGTTTGATCACTTTATTGCTGCTGATGGTTACTTCTACATTAATGTGTACGAACGTAACAAAGATGGCGGCGGCGAAGATGTAAGCTTCATCAATGGTGTCGAACAACAAGAATACCAAACTCGTGGTGGTTCCCTAGGTGGTGCTGGCAGTACAGGTGAATGGGAATTCATTCGTACTATTGATAACCTCCTTATTAATGACAAGCGGATGTCAGAAATCCCCGCCTACCCTTTGAACGGCTCTATTGACGGTGTTGAACCAATGCTTATGCCTTTGGTTGACCGTGAAGTCGCTCTATATAACAAGGTATCCCGTAGGAACCACTTGCTTCTCGGTTCTGCTACTTATACCCCTGTTATCTCATCTGACATGTCGGAAGATAGATTTGCGGATATTGTAGACGCTGGATTAGGTTCTTGGATTCGTATTGACCAAGGCGATTCCATCAACGTATTTGAAGCCCCTTCTAAGGCTCTTCGAGATATGGAAAACGCTATTAGCTCAACAATCTCTGAGATGTCCCGAATGGGTATTCGGATGTTAGCACCTGACAACGGCTCTGGTCGAGATTCTGGTGTAGCATTAGAAATAAGAAACGCTGGTCAAACAGCTATTATGGCGTCTCTGAACGCTAAGATTTCTCAACAAATGAGAAAGATTATCAGAGTTATGATGAATTGGCGCTATGATACAGACTATGATACCAACGACATTGAGTACACTTTGACTGCAGATTTGAATCCCGCTCCTATGGGTTCTGACTGGTTGCGCTTAGTTACTGAGTGGTATCAGCAAGGGATTATCCCCCGCTCTGCTTTTGTAGACATTGCTAAATCTAACGATATCCTACCTGTTGATTATAATGATGCGGATGGTATTGGCGAGATTAAGGAAGACGATTTAATCATTAACGCTGCAATGGAAATTGAGCTAGACAAAATGGAAGCTGCTGCTCTTGCAACAGTTAACGGCGAAACCGATGAGTCGGAAGCCGACAAGGACAATCCGGAGGATTAAAAAACCTCCCCTACCTTAGGGTCGTACACCTAGACAAGTGTTTAAAAGGTCTCCAGTAAGGGAAACTTAATATGGACAAGCTAACAAGAGAATATTTAGATTTAAAGTTTGAAGCTGTAGACGACAAGTTTGAAACAGTCAGTAACAGCTTCACTAAAGTAGAAAAGAAGTTTGATAAGATTGAAAGTGCTATGGATAAGCACGATGATTTTACTGCTAAGCTAGGCACTATTGTCTATATGTTAACAGGCGGTATGGTACTTCTCGGTTATTTGCTAATGGCAGATTTATTAATATTTCCGGGGATATAAAAAACACAAAAGCATCGGAACCCTCGGGTACTCCCCTGCTACTCTGAGGAGAATAAAATGTCTTCAATCAATGATGACTTATATGACTTGTCGGTAGACCATGCCTCTATGGTGCGTGGCTTCGAGAACTCACTGCAAACTGATGTAAAAAGAATTATAGAAAGACATAAAAACCGGCTTAAGAGAGGGTTAGCGGCTGTTAAAAATGCGGGCTCTCGGTCAGCTCGGGCTGGTGTTTTAGAACCTGAGAATAAAAGATTCATTAAAGAAATGAAATCTTCTATGACTACTCAGCTAAATGATTTTGGTCTTGTAGAAACAGACTTTAACACTAACATGCTAAATAAAAAGCTTGGAAAGTTCGCTAACATTAAGCGCCCTAAAGCAAGCGCAACCCTTACCGCTATTGTGGGTTCTAATATACGCGGTGATAAAACCCTTAGCAAGTACATAACTAGTCTTGGCGATGATGAGTTGCTTAGGATTAATGGAGTGCTAAAGAAAGGGATTGCAGAAGGTGCTACTCAGAAGCAATTAATTCGTAGCGTGATTAACAAAACAAAATTAACAGAAGCGCAAGCAAGTGCATTAGTGCGAACGGGTATCACTCGTACTCAATCTGTTGCGCAACTAAACACATTCCGAGGTAACGAAGAACTATTAAAGGGTGTCAGGTTCACCGCAGTACTCGATGCTAAAACCTCTCCTATATGTTCCCACCATGACGGAATGGTGTATGCATTAGACGATACTAGATTTACGCCGCCTCTCCATTGGAGATGCCGTTCGACTTTGATCCCTGTAGTTAAATCTCACAGTGAGCTTTTAGAGTCTAGTAGCAAAGATGTGAAAAAGAAAGTTCTTTCTAACATGAAAGGACAAGGGATTGCCCAGCTAAACGGAGCTTCCCCTAACAAAGAAAACTATGGTACTTGGCTTAAGCGTCAGTCTCAAGATGTAAAGCTCAGGCACCTAGATAATAATCCTGAGAAAGTATCAATGTTCAACAGTGGGCAAATAGCCTTCACCTCGTTTACAAATAGCGCAGGTCAGGGCGTAAGTCTGAGAGCTTTAAGGCGATTAGACAACAAAGCCACAGCTGTTGTGCCTACTAAACAAAAGGTATCTTCCGCAGTTACTAAGCAAGCAATAACTGCCTCTGCTTCCACCCCTAGGTCTTTGATTCGTAATTCTTCAAAAGAGAATGAGTTAAGAGAGCTATTTAAAGCTGATGCATCAGACATGGGTAACCCGTTGTCCCTAGTGGACTTCCGAGGTACTTCTATTGTCGGTAAGCAAACATCGCGCCGTAGAGCAAACAATCAGTTTGACGAGCGGAATACAGGTGTAGACCCTTTAACTGGTGAACAGAAATCTACTTTGGTTTATGATCCAGATTTTAATGTATTACAAGAAAGAATAGATTACCTTCAAAACTCTAAGACTCTTTCTCTAGATGAAAAGAACTTTATTCAAAGATTTGCTTTGTCTTTAGAGAACGATGGATTGTCTATCAATCAACAAACAGCGGTGATAGAGAACCTACGTATTAACTTTGAGCGATTCGCCAGAGATAAGAAGCCTTGGGAAAACTATGCAGCTGTAACAAGAGCAGAGATAGCTAACTCAGTAGTGAACACTTCTCGCATCTTAGATAGAAGATCCCGATCTAGAGCTCAACAATTTCAATTTGGCGCAGGAAACGAATCTACGGTTCAGATACTAGGTGTTCACACCAAGTTTGATGATATCGCGGCTCGAACTCTTGAGAACCAAAGAATTGTCAAGTCTTGGGCAGAAAGAGAAGGTGTTAGTCTTGCAAGGAAATCCCTGTCAACCGGCAGAGCCCCTATGAAGAACTACTTTCCTAGTGTACCCGCATTCTTACCTAAGCTTCCTAAAGTTCGTGATATTATCTATAAGCAAATAGAAAAGCTACCGGGTGGTAAAAAGCTAGCTCGCATACTACAAGGTAAGCCTAATGATTCCTTACTGTTTGAATTTCTCAGGAAAGGTAATGAGAAGATTAGAGAAATATTAGATCTTGAACTTCTTTATGCTAAGAAGAGAGATGTTTATACTAAGAGCAGTGCTACACCTAAGTTTATAAAGAAAAGAGAAAAAGAGCTATCTCAGATTATGAAATCAGTAGCTACTGGTAAGTCTACCGACTACGATACTCTTTCTATTAATATAGGTAAAAGACTGTATGAAAACAGTAAGAATGACTTTGATGTGTTCTTTCCTAAACCCAGCTTACAAGCTTTTCATAGAGCTGGCTCAAAGATCCTCGATGGATTGAAAGATCAAGGGAAAATTAAAGTATCACTAAGAGGCACTACAAGACGAGGCGTATTAGACCTTGACAGTGGTCGCCCCGAGACTGGTTCTTTTAAAGACACTATTTCCCGTGAAGTAACAATAGTTGAACCTTCCATGCTTGCACTGCAAAGAGCTAGCAGAGAGCTTGTGTACTCAAGACGTATTGGTATTGTTAACCAGAGAGACCGACTTTATGTAAAGGCTGGTCAAAAAGAATATGTAGATGCCCGTGGCAATTCTACAGGTGAGTCCGTTATCACCCGAAAAGCTGGTGCTAATTACGATACAGATTTAGTAGATAAAGATTTCTCTAATATGCTCAATCATGCAATGGATGCTGAGTGGGAAGTAGATACTGACTTCGCTTCTTTCTTTGATGACCTATTACACTTCAGAGACCCTAGAGGTAATGTTGCTAAATACGATGAACTTAACGGATTCCGTAAGATCATTTTAGGCCGTGGAGACCAAGGATCTGGTCTGATGCAAACAGTAAAATGGCATTTGCAAAGAGGGAAGTCATTTAGAAACCCTGTTCAAATTGATGGTCGAGGTCGAGTTTACACTACTGGTTATTTACACCCAGCAGGTGGTGAGCTGGTACGTCCATTTTTGAACACTACTCGAAAGGTCAACTTTGATGATGACATTCTTTTCGAGTTAATGACTCAACTTGGTGCAATGACAGGTGCATCACAAAGTGTATTAACTAATGCTGGAAGGATAGCTTCCTTTCAGGCAAGAGAAAAGCAATTTAGAGAACTTGGCGAGCTTATGATGTCTAAGACTCAAAGGCCTAGAAGACTCCGTGAGTTTCTAGAACACCCTTTGATGATAGCAACAGATGCTGATCATGTTCCCAAGGTTGCCCGATTCGCATTAGAGTACACGCGTGTATACAACCATGTCAACGGAGACTTCTCCAATAAGAAATTACTTAGGACTTTTCAAAGTCAGCTAACTAGTGAAAACGATGCCTCGGCTTCTGGTGCTCAGTTAATTGCTCTTTCGACTAGGAATAAGAAATTAGGTGAAGCTTCGAATGTTACCTACACTGACCAAAAGAACAGGCTGTATGATACGGTAGCAGAGGCTACTATGTCAGACCCTGAGTTTAGAAAGCTTGCAGTTGCTCAAGACTTATCATTTGATGATATGGCTAAGGCGGCAAAAGGGCAATCTATGGTTGCATTTTATGGTGCGGGAAGATCAACGCAGGGCGGCGCAATTGAAGCCAAGCTAGCTAAGATCCTAGACAAGAAGGAATACACTGTTCTTTCAAAATCCGAGATCTCTAACGTAAATAAGATTTTAGATTCAAAAATAAAACTAGCGGTAGACTCAGACAGTATTGCTGTAGCTACTGCGTTAAGAGAGTTGAAGGGTGAGATAAAAGATATTGTAGACAATGGTGCCCCTATAGGGAACAAAATCATTACTCAAGCTCGGGACTCACACCCGGATGTAGAAGAATTTGTTAACAAGCTAACTAACGTTCGTCAAGGTCTAATTGGACCTAAACAGTTTCAAGAGATTGCAAGGATTATGAGTAAGCACTTGGCAGAAATCGCGCCAATTACTGAGCAATTTGTTGTATTCTGGAAAGACGTTGCAAAGATTTACATCACTGAGTCAGGCAAGGTAGACATACCTTGGGTCACAGTAGATGGTAAACTCTTGTACCAAAGATACCGCCCGACTGTTCAAGAGCGGATTGAGTTTAGAGACCCTGTCACTGGCAGGAGGATAAGCAATATCTACGAAGACACAGTAACGGATGGTTCCTTGTTAGGCAAATCTTCTATCATTGATGCCCGGTCTGGTTTGGGTGTTAATGGTAACCACATGAATGACGCCACACTTGTGCGGCAGTTTCATCTGTGGGGTAGGAGGAATGGAATTCCTACCGGTACGATTCACGATGCGTTTTTCACTAATATTGGTGATAGCCTTCGTGCTAAAACCGCTCTAAGACAAATCTATGCTGATGCGGTTGAGGGTGATACAATGCTCAAAACCCTTGAAGCAATGCGGGACGCCGGATTGTCAGAAGCATCTTATAGAGCATTACTAAAGAGAGGAACCGAGGAGGGATTGTTAAATCCAAAAGACCCTCTTACCTCAAAAGATATATTAGAAAAGATACCAGCAGGTTCTGATTGGTACGGTAAACCTTTGCCGTAATAAAATCTTGTGAATTCAGGGAAACTCCCACGTGGACAATCCTGAGCGAAGCCCGAAAGGGAACGTGCAACGACTATTCCGAAAGGAAGTACACTCAAGTGAGTGGAAGCGCAAGGCACCTTAATTGGTGAAGAGATAGTCTGAACTATGTGGCAACATATAGCAGCGAAAGCGGGCTAGGCCTAACGACCCTAGTTGAACATAATGATAGGACCTTAATTAAACAATCTGCGAGTATTGCTTAACCTCCCCCATGCTGGTAACAGCTATGAGATTGAGCTCTAATAAAAACTAAACACAGGTGTGCAAGGCTGTGCCTATACCCTGACTATAATAAACTTAATGAGTCTGTGACTCAGGAGAAATACTATGTCCGAAGAAAATAATATTGATAACCCAGAAGTAAAAGAAGCCCCTCAAGCCACATCTGAAGAGTTGACCCGTATGGTTCAAGCTCGTGTTGAAGAAGAACTAGCTCAAATTAAAGGCAAGCTTAACGATGCTTACGCATCTAGAGACGAAGCCGTTAAGAAAGCTGTTTTATTCGAAGAAGAAAAGAAGTCGGCTCAAATCGCTCGTCTAGAAGAAGAAGGTAAGCACAAAGAAGCAGGTGATATTCGCCTAGCTGAACTTATGGCTAAACTAGAATCTCGTGACAAGCAAGTAACTGAACTTACTCGTGATAACGTCGTACGTGATGCACTAAAGAGTATGGATTTCCGTAATGACACTGCTGCTGAATTCGCTTACCGCGATGTAGTTGCGCAGCTGGTTCAAGACGAAAATGGTCAGTGGGTTCACCGAACTGGTAGTCCAATTAAAGACTTTATCGATACATTTAAGAAGGACGAAGAGAAGTCATTTCTATTCAAAGCAAAACAATCATCAGGCGCAGGGCATCAAGTTTCTTCCGCACCTGCTGGTGGTTTTGATAAGAACAAATCATTGTCAGAAATGTCAATGGAAGACATCCTCGCAGCCGCGGCTGCAGGCCACCTAGACGGTGGTAAAGAGTGGCGCTAAGCTACTAACATAAACTCATTTAACTTTTTATAAAGGAGCCATAAAATGGCTATTTCATCTGATGGATTTGGTACACTAAACAAAGCTATTTCCGCTTACACTGACGAGTCTTACACTCGCGCTAAGAAACTCGTTTCTACTGCTATCATGGGCACTAACGCCTCTATCAACGCTAACGGCGAAGATTTCATTGGTCAAGTTCGTTTTTACAAGCCACTTGGCGCATATACTTCCACAAGCAATGCTACTGAATCAGAGTCTATCGCCGGAGGTATAGAAGGGGATGCACTGGTTACTGCTGTAAACGTTGCTTCTCAAAACGAGAACTACGGCGCTACCACTAACATCTCTACTGATGTTCAAACTTACATCAAGACTGTCCGCACCCACGGTGCTAATGAGTACTTGGTTCAAGAAGTAATTTCTAAGCAAGACGGCCTTGCTAAGATCGCTCGTGATTTCTCTGAAACTCGTGCTGAAGACGAAGATCAATCTGTCCGTTCTATTATCGCTGGTGTTCGTGGCGCTGAGCTCGGAATCGCTTCTGATGCTTCTCTTTTTGACGCTGACACTTCTAACTACCAAGACTTTTGGGCGGGCAACGCTGTAGACGCTGATCCTTCTAAGGGTTTTGGCTACGTTGCGGTTAAGTCTTTGATTTCTAGCAAAATTGGCACAGGTGATAACATCGATACCTTGGTTGACAACACCACTGCTGGCTTGGCTCCGGGCCTTCGCGTACGTCACTTGATCAAAGCGATGGGCGCATGGGCTGATTACGTTCCTAGTTTTGTATACCTTGTTGTAGGCCCTGAAACCTACCTAGATATTAAAGTAGCTAACATTGTAGATGACGAGCGTGTTACTGATGGTAACATTGCTTTTGAAACCATCTTAAGTGGTCAGGTCCGTTTGGTTGTTTCCCGTAGTTACTCAACTTCATTGAAAGTCACTAACATCAGCATTGCTGGCAATACTGAAGCAACTGGTATTAAAACCTCTTACATGATGCTCCCAGGTTCTATGTACATGGCTGACGTTTCTGTTCCTAACCCTGTTGCTATCGATCGCAACGAAAGTGTAGGTTCTGGTTCTGGCCGTACTACTGCTTGGTACCGTTGGGGTTATGTTATGCACCCACGCGGTTACACTTTTGTTGGTAACGATAGTGTTTTTGCTAGTAATGGAACTTTTGCTGCTGCTGCGTCTTGGAATCGTAAGTCTGATATCCTAAACTTGGGTATCCTTCCTATTTTTCACCGATAAGGTAAAGTATTATGGCACTCGTAAAAGGCGTTAATTCTTACGTACTATTAGCAGAGGCCAACAGTTACTTTGAAAATAGGCTAGACGCTGATATCTGGTGGACAACCGATAGCCCTGATCTCGCACTAGTGACTGCAACCCAGTTACTAGATAGTGAGAACTGGGTAGGGGTTTCTGCTGCCGCTACTAATAACCTGGCTTGGCCAAGAAGCGGCACTTTTAAAGACACACCCCGAAACAGAGTGGCAAGTTTTACAAGCACTTATGCATTTTCTAATTCGAAAGAAAAAGAAACAACAGTGCCCCGTGAGATTGCGATAGTTCGCAAAGCCACTTATGAACTTGCTTTACACTTGCTAAACAACAAAGGCCTCTTGAATAAAGGGGCTTCTGTTAAAGGCTTAAAAGCAGGCTCTATCGCGTTAGACACTATAATCGAAGCATCAACTATTCCTCGTATTATCCGTGATGGATACGCAGATCTCATAGGTGGAGGCAGAAAGTCGTCATCTTGGGAGGGCTGGTAATGTCATTAGTCAATACCATTAACTCTGCTGTAGATATTGCTTTTTCTACGCTGGGAGACTTAGTAACAATTGCTACTTTGTCAAATGCCAGTAATGAAAGTTATGCCTTTCCTGTTTTAGACCCCTTTGGGAACCCTACAACAGAAGGCGCAGTATCAACCACAACGGTGTCCTCAACTGTACAAGTCATCATAGAAAGTAGTGGAAAAGTAAAAAGTCCAGAAGGGCTAGATATTATCCAAACCCAAATGCTCATTAGATCTGATGAGATACCTAACCCTAGTGTTTATAGTAGCGTCACAGTTGGTACTAAAGTTTATACAATAGTATCATATACTGCTGATGTTGCACTCACAACCCTCTTTGTAACGGAGTTATAAAATGGCTGAGAATAAATACAAAAGAGTTAGATTAGATATTGAATCCGTATTTAGTAGTGCAGCGTGGAAAGCAGAAAGCATTCCTGCCTACCCTGCTAACTACGAAGGCGATTCTAAGTCTAAAACCTTTGTTAAACTAGAGATACTCCCTTCAAGCCCAGTAGAATTCTACGGGAACTTTGATGGTGTCTCTGGACAAATAATCATCCAGATCTATGTTCCCGCGGGGATGGGCATGATTGCCTTAATGGACAATGCTGATACTCTCGATACCTACTTCAAAAGTAAAACCTTTGCCAATGGCACCAGTACTGATTCCAGTGCTTTAAACATAATAGGGAAAGATTCTGCTAACCCTGCGTTATTTCGTGGGGACTACACAGTCAATTTTACTCTGTTCAATTAAGTTTTTTTTATAAACATCAACCATTTTTGGAGAAATAAAATGGCACACTTAACTAAAATCTCAGCTGGTAAGTTCAGCTCGCTGGATTATGTACCCGTAACTACTGGCGTAACTGCTTCTTCTTCTTTAGAAGACATTACCAGTCAGTTTGTTACAGCAGACAATCAAGCTCTCGTTACCACCTCTGTTGCTTCAACACCTGTTCGCGAGGTGCTTGAAGCTGGCGTTGTTCACGTCGGTAATGTTCGTGAATTCCCATCCCTAGGTACCCCGGCTAACGTTGTAAACGTACCTGTTTACGGCCAAGCTACTTCCTCACAAGTATCTGGCCAGTCTGATGCCCCTTCTTTGGAATTCAGCCTGAACTATGTTGCTACCGACCACGCCGCTCTTGAAGTCCTGCGTAAGAGCTCTGCTCTGGTTTGTTTTCGCGTTCGCATGAGCGATGTTAAACAAGCTACTTCTAACGGGTCACCTGTTGCTTACGCTGACCAAGAGTTTGGCGATTTTTACTTTTTTGGTACTATCGCTTCTTTCGAGATTACTACTGGTCTTACCGATGCAATCCAAGCTTCTATTACTTTGACAGTAAATGGCGACTTCACTGGTCCTGTTTCTTTGCCTAAAGCTGGCACTGAAGTCTATACTAATTTAGCTGCTTAATCTATAACGTTACACGAGGGGCCCTTTCAAGGGTCCCTCACCTATAAGGAAAATACTATGCATAATAATAACATCAAACCTTTTGACAAAGACTTTGTTCTCCAAGTAACTGTTAGAAACATCCACAAGGATATTGATTTCAGCATTCGTAGAACATTTGAAAGATTTAAAGATTTTGAATCAGGAACCGAAAAACACAACGAAGTGTTTGAAACACTGGGAGTGCTTCACAAAATGCACACCCTATTAGACGAGTTTGAAGTTAATAACTCACATCTTTTTAATAATAAAAATAATCAGGAAGCTAAATAATGAAAAAATTTGTAGGCAAGACCCAAACTAAATCTGTACCATTCATGGATGGTAAAGTAGAAATTAAAGTATTGACAGTAGGTGACATTCGTGCCATCGAAGCTAAGTCAAAAGAAATGAAAGACGGCGAAGGTGATCAATTAGAAATCCTTCGTTTTGTACTGCGTCTGGCCGTAATGGAAGCTGAAGAGTTAACTGATGAAGAGTTTGACGGTTTCCCCGTTCAAGAGCTCACTAAGTTATCTGAAGCAATCATGGGCACTCCCTCTCCCTCTGAGGGAAACGCATAAGCTCTGAAGATTTATTTTTGTATGACTTGGCATTTCATCTAAAGATACCTATGTATCAGATGTTAGAAGAAATGCCTCAGTCTGAGCTAGTCATGTGGGCCAAGTATTTGCAAGCAAGGCCCATTGGCTGGCGAGAAGACAGTCGTGCCTCAATGATTATGCAAGCTCAGGGCGCTAAAGTAAAAGCAAAAGATATATTCCCGTCTATTGCTCAAATGGATAAATGGGAAGAAGAAAAGTCTGATGAAGAAAAATCTAATCAGTCTTTAAGAAAGTCTATATTTGGTCAGTTAGTTGAAGTTGCTGTTCAAAAAGACAAGGAGAAACAAGATGGCCTCAAAGCTAAGCATTAGATTACTAAACAGTAAGCAAGCACTAAAGGAAGTAGATGAAGAAGTTATTCGTTTAACGAACCAAGCACTACGCATTAATGCTTTGCAAGCGCAAGCTGAGCTTCAGCTAAAAACACCGGTGTTAACTGGTCGCGCTAGAGCCTCTTGGAACCTCTCTGCAGTTAAAGGAGATTTCAAAGAAACAGGAGGAGCATCTAGTGGTTCTTCTTCGTTTCTACCTCCTATTTCTAGTACCAAGTTTCAACAGTTATATTTAACAAACAGTGTACCCTATATACAAGATTTGAATATGGGCAACTCTAAACAAGCACCAGCTCGTTTTATCGAGTCTACTGTGTTCAAATACTTTGTACCCAAAGGGGTCGTAGTTGAAGTAACACGCTAATTACCCCAGCCCCTGATGGCACTGATGCCCTTAATGGTATCCGTCTGTCTGGGGCTTTTTTAATCTATAGGAGAAACAAAGTGATTACTCACAAACATCACATTATACCCCGACACGCAGGGGGCACGGATGACCCTTCTAATTTGGTGGGGCTCACTGTAGAAGAACACGCTAACGCTCATAAGGTACTTTATGAGAAAGAAGGTAGATGGCAAGATAAGCTTGCTTGGCAAGGGTTAAGCGGTCAAATTTCTATGGACAAGGCTAAAGAGTTAGCTATCCTAGAAGGAGGAAGTAAAGGCCGTGCTAACCTGTCTACGGAAGGTAGAAAAAGAATGAGTGCTAATGCTACTTGTAATAATCTTTCAAGAACCCCCGATGAACTAAAAGCTATAGGTAAGAAAATCTCTGAGTCCAAGAAAGGAACTCGTATTCTAACATATCGCTATAAAGTGGTTGCCCCAGATGGCACAGTTACTATTGCTGATGACTTAAAAATGTTCTGTAAAGAAAATAACCTAAAGAGCAATAAAATGTATACTATAGCTACTCCAACTTCTAAAGAGTTTGGACACAAGCACTATGGTTACTTGTGCTCTAAAATAGAGGAGTAAGGATTTTGGCTATAGAACTCCAGGTTCGGTCTGATTCCAGACAGGCGCAGGTAGATTTGCGCAAACTAGATAGGTCAGTTGAGAACATAAATAAGACTACGCAGAATGCCAGCAAAGCAATTAAAAGCTTAGCTATTGGCGCTGCTGCTGCACTTGCTGCTATTGGTAGTGCAAGAGCTGTAACTAACGTTACTGACTCCTATCGTAGACTAGAAGCGCGTATCGCGTTGGCTACTGATGGTCTTAAAGCTCAACAAAAGGCTTTCAAAGAATTAAACGCTATTGCAATAGAAACTCGATCTAACCAAGAAGGCGTAGCTGACCTTTACTCTCGTATTGCTCGTGCTACTAAGTCTCTCGGCATTGAACAAAAAGTTGTTATTGACGTTACACGGTCTATTTCTAAAGCTATTACAATCTCGGGCGCATCCGCTGAATCCGCTAACTCTGCTATTGTGCAGTTAGGTCAGGGTCTAGCAGCTGGTGCTCTACGTGGACAAGAATTAAACTCCGTAATGGAGCAGACCCCCGCTGTAGCACAAGCTATTGCTAAGGGTATGGGAATTACAATTGGCGAGTTAAGACAATTCGCTAACGAAGGAAAGCTAACCGCTGAAGCTGTTGTTAATGCCTTGAAAGATCAAGGTAAAGCTATTGATGAAGAATTCAACAAAGTTCCGCTAACCTTTGCACAGTCTTTAAGTGTGTTAGGAACAGGCGTAGGTAGGGTTGTTAACGAGATAGATCAGGTTGTTGGAGCAACAGAAGGCGTTAGTGAAGCTGCTAGAAACCTTGGTATTAACTTAAACAACTCAGCAGAAGGCATAGGTGCTAGTGTTCAAATACTTGCTGACAGATTCTCTTCATTTCTATCCGGAGTAAAAGACGTTGCTGGAGCTATTGGTGACTTAGGTAAAGCATTAGGCTCATTAGGCGTCGCTGTGTTTGAGCGATTGATACCTATAAGCTTTATTAACGCACTTAATTCCTTTTTAGGCAAGTTAAAAGAACTTGCTTTTTCATTTAAGACCTTAGCCGCACCTTCTGAACGCTTAAGTTTCTTTATCTCTAAACTTGCTTTGTCTGTTGAAAACTTTGCAGCATCTATAGAGCTTGGACCTTTGCAACGCTTAGGTAGATATATGTCATTCGGGTTTACAGATTCAATCATTTCTGTAAGCATGGCATACAATTTCTTAGAGACTAAAACTACTGCTGCATTAAAAAGTATTGTAAGAACTACAAAGCTTGCAATGAGCAGTATTGCTAACGGCTTTATTGAAACCAGAGAAGTTTTGAATCACTTTGGAAATGAAATTACATCTGCGTTCTCAGGTGTTGACACTAGCTCTTTCAAAGATTTAGTAAGAGAAGTAGTTGGCTTTGGCAAAGACTTATTATTAAAAGGCCTAAAGTCTGTAATCAAATTTACAGATACAGTTAAAGCTCTTTTCTTTGATGTTTACGACAAAGTTGTAGGTAACTCCTACTGGCCTGATATGGTTGATGGTGTTAACAATTATGCCAAGAAGCTGTCAAAAGGTGAAGGTATTGTTAAAAAGTTTGCTGATAGTGTTTCTTCTACTTTCGAATCACTTAGTAGTTACTCAATTATAGCAATAAAGCTTGTACTTGTTTATGTTAGCAGATTCTTATCGGTTCTATTCACATTATCTTCCGAATTAGCAAACATGGGATCATTGACCTTTGATGGTATTAAAGACTCTCTTGTGCGATTAGGAAAGGATTTAGTTTCTGGATTTACAGTTATACAAGACAAGATAGGACAAGCGGTAGCTATTGGATTGTCACTTGGAATCATAGCGTTCACCCTTGGATTGCCTGCTAAGGCATTCCTTATCGGAGCCGCCTTAACCGGTGGAATAGTTAAAACGTTTGACAAAGTATTAGGAACCCTTGGCACTAGTTTCCAAGAAGTAGCATTTGAGGCAGGAAGAGCCGCTGGGTTATTCACAGCTGCTATCGTTGCTGAGATACCTGCTTTAATAAAAGCTATTGGCCAGATAGGTCGTGGTTTTATTGAAGGATTCTTAAACTCAATACCGTTAATCGGTGGGCTTCTTTCTGGCGTAGTTAAAACAGTAGACACCTTCGTAGGTGGATTAGGTAGCCTAGCGGCTGGCGGTTTGTTAATCAGTTTATTCTTTGGATCCTCAAGAAGTGCTGCCGTTGCACTTATAACAGGCACAATAGGCAAGATAGTTACCTTTGCAGCAGTGAAACTAGCATCCTTAAGCTTTGTCAGTGAAAGCGCAGGTGCGGTCATTACCGGCCTTGTAGGCCCGGGTAAAGGCGCTGTAGCTATGGGGCTCTTAAAGTCTTATTTCGCAAACGTGATTGCTTTGATGGCTTCTTTCTACAGCACAGTAGCTGCAACATCTGTGGGCACTTCTGCCGCAGGTGGTTTAGCTTCTCTCATGCTGTACGGAAAGAGCGGAGCTGCTAGTATTTTAACTGGTCTGGCTTCGTTCGTGGCATTAGTAGGAACTACACTATCAGGTTTATTAGCAGCTCTCGCTAATAGTTCAGCAGGCAATTTCCTTGGTAGTTTGTTTTATGGCAAAGGATCCGCTACTGTAAATGCGCAAACTACTACAAGTATTGGTCTTTCTGCTGCCCAGACTTTAACCTCTGGAATAAAAAGAAAGTTCGCAGGTATGGCTGGCCCGGGTGGTCTTCTCAGAAAGGCTCTATTCGGAGCTGGTGGTCTTGCATTGCTTTTAGGCTCAACCGGAGCTTTTGCTTCTGATGCAGCTGATGCTACCTCTTCACCATTCACTAGTCTTCCGGCTCTTGCAGTTGAAGGTGGTTTATTAGGCCTGGCAATGTTTGGTCCCGGCGGGATCAAGAAAGGTTTAGCTGCAATCGCTTCAGGTATAACCAAGGCTCTGTCTATGGTAATGACAGGTTTGACTACTATACTGTTGCATCCTGTTTTCTTAACTATTGCTGCTATTGTAGCCGCTATATCTCTTGTAGGTCTACTAGGTCTTTACCTGTTTGGTGAAGGTAACTCTTTTGACAGACAGTTAGATAATGCACAAGCTAGAATCTTAGGGATTGTCGGTTTACTAGACAATGTGATAGACAGAGGCGACAGACAAGACTTCACTAGTGGCCTTATCGGTGAACAGAATGTACCCGACAGTAGAGCTCGTGAAGGGCTAGGTAAGCAAGATGATAGTCTGCGTTCTACGTTTGATGACTTATCTAGCAAGGGCTTTAGTGTTGATGCGCTTTCTGATAGTGACTTTAACAGTCTTGCGGTATCTATTGCAGATGGAGTTAGAATTCAAACTAGTTTGCTTGATGCTAATTTAATGTCTAACACTGATTTATCTACTATAGCTAAACTTGAAGCTGAAACCTTAGAACAAAACAAGGCTACCGTAAGCTTGTTAAGAGAGTTAGATGCTAGTATTCAAGAGCAAGGAGCTTCTTTTATAAAAGGCGATGAAGGCTCTAGAGACATTCTGAATCTTGAAGCTGGATTTATAGAAGCAATATTTTCATTCTCAGCAAGAGTCATTGATTCTATTGGTAACTTTGTTGTTAACTTGCCATCTTTGTTCGTTAGAGGTCTTCTTGTTATTAGCAAGGCTTTAACTATATTAGCTCAAGCAATTTATGTTTCTGTTATTGAACCTATTTTAAATTTCTTTGGTTCTATCTTTGAAGCCATAGGTAACCTTGTATCTTCTGTTATTACAATAACCGGTGCTGTTATCACTAGCGTGTTTGAAACTATTGTAGACTTCTTTTCTGGAATCGGAGAGTTCTTTGATGATCCTAAAAAGTATTTAAAAGACTTATTTACTTCTACAAAAGAAGTAGCTTCATCAGGTGCAGGAACTGCGGTTACTACAGCAACTGGTGTTAAAGACGCTTTTAAAGACGCAATAACATCGGCTATTGATGCGGCTCCTACTCTGCTAGATCCTGCTCCTTTCAAACGAGCTCTAAACGTCGAAGGTTTCATTTCTAATCTAGCTGACTCTTTAAACGTAGGATTCGGTAATTTAGGGCGAGACATTTCTCAAGAGATTGATGTAGCGGCTAACAAGCTAAATCGTGTTACTACTGAGTTTAAGATTGAGTTACCTGCTGAAACTACAAGAAGAATTGCTGAGTTACAAGCAGCTATCGAAAGCGGAGAGCTAGAAGGCGCTGCACTGGCTAAGGCTGGTGTAGATCTTCTTGCTGCTATTAACAAAGGGATAGTGACAGCTGTAGGCGTAGCATTGCCCGCAAGACTTTCTAAAGCTTTAACTAAGTTTGGATTTGAAATCTCTAAACTAGATCTTCAGTTGTTAGGTACTGAAGGCATGGCTAACTACACTAACTTAATAGAAAACCTAGAACAAGCTCAAGACAACTTAGCAAAGGCTTCTACTGAAGATTTAAAAGCAAGAGCACAAGAACTAGTTGCAGCTCAACAAAAGCTGATCGCTGAGAGTATTGCTTTAGAGCAGAAAACCAGAGGAAAAGCAGGAGCTGTAGAAGGTTTAGGCGATGTTGGCTTAGATATTGATTTAGAGCAATTTAGCAAGTTCTCTAAGTTTGGACAAGCTGAACTTCTTAAACTAAGCGACAAAGCACTAGAGTTCACTAAAATCCTAGAAAACCCAGATAAGTTCTCTTTTGAAGAGTTAACTGCTGCTCAAGTAGGGCTTAACGGTATCACTCGTGAAGCAGAGCGTCTCAACGAAGTATTAGGTCGTGGTGAAAAGCTTGCTGAAGAGATTCGTGATTCTTTCCAAGAAACTGTAAAAGGCATATTTGAAGGCGCTAATGATATTGGCGACATCTTTGACAACATAGGCAAGAAGATCTTAGGTACTTTCCAAGACATCGCATCTCAAGGTATTACCGATATGATCTTCGGTAAGAAAGGAGAAGAAGGCGAATCCGGTGGTCTCGGTGGTTTCCTTGGTGGCTTACTTGGTGGAGATGATACAGCTAAGATGGCTCAAGATCCTAACGCTGCTAAACAAGGCGGCCTTGGTGGTATGATCGGCGGCGCTGTTGATAGTGTTAAAGGTCTCTTTGGGTTTGGAAAAGGCAAAGAAGGCGACGGCGGTACTCTTGGCGGTCTATTAGGCGGTGGAGAAGCACCTGACGGTACTGAAGCAAATCCTTTCTATGTCAAAATAGTATCCGATTTAATGGGTCTTGACAAAGAAGGTGGAAGTCCTCTTGACGCTCTCAAAGACAAAGCGCTAGGAAAAGATGGCAAGGATGGCAAGAAAAAGGACGAAGTACTGCCTTTAGAAGGTCTTAAAGAGGTCAATTCTGGTTACTTAGAAAACATTAAAGGAATCTTTAACGGTGTCGAAGGTAGTTGGGGTGGTTTGTTTGATAACTTTGGTGATAGTCTTGGCGGCGTATTCTCTGGTCTTACTGACTCTTTGAGCGGTATGTTCTCAGGCGGCGGTGGCGGTGGAATGGGCGGTTTGCTTTCTGCTGGCTTAGGGTTATTTGGTTTTGCTGATGGTGGTGCTGTTAAAGGTCCCGGCACAGGAACCAGTGATTCTATCATGGCTGCACTTTCTAATGGCGAATATGTCATTAATGCTAAATCTACTAAGAAGTATGGAGCTTTGCTCGCAGCTATTAACTCTGGCAACATGCCTAAGTTTGCGGAAGGCGGCATGGTAGGTGAATCTTTGCCTGTTATGAACTCTGATTTACAAGCTAATACAATTAGCAAGGCTGGTAATGCTTCTAAAGGGCCTACTCAAATGAACAGCAGTGTTACCTTGCAAGTTACAGGTGATGTTACTGAAGCTACCCGTAAAGCAGTTCGAGACATGGGTAACGAAATCGCAAGTAACGTTCAATCACAATTCGCAGAGAGAGGAGTCTTAGGTGGCTAATCCAACATTTTTAGGGCTAGAATACTCTACGCCATTGACAATCAACAGTAAGGAAAGGGTTTCCAGATCGGAGACCCTCAACCTTAGGATACAAGCAGTTAGCAACGGGTCTCAGAGATGGGAATGTATTATCACTTTAGCCCCTTCTAACAACAAAGGTGCAGCTGCAGCTAATCATCACGGAGCCAGATTGGCAGTCCATAGGGTCAAATATGGACTCCACAGTTCTTTTAATGATGCACCTATGCCACAGTATTTAGGTACTGAGTTTACTTACAAAAACGGAGACCCTATTACCTCAACGGGTTTTAATGTAGTAGCAGTAGGTGCTTCCACCATTAACAGGATTAACACCTCAATAGTTAGAATTGGAGGGGCCAGTACAGCAATTGTTTCTGTTGGTCGATTTTTTACTTTTAGTAATCATACTAAAGTGTATCAAGTTGCGGTAGCAGACGATGATGTTTTGTCTGCGGGAACTGATATAACAATCTTTCCTGCTTTGCTCGAAAATGTTAATGATGATAATATCACAGTCAATTTCCTTGACCCCGACATAACAGCCTACTACAATGCTGATGGGATTGAGGGGGTTACTTACTCAGGGGGTATTATGACTAACGCAACTATTGACTTGATTGAGAACGTAGCTATATAACTATAAACAAACAGGATACTGATAAATGAAAAATACTGATAAACTAAAAGGAAAGGGGGATCTACTTTATCTCGATGATGACTTCGGGATCTCCCTTGAAGATAAACACGGGTTCGGCTTTGCTCATTGCGAAATGAACAACTGGTCGCCCACCATTCGTAAGCGTTGTAGATCTGCTATTGACAGGTTACAGCGAGAACACAAAATTGATGCTTACGCTGTTTCAGCAAAGGCTGATAAAAAGCATCAAAAGTTTCTCAAGGCAATGGGCTTTGAGTTCTTTAAAAATAACTTAACACTAGACGATGAAGGTAACAACCTTGTGCTGTCTATCTACTGGAGAGAATACTATGCTTAATATTACTAACCAAGCATTAAAAACAGCTATATCTGGTTATGATCTTACTGCAGCAGCATTCATAACCCTAGTGTTCCCTACAACTAGCGGTGCATTTGCGAAGCCTGCCGGAGACCCCCCTGCTACTTTAGCAGAGAGGACTTTTAGAATTACTGAAGCCCCTCGCGATACTGTAGTTGGTAGCCTTACTTTTAACTCTTCTAATGAGTTAGTAGGGTTGTCTGCCCCTAATACTCAAAACGCTGTTGATAGAGATAACTACTCTATGTCATTCGCTGATAACAACGCAGCAATCCGCAATAGGTTCACTACCGTCTCGGGCGGTGCTTTAACTGGCGTCCCTCTTACTGTACAGTTAGGTTTCTTTGATGACAATGGAGTTCTTATCTCTGAGCTTCTAAATGTATATACTGGTCAGTCTTCTTCAGTATTGTGGAGCAAGAAAGGAGATGGCTTTGTATGCCAAGTAGCTTTTACTGGTCAGTTGACTCAATTAGAGTCCTCTAATGCCTACTTAACCTCACCTACCTCTCAGCATCAAATAACTGCAAGATCATTAAATGCATCTTTGTGGTCGTCTACTGTTGTTTACGCCGTAGGGGATTATGTCGAGTATGCTCAAGTAGTTTACAGGTGCATTCTTATACCCCCCGTTGGCACTGAGCCTGCTTTTACCAGTACTTACTGGAAGGCACAAGTTGATACCAGCATGGATCTTATTCACGAAGGTGTTAATGATGACGCTATCAAATGGGGTAAGAAGTCTTGAATACCATAAATATTAAACAAGGAGAAATCTCATGGGCTTAGAAGTCATACTGTTTGTTATTTCAACAGCAGTTAGTGTAGTTAGTGCTGTTCAAGCAAAAAAGAAAGCTGCTGCAGCTCGCGAAGCTTCTCTGGGTCAAGATGTGAGAGTTACTAACTCGGCAGAACCCCTAGACATACACTACGGTCGAATAGGCACCAGTGGTGTTCGCACTCTCGTAGCTACCACCCATAACCACAAAGCTGCAAAATTCAACGGCACCCGAATAGGCTCTTCCCTTTCAGATGTAACTAATGGTAAGAAGAACGAATACCTTGCAACCGAGGTAGCCATTGGTATGGGTGAAATCACTGAGATTGAGACTGTATGGACTGATGACCAAAAATACAATGATAAGGGAATTTCAGGATTCTCTACAAGCTACTGGAATCCACCTGGAATCTCTAATGCCAGTTCCGCAATGGCAACCCCAGATGGGCGTAATGGTGCAGTGTATTACGGCGGTCAGATTAAAGCATCAAGTACCTTTACTGGTCTCACTCATGCTGTTAACATCTACAAGCTAGACAGAGAGGAACCACAATTCTCAGGTGCCCCTCAACCTTTGTACTTCATCAAGAAAGGCGTAAAGGTCCGCACTATAACACCCCCGGGTGCTGAGGCTACTTCTACTGCTGCGGCAGGTCATGCTACTCTTTACACTATAACTAGGAATCTAGCTGATACCGAGGATTTGTTATCTTACAACAACACTGTTGCATATGTGTTACTAGACTACCTCACAAATAGCCTTTATGGTCTTAATTGGAAACTCTATACAGAGGCTGAAAAAGCTGCTGATGCCACTTTAATTGATGATGTGGATCTTGAAGCTTTCTATAAAGCTTATTTAATTTGTAATGAAGTAGTTCAAGGTACTGACAGTGTTCTTTTTGCACAAACAGGAACCGACTTAGACGGTCCTTTACCTGCTGCAACTCCTCTAGAAGTCGAGTACCCTACAGATTACTCTTGGGAAGATGGAGTACTCACTTATCAAGGTCAAGCAGTAGAGTTCGATTGGGAACATATGGATCTTAATGGCACCGGTCTCTCTACTTTTAGTTTCGATCTTAACGGTTGGCTTGACGGTCTTGGACAGCCTACCGGTATTTCTTCTACAGAAGCTATCTTACGCTACGAGTACAATGGTTCTATCTCAACAGGAGCAAACCACCGAGGTAATGTTAGTGCAATCATCGGTGTAATCCCCGGTGTAGAGTTCTTCCGTTCACCTACTGGTCAGTGGAAGCTTGTTGTGCCTAACTCCATGACCCCTGTTGACAATCCTGACGGGTTTGTAGCTGATACTGATTACACTAAGTTCAATAAAGTAGTCTTTACACCCACTACTGGTCTTACTGCAGGCATCGCTAGTGTTTATGAATTGTTAGTGGCTACCTCGCAAGACAGCCCTGATACTACCCGGACTAATTGGGCTAGACTAGGGACTGCAATGGAGCCTGCTCTCTATGATTCTGGAGCAACATACAGTTCAGGTGATGTAGTGAAATACTCAGTCTTGCCTAATGCCCCTTCAGAATTTGCAGGTACTACGGGACTCTATGTGTACATTAGTGCAACCGACGGTAGTGCTAACCCACAGTTTACTTCAATCTGGAGACGAGTAGCCTACCAGCCTTATAAGATTCAAAAGGTTGGCACTATTGACGAATCAGAGCTAACCGCAGATTTAGCAATTAGTTACCCAGATTCCACTGATAAATACAACCAGTTAGATGTTCGATTCCCCAACATAAACAAGCAGTATGCTGATGATACTATCACATTCCCGCCCGAAGGTTCAGGTATTCACAAACAGTTCTTAGCTCAAGATAACGAGAAGGACTTAAAGGACTTGTATGACATTCGTGGTCTCATCGATGCCTTCCATGCTAAAGCGTGGGCAAGCAACAAGGTTAGACAATCACGAAGAGAAATATATGAGTTTGAGACAAGACCCTCGGGTTTCTTGTATGAGCCGGGTGATATCTTAAAGCTAGAAGACTCAGCTGCGCACTTTGGTAATAATGCTATTTATGTAAAAGTGTTAACTACTAAAGTTAAACCTAACCTTAGTGTAAAGTTTAGTGCTATTCGATTCTTTCCTTCAGATTATGGATGGGAGCTAGCTGGTTTACCTACTCTAGAAAATAGAGTTACAATCGATATAAGTGATGTAGTACCAACATTTCCTGCATTAAACTCAAGTGGCTTCCCAGATTCTAACTTTGATCTAACAGACACAGGTACTTCAAGAGAGGTCCCATTGACTTGGGTGGTTGATGAAGATTCAGATGTTGGTATGTATCAGGTTGTAATTGAAACTCAGCAACGAGCTACACCTAATGCGCAAGAGTGGACCACTTTAGTTACTTTACCATCTAGTATCGCTTCTTACACTCATGTCATTGGTGATAGTGCGGGTGTACACTGGTATCGCATTTATGGTGTAACTACTGATCAGCGCAAAATAGGGCCAACAGATACTATTGCGACTTATGGTAAAGCTCAAGTTGGGGAAAGATCAGCGGTTATAACAACCACTATGACCTCATCCACTGGCACCGTGTTTAGAGACAGTACAGGCTCTACTGTGTTAACCATGAATGTATTCTTAGATGGAGTCTTAAGCACTAATCACGATGATTACTCATACAGCTGGCAGATCACTAATAGCTCAGGAGATGAGAAAGTAATAACAGTAAGCGATACATTACCTGCTTCTGGCTTCCCTCTCCTATTAGATGATACAGTAAATGGTGGACCTTTGCTATCTATTGGTGACCCTTCAACCCCAACGGGCAGGGCAGAAGTAACAGCACCTACCGGCTCTAATGGCGTACCTGCCGATACCCTAAGCACTGAAACCATTGATAACACTGAAGTAAAAGGTGGATTAAGACACCTAACCGTAGGCGCAGAAGATGTGTTTTCGTTTCAACAATTCACCTGTTTGGTAGGTGACTTACCCGATTAACAAGGAGATTATTATGGCTTTTAAAGTTAAAGGTTTTATAAAAACAGGCATTAAGAGCCATAGTCTCTTGTCAAAACAACTTACTCTTACGAATGCAAAGTATATGACGTATAAGGAACATCAACATGGCTAGAGAAGCACAATCGTCAATTACCATCACAGACGTAAAAGATGGAACAAATTATAAAACAGTATCATTGTTTAAGATTGATTCACCTACAACAGCACCTACGGGTCCTGGTTTTAACGCTGACACGGGTGCCCCTGCTGATGCCACGGTCGACTGGACAGTAGCTGCACCTACAATCTCAGGTACTCAGTTGTTATATCGTGCTACTCGGGGCATTCTTCAGCCCCCGGGGAGCACCGTTTGGTCGGCAGATACCGAGGTACCTTGGGTCATAGCATTGGCGTCGGGCGTCAGAGGGGAAGAAGGCGCTCAAGGTGCTCAGGGTGCTCAGGGTGCCCAAGGTGCCCAAGGTGCCCAAGGTGCTCAGGGTGACATAGGTCTCCAAGGCGCTCAAGGTGCCATTGGTGCTCAAGGTGCTCAAGGTCTTCAAGGTGACATAGGTCTCCAAGGTGCCCAGGGTGACATAGGTCTCCAAGGTGACATTGGTCTCCAAGGTGACATTGGTCTCCAAGGTGCCATTGGTCTTCAGGGTGACATTGGTCTTCAAGGTGCCATTGGTCTTCAGGGTGCCATTGGTCTTCAGGGTCTCCAGGGTGACATTGGTCTCCAAGGTGACATTGGTCTCCAAGGTGACATTGGTCTCCAAGGTGACATCGGACTCCAAGGTCCGCAAGGCTCCATTGGTCTCCAAGGTCTCCAAGGTCTCCAGGGTGACATTGGTCTCCAAGGTCCGCAAGGCGCAATCGGTCTCCAAGGTCTCCAAGGTCTCCAGGGTGACATTGGTCTCCAAGGTCCGCAAGGCGCAATCGGCGCTCAGGGCTCTATCGGTCTTCAGGGTG
>Ga0208643_1000267_pt1 | contig 35103 bp, 52 predicted proteins | sample VirMetDEL_Nov_12_FD_184516 | JGI IMG/M metagenome (GOLD analysis project Ga0208643, IMG submission 184516) | Aqueous microbial communities from the Delaware River and Bay under freshwater to marine salinity gradient to study organic matter... | ecosystem: Environmental > Aquatic > Marine >...
AGTTCAAACCGGCGCGTTGTTCAATTCGTGGGGGACCAGACTTCGGCCCATCAAGAAATTCACCAAGTCCTACAAGTCTCTTAGAATTGGGTCGATGCTCAATTATGCGGCGTTCCTTGAATTTGGGACTAAGAACACATCCGGCAGCGCACAAAACCAAGGCGGGAAGTCTCCTAGCAAGTGGCGCGTCGCTCCTCGTCCCTACATCGAGGAGACGATCAAGATCACAAACGAAAAACACATGGATGCGATGCGTCGCGGATTTGAGAAACGACTCAAGTCAAGGCTTCTCCAAATCCGACCATCGATCAAGAGGATCATCGGATGAGTTTTGTCGAGACATATAAGTCGTTTTATACTCAGCTGAAAAGCGATGTAGACGGATCATCCAATCCATTCGAGGCTGCGGTTGGATCTCGGATCTTTGCGGTCCAAGCACCTGCGGGTGTTTCGTTTCCATTTGCTGTTTACGAGGTCGATGCGCCCACCGTCGAGCCCTACTTTTCGTCAGTCGAAAAATTGGAGACCTCGGCAGATGTGCATATTTTTGGAAAAGCAGAACTCGGTGTGGATGCTTTGCTCGATATCGAGGAGCTACTTTTCGATCTTCTAGATAGGAAGTCGTTGGCGGCAGCAGCAGGTCTTGACCGTGTGAACTGTAGAAGCACGGTACGCGCAGACGTTGGATATGAAAACTCCGAGATCATCCGGGTCACAAGTACCTTCCGGCTGATCGCTCACAGGACTGGATAATCATGGGAACAACTTACGCAATCGGATCAGATGGAAACGTCGATCTACCATCTGGGTTTGCTGCGCAACTCAACACTTGGAGCGCAACCATCACCCGTCCGACGCAGGTCGTCACGGGTTTTCTTGACAAGGGACAGCGTCGAGTGATGTCTAACCTCGTCGATATCAGCGGAAGCTGTGGCGGTGTTATGAAGTACAACGCTTCTGGTACTGAGCCGATCCCGATCACCGATAGCGGCGGGCTGATGACAGCAGGCGACGAAGCCAAGGGGGGGATGACTCTCTATTTTCGAGACAACGGAACAGATAGCGAAGATGTCAAGCTGTCATTTTTCGCTGTCTTCAGTAGCTACGACATCGCCGTAGAGCAGTCTGGCGGATCAACCATTACATTCAATTTCCAGATGGCCGACTCTGACGGTCCGACGGTGACTTGGTACGAAAGCTGAGGTAGACAAATGGCAGACTACGCAATCGGAACAGACGGGAACATTTCGCTTCCCGGCAGCAATAAGTTCAACGCGAAGATTCGATCTTACAGCGCGTCTATCAGTCGAGCGACAGCGGATGTCACTGGTTTCGGTGACACGGGTGTAGATCGCCGCGCTAGTTCAACGGTAGACATCACTGGGTCAGCGTCCGGAATCGTGGGATACTACAGCGGCAGCGGAGGAGGAGGAGTTGGTACGTTCACTCCGATCCCATTGAATAGTGGTGCTCTCAACGACATCACAGAGTTGGCTACCGCCAACACGATGACGCTCACTATTGCGGCAGCCACGTCGATCGCCTTCAATGTTGTGATGAGCGGGTACGCTTTTGGAGTCACCCAGACAGGCGACACGACGATCACCTATAACTTCGAGATGAACGATCACGACGGTCCAGCTTTTACATGGGACGAGCAGGCTTGAAACTACAAACCAGAGCTGATCTTGTTACTGCCGGGTTGCACAATCCTACAAATATGGATTGGCGCGTCCGCGTCGTTTTCAATGACGACACCGAGAAGGTCGTGAGGGTGTCGCCCTCAAACCTGTCGCAAGAGCAAGCTATTGAAAGAGCGAAGCGACACATGCTCATTTTTGAAGAGACGTGTGTGAAATCAATCGATGCCACAAGGGTGAACAAGAGCACCGACGTGGCGAAGTTTGGAATGATTCAGAAGTAAGGAACTCAAGAATGAAGAAGAAGTCTTTCAAGATAGGCGAGAAGAATCTGATGGTGGCGAGGCTTGACGTTCAGCAGGTGATGGACCTCACCGAACAGTTGGACAGCTTTGACAGAGATCAACTTATTGCAGACCTAGACGAGTCAAAGGTCACGGGAGAAGAAAGACTAAAGGCATTGAGAGAGCAGTCCGGTCAGAAAGGTCTGGTCTCAAATTTGATCCGCTCTGCATTCACGATGAAGGGAGCCATGAGAATCATTTCGTCAATCGATGGCATGGAAAGCTGGCCTTTGTCCGAGGCTTCTCCGGATGAGATCAGCGAGATAGCCCTGCACAGTCTTGGCTTCGACATGTCTGAGTTTGAAGAGAGTGCCGAAAAAAAGGAGACCTCGAACGAGGACGGAAAGAAGTAGCTCGCAACTACCACAAAGAAGCGTTCCATCTCGCCAAGCATCTACCGGGTGTTGGCAATCCGCTCAGTTTGCCGATCGACGAATTCAACGATTACCTCATCGAACTCGCTGACTACTTTGAAGCTACGCAAAAGGATTCAGGTCCAGTAGATCATCGCTCGTTCGTCGAGGAGGAAATGCGAAAACTTCATGGCTGACCCTTTCTCTATTGGCATCGAAGTCTTCGCGAAGACGGACCGTTTCGACAAGGCACTGCAAGATGTGCAGCGCACGATCGAGACCAAAGCTCTTAGCATGGCCCGCGCTTCCGAGAACGCTGGTCAGAAGATGGGCGATCAGCTCATGTTCGGTTTTACCGAGCGCGTCAAGGCGAAGGGTGAGCAGCTCAACTTTCAATTTGCCGAGATGGGCGAGAACGCAGCCAAGTCGTTTGAGGATGCGTATGCAAAGACGGTCAGGCAAAAGAGGGCGCGTGATGCGTTCTTCGGTGTTCGTGCCGAGGCCATGCAAATTTCTCGCGATGACTTCATGTCACAGCAGGGTTTTCAACGAGAAGGTGGTAGGTACTCGTCGGGTGGCGGTGGTCTTGCCGGTGACATAGCTGGTGGTGTGGCCGGACACGCGGCGATGGGAGCAATCGGCAGAGGCAGGGGAATGCAAGGAAACGATTCCTTTCGGAAAGCGGCAGCAAGAGGAACCTTCGGGCCGCAAGTTGGAAGGATTGCACGGGTTGGTCTTGTTGGTGCTGCTGCTGCGGGAGCGGTTGGTTTTGTTGACACCCTTTTCGAGCAGATCAACAATCAGGTAAAGATGCCCAAGCATGAGCGAAGCCAGCTCCAAATGGGCAAGGACATAATGACGACGATCGGGCAAGGGATTACAAGTGTGGCCCAAGCCTTGCCGCTCATCGGAACATTGCAAGACACGATCGGGTTGGCTCTTGATCCGGCACTCGGTAGCCCAATGGAAACAGAAAGAGCCCAACAAAGAAGGGCGGGAGAAGGCGGCGCAGACGCAGCACAAAATGCACGGCGCAAAGCAAAACAGCAGATGGTTGTTGACGCCCGAGAGAATCAAGAGAAGGCGATTGCACAAGCCAAGGCCGAGGTCAAGGCTGCCGAAGAAGAGCGACGCCGACAGATGGCTGTCCAAGGTTCAGCCGCTCAAGGGTTTGGCAAGGACACCTCCGACAAGATTGACAGAGATCAAAAGGCAGCAAACGAAATCTTGAAGGCTCAGGAAAAGGCCGCCATCAAGATGGCCGAGGAGCGCATCAAGAACGACGGAGAACGACAGGCCGCAATCATTCACATCGAACACGAGTTTGATCTGCGAATGCAGAATCAAAATAAGCTGTTCGAGCAGAGAAAGATGCAGGTCTTTGACGAGCGTCAGGCATTGATGGAGGCCGACAAGGAAAGGGCGGCGGCGCAGGCAAAAATGGTCGAAGACCTCAAAGAGAAGCAAGAAAAAGCAGCGGCTCGTAGGAAGCAGGCGATGGAGATGATGGAAGAGAAGAGGGCCGAGTTGGATCTGAAGGCCGCCCAATACACAGAGACAGCGCAGACTGCGGGCGGTGCGTTTACTTTCTCCGGCACTGATCGAAAGACCGGAGCGCAGATCATGCAACGAACTCAGGCTGATGACACCAAGATTATCAAGGAAGTCATTCAGAAGTTCCCGGAGCTACTTCTACAGCTCATCTCTATAGCTGGCAGGCAGGGCGGACTGGCATGAGCGTGACAATCACAGAACAACTCAACTCTGTCTCTGCAAAGTCTTCCGGTGGTCGCGTCTCGTTCACTCGCAAGTTTCACGTTGAAGGCGTGACGACGATCGAAGACATGGAATCATACTTCGGGGCTGGCACTCTCCCAAAGCTAGGCGATTCGTTTTCCTCAACCTTCCCCGGAAGCATTGTCAAAGACTTCGAGATCAACCCTGTGCAGGGATTCAGTGATCTGTGGGAAGTCACCTTCAACTACGAACAGACCTCTTCCGGTCTTCGACTTAGCGGCACCACTGCGTACTCTAAGAAGCAGCCGAATGAAGTCGGCTATGTGCAGGTGACATCAAACATCTCCGCGCAGTTCGTAGAGGTGTGGCGAGAGAATCCAGACGTTAACACCGTGGGCATCGGAAACGATATCGGGGGCGTCAAAATCGATGCCTCTGGTATGCCGGTCTCGGTCCCGAAACGAATACAAGAGCTGACTGTCACCGAAACGGTAGAGGTTCCAAGCTGGGGCATCTATTCCACCTTTGTGTTTTCTCGAAACGAAGGGGATTTCCTTGGTGCTGTGTCAGGCCGAATTTTGTACAAGGGCGTGAACGTCAGAAGAACAGGCGTCAACGTCTACCAAGTCTCTCATCATTTTGTAGACGATCAGTTTTTCCATCTGGTTCAGACTGCATCTCGGAATGCAATGGGTCAGGTTTCTCCTCTTGAGGATGGACACGCAGAGTCAGTCTTTCACGTCCAGCCTTTCCTTGCGAGGAAGAGATTCCAAAACATCTCTCCCAACCTCGCCGGTCTGTTTCTTCCATAGGTAAACCAATGGCTAACGAAATCCAACTTACTGCCAGCCTTCGCATCGACGACACCAATCTCCAAGAGTCATTTACGCCGACAGCCTTGAGCGTCAACTTTGAGACCAGCAATCTGTCGTCTAGGTTTGGAGCTGGTGGTGTGCAAGACGTGGGTACTGCGGTCGAGCAGGTTGTTGTTGGTGACGCGACCGCTGGCGGGATGTTCTTTGCTCGGAACATTGACGCGACGAACTACTTGGAGCTAGGTATCACGTCGAACAATGCAGCAGATGGAACCTTCTATCCCTTCTTGAAATTGAAGGCCGGAGAGTATTCGGTTGGTAGACTCTCGAACATTGCGGTGTTTGCAAGATCGAACACTGCATCGACAGCACTCCAATACCGGATTCTCTCCCCATGAGCGACAACTTCGAGACCTTTATTGATGGCGGTATAGGGCCAAATCGAAAGCTAACTTTCGACAAGCTGAACGACATCATGGAGAAGCTCGATAGGTTGGAGCCGTTTCTCCAATCCGCATTCACTGAGCAGTCATTCAAGCATCAAGAAAGACCGCTCCCGATTCTATGCTTTGCACAAGAAGCAAAGAACAAAGCAGACGGTGGCCTACGACTTTTTGATTGGTATGAGGCTTTCTATGTTGGCAGTGGTCTGGCTTTGCAGCAAGTGCCGCCAAACTGGAATGGACAACTCAACACGATCCGAGCGTATGGTGGTGCTTTTGGAAACGAAGAGAACAAAATGCAAGCCATCCTGTTGAGTGATGTCGGAGGCTTTGGTGCAGTCGATGAACTTGCTGGTGTTGCTCGGAAGCAGCGGACTCTCAACCCCAACACCAACATGCAATTCAAGCCCTCGCAAATTCTTGAGTCTCCGACCGCTATCACTGGGCTGACGAACAAAGAGGGAGACGAAGACGAGGAGCAAGCAAGTCCGCTTTATGTTTTCAATGTGCAACAGATCCAAACTGCAAATGGATCGCGTCAGCACGTTCTGGTTTCTGCTGCGGTTCCAGAGGGTGGTACTTGTTTTGAGATTACCAGCGACAGCGTCAGCTCTTCGTTTATCAGCCTGTTGGATGAAGAAGGAGACGCCTTCGAGCTGGAGGTCTGGACCTATTCGTGTCGTCGGTTCCCTCGCAGAGATGGCGACGAAGCTGTGAATGTTTATGACGTGTCCTATGACAAGTTTTGCGACAACACCCCGACCGGCATCGATGACGCAAGCTATGAATATAAGCCCTATGACAAGAGCACTCTCATCACTGCGGTATATGACGATCGCATAGAGGGGCTATTGCTTACTGCTCCAATCGGCAACGCCAGCATTAGCTGCAACCCCGAGAATCCCAAAGAGTGCGGACTAGGTTGACTCATGCCATACGCATCTGCTTATAACTACGGTTTTTTGAACACGGCAGCCCGCGACGTTTTTGTTGCGTACTCGTTTTGTAGCATTGCCAAAATTGCGATCTGCAACACGTCGTCTACCAATGCGACGTTTGACTTGTACCAAGTGCCCAAGGACAAAAGCACAAGTAACATCTACGCGCTCTTCAAGGGTCAAAGCATTCGCAAGAACCAGACCATAATGCTGGGGGATGAGATACAACTTGCAACGCTTCGACCGGGCGATCGATTGACTGCTCTGGCTTCGGCTGCCGACTCGGTCACTATGACGATCTATAAGGCTCTCGCAAACCCAGACTATGAGCAGCAGGTAAGAATGAACCACGACCGGCTGCAAAGTGTCGCGAGGATTCTCCGAAGGTCGAAGCAAAGCGTTGGCTTGCAAGGGCGGAGCATGTCGGTCGGAAATGAAACCGACTTTGGAATCGAGGCTCCGATGGTAGATCGTTACGGAGTAAATTACTGATGGCTGGAATTCTGAACGCAGGCGCATCGCAATGTTGCTGTGGTGGCCCATACAACGGCTACTGCAACTGCGCGCAGGAAGGCGTCAAGTACGGCATTGTGACCTATACATATTTCAGTGATGACTCGTCTGCTGAGAGTCGAACCCGAGAAGACCAGACCTGTTGCAGCGACAAATACAAGTTCAGGTCTTATTCGACACAGTCTAGTTTTTACACCGCCACGGTTTGCGTGGCCTGTGTGACGACGGGTCCATACGACAATCCAAACCTCGCCTATACCACAGGCCAGTACATGACGCTCACAGGAAAAAACCCTCTCTTGGGTTTTCGGTGGTCGCAAGACAGTCGGGGAAGCAGTTCGTCAGAGTTTTCAGAAACTTCGTCGATGACTTCGCCATCGGGATATCAAGAACGCTGCTGCAATGATCAGAACTGGCCTCAGCCATGTCCGGAAGACCCGCCCGATTGTCCTCTCAACACAATGTGTCGGGGTGTACCCGACACGTTTCAGGACGACGCGGAACCATCGGATTGCTGTGGAAATTGCGGCAATGGTAGGAATGATTCAACCAGTTCAAACAGCGGTTATACGTCGGTCGTTACAAAGGAAGAATTTGAACAGAGCGGCGGTGTGGTATTTGGATCTGTCAATCTTGCCGGGTCAGACGATGGGTTTTTCAGGGTTGTGAGTTTGGTAGCGGCTGCTCCTCAGTTGACATATGTTCGCAGTTACAACGAAAGCTCTAATGTGACCACGTCAGGCTGCACGTCTACGAGCGAAAGCACGGGCGGACAGTACGACTTGGATGTGACTGGTCTTCAGTTCTCACAGGTATCTTCGGGAAGCGAACTTGAAAAAATCGAGGACTGCGATCCGGAGGCAATTCTTGCTATCCCCGATTATGCTTTTAGCACAGGACTGAGCGATGGATCTGAAACAGACGGCCCCTCATTTGGTTGTCGTGTAGGTCAATGCAGTGGTGTGTGTTGCGACCACTGCACAACTGTGACCAAAAAATCAAGCAACTACTTTGGCTTGAATGAGACCGCCTATTGGAATTTCCAATATCAGGTCGGTCTCGATGAAGATCCGGGCGGTGCATGATGGGAGACGATGGGTTGAAGCTGGAGATCATCACGTCATGCGAGCACTGGTCTAGAGATCAAGGTTGCTCTCTTGGTCTTTTTGGTGGTGTCCCCGAAAAGGACGACTGTGCTAGTTGCATGAGCTACGTCGGTCCATCGAGAGGTCTTGGTGACGTTGTTCACTCAGCACTTGGTGCAGTAGGGATCCATGCTCTTTTGAAAAGCACGTTGGTCGAAACACAAGAGCGCAACGAGAAGCTGGCGAAAGAAAAGAAAGAACAAGCACCAAAGAAAGAAGGCGGGTGTGGTTGCGGGAGAAGAAGGAAAGCGTTGAACAAGTTGCTACCGACCAAAGGAACTAACTAGATGGCCCTCACATACAACACGGTTTTCGGCAGGCTTGGCAGGTTGTTCAAGCATTCGTCTCACATTCGGACCTACTGCGGGACGCTAGACACTCAGTACGCCGACACCATCGGGGAGTTCTCTGGTGCGCGTATGGAAGACATTGCTCCTCTCATTTCAAACCACGAAGGCAGGAAGCAGCAGGCCGATCAACTGATGACCGACTTGCAGCCTTCAGCGGCTAAAGCCTTGTTCGAGTTGATCGACGCGAACTTCAGCATCAAGGCGACAACCACAAGAGAAGCGATCATCGAGTTGATTCGACAGATGAAAGCAGACTCGAAGACTGTGAGCCTGAGTGCTGTCGGGGTTGGGTCTGTTACTGCTGGGGGCAGCAATGTCGGCAATGGCACCCTCTTGATGTCGGTGCTTGCTCCTCCACTCGATACAAGCAAGCAGGCCCACGGAAATGAGCAATACCAAAACGCAAAGGCGGAAAGTGTAATTGCTCGATGTGTTGTAGATGAGACAGACACAACGACGCAAAGGTTTAGGGAGAGGTTTACTGTGAAGGGTCAGCGTGCTGTTCCCAACCGATCACACGAATGGCCGAAGGGCTCCGGTGCTGAGGCCCTCGTTACTGCGGCAAGCTCGACACACGACCACGGGAGAACGCCATCACGCAACGTCATGGCAAACTCCAACTTTGAGCTGTTCACTGACAACGTCCCCGATCGTTTCACTCGTGTCACGGGCACCGCTGGTACTCACATCATTCCAGCAGGTGCCGGTTACATTGGAGACAACGCTCTGAAGTTTGTCGGGGATGGCTCGACCAATCCAAAGCTCACCCAAGAGCTGACGAACCCGGAACAGTCTGACGGAAAGCTGTTTCCAAATACTCTCTACTCGATCTCGTTCTTTGCCAAGTACGCGACAACAGCTCCAACCAGTTCGCTCAAGGTTAGCATTGTTGACTCCAGCGGAACGATCTACAACAACGGGTCAGCGACTAGAGAGTGCAGCTTGACCGTGACCAGCGGAAACTTGACGACGAGCTACGCCTTGGTGTCAGGTGTATGTTGCACGCCTGTGTCGGTTGACTCTAACTCCAAGGTAGTGATTGAGTTCTCTGGCAACGTGGCAAACACGTCGGAGGTCTTCGTTGACAATCTTTGCATCGCTGCGATGAATCCGTTCGGCAACAATGCACACTGCCAAATCATCGCGGGGTCTACCCCATTCCGCGAGGGAGATCAGTACACAGGAAGCATCACCAACGACTACGCTGGCGTGATGCAGCACGAGTTCGATCGTTTCTTCGGGATGTCGTCGATGGGTTTGATGTTGCCGGGCAGCGGCAGCAACAACATCAACGACAACCTCGTGTCTTGATCCGCAACGCTGAACAAGAGGGCGAGCATCTCAACGCACGAGATCACTCTGCGCAGATCACCGAGTATGCGAGACAGCACATTCTTGTCGCGGTCCCTGAGATCGCCAAAGAGTTGGGCATCAAGTACGAGGTCGATGCTGAGTCTCGGCGCGCGATTCTTCACATCTTGGAAGACATCGACGAGATGAACCAACGCATGAGTTTCGGGAATCCGATTCAGGGGTACAGCGCAGACCCGGACTTCGTACCAAACCGAAAACCCCCAAACCTCACATCTTGAGAATCCCTGTCCCCTCAGCCCCCCGAAAGGGGGGTTTTTATTTAGCTTTGTTCCTGCAACTACTTGACAATCTCTGACACTTCTGCTCTAATGTAAGCAGTCAAGAAAGGAGACCGCCATGAACATGACGCGAGAAGAACGGATCGACAGGCTTGAAGAGCGATGGGGTGATCTGGAGTGCAAGCTGATCCAGTGCAGCGAGGGCACCCCGGAACACACCAGCATCAAACTGAAGATGGAGATCATCAACAAGCAGATCGCCGCGATCTGAACCGCGCCCCCCACACGGGGGGCAGTCAAGAAAGGAGACAGCTATGTATGACGCTTGTTATGACCTTGAGGTCGATAGGTATATCGAGGAGGCCGGACTGCGCAAGATCGACGCGCGACGTGAGGCTGCTGAGTTCGCCGCCTCGATCAAGAACGAGAACGGCATCGAACTGCATCCGTGTCGTGACGCTTACGGCGAGTTCGACCGCATCGAGATCCGCAACCTGAAGACTGATGTCAGCGAGTCGTGGCGACTCGTGATCGACGACTGTGACCGCCGCGTCTGGTTCGACGACTTCAGTACCCCTCTCAGCACGGACGATCTCCGCAAGCACATCGCCGCAATCTGAACCGCGCCCCCCACACGGGGGGCTGTCTCATTGAAAGGAGACCACCATATGAGGCTGGAGCACGATTTCGACGACGGTCGCCAAGCGATCATCTACGAGTGGGATGAGGCGAATCGCGTCGCTCGCGTGTGGGAAGAGCGATACGGGGTAGTCCTAGAACTATCTATGAAACAATTCGATAATCAGTCGCAGGGGTTGACAGCCTATGAGGAACTGGTAAGATGTGTGAAGTAAGAGGTGCAAGTCGCACCAACTAGCAAGAAAGGAATCACATCATGAGTCACGAGATCACCAACACCGACCACATCGTTCTGAACGCCGCCCCTGCTTGGCACGGGCTCGGCACCATCGTCGAGGAGGCCCCGAGCCCCTATCAGGCTCTGCACCTCGCTCGGATGGACTGGAACGTGCTGGAGGCTCCGCTGAGTGCCAGTATCTTCGAGACCGACGACGACGGCGTGGAGACGCCTGTCCGGGTTCAGGTTCCCGATCGCAAGTGTCTCGTACGCGACGACACCAAGGAGGTGCTCGGCATCGTCTCGAACCAGTACGAGGTTGTGCAGAATCGCGAGATCGCTGACTTGATCTACGAGGTCGCCGAAGAACTCGACGTGAAGGTGGAGAGTGCCGGTACGCTCGCGGGCGGAAAGCGTCTTTTCTTCCTGTGTCATCTCGACAGCTTCGGTCTCGACAACGGCGACGACGAGGTGAAGCAGTACGCGATGTTCCGTTCGGGTCACGACGGCAAGACCGAGCTGTCCGTGCGACAGACCAACGTCCGCGTGGTCTGCGCCAACACCGAGGCGATGGCGATGGACGCCGACCGGGGTGTAGGCTTCCGGCACCGGGGCAACATCCGCGACAACATCACCGTGATGAAGGCGGCACTCGGTAGCATCAAGGCGAAGACGCATCTGTTCCGAGAGTTCGCGGAGCAGGCTCGAAAGACCCAGATGCTTAACACGTCAGAATACTTCGCGAAGGTCTACGCTCGCGTTCACGGTGAAGTTCCGAACAGCATCGAGAACCCGAGGGCACACGCTCGCTACACGAACATCGTGGACAGTTGGGCCAACTTGAAGGGTCACAGGTGGAACTACGAATCCGCCGGTACGGCGTGGAACGCCTACAACGCCGTGACGCAGTGGGCCACGCACGAGTCGCCTACTCGACGCACCAACGGGATCTCTTCAGCCGAGGCACGGCTCATCAGCCGGATCGACGGACGAGGCAACGACTACGCTCGTGCAGCGCACAAGGTGATGGCAGAAACCATCTGAGCCCCGGGAACCCCCCTCTCGACACCCACCAGTTCGAGGGGGGGGGACCTTTTGGAAGGAGACACATGACCGGTATTAAAAACTATTTGGAACTGGAAGGAGACGAGTGTGAACAGTGGATCTATTGCGACAGATGTGCGAGCGAAATGGAGATCGAATCATTCCGGAAGTCGCGTGCTCGTGTTCGGTTTGCGATTGATCGGTTCGCGTATTATCCGAGCGTGCAAGAGCTGAGAATAACGTGCGCACATCCCGGATGCGAGACCGTACTCCGAATGACTCGAACGATGAAACCGGAGATGGTCAATGACTGAGGTGATCGAAATGTATAGCGGGACCGTCGATCGGTGGGACTATGAGGGGTTCAGCCTCGTGATCTTCTACGATCGCGAGGAGGACGTTGACAAGCTGTACCACTACTTCGCTCCGCAGGGCTCCAACATGTACAGGTGGGCAAAGGAAATCTCACCCTACGATCGCAAGCGATCGACGTTCCAAGACTTCATAGATAGGAGACAAGCAGAAAATGATTGAGGACTACAACGAACCAATGCACGGCGTCGAAGACGACTCGTATGATCTTCTCGCGTTCCAGAGCCTGATGATGTTCATCGCGTGGTGGAACGAGATCGTTGAGAAGGGCGAGAACATTTCTCACCTCGTCCCACCGCCAGCGATCTATGTTCCGAGGACCAAGGTGGGCAAGGAGCTGTTTCGACATCTGATGATTCCCGCGAATGAGTGGGTGAAACAAATCCAGAGCGTTGACGAGCACTACGGTCGCGAGGAGATCGCCAAAGATCAAAAGGTCGCGAAGTCATACGTCGATGGTCAGATCGAAAAGATCAAGACCGAGAACTCGATGAAGATGATGATGAAGCAAATCGATCAGGCGATTGAGACGATCAATCTTCCGGATGAAGAATGATGTTCAGCTCTTCCGATTACTCGACCACGAGCGAGAGCGATGCGAGGCGTGTGATTCGCGAGAACGAAGTGCGCGGCGCGTGTGTGGTGGCAGTCAATGACTCACAGGTTCGTGGGTTTGCGATCATGGTTCCGGAGCCCGGCGGATACGGGTTTCTCAGCAAGAAGGAAATAGAAAGGTTCAGCAATGCCAAGAGGAAAAGCACCAAGCAAGAAAAGCAAGAGACTGAAGATGATGATCTTCGGGACGGCAGGCGTCGGGAAAACGACGGCGGCAATTAGCTTCCCCAAGCCCTATGTGATCGACACCGAACGGGGTGCCGAAAACGATCAGTATGTTGACATCATCAACCGCAACGATGGGGCTGTGTTCAGCACGACCTCGTTCGACGACATCGTGATGGAGGTGCGTTCTCTCATCTCTGAGGAGCACCCGTATCAAACTCTGGTCATCGATCCGATCACGGTGGTGTACGACGACCTCGTATCTTCGTGGGAGTCTCGCGTCGGTACACAGTACGGAGCAGGATTCAAGGAGGCGAAAAAAGAGTGGCGTCGGTTGACCAAGCTACTCACGAAGTTGGACATGAACATCGTGATGACATCTCACTCGAAGAATCTGTATTCCGAGGGTGGAACGATGGAGCTGATTGGTCGCACCTTTGACGGACCAAAGGGGGCGGACCACTACATGGATCTGGTGGCCGAGATCGAGAAGGAGGGAGACAAGCGAACCGCGAAGATTGTGAAGTCGCGCATTGAATCCCTCGGAGACGGGGATGTGGTGCCGTGGAGTTACGCAGACCTTGCGGAGTTCTATGGTCGCGACGTTCTCGAACGAGATGCGACGGTCACAGAATTCATACCTAACGAAACGATTGACGAGATCAACGACTTCCTTGCCAAGCGTGAAGACGGCGAGATGCTGCGATCCAAGTGGTTGGATGCGGCGGGCGTTGATTACCTTGCAGACCTCACACCTGCGCAACTACAAGGATGTGTCGGATGGACCAGAACACAGAAATGCTAAAGATCGCAGACGTTCCCGATCTACTTGAGTCGAAGGGTTGGGATAGGCCCAGCATTGCGACGGTGAGATCGTGGATTCGACAGGGTAAGATTGACGGCTGGAAGAAGTCCGGACGAGTGTATGTAGAGGTCAGCAGCCTCTCGCGTCTGGAAACCAAGATGGAAGCAAGAAAGGAAAACGAGGCCAATGCCTAGGTACACACCAGAATCAAAAACACAGACAGAGCAGATCAACGAGGCGGGTGACTTCATCGTGAAGATCCTCAGCTCCACGGATTACCACGACGAAAACAATCAGTGGGATCAGACGGTCGTCGTGTTTGAGACTTCGTCTCTACCAAAGCGAACGATCAAGTACCGCGTCAAGGCATCGACCAAGTGGCGTTTTGAAAAGATGGCTGACGCGCTGAACGCGAGGAACGTATGGCAGGAAGTAGATCAGCACGGTTTTTCCAAGTTCGACCCGAGGGATTTCGTCGGCTCGGAGGTACTCATCAAGACGGGTCCGTGGGAGTACCAAGGAAAAAATGGGTTCTCTGTTCAGTCGATCAGTCACGTCTCGGAGGCTCCTGCCTCAATGCTGGAGGAAACTTCGACGGCAACAGCGACCCCATCGACCGGCGGAAAGCACACGGCGGTGAGTGATGAGGAGATCCCCTTTTGAGAACCTACTACGAGAGCAAGGATGATCTCGCGGCAGAGCAGACTGCGAAGCAGTGCATGGAGGACGGCATCGCTGAAGTGTTGGAGCAGCGTTTGCTCGGCGACATTCAACGGATTGAACTCGTCAAGGTTCCGGTTTCCTATCGGGCTGACTTTGCGGCGATCGACCACAAGGGCGACATCCGTGGATGGGTCGAGTTCAAATCTCGCAGCTTCAAGTTTGGGCAGTACGACACCGTGATGATTTCACTCTCCAAGCTGATCCACATGCGACGGCTCGGTGAGACGGTGGGTGTTCCGATCTTGGTGATCCAAGACTGTAAGGGGGAGCTGAGATATTGCTTGCTCGACAATCTTGTGCATGGCATTGATGTCAGGTATCAGATTGGTGGCCGCACGGTTCAGCAGCGTGATTCTGCTGACAAGGAGCCGGTGGCCTACATTGAGCTTGCAGCTTTCAAGCACCTCGGATACTGTCCCACCTAAACAGCTCCTTTCTAGGGGGGACGCCTTGCTCACGCGGGGCGTCCCTCTTTTTTCAAACGATAAGCCCCCCGAAGGTGGGGGGCTCACCGCAATGGAGATGTGATATGCGGAGGATACCAGATTGGAAAGACCATGTTAGAGGGTGCTTTCAGCTCACCGAAAATCCGGCGTCTGGCTGTAATCATTGGGGTGCCGTGGCCCCATGCTCTGGGGGTGGCCGCCTTGCTGTGGAGGTTTGCAGCGAAGCACGCTCAGACGGGCGAGGTTGGCCGTCACGACGACGAGGAGATCGCGGCGGCTCTGGAGTGGCCTGATGACGGAACGGCTCTCGTGGAGGCTCTGGCCCGCTGTAGGCTCCTCGACAGGGTGCCGGGTCCAGCTCGCTACATTGTCCACGACTGGCCCGACCACTCACCGAGGTATGTTCTGGCCGCTCTCAAGAAGAAGGGGATGAACTTCTCCAGACACTACGAAGAAATGGAACGGTTGGGGGTGTCATCTACTGATGACTCTACTGATGACTCTACTGATGGGTCTGCTGAACCATCTCCCTTTACCTCTTCCTCTTCCTCTACCTCTACCTCTTCCTCAACCAACACCCCCACCTCTTCCGGATACCTTGATTGGAGGGTGGACGAGGAGAGGATGCGGGCGATATTTGACTCCTACCTCGACGGTCGAAGGGTGGGATGGGGTAGCTCTCTCGCTGTAATTTCCGAGGGCGTGCGGAGGTATGCTATCGACAACGACTGCTCTATCGATCAGGCTCTTCGGGTTGCTCTACGTCAGACAGAAAAAGATGTCAATGCTTATAAGAAACTGATAGAGAGTGGCGAGACAGAACTGAAGTATGTGCCAACGGCGAGCACCTACTTCCGGCGTCAACGGTGGTTAACGAACGAGGACGACATACCGGAGCCCACCAAGAAGAAGGAGGTGTCTATTGATGACGAGATCGCAGAAGCAAGAGCAAGACGAGGCTCCTAGTTGGGGGTCGAACTGGAAGCTGATCCGAGGTCTGTTCCCGAATTGGGAGCCGAACGTGTACGAGATGGATGACCTCTGGTTTTACTACTTCGACCGTGACCACGACGAGGCTGATCCCAACAAGGTTGACCACATACTCCTGAGAGACGCAATCAGACACATGAAAGGAGTTCACAAGTTTCCGCTGCCGTGCTTCGTTACCGTAAACAACCAGTACAAGAGACTGTCTGTAGAGAAGAGGTCTGCGGTCTTCTTTGAAGCGACGACTCAGGAAAAGGTTGAGGAGATCGTCACACTGAAAGGTGAACACCAGCAACGGCTATCGGAGGTGAGGCAGTGGTCACAGCAAAGGCTTGACTCGGCGAAGCGCACGGTGTCGCTCGTACTGCCAGACATGAACAAGCACGCGAGAGAGAACTTCGTGGTGTGGCCGCCGATCTATGTCGGACTGCTACACGCAGCAGACAAAACAACGAATGGAGAACTCATTGATGAAGACAAGTACGGAAGCCACGACGAGCCACTACAAGACGACGAAGGCGGAGGACGCAATGAAGGCGAGGAAGGAGAAGCACAAGCTGGAGGAGCTGGTGAGTGACCACAACAGGTTTCGAACCCTGTACATCATCCGGGGAGCACCGGGGTCAGGTAAGAGCCAACTAGGTAGACGGGTCGCACCTAGTGCTTGCTACAGCAATGACGACTTTTTCGAGATCATGGCGGGGGAGAGAGGACTCTCGTACCCAGACGTTTGGCATGAGTCTCACATGGACGACGCCATCGAACACTGTAGGGAACGGGTCACCGGAGCGATGACGGCGAAGGTGCGGCGCATAGCTGTCTGCAACACCTTCATCAACAGCTCAGACTTTCACCCCTACCAACGGCTCGCCAAAGAACACGGCTACATGGTCAACATCATCCTGATGCAGAACGAGTTTGACAACGTCCACCAAGTGCCTGAAGACACGGTCGAGACGATGAAAGAGAAACTCTTCAAGGACGTGCTCGCAAACTTCTACCCATGAGTGGACTCAAGAGCAGGAACAAGGGCAAGCAAGGAGAGAGAGAGGCCGCCGAACTGTTGCGGTCGATGGGCATCAACGCGCGTCGATCGCAGCAGTTTAGTGGTCAAGGTGAAACAGCAGACCTCATCACGGACCTCGAAGGACTTCATGTAGAAGTCAAACGATACGCAAGAATCGGCGCAACGAAGTACATGCACCAAGCCAAGGAAGACGCGGGGAACGGTCTACCCATTGTCATCATGCGCGAGGATCGCGGCGAATGGCTTATCATGCTCGAAGCGACGAAGCTGACAGAGTTAGCAAGGCTCGTCAGCGAACATCTAAAGACGTAAACGATCACATCGGATACATCACCTTGCTCGTCGTCGAGTGGAAACGGCGAGGCTTCTTTATGAACGCGACGGAGCCAGAGCTACGGTCGATCGCCTACATCGAGGCCGACAGACTGCTCCGAGACAAGTACGACGAAAACTTAGCAACTGTCACGACCTTCCTGAGAAAGTACCTTTTGGGAAGGATTGACTATTACTACAGAACGGGCGATCTGGGCCAAAAGAAGTGGGACGGGAAATTCATCAATCCCAAGCCAACCAAGAGGGAGAGGATCACCGAGTCACCCGTTGATAGCTGCATGTTCAACGAGGTCATGGAACGGCTACATCCAGACTTCAGGGACATGGTCTTGAGGATCGCGGACGGGGATGAACTCAAGGACGTGGCGAACGAGAACGATATGACCGAGGAGCAACTCCGGTCGATCCTGAAGAATCAGCTTTCGAGTTTCTTCAGGCCATGAGCACACCCAACAACACGCAAATCTCTACGGTCATTCAGGTGCTCCAGCTCGTCCTGCTGGCAGGCACCATCTCAGGTCTCGCGCTCACCCTTGGACGCAAGGATGCAGCCCTCTCACGGAACAGTGAGGAGATCGCAGAACTCAAAGACATCTCTTTCGATCTGGTACGGACCACGATCGAATCGACCGCCACCAATCGCGAGCAGGACAGACGGCTCGACGATCTCCGTGAGCGGATCACTACGCTGGAGTCAACAAATTGATCGAACGACTCAAGTCCCAAAAGGGCGGGGTGACGCTGTGCATCGTCGCCGTCGCGTTCCTCGCAATCTCCTCAGCCGTCTCCGGATGCTCCCTCGATGACATCATCAAGGCAGACGTGCCGAAGGGGATTCAGCAGGCACTCAACACCGAAGAGAGAGTCCCCATGTCTCAGGCAGAAATGACGTGGGACGAGTGGCTCCAGTGGGTGGACAACCAGAGCAGACGATTCGCCGATGAGATCGACCGAGGCACGGAGGCGGTCGCACTCATTCAGTCCATCACCGACACGGGAATCGGTGTGCTCGGAGAAGCCTCCTCGACACTACCCGGCGGTGCTCTGATCTCCACGGGTCTGGCACTCGCAGGTGGTCTCATGCTCCGAAGACCGGGCGAGGAGAAGAGGGTGTCCAAGGAGAAAGAGTCGAGCTTTACGGCAGGGCTCGAAGAGGGCAAGAAGCTGCTGTCTGGAACGGTCGCCGAACTCATGCTGAAGAACAAAAAGTCCGAGTAATATACGGAGCCAAACGGCATGATCGCACCGCCAAGCTACACGGTCACAGAGACCGCACCCGGCTGTCTGCTGGTTGAAATGGACTACACCGGGAGCGACTGGACTCAGTCCTTCCTCCTTCGCTCTGACGCACACCACGACAACGCACACGCAGACCATCGGCTCGAACTGATCCATCTGGAAGAGGCACGCGATCGAGGGGCTGGCATCCTCGACGCAGGTGACACCTTCTGCGCCATGCAAGGCAAATGGGATCGACGGTCTGATCTCACAGCTTGCCGACCAGAGCACCAGCGCGGTCGATACCTTGACAGCCTCGTCGAGACGACTGCCGAGTTTTATGAGCCCTATGCTAAAAACTGGATCTTGATGGCTCCGGGCAATCACGAGACGGCAATCCTCAAACGTCACGAGACCGATCTGACGGACAGGCTCGTCGAACGGATGAAGGCATCGGGGGGTGACAAGCTGTACCGAGGCAAGTATTCGGGTTTCGTCAAGTTCAGGGTCAACCTCAACGGCACCGCTCGGTCCACCACGATGTACTACTTCCACGGATCTGGGGGCGGTGGACCCATGTCTCACGGCGTGCTCGCGACTCGACGGATGCAGAGCTACATACCGGACGCTGACATCGTGTGGTCAGGTCACACACATGACTCGTGGACGGTCCGGCTAGGCCGAGTTCGATTGTCTAGTAAGGGCACCCCCTTTCTCGACTCAGTCCATCACGTCCGCACACCCGGATACAAAGACGAGTTCTCACCCCGCGAAGGATGGCACATCGAGAGGGGGGCACCGCCCAAACCACTGGGGAGTGTCTGGATGAACCTATCGGTCAAGCACGACAGGAACGGGAACCGCGTACTTGACACGCAATTCGTAGAGGCCCACTGATGAAACCAGAGCTTGAGAAGCTCATGCAGACGGTTCGCAACGCTGCCGGTCTCATCATCGAAGAGGAGAGTGCGGACGCCGTCGTCGTTTGCCTAACGAGGCAGAGGCTTGGCAAGACCGAGACCTTCGTCCGGAACTTCGGAAACATGCACGCCTGTCGCGGGATAGTAGAGTACGCATACGGGCAAATGTGCGACCCGGTAGACGGAGACGAAGAGGACGAAGACGACCCAGAAACCGAAGACGACACGGAATCAAAAGATGACTGACTCCGACGATTACAAACGCGACGACCTCGGAAGGTTCGGCCAAGGCACCAAGCCCGGACCCGGAAGACCTTCCGGCATACACACGCCCTCACTCATGGCCGCGTTGCGTCGAAGGTTTCAAGAGAGCGAGGATGGTGACGGTCGCAGCATCGCCGACGAGATAGCTCGCGAGATGGTACAGCGAGCACTGAACGGTGACGCCAAGATCCTCGCCATGCTTTGGGATCGACTGGAGGGTCCGGTCAAGCAGCAGATCGAACAGGACCAGATCATCACCATCGAACGGATCTCCAGCAAGGGCAAGGCAGACGATGACGATTCGTAGGTATCCCGAAGAGATCGAACCAGACGCGACGCAGTTCGTCCGAGACCCCCGCATCACCGGAAGGGTCAGGCTGTTCGACGACTTCCTCGGAGGCGGACAGAACACCAACGCGATGTGTCAGTTCCATGTGCTCGGCAACACGGGCGGCGCGGTGTGGAACAACAACGCGAGCACCGACACGTTCGAGCCTACGGGGTTCGATGAGTTCGGCACGCTCCAAGGCGAGACCGGAACGAGCACGACATCCCGCTCGATTATGATGACGCCGCAGCTCTTCAAGTCGTCACCTGATGACGGCGATCAATGGATGTGGGAGGTGAGAGTCAAGCCCGACCTCGTCACGGGGAACGGGTTTCTTTCGATGTCGATCCTGCGGTCGGACTCGACTGACTCGTACGTCTCGATCGACGGCTCGCCGATCACGAACAACGTCCCGAGGATGTCCGTCTTCGCAGACTTCGATGAAGCGAAGTGGCAGACGCACAAGAGCGATTCAACAGCAAGCCAAGCAGGGACGACCGCTGCCAGCTCGATCGACTTCACCGACAGCAGCTATGCGCGTCTCGCCGCACTCGTCGAGTACCAGTCGGCTGGCGGCGGACGCTACGCTGTCAAGTTCTTCATCGACGGCGTCGAAGCCTTCTCGGATCGGATCACCGCTGGCAGCGGCTCGCCGTTCGGGAAGTGCATCCTTTACAACAACGGGACGGGGTCAGTTCTGCGTGCGACGTGGGACTGGTCAATCATCCAGTACACGCGCACGGACGCCGTGGACTACATCGACATAGACGACATCTAGGACAGCAACATGCAGGCAATCATCGACTTCATCCGTGACCAGCGTGGCCTTGAAGCTACCGAGTTCCTCACCGCTGCGGTTCCCGTGACAGGCGGTGCCGCCGTCGCATTCGTCTCGCTCAAGGATGATCTCGTTGCAAAGAGTGCGACCCTCATCGAGACGATCGCCGTCGATCCGTGATCTCAGAAAAAACGTATGCGGTCGCATTGTGGAGGCTGAAGAAGCACCGAGTGCCTGATCGATACGACTGGCTTCACGCCGCGATCATAGAGTTCTACGAGAAGAGGCCAGACATTGACGAGCTGAGACGGGCCAACTGGTTGAGCCTTGTCGCATGGCGACGGTGGCGGGATCACCTCAGACGTTTCGATGTTTCTAGGGTCAGCAGTTTGGGAGACTGTGATACGGAGGACGGTCCGAGCGAAGGCCAAGGCTTCTATGAGTGGTCGGAGGTTTTCGCCACACTGAACAGCAGGCAGGCAGATGTGCTCTGGTGCTGGTACTCAGGGTCCAACATTCCGCAGTCCGCGCAGTCTCTTGGCATCTCCCCCCAGCGAGTGCATCAGCACCGCAATAGAATCAGGAGACTCCTCGATGGATTGCCCCCCGCCCATGTCAGCGATGGACTTGACGACCTTTGAGTACGAAGGGGTTGTCTACTACACGGCCCTGCGTTCGGAGGAGCAGAGTTCTACAGAGGCTCAATACACGGTCCACAGATCAGAGAACTTCTACCATTGGGATGGCGTCGTGCTCTTCGACTCGCATCGGCACATTCGACTAATGGGATACGTTCACTGGACGGTGCTACCCCAGCACCTCAAGCCTCTGGTCCTGCCCGAAGGTGCTTGCTTCGATATGAGAGAGAGTCGGTTGTTTCTCAGGCACGAGGCCAGTCGGGTGTACCCGAGCAAGCCCTACACTCAAGAGGTCGAGTGGATCGTCCCGATGACTTTACGGGCAGACATTGACGGAGACTATCTAGTAGACGCTACCGACTTTGGTATCTTGCTCTCCGAGTGGGGCACTGATTCCGAGAGGTCTGATCTGACCGGAGACGGAATTGTGGACGGGGAGGACATCGGGGTGCTGCTCCTTGCGTGGTCATAATGAAGACAATCCAGATCCCTCCAATCCAGTCGGCACTGCACGCAGGACAGATCAAAGTCCTAGACGCCCAGTCCCGGTTCAATGTGTTGGAGTGTGGTCGTCGGTTTGGGAAAACGCACCTTGGTATGCAGCTCGCGCTGGAGTCGGTCTTTGACGGCAAGAACGTGGCGTGGTTTGCCCCTAGCTTCCGATACCTCGCCGAGCCTTGGAGAGAGATGTGCCGAGTGTTGCAACCGATGGCCCAGACGGTGCTGAAGATCGAGCACCGGATCGAAGCCATGACGGGCGGCACACTCGACTGCTACTCTTTGGACTCTGTTGATTCGGGTCGTGGTCGAAGGTTCGACCGTGTCGTCATCGATGAGGCTGGCATCATCAAGGATCTAGGCCCGGCGTGGCAGGAGACGATTCGTGCGACGCTCGCAGACTCCAAGGGGGACGCTTGGTTTCTCGGCACCCCCAAGGGTCGCAACTTCTTCCACCAGTGTTTTGAGAGGGGCCAGATCGAGGATCATGGCTGGAAGTCGTGGAGGCTGCCGACGACGGACAATCCGCTGATCGACCCGGATGAGATTGAGGCGGCCAAGCGAGAGCTACCGGAGCAGGTATTCAATCAGGAGTTCATGGGTATCCCCTCGGACGACGGAGGCAACCCCTTCGGTTTAAAGGCAATCGCCGAGTGCGTCGCCGACGAAAGCAAGTCAGAACCGATAGCGTTCGGGGTTGATCTCGCGAAGTCGGTAGACTGGACGGTCATCTGTGGCCTTGACGCCGAGGGCAGGGTGTGCAGTCTCGAACGATTTCAGGCTCCTTGGTCCACGACGGAGCAGCGGATCATTGAGACCATCGGGGACGTACCAGCCATGATCGACAGCACCGGAGTCGGAGACCCGATCGTCGAGGCTATCCAGAAGGCCAAGCCCCGAGTGGAAGGCTTCAAGTTCACGAGCCACAGCAAGCAGCAGCTCATGGAGGGCCTGTCTAGTGCCTTCCAAACGAAGCGAATCCGTATACCAGACAACTGGTTACGCATTGAGGCGGAAACTTTCGAGTTTGAATATACGAGAACGGGCGTCAGATACGAGGCTCCGTCCGGGCTGCACGATGACGGTGTGTGCGCTCTCGCTCTAGCGTTGCGGTGCTTCGACACCATCGCACAGTCTGGATTTTCCTTTAGGGTACTTTGACACATGGGTATCACCGACTTTCTGCGTAATCTCACAACCAAGGCGCAGAACACCCCAGAGAAGTGGCTCGACTCCAGCGTGCGGATCATGCACGGCGGACAAGAAGGAGCCTACAAGCCACCATTCAATCACCAGAGAGCAGTCGAGTCGTTTCGGTCTTGGGTCTTTGCGGCGGCACTCATCAACGCCAACGCAGTAGCAGCGACACCGCTCCGACTCTACGCCCGAAGGGGGAGCGGACGACGGCTCTACAAGACGCGAGAAGTACCACGTCATCGCAAGGCTTATCTGTTGGGTGACGCCCAATCGGACCAGCGGCCATCGATGGGCGTGCTCCGGAAGGTCGCCGACTTCGGAGATGACTTTGAAGAGGTGACGGAGATCCATCCGATCATCGAGCTGTTGCAGACGGTCAACCCGTTCCTCAATGGATTCGATGCGACGGTGCTCCGAACGCTGTACACAGAGCTGACCGGAAACTCATACATCCATCCGGTCATAGATGAAAACACTGGAGTGCCTGCGGAGCTGTGGCCATTGGCTCCTCAGTACACCGAGGTGATCCCCTGTGAAGACACCTTCATCAAGGGATATCTCTACGGGATCTCGTCAGAGAAGAAGCAGGTTTTCGAGCGTGACGAGGTCATTCATTTCAAGAGGCCGAACCCCTCAAATCTCTATTATGGCCTTGGAAAGATTGAGGCTGCGTATGGAGCTGTGTTGTCGAATCAGGCAGTTCACGACATGGATCTGGCGATGTTCCAGAACTCTGCTCGTCCAGACTATGCTGTGGTCGTCCGAGGCACTCCAACGAGTGACCAGCTCGATCGGTTCCAAGAGCAGGTAGAGCAACGGTTGAAGGGCACCCGACGAGATGGGAACTTCATCGCCGTGACGGGTGACGTTCAGTTCACACCCTTGAACTTCCCTCCCAAGGATCTGGCAGGTCGCGATGAGATCGTCGAGGAGATTGCCGCCGTTTTCGGTGTGCCGGTCTCAATGCTCAAGGCCAACGACCCGAACCTCGCAAGTGCCAAGACGGGTTTCGCTCAGTGGCGTGAGGGTACGATTCTCCCACTGCTCCGCATGGACGAGGAGGAGCTGAATCAGAGCCTTGTTCCCTTGTTTGGATTGGATGACGAGCTGTGTCTTGCATACGACAATCCGGTGCCAGCCGACCGAGACTATGAGCTACGCGAACGTCAGACGGCGGTTGCAGGAGGTTGGCGTACCCCGAACGAAGCGCGTATCGAAGAAGGCAAGGAAGAAGTAGAAGATGAGTACGCCGGAAAGTTGCTTGTCAACGGTAACCCCTTGGGTGGTGCTGCTGCTGCCGGTGGCCTCGGTGGCCTCGGTGGGTTTGGTGGTTTTGCTGGCCTACCCGCCCAGACTGCCGAGCCTACGGAAGCAGAAAAAGAGCAAGGGGTAGCACCCGACACGAAGACAGCATCGACAATCTTGAAGTCAATCCGTCACGGTGAGATGGCTACTTACAGCGGCGTGAAGCTGTTGCAGAGTCTTGGCTTCCCGCGATCGATTGCCGAGAAGATGATCGACGCCGAGGAGAAGGCGCGCAAGATTGAGAGAACGGACGGCGATCTATACGAGACTCGCGAAGAGGCCGAGGCGGTCGCTGCTCTTCTTGGTTGCTCAGGATTCCATACCCATGACGTTGACGGTCAGACGATGTATATGCCGTGCAGCGACATGGAGGACTACACCCGACTGACGGGTCAGCAACACACGAGCGAGGACGACCCGACGCTAGAGGGGAAGGGTCCGGGTTGCGATGACTGCGGGGGTGGGAGTAAACCCCGCCCAAAAGTCTACAGGCCCCAGTCTATCCTTGACGGGGCCAGCACCGAGAAGATGCTCAAGTCGTTCGAGCGTTGGTCGCTGATCGTCAAGTCTGAAGATTGCGGTACGGGTGCCGGAGGCTTCAAGCCCGGCAACACCTGCGCGACTGGTGAGTCTGCGCAGGCGGACGGTGCAGGATCGTCACGTTCTGAAAAAGTCGACGCCGAACAAGTCAAGCAAGACAACGAGTCTCTGATCCAAGCGATTTACGATTACCAGAAGGGCGGAGGTAATAAGGAAGAGCTAGCTAAGTTGTTCGCCGAGGCTGACCTTACTCCAGAGGAGGCACTTGTAGTCTTTCAGGAGGCTCATCAATACACTACTGCGGTACAGGAAACCCTCGATTCGCAACAAGATCCGATCGGCACGTTCACTATGAACAGCGAGCTGATTGGTGGAGAAGACGTATACGATGAGCTGAAAAATGCGGACACGCCGGAGAAGATCGACGCTGCCAGAAAGAAGTCGATCAGGCTTGCAAGGGCTAGCATGGCGAAGGACGTAGCACTGTCGCAACGTGCAGGCAAGCAATCGGGAGCACTGTCTAATAATGACAGAGAGACGTTTGAGGCTTACATCGAAAGCAAAGAGGGCCTGTCTTCAAGCGCGCTCAATACTGGCTTCGTCAAATACTTCGCAGAGGTAGACGAAGAATCAAGAGGTCGTATTCACAACTCTTATAAGTCATTGGACGATGACCCTGTGCCGGGCGTCGCAGATTTCAACGACGCCTCGCAACGTCTGGGTATGTTTGTCGAGGGCGAAGACTTCGAGCGTCTTTCAAACAGAGCAAAGAAGAGGGTCGTCGCAGCAAACAAAGCCTCAAACCAGTTTTTCGATAAGGTCGAGGCAGAGGGTGCAAACCTGTCGAACAGGTTGTATCTCGCGAAGCAAGAGAGCATTGCAGCCGAGCAATTTCTAGCATCTCGTGGTATCTCTTCGACGGTCGATGTCGCTAACTTTGCAGGAGAGGAAGACGTTTTTTCTTGGCAGGAGGGTGACGTCCCGCGAGATTTGTCTGACCCCAAACTGATGAATCGCTACCGATCGGCAGTGCAGAGGACATACGAACAGGTGTATGCAATCGCAGATAGTGCCGACAACTTGCGTCAGCAAGGTTACGATTTGAGCGATCTTGGTAGGGCGCACGTCCATGTCAGCACAAGAGATTTCGGTGGTAAGACAAGCACGGAGACGACTAGAAACTCAGTCTCGCCCGCGAAAGCCTACTTCAATATGCGAGGCATTACAGGAGACGGCGACATTATGCTGTTTACGGACAAGGGTGGCGATTCGTTGCCTCAAGCGTTCGGAGACAGTGTAGAGAGAAGTTGGTTGTCAGTGGATCAGAGGGCTGGCATGGCAGGCACCGTAACTCATGAATTCGGTCATGCCTTGCATCGTCGGAATATGGAACGCATGGGCCGATCTGAAAGAAGCATCACTGACATGACGGAAGGGTTTTTCCAAGACGCGGTTGGAGGTAGCGCACCGTTGACTTCTAACGTGTGGCGATCAATCGCAACGGATGAGAACGCAAAGGTTTTCCCGAGCGATTACTCCCGAATCAAGCCTGTCGAGTTTGTGGCCGAATGCTTTGCCACGAAGCTGCACGATCCTGAACGATGGGAGAAGATGAAGAACACGAAGCTACCGAAGTCTTGGAGACAGTACGAGACCGTTGGTCAAATCTATGACATCTTGGGCGGACCATGATCTACGACAAGCCACAAACAAAAGAAGAGGTCGATCGTTTCATCGAGTCCTATATCGCAGACGCCAAGGAAAACGGACTGGGCGACTTCGAGCCTGAAGATTTTGCTTGGTTGTATTCCACTGTCGAGTCTGAAAAAACTAAGGCACTCGACGATCTCGATCTGACGCCTACTGAGTCAATGGCAAACGCGGCGGAGCGAGGTCTACGTCTGCGAGAAGAGCACGGTCGTGGTGGCACCGAGGTAGGCGTGGCTCGTGCTCGTGACCTTAAGAATCGCAAGCGCATGTCTCCCGAGACCGTCAAGCGTATGCACTCGTTCTTCTCGCGGCACGCGGTCGATCTCGAAGCACCGGCGGCTAAGGAGGGTCACGAAGACTACCCGTCTGCCGGTCTCATCGCGTGGTTGCTGTGGGGCGGAGACCCCGGACAAAAGTGGGCAGAGCGTAAGGCCGAGCAGATCGACAACGAGAAGGAGAAGACGGTCACGAAGGCCAAGGGTGACAAGGAGCAAAGCACACCCGCGAAGCCAAGCGAGCGAGTGAGTGGTAGCGAACGCAACAAGCCCGGATCAGCCAGCGGTGAGCGTGGCGGCATCGAGATCAACGAGACCACGGAGAAGTCGCTGAAGAAGAAGGTAGAAGAGCACAACGAGAAGCACGGTGACAAGAAGGGCAAGAAGGTCACGCTCGGAATGCTCAAGTCTGTCTATCGACGGGGCGCGGGTGCGTTCTCTACTTCGCACCGTCCCGGCATGAGCAGGGCACAGTGGGCGATGGCTCGCGTGAACGCCTTCTTGACCTTGGTCCGCACGGGCAAGCCAAAGGACTCGAAGTATACGACGGACAACGATCTGCTCCCGAAGGGTCATCCCCGCAAGTCAGAGAAGTCGCTCGCGGACGTCGTGACTAAGGCCGACGACTGCGGCACTGGCGCGGGTGGGTTCAAGGAGGGCAACACCTGCGCGACGGGTAGCGCAGCACAATCTAATGAAGGACTGAAAAGCAAAGACTCATTCGAAGAGGCTTGGAATAACCGAGAACAAAAAGATGAGTTCATGGGCGTCGAGGTAGACGAGGATGGACAAGGAGTACCCAACTCTGCCTTGGACACTACCGAAGAACAAATCTACGCGGTGGTCGACAATCTAAACGACGGCTCTGTCGGCACTGTTGCGACTGATGCAGAGGGTCGAGCACTTACCGAATACTCGCGAGGCTCTACTGAACTGAACAACTATCTGCGTGACGAGGGCAAGCTACCAGACATTCCCGATTTCGAAGAGCTGTATTTCGACACGGAGACGCACGAAAACGCGAAGCGCGTTGTAGAAGAGATGTACTGGGGGAAAAATGGAGAGATGCTGGTTACGTCGTTTCCCCTAATGATGAAGGGCGAAGAGCTGGAGGCTATGCAGGCCAAATTCTCAGAAATGTATGACAAAGAATTCGATCAGATCATCGAGTTCGGCGACGACATGAGCAGGCTGGCAGAAGACTTGCAAGGCATCAAGGATCTCGGCGTAGACATACCCGACTACCGGATCAAGGAAATAGAGGATGCTGGGTTTTCTCTCCAAGACACGTACAACTCTTTCATGGAAGCGAACGACGGCGCGGGTGCGCGTGATGCGATTGAGAACGCAAGACGCGACGCTTTTACTATGCAGGGATCTCTGAAGGACACGGTGCGACTCAGCCACCTGCAAGTGCAAAGCAATCAATACGTCGATGCTCTCGACACATCAACTCAGAAACCACTGATTGCAAATCTTGACAAGTACAAGGCGAGCACCGGACTCGATCACGTTCCGGTGTATCGAGGTATCCCCGTGAGTGCAACCGGATCTTGGAATAGTGACGTGCTCACAGACATGCTTGACTTGGACGGCGACGGCAAGTTTACGACTAGATCATTCGCTTCCACTTCGACCGATCCGGCAGTAGCGCGTGGGTTTCAAAAGAACAAATCGCAAAGCATCCTGTTGAAGATCAAGGCAAAGACAGGCGTCTGGGTTGAGCCTCATACAAAGCACGTCAATGAGAACGAGGTTCTTCTGCCCAGAAATCAGACCTATAAGATTACGAGACGTAAGTGGTACACCGACAAGCGAGAAGCAGGACCGTATGACAAAAAAATCCTGTTTGTCGAAGCTGAGGAAGTCAATGAGTAACCAAACAGATCCGTCTGCATTCTTGATTCGTTTCGGTAAGTCGAACCGTGTCGATCGTCCATCAACTAAGTCCGCCGACGACTGTGGCACCGGCGCGGGTGGGTTCAAGGAGGGCAACGACTGCGCGGCTGGTGATGGTACGACAGCGAAGCCCGGCAGTTCGTTCATCGAGTCCAAGATGGAGGACGAGTAGGTTTCGATATTTGAAGATGGATAGATCCCGCTAGTACAAACCGGAGGTGTGATATGGAGGGGTTGAGCGATCGATTCATCGAGTTGGCATTTACTGCGTCAGGCACGGCAATCTTTGCTCTCATCGGATTCGTCTGGAAGATCAGTCACAAGATCAGCGAGTTGACCAAGTCGGTCGAGTCAATAGAAAAAACGCAGAGCCGAAACGACGAAGACAACAGGCGAGACATTGACATGCTGATGAACAAGATGGAACGAAACGGTGAGTGGGTCACGAACAGAATGATGTCGATAGCCAAAGACATCAAGCGAGACTAAACCATGTGTATTCACAAGGCGTTCGCATGGCCCGAGGCGGAGGCCGAATATAGGATCGGAGTCGAGGGGCTACTCGAAGATTTTGAGTCTGTCGAGAAGCAGCCCGGAATCAGCCCGACCGCTGCGAATCACATACGCGAAGACGAGCCGATGACTCCGGCCCGGATCATCGAAAGGTCTACCCTTGACTTGTTCCAAGTTCTCCAGTCCTCTTTGCTTGAGAGGATCGATCAACTGGAGGATTCAATAGTAAGCCAGAAGGCAAAAGAGCCGACAAGCAGCAGCGTGCTGGCTCTGATTCGTAACCAGCTTTTTGGCAGAGTCTTTGAAGACACAAGCAAGCTACGAGTTGCTTTCAGTTCCCTGCTACTCAACAGCATGGTGACAGGCGCAGAGGCGGGGGCGAGAGTGGGCGCGCTCCGCCTTCTTCCTGCTGTCGAGAGTGCGAACGTTACCACGGAGCAGATGCCGGATCGACTCCGAGAGGTGTTGTCGGGCGTTGGGTCTGGTCGTGTCGGCCAGTACAGAATGAACGACCAGAGCATGGGTGTCTTGTCCGACGTAGTTGAGCAGGTTGCCAATGGATTGTTTGACGACACCCGCTCACGACTGGAGCAAGGAATAGACGCCTACGGGAGAGAGGCGACTTTGAATCCTGCCGATGTCCGTCGATACATCCAAGAGTCATACGATCTAAGCCCGAACAGGGCCGCGACGATTGCAAGGACGGAGACCGCGAGAGCCTTTCATGTGGGTCAGACGCAAACGTGGGAAGAGAGCGGTATCGTCAAGAGGAAGCAGTTTCTCATGGCGTTCGATGCTTGCCAATTTTGCCAGAGAGCAAATCTAGATTTTGGCATCAAGAGCGGTAACTCAGTGCCCATAAATCGACCTTTCTATAGTAAGGGCTCCACTATTGTGGGGACCATGAACGGCACCATGACGATCGGTCTGGATGCCATCGGAAGTATTCACCCGAACTGCCGGTGTGGGATCACCGGGGTCGTGGAGTTTTAGATGATCCGCAAGCTGTTCGACACATCTGTATCTGAGATGACAGGCGAAGAAATCGACGCCATCATTACGACCGAGACCATTGACCGAGACGGCGAAGTGTTGATCTCTCAGGGCATGGACTCGACAGACTTCGACAACAACCCGGTCGTGTTTTATAACCACGATTATGCGCAGCCGATCGGCAAGGTCACACAGCTTAGGCGTGGCAACGGAAAGGTCGATGCGACCATCGAATTCGCCAAGAGGCCCGACGATTACCAAGGGGCGTTTTTCCCCGACTTCGTCAAGGCGTTGATTGGTCAGGGCATCGTGAAGGGTATCAGCATTGGCTTCATGCCCAAGACCAACGGCACTCGAAAGCCAACCAAGAAAGATAAATCAAACTATGGCGACGACGTTCGTCAGGTATACAGCCAGTGGAAACTGCTAGAGGTCAGCGTTGCACCGCTGCCCGCAAACGGCACCGCCTTAGTTTCAGCAATCAAGAAGGGACTGGTCAGCCAAGAAGAGGCGGATCAGTTTCTTGGGACGAAGAAGAAGAGGCGAGTGCTTGAAATTGAGATCCCCGAAGAGGGATACTTTGAGCGAGTTTCGAGACTTTCTAAAGAAAAGAATGCCCGCAAGAATGGACGGATCTGGAGCGGTCGGAGCTGAAAGGCGCAAAGCCTAGACAGAGCGGCAAGGTCAGAACGTGCAAGGGCTACGCACACTTTTACCAAGGAACAAACAAATGCGTCAGGTTACTCTCAATGAATTGCAGTCCGAGCTTCAGACGCTCGCTGCGCAGGTTGGCCCCGAGCGTTTTGCTGAGGCCAAGAAGCTCCAGATGGAAAAGGTCATGGTCGTCGATGAGGACGGCAAGCCCGTCGATCCGGAAGAGATCGACGTGCGTATGTATCGTCGCAAGGCCGAAGACGAGAACGAGGTCGAAGAAAAGGCCGAGGATCACGACGATGACAAGAAGCCTTTCGACAAGATGGCCGAAGAGGAAGAGGACAAGCCCAAGAAGTCGATCAGCAAGATCAACGCGAAGGCTTTCGCTCCCAACCGTGGCTTTGGTGCTCGAAAGCCTCACGCTCGTCTCAAGAACTTCAAGGACGACGGCAACGGAGACGCCTACGACAAGGCTATGGCTTTCGGTCACTGGCTGAACGCCCAGCGTGGCAATCGCAAGTCTCTCGACTTTTGCGAGCGAAACGGTATCCACCTCAAGGCTCACACCGAAGGCGTGAACTCCTCCGGTGGCTTCCTCGTGCCCGAGGTCTTTGAGACCGAGCTGATTTCTCTCCGAGAGAACTACGGCGTGGCTCGTGCAAACTGCCGAGTTCGCAACATGACCACCGACGTGCATCGTATCCCGCGACGTTCGGCGACTCTTACGCCGTACTTCGTTGGCGAGGCTTCGGGAATCACTGAGAGCACGCAGACCTTCGAGCAGGTTAATCTCGTCGCCAAGAAGCTCGCGGTGCTTACCACGATTTCGTCCGAACTTCAGGAAGACGCTTTCATCAACCTGTCGGACGATGTTGCTGGAGAAATCGCCTACAGCTTTGCGAAGCGTGAAGACGAGTGTCTTTTCCTTGGAGATGGTACTTCGACCTATGGCGGAATTGTCGGACTCGACAACTCGATGGGATCTGCTGGTGTGCAGGAGTCGCCTGAAATGAGTGCCGACACCCTCGTCGCTGCTCAGGCTGCGTTCACCACCGGGTATCTGACGGATGTCATGGGTAGCCTTCCCGAGTACGCTGACACCGCCAACACTAAGTGGTATTTCCACAAGACTGTCTATCACGCGCTCGCTCAGAACCGCGCGCTTGAGGCAGGCGGAACCACTCAGCAGATGTACCTCAACGAGAAGCCCGTCCCGTCGCTCTTCGGATATCCGGTCGTCTTCTCGCAGGTGCTTCCGGCTCTCGGAACCCTTACCGACACGATCACCGGCATCGGCTACTTCGGCGACATGAGTCTTGCGGTCAGCTTCGGCGATCGTCGTCAGACCAGCATTCAGGTCTCGGACTCTGCCTTCGATGTGTTCGAGCAGGACGAACTTGCGATCCGTGGCACCGAGCGGTTCGACATCAACTGCCACGACACTGGCGACGGCACTGATGCGGGTCCAATCCTCCGACTTGACCTCAAGAACGCAAGCTGATCTAAAAGGAACTCAATTCAATGATTCACGCACAAAACACTAGAATCGTCCAGCTTATTCAGCCAGACGCGCAGAGCGCTAGCACGGATAACGAAGTGGAAATCGACTGTAGCGGTGTCGATTACTGCTCCGTCCTTGTCTTCCTTGGCGGTGACGCGCAGGGTGCATTGACGACGTGCTCTCTTACCGAGGGAGACGCAACTAGCTCCGTAACTACCGCCATCGCCGCAGCAACTCTTGGAAATGCTGCATGTCTTGATGTCGCTGGTGCAGCGGTTCCCCTGTCTGACATGGACGACAACGACGCAGTCGTCTTCCATGTCAACATGGTCGGACGCAAGAAGTTCCTTCGTCTGAACGCCTCAACCGCTAGTGGTGGTGCCACGACCATCGGCGCGATCGCAGTCTTGTCTCGTAAGAGCGAGAACGCTGGCAAGTTGAACGCCGATTTTATCACTGCTTCGACTGGCACGGCGAAGGCCATCGTCATCTGATCTCTTTCTTCTTTCTTGCGAGGGGGGGGACCGTACTTGTGCGGTCTCCCCCTGAGAGAAGGGCTATATGATACATCTCCAGAATTGTGCTTCAAGGCTTGCTCTAGGACCAAAGATCCTAGTTGCCGCAAGCACAGAAAACGGAGCCGTGCTTGATTGCGCTGGCTTTGACTACGTCATGGTCTCGTGCTTTGTTCAGGTCGCAGGCGGAGCGGTGACTTCTCTTGCGTTGAATTTTGGGGACACCACAAGCCCAACGGAAACCTTCAAGCAGTTCGGAGTGGTCAGCTCTTCTCTGAGCGAAACCATTGAGGGAACGACAGGAACAGCTCCAGCAAACGCACAGCAAAGAGTCTTTTTGATTGATCTGAAAACAAGACCTCGGTACATGCGTCTGGTGCTAACTGGAAACGGAAGCCTTGGCGGAAGCGTGACAGCTTTTGCCACGTTCATGCGTCTGGCAGAATCGGACTACACAAACACAGCGATCGCTGACACTGGCGGCGAAGTAATACAGGGGTGACACATGGCGGTCGGAACCTACGCGCTCACATCCTTGGCAAACCTCAAGGCGTGGATTGGGATCTCTGCCTCTACGTTTGACTCTGTGCTGGAAAGCTCTGTCGATCGAGCGACCGCTGTCGTCGAAAGTTACCTCGACCGCGAAGTCAAAAGCAGAACCCAGAGAGAATTCATTGACCCCGAGGGTCAAAGAACGATCGTCACAAATCATCACCCTATCACTGCAATCAAGACGATCGCCTTCGGCGTAAGCGATGCCATCACGTTGACTCTCGACGATAGCTCTGACGTGCTTGCGACCGTTGAAAACGACGGCAGCAGTCTCAAGTTTCAACGAATCAATTCGTCAGGATCAGCTACCAGCGCATCGCTAGCATTTAGTTCCTATCCGACGACCTCGCAGCTAGTCACACAGATCAACTCTTCGGTGTCTGGCTTCAGTGCGTCGCTGGTAAAAAATGCGTACTCCTATTCTCTTCACAGGTTTGGCGGCAGAGGGATGATTGAGGCAACGCTAAACCTCACATATACGAGAGACAACATTAGCGAGTACAGAGTCGAGTTTGCTACCGGACGCATTCACATGTTGTCCGACAGGTTCCCGACCTACCGATCCGAGTACGATTTTACGAACCATTTCCCAAGCACGTTCCAGAGCGTTTTTGTTGAGTACACGGCTGGATTCGCGACAGTCCCCGATGACATCGAACAGGCAACCATCGAGATCGCTGCGGACATGTATCGGGCACGGAAAGAAGACCAGACAAAGGGCAGCGAATCTCTGGGTGACTACAGCTACAGCAAGGGGAAGGATTACAACGAAAGGCAGGCCATGATTCTTGAACGCCTTTCCATGTACAGGAATCTCCGATGAGCATTGAATCAATGATCGACATCGCTGGCGTCACTGTCACGATCGTGCAGAAAGCTGGAAGCACTGCCGTCGATGCTATTGGTTCAAGGGTGGAGAGCTGGTCGAACACACTCACGCAAGCGACCGGATACGTTGTTATCCGTGGCGGATATCAGCAATCTGGAAGCAGCGACAGGGTCGTCGCCATGAGAGAGAGCCGATTGCAAACTGCCCAGATTTATTTTTCTGGTGAGGTTGCGGTGACTTATGACGACCGAGTTAGTTTCACGCACCCCGTCACCGGTGAGACGATTGTGATGGAAGTCACGTCTGTGTTGCATCCCGGAATGCGAGACGATGACGACTCGTTGCAATACACATCGGTCTCCGCTGCGGAGGTGCTAACTTGAAAAAGCAAAGCAGGGCCGCCGTCGAAGTCAGCTTCCCGGCGGAGGATTTTCGCAAAGCTGTACAGCATGAGGTCTGGCGATCAGTCAATGCCTTGGCTGAAGCAACAACCAACGAACTGAAGCAGGTCATCAATCGAGAGGGTACAGGGCAGCAATGGCCCGGACAGAAACAGAAGTCTTCGGTGCCATACGCTCCGCCGGTAGTTCAAACCGGCGCGTTACAAAATTCGTGGGGGACCAGACTTCGGCCCATCAAGAAATTCACCAAGTCCTACAAGTCTCTTAGAATTGGGTCGATGCTCAATTATGCGGCGTTCCTTGAATTTGGGACTAAGAACACATCCGGCAGC
>Ga0208643_1000268_pt1 | contig 35095 bp, 41 predicted proteins | sample VirMetDEL_Nov_12_FD_184516 | JGI IMG/M metagenome (GOLD analysis project Ga0208643, IMG submission 184516) | Aqueous microbial communities from the Delaware River and Bay under freshwater to marine salinity gradient to study organic matter... | ecosystem: Environmental > Aquatic > Marine >...
GCTGTGCTTGATGAACTTGAAGTAGTACCCACCAACAGGTTGCCTGATGAGTCTATGCGCATGCGTTCTGCGCCAGCAGTTTGGAAGATATGCTTACCAGAACTAGCAGTTTGAGCATTGTAGACAACGGCATCATCGTTGCTAAGAGTGTTAGCAGTGCTAATTACTAAGCCTCGACTTGCTTGTCCAGTAAAGGTAGCGTGTGCGTTATTAACGCCTCCTCTTACGTCTAAACGTGTAGTAGGCGAACTAGTACCAATACCTACGTTGCCTGATGAGTCAATGACTAGTCTTGGATTAGTATCAACATTAGTTGTACCAATTCTGAAAGAATCTGTAGCCGCATCATGCCCTACTGTGTACTTAATAGAACCATTTTCAGCAAACTTTAACTCAGCATCAAAGTTAGTATGACCATCTAGTAAAATCCTTGCGTCTGTTGTGTCAGAGTTGATGTGAAGTAAATCTTGTGGGTTAGTACTACCTATACCTACCTTGCCACCATCTTGTATAAAGACTTCAGTTGTCGCTCCCCCGTCTGTACTAAACTTAATTCCTTCACTAGTAGAGTTAGGATTAGCAAATATATTTAAAGACCTAAAATCAGGTCCAATGATTCCTTTATCAGAACCACCAGAAAACGCTAGGTTTCCATTTACCTCTAATGCTTCAGAAGGACTAGTAGTACCTATACCTACGTTGCCTGATGAGTCAATACGGAGGCGTTCAGAGCTAGAATTACTAACAGTGCTAAAGAAGGATAGCCCGCCATTTCCCATAGACTGTATAAGCCCACCGTTATTGCTAGAGTTCTTCATCAATATAGTAGCAGAACCTGCGGTGGAACGTGTCAAATATAATGTGTCAAAATCAGCAGAAGATACTTCAAGTTTACCTGCAGGACTACTAGTACCTATACCTACGTTGCCTGATGCCGTTATATGCAGTCTTTCAGTATTGTTTGTCCATATACCGAGAGCCGAGTTTTCATAATTTAAAAGGTTTACTTTATTTGATTGTGCTGAACCATTTTGAATAATTTGAAATCCATCACCAACCGCTGACCCAGTATTACTATTAGTTATTTGAAAACGAACTGTAGTATCTGATGGTTCGTGAATGTGTAGCAGATAGTTAGGACTACTAGTACCTATACCTACGTTGCCTGATGAACGTACTGTAAATAGTTCACTGTCATAAGTATTATCGTCCATGTATTCAGGGTCATTGCCCCCTGATACTACAGAAAAACCATCACTGTTGTCATTGTTTCTAACACCTACAACAACTTGACCGTTAGTTCCGCTTTCTATTAAGCCACCAAATGCACTTCTAGTTGTACCTGAAAAGAGGGAAGCTAATCCAGAATCGGTTGAAGAGTTAAAACCCCTCATAACTATTGAGGCGTTATCGCCTGATTCTATTGCTTTTACTGAACCAGTAACGTCTATACCTGTGGATGTTGTGGCTAGTTTTTCAGAGCCGTTGTGATACAACCCAACTTCAGCGTTAGTTATTGCACGTATTTTAGGCTCTAAAGTCGCAGAACCGTACACGTAAAAATCTTCTGACTTGATAATAAGATTGCCAGTTCCTGAATCATCTATGTAACTTGTAGAACCATCATGATAAATCTGTAGGTCATTCCCTGCACCAAACTGAGCCTTATCACCAGCACCAAAGCTAATGTCATGGTTATTAGTGTTAAGGTTAGACGCTAGGTTAGCACCGTAGTTAACATTATTGATTGTGCTTTCAGCCGCTACCCAAGTAGAGCCGTTGAACACATACATAGTGTTATCAGAAGTGTTAAAATACAACGCACCGTTTTCTAGTGCATTGCCCGCAGTATCAACACTAGGGTTTGAACTTGCATCCCCTAAGTATCTCTTCTGGTAGAATGAATCCCAATCGTTAGAGGCATTCATGTACACTTCAGCTTGGTTCTCACTAGCCGTAGCACTTGATGCACTGTTTTGTGCAGAAGCAGCACTTGCAGCAGCGTTGTTCTCACTAGCAGCAGCTTGTGTTTTAGAGCTTGAAGCTGAAGTACTTGCACCTTCTGCTATTGACTGGGCAGCTTCGGCAGCAGCTTGTGCTGATTGAGCAGCAGTCTTATGAGTACCAGCAGTAGTGGCATGACCTGAAGCCGTGTTCATGTATGTCTCAGCGTTAGCTTCTGACACATTAGCTTCGTTTGCTTTAATTGTTGCTGTAGATGCACCAGTAGAAGCAGTAGCAGCGTTAGTTGAAGCTCCTTGAACAGCACTGATGTTAGACACTACAGTTCCAATGTTACTTAAGTTAGCACCAGTTGTTATAGTATCTATATCACTTGAAGCAGAAGCTACAGTGTTTACATCGTCTTGCATAGAAGCAACAGTTGTTACTTTAGCTTTGTAGTCGGTGTTAGCTACTGTTTGTACATTACCTTTATAACCAGACTCACCAACAACAGCTACTTCATCAGCAACTCCTGCAACAGCGTCTATCTGAGTTAGTTTAGCTTCAACTGCGTCTATCTCTGCAATCTTACCTTCAACTGCACCGAGGGTGTTTTGGTTTGTAGCGTTAGCCAACCATGTAATACCATTAGCTAGAGCTGTACCAACAAGTGAGGCTACCGCAGTAACACTTACCATACCATCGCTTACTTTCTTGATAAAAGAAGATGCACCAGTATCTAAGTCACTAGCTATGGTATCAATCTTACTTGTATCAGCAGCTACAGTATTAACGTCACCGATGTTATCAGCAACAGTGTCTATCTGTACAATGTTTTTGTTAGTTCCTGATGCGTTAGTAGTACCATCGTATTTGTTAACTATGGTGTCTAGTTCATTACCTAAGTTAGACACACTAGTAACATCATTAATAATACCAGCTACATCTTCTACTTTATCTATATCAGCAGCTACTATGTTAATCTTAGAGTTACTTCCAATACCTAAGTCCATACCTATTCTTTGTACATTAGCGTCTAAAACAACGCCCAAGGCTGCGGAGGAAGCATCAGCTGCGTGGGCTGCAAAGTGTCTAGCAGAGTATTGATTAGCTAAACCTGTGCTTGTAGTAAAAGCAGTATCCTTAGCGGTGTCTGAATATTTCTGAGCGTCACTTGCAAAAGCTTCAGCATCGTCTTTGAAATCACTAGCTGAGGATGCGCTTTGTGCAGCACCCGTAGAAGATTGTCCTGCTTGGTTCTTATAATCTAAAGCATTAGCTTCAGAGGCAGTTACAGAAGAACTGAAAGAACCATCAAAAGTTTCTGATACCAAGACATCTGTATCTGAGCTTAGGTTTAGTAATATAACATCACCACCAGATAAGAAGTAATCTCCTTTAGACGGTATGTTAGCTAAGGTTGATGCTTCAACTAGTTTAACACCGTTAAGGTATAACGATGAGTGTGTTTTAAAAGCAGTATCTGCAAATTTAGTTTTACCAGATGAGTGTGCATTATTAGCTACTTGTAAGAAGCCGTTTGTTGTAACTCTTTGGTAAGTCTTTTTAACTTTAGCAGGAGCTGTTGCTTGCCACTCTGTGCCACTCCAAACCTGTAAGGTGTTTGTAGAAGAACTGGTGTCATACCACAAAGTACCGACAGCTACGTTCGTTGGTGCGTCTCCCTGTGAGTAGTAAAAACTCTCACTACCTATAGTTGCTTCGTCACCTTTGTCATAAGCTTCTTGAGCTATGTTAAAGAGTTGGTTTGAATCCAAATCTAAAGTTTCAGAAGTAAGTAGAGAACCATCTACAAAGTCTACAAGTCTAGCAGTGTGGTTTGTTTCTCGGTATATCCTTATAGGATCACCTACGTTAGGTGTGAAACCTTGGTTAAACTGTACGTGGGTAATACCTAAGTTTACTGGAAGTGAGTATTGGTTACTATTGAGTAGTGTATTCCCCACCTTAACTTTAAGATCGGTAGCTTCTCTTCCCGCTAGTGTGTTTGGAGCTACGAACACAGCGTTTGTGTTGTGTGTGCCGCTCCAAGTGTATTTCTTAATTGAGTTTGCCATTTATTTATCCTGTTAGTTAAATACGCCACGTATAGAGTTTTGTATTTTATTCTGTCGTTCGAGAACCATAGATTTAAGAGGTTTCCCACTTTCTTTAAGTGTGGTTTTAGAGTTCATTAACACTCTTTCAAGAGCCTTTTCTTTAGCATCGCTAATAGCTTTTTTAGCGTCCTTAACAGGCTCACCATGAAAAGCGGGTTCTGCTGGATTGCCTAAAGGTTTTGTTGATTTACTAAGTCTGTGTAAGGACTTAACTAATCTTTTCTTAATGTAAGGTTTGTTAATCTCTGCCATCATAGCATCGTATAGACTAACCTCAATACCGTCATGGATAATGTTAACTTCTCTAATATCAATTTTACCGAGCTTATTAGTTCTAAACTTAGCTCTGGTAAAGTTACCATAACCTGATTGCTCAAGCTCATTAATCCATTCGTTTACTTCAAGCTCTTCTGTAGACCTACCAGAAGCACGTTGCTCCTGTGTAGAGTACCAAAAAGGATTCATAACTGTCATTGGATTATCTATCTCTCTTATGTTACCGAAAATATCATACTTACGTGGTATTGCTGGATGGTTGGGGGCGAAGCTTGCTAGAACCCTCTGTTTAACATTAACAGGAGAGGTTAGTTCGGAAGCACCCGCAGCCACCTGACCTTTCTTGATAATACTTGGAACAATCATCAACGCTTTCTTAAGAGCTAAGTCTTTAGTAACACTCCAGCCGTCCTCTCTCGCATCGGGCTTATCAGATGTAAATGCACCTACAGCCCGTGATCCAGCGGTGAACGTATCTACAATACCTGAGAAGAGTGCTGAGTCTTGGAAGGCACTGATGAAAGTAGCCATTGCAATACCGCCTGACGCTAGTAGTCTGTCATCAAGACCTTTTCCTCTGTTCCCAAAGTTTTCCTGTTCTCTTGTAGCAACAACACCATCAAGGGCGTTTACCATAATAGTAATAGGAATACGCAAGGGTTCAAAGCGTTTGTAGTCAACTGTCTTACCATCGTTACCAATAGCTATGCTTAACGCACCAAGACCGTCTGTTTCTTGTTCACCTGTCATGGTGTAATCTCTATTAGCACTGCCTGTAATCTCACCTTGCGCCCACTTCGTAGTTACATACATCATTAACGCAAATGCTAGTGTAGCTTCTGTCTGCGCTCTAGCCTGTCTGCCTACACCGTTCAAGCCAGCTAAGTCTTTTCTAAACTGAGGGAGCAAAAGATTAATAGCAGGAGTCAATCTAGCAGACTCATGGAACACCCATGCGGGGGTTCTAAAGAACAACTGACCAAAGATTTTAGCAACAGGGTGTGATTTATGCAGTTCTTCTAACCTCTTAGCTCCGCTTTCCATAGCACCAGCAAGACCTGTCTTACCTGTTTCAAAGTCTTTCTTATAGAGAAGAGTTTCTACGTAGTCCTTAGCGTTAGCAGCGAGCCTTTCTAGTTCATCTGCCTCTGCATACATAGGTTGTGCATCTTTGCGCTTGTTTTGTTTAACCAGTATATCAGCTTGTGTTCTTAGCTCTTTAATCTTAGTGTCATCACCAAGCCGTCTAAAAGCTTTAGAACCAAACTTCTTAACATTGTTCGCTACGTACTCAGTTAGCTTATCACCTTCTAGTTTTAACGCTCGTCCTTTTTCATAAATAGGGGCAAGTGCCTCTACTGTTAGCTTTTCGTCATAGCTTTTGTTAACTTCAAAAGACATATTATCATCAATGTATTTTTTAAGCTCATCCCCTTTAAGTTTCTTGTCCATCCCTTTTGTTAAGAGACGGTCAAAAGCATCACCAGCAATATAACCCGCTGCTGCTACCTCTTGGTTATAAGCATCAGTAGAACCTAGTAGTCTAGGAAAGGTTCGCATATAAGCTGCCATCTTACCTTTGTTCTTAATACCTTCTCCAAGAAATCTTGAGATGTCCTTAGTAAGTAATGTTTGTTCAAATTCCCAAGCAGCTTTAAAAGAATTACGTGCTGCTTTTTGAGCTGCAAACATATGACCATACACCCGAACCATCCTTCTCCACTTAGTGAGAGACAGGGGGCTAGATATAATCTGGTCAATTAGGGGGTACGTGTAGTTCTTAAGCATTGGAAACACAGTGTTAATGATAACTGTAGAGGGGCTGAACACACCACTAATAGAAGCTTCTACATATCTCTCAGCTACTCTATTAATTTTATCATATCTGGTTTGTGTTTGCCCTTCTCTTAGGTTCGCTTTTATTATAGCTGCTTCGTCATCTCTTACACGAAACATCTCAAAAGCTTTTACTTGTTCTTTAGGATCGTCACTAGAAAGCAACTTGTTGATTTGAGGGTCATATTTTTCATGTACATCTCTCAAGTTTTTAAGCTGTGTTTTCTCGTGTGCTATTTGTAAAGCTTCTGGAGTTACTTTACCTGTCTCTGGATCAGTCTTAAGTTGTGACCTTAGTTTAGCATTGTTTAGATCAAGACCACTGTAGGAGTTTACGTGTTCTGCACCAGCACTAGCCTGTAAGAACTTTGGTAGGTTTTCATCATAAGCTTTTTGTGCCATTGCTCTCTCGTAAGCTGACTTAGATGTGTCATTAACGATAGCATCTAACTTAAGGGCTACATCACCAAAGTATCTCTCAGCGTTGTTGAAATCAACCACAAGCTGACTGAACTCTTTACGGTGAAGCTCTAGTCCTTCAAACCTAGACAATACATCATCAGCAAACTCAGGATTCATGTTTACTTCTTCGATAATGTTTTCAACTTTAATGTTAACCAAGTCTCTTGCATCACGAAGCACAAGCTGCCCCATCTTGACACCTGTCCACTCATCTTGCTTAGGAGCGGGCAATCCATCGGGATCAGTCTTGGGCTGTTCTTTTGCTTTTGGTTTAGGTGTAACCTTAGCCTCTTCTACTGCTTCCTTTGCCATCTGTTCAGCAACGAAGTTATCTTCAGCAGCTTTCTTCTCCACAGCCTTACGAGCTTTTCTTGAGCCTAGCTTGGCAGCAGTAAAGTCAATGGCAGTACCTACAGCAGCACCAGCGACAAAACCTACACCAGCACTAAGAGCTGTTTGCCCAGCATTGAACTCTGCCTGTGATCCTGCATCAACTCGAACAGCTTGATCCATAGTATCATAGGAAGCACCATGCGCTGCCCCTTCTAATCCAGCAACCATCATTGTTTTACCTAAAGACTTTTTAACTTGTCCTTTTAAGGTTTCTTTAACAATCTTTTTGCCTGTTAGTTTAGCAGCTTGAGAGACAACAGCCCCTGTACCTAGTGTAGCAATACCTAACCAGTTAGTAGCATCAGTTAACATTTCCCAACCAGCTTGCTTTGCTGTGTGCCAGCTAGAGTTAACTTCGTCATATTGATCTAACATATAGACAAAAGCTTCTTTAGTTTTCTGATCACCTTTTTGTGTAATAGTATAAGTGTCAATAGCTTGGTCTGTAATGTTAAAATTAAAACCAGCCATCTGCTTTAAACCGTAATCAGCTATCTTTTCTTGAAAGGTGTTGCCTTCATAATCTTCTAAGTCTTGTTCTGTTGGTAAAGCGTTGTGGTTTACGTGGTAAAGTCTAAGAGAACCTTCTACCCAGTGCCTTTTCTTGTGTAGTTTGGTATGATCTAAATCTTCCTCGACTACACCAAAGGGTGTGTAATCAGCCATATTAGCCTCCGTATTTTTCTAGCATTTGGTCTACAAGCCTTTGAACAGCTATCTCACCAGCAGTGTCAGCAGCATCATCAGGAGTAACTAAGTTATCTCCGTAGTCGAAAGACTTAATATTGTTCAATCCCAACTCATCAATTATTATGCTTCGTATGTTACCATCGTTAGCTGGGGTAGCTTTCTTCTTGCCTCTGATCGTCCTGTTGTTAAACTTCTTAATAGCGGCTTCTATGCCAGACATTACTTCAGTATCTAGATCAAAAGTAGCAGACTCTTCGTTAAACCCATATTTCTCACTCATTAATTCATAAGCTCTTGTAGCTTCAGCCTCTGCTTCTTGTTCAATCCTTACACTTCTTTCTGAGTTTTCATCCGAGATAGAGTAAGCCGCTGTTTCGCCTTTTGCTGTTACTTTATAATCATCAGGTTTAGTATTAGACTGTTCAATTCTAGGGTTGTTATCTTTAGGAGCATCCTTGTCTATAATACCCTGCCTAAGCGTGGGTTCTTTTACTGGAGGCTCTACAACAACGTCATCTGTATCGACAACATCGTCATCATCAAAGTTCATGCCCGACATAGCATCACTGAAACTATCAGTGCTGTTGGTATTGTTCTCGGTAATCTTTAAGATTCTCTCTGCCTCTTTTTCTATCTCTTCTCTGATTGTTACTTCCTCTGAATATTTCACAACTCCGTCTGCCTCAGCCTCTTGATAAAGCCTAACAAAAGCATCTTGTATCTGTGCGGTGATTTTACCAACAAGAACATTACTTCCGTCTAACCCGTCATCAAACGTATCGAACAGTTTATTTTGTAACATTACCATAGAGGGAGCAACAGCTCTTCTATACGTTGGGCTTTCAAGAACGTTAGACATTGTGTAAAAACCTTCTAACTCATCTTCTAGCTTTTTCTTTTCAGCCATATCCATGCCTTTTGTATTATAAATAAGCTTACGCATATCACCTATACTAGGCTCTCTTGCTACGCCATCAGCACCTTCATAAGGTGTAATACCATAGATCATTGACCGAACATTATCCTTAACTTCGTTATACTTTTTATTGGAGGCTTCTGTACCTACTATAGGTTGCCCCATTATTCTTACTAATTCAAGCTGAAGCTCTGGGTCTTTTATATCATCAAAGTTAATAGTTCCTGTATCAATTAAAGACTGTGCAGCTTCGCTTCTTGCTTTATCATAATTTAGCTTTTTTGTTAAAGCCGTTTGTTGATCGGTGTAAGTCTTTGTGGCTCTAGATCGCTGTTCCATTTTATAAGAAACTTGTGAGTTAATAATACCAAATAAGGGGTTCTTAAAATCAGTGTTACTTATGTTATGATCTTGAAGTATATCTGTGTTACCTGTCGTTTCGGCTACCTGTTTAGCAACCTCAAAGTAAATTTTATTCTTGGCTGTGTTATCGAGACCTGTTAAGGTTTTATCTAACTCAGTTACCTGATCCCACATTTGTTTACCAGTTAGTATTACTTTGTTACCATCTGCATCAACAGTGTCGTTCATAAAGATTTTGGTCACATCTTTAGTATGTCTATCCGTTAACATCCTTTCATTATGTGCAGTGCGCTTTGATTGAGCATCGGCACGAAACTTTATCTTGTTCTTATTTAAAGAGTCTAGTTGTGCTGCTTGTCGGTGTATGTTGTATCCATCTTTACCGTCTACTGCTACATTGTATTGACCTAAGAAATTCTCTAAGGCATCGTCCGTAAGAGCAATGTTAGGTTCTTTGTTATAAGCTGTGAGCATATCGTTATAGATTACAGCATCATCATCCTTACCAATGCCCTGTGCCAAGCGTATGCGTAAGTATTCAGGGAGGACTGTATAGTTTTTACTCTGCTGAATCCTTTTTATTGTGCCGTCTTTTAGCTCTTGCTGTACCATAGCTTGGGTTGTTGACAGAGAAGCCTCTTGCTCCTGTCTTAGCTTTGCCAGCTGTTTTTTACCAACTTGTGAAACAGTACCAGCAGCAGAGTCAAGAGCCGCAGCTATTTGTTCCCCTTTGGTATTTCTTTCACCTTGAACGAATGTATCCACTCGTTTAGCAGTAACCTGATAATCAGGCGCAGCCGCAGCATTACGCCAATTCACTGATTTATCTATTGAGGTTGCCATTTAGTATGTCCTATTATTTAATCGAATGCTCCAGAGTCGCTCATACCACCTACAACAGCTTGACCTATCTTTAAGCCTGTAGCTGTTGAGCTTGGTTTTGACACTGAGTTTATTCTTGATTGCGCTCTTGATTTAGAGCCTAAGCGTTCTTCTTGTAACCCTTGCATTGTGTTATCTAAGTTTCTATCGACACCTGTGTTAGCCACAAGAGCTTGCCGTCTTATCTCTTGGATAACTGCATTGTTGTTTAACTCTGCACCGCTTTCACCACCAGCTACTTCAGCCCGTGCTTCAGTTTGCATTGTTTCTAAATCTGTTTGTAGTTTCTGTTCAGCAGCCGCTGTATCTTCCTGAGCTGCTTGTATGTTAATCTGTCTTTGTTCATCTGTTTGAGCAGCTAAAGCACTACGTCTATTAACTTGCTCTTTTACCTTCTGTGCTTGGTGTTGTTGGGAAGCTCCCAAAATAGACATACCAGCAGAAGCTACCGCTAGAAGTGGTGGGTTACACATTTTCTTTTATCCTCACAAATTGGTAGAAAGGTTGTTTTCCTACTCCGTATTCTTTGTCTAGTTTGATAAACTTAAAGCCTAGTGCTTTTAGCCATCTCATCGACACTGTATTTTCTGCGTGTACGTAGTTAAGCAAGAGTGGGTATTGGTCATTCTTTTCCTCCACCCACTTTGCTGAAACAGGCAACATTACTTTCTTAGTTTCTGGTAGTTTATGAGAACCTAGTAACCAAGGACTAGCAAAGTGACCAGAGTTAGACAAACCAAACATACCCACTATATCTCCATCTTCATGGACGATACTAAAGCATTCAGGTGCAGAGCTGTTGTAGCTGTGCTGTAACGCCCTTAAAGGTGTAAGCCCATCACTAGCCATTACTTCCTTAGCGTCTTGTTCACGCATAGCTGGAGCTAGTTCTCGGCAGTCTTCAAATTTAGCGGGTCTGTAGTAGTGTGTCATATTAGAGTCTCTGGTTTCGTAGTGTGACAAAGCCTTCCCATTCTGCACTTTGGAAAATACATGGGAGGTGTGTGTCATTAGTTATTGTAATGTCTGTTTGACTTGCTTGTGATTGTATTCCTACTTCTTGCGTACCGTCTTGTACGACAGCAGAGTAACCTAACAAGTTATCTATTTGACCTAATGTTCTACCTGTGAAGGTTGTCTTATTAGCATCTCTTCCTGTTGATGTTACATCTACCTCAAAGTAACCTGTGTCGTTAAAGTTAAAGGATACCTTACGTAGTTGCAGCCTAGCCATTCTAGTAGCGTCACCCTGAGCTGGTTTAAATAGCTGCTCAGACATCTGGTACTTAAATGTGTATGGCTGCCCTACATAGACGTAGTTGTTTACCGCAGCATCTGTTAAGTTACCGTCACCGTTATGGTCTAGTATTTCATTGTGTTGTCCGTTAAGGTAAGTTGATACTTTCTGACGTTCCTCTAAAGAATTACCTTGTCCTACTACTACACCTTTATGGTTAACAAACTGCGTATACTCATCAATACCCCACGTAGTCAAAGCTGCTGCTGACTGTGCGCCTAGGATATACTTTCTATGATCTAGGAGTACGTCTTGTTCAGAGCCTCTAACTAGTCCCTCAGTTGCTGTTATAGATAAAGAGTTTATACCAAACCGTACATTAGACGCACTAGAGCGCATAATAATATTCGTATAGACATTATCAGTAGGTTGAGGGTCTATGACAACAGTGTACGAGCTGTACGAGCTGCCTGATATAGTCACTGGTGTGAGTTCAACCATAGGGTTTGCATTAGGATATGGAGCATTCTCTAACGTGAATGTTATGTCTGTTGAACCACCAAAAGGACATCGAGCATTAAAGGTTAACACAGCCCCGTAAGGTGCTTGGATGCGGTAGCTTGCACTAGCCGTTGATGCCCAACCACCCCATGATTGCCTATTAGATGGGTTTATGTAGTTTATAGTGTCATAATCAGTACCACCAAAACTGTCTATTATGTAAATTAGACTGGCAGAGCTAGTGGGAGTTTCCGTAACAGTAATAGCAGAGCTAGAACCTGTTAAAGACATCTTCTCATAACTACCATCGGTAAAGGTAAAGTATAAGTCAGCGTTATTAAAAGCAACATGGGCAATACTTTTACTAAACGTCCATTTAGACCAAGAACTTTGTAGCCGCTCTTGTGAGGAGTTATACCACTTATAAACGTAGCACTCTTTCTTATTACTAGAAGTAAGAGCTACAAGCATATCCTCGTTAGAAGATGCTGCAAACTCTCTGATGTTGCCTGTAAGATACTCTGGTACGTGTGATGTAATATCTACAGCGTCTTTAATTTCTGTATCATCTCTTGTGAAGAACTCTCGTACTCCTGCATAGCCGCCTGATTTAGTAGCAAAGAATACACTGTTACCAGCACCAACAGGTGAGGTTGTTAAATCACACTCATACTTCGTTGATTGGTCTACTGTTACTTCCGCTGGTGTTAATAACTGGGAAGCAGATAGAGTAAACTGGTTGAGGTTTGAGAACAGTAGTAAGTTATCCTGAATAGGCACAGCCGCTTTAAGTTCCGATACTTCGTTCTGACTGACTGCTACATCAATAGGATCAGAGTCAAGTAGTGTACGTACTGTTGTACGCCAGAAGTTGTAGTAACCACTAGCTTCACTAAAGATTACATTTTCTCCTGCAAGAACACCTAAGCGGTTTCTGTGAAAGAATATGTCTTGTATCTTTTGCCCAACAAAACTAGGAGCAGGGTTAGTGTTATCATCACCAGCCTTACGGCTCTGCCATTGATTGCCTTCCTCTTCAGTACCTTTACCAAAGGTAAAACTAAGGTCAGCGTTTTGTCTCAACGTGTGTGGCATTGTACTAAGGTCGAAGTCGTTCTGTAAGTTGTACGCTACAGTTTCTTTCCAGTAACCAGCACCAGCTTCACCTGTAAAGACAACATGGAAGTCATCTTCTTTCTTCTGGTTATCTCCAACTACGCCTAATCTAAAACCGTTCTCGCATTGGTTAGGTAAGTCTGTAAATGATTTAGCGTTACCTTTAAATGCTTTAAGGTTAACACCACCGTCATCATCTGTAACTTGGATGTCAAAGTCACGAACATTACCGCTGTCTTTAGGAGTGTTGATAATAAAGTAAGGCTCATCGTTAGATGTCTCTGGAGAAATAAAACCATGAGTAGAGGAGCTGTTGGCTGTATAAAGAACCCTACCCGCAGCTCTAACCCTTAAGCCCTGTTGTGGGTTTATAAGTTGTGTTGCATAAACAGGAAACCTAATCTTGTTGCTGCTAACTACGCTCCAACCGTTAAGTTCGTAAGCTGTACCTGTGTTAGTTCTGTAAGGTATTGTAACTCCACCAACTTGAACAATATATTTACCATCTTCAGCGTTTGTAGTTGTTATAGTAACACCTGTAACAGTTGCATCATACGCTACAATATTAGCGTTTTCAGCTCCGTATGCTTGGAAATTAGATATAACTGTGCTACCTAATTCATTGTCTATCTCTTCCCGTAGACATGGATTAGTGTTCCTTGTTTCTGATATAACACTAGATACCTTAAGACCGTCTGAGTTTATTTCATGGTCATCAGAGGCAGTCTCTGTTATTTGTTTAACTGTTGTATGTTCAGCATCTGGGTTAAGGGTGTTTGCTTTAGAGGTCATTCTAACAGTATATTGTCTACCGTAGTTAACACTCTTAAGATAAACCAAAGCTTGGTTAAGGTCGTTTGAGGGGTTTCTAATATCTGACAGTGCTACTGTCTTACCTTTGTTAACAATAAACGTAGCATCAGCAACAGAGGTAGATGTAATATCTGAAGGTGTCGTTGGTAGATAAGCAGTTGCGGCAATGTTGTCCGTATTGTTAGAATTAGAAATTGCGTTACCGTTTGCTAACCAACTACCATGACCTGATTGGTATCGTAAGTTACCAGCGATGTCGTAAACGTGTACTATTTTTCCTGACGTAATGATAACATGGTATTGTTCATCATCACTTCGTTTGTAAGTGTGGAAAAATGCTGTCTCTAAACCTGATAAATTTACATAGTCTGATCTATTGTTTAGGTTTGTAGCGCTATTACTAGTAGACGAACTAAGACACTTTAACTGTTTTAAAAACTTTGTAGGTGGGCGTTTCTTAAGACCATCAACCACATCTGAGAAACCGTTTTCCTGTACTTCTCCCTGACTCTCTAATCGTAGAGCTGCGGGCTGTTGGCTAACCCCGTTAATGAGGTTAGGTATGTTCTTAGAAACTAGAGCCATTACGTATCACCTTTGTTCCAATAGAACGATCAAGGACACTGGCTGTGCCGTAATCGTCAAATATGTTATAGTCACCGTTGTCCCCTTCCATCTCTCTCAGGGCAAACAAGGCTTCTTGTTCGTCATTCCTGTTCATAGCGGATAGGGTATCACTCCCTACAACTCTCTCTTGAAAGATGCGGGCTGATTTAACAGTAATGTATCGTCTCGCCACTTCGGGCAAGTCCGTGAAATCTAATAAGACAACCACATCAAAGGATAGGTCTTTGCCTATGTTAAAGGTGTGTTGTCGTTTGTCGTATATTCTGCTACCACGTTGAATGTACTCATTCTTAGAACTTCTGTACTTTGATGTAGAGTCAGCTCTAAGGACATTCTGTGGAAGATTGATGTTGCCGTCTGAGTCAGCAACAATAGGATAATTAAGTTCGGTGTTGAAGTTCCAGCCCATAGCTTGAATACTTCTTGAAACTTCATTGAGTATAGTCTCAGCAGTTTCAGCATCTACAAGACCAGAACTCAAAGAGTTAACTGGAGCTTCACCGATAGTAGAAAGCATTGAGTTTACTGCTTCTATTTTAGATGTAGGAGTTGTCATATTTACCTCAATGAAAAAATAAAGAGAGACACCCCCCGAAGGAGGTGTTCTCAAAAGATACAGTTATGCTACTAGAGCGATAGCTGATTTGTTACGTAGTACGTTATGACCCATTGCATATTTAGCAACCATCAAAGTACCTTGACGTTCGATCTGATACTCAGACTCAACACCAAGATCAAGTAGCTTAACAGTAGCAGCAGCGTCTTTAGTGAACATAAGTCCCTTAAGATCAGCGTCACGACCTGCATAAGCAGTAGCTCTGTTTGCTTCGTTAGCACCTGAAGGTGTGTCAGTTGATTGTGCATCAATCGGTAAGTGGTTAGACATAAAGATTTTAACACCACCAACAGTCGGAACTTGACCAGTTGCAACGCTACCGTTACCACCGAAGTCACGGTTGATAGCTGTAGAGTCAGCACCTAGAAGTAGGTAGTAAGTTTCTGGGTTCAGAACACAATACTTCTCACCAGTTACATCGTGCTTGTCGAAAGTTTCTAAAGCTTTGATGATACCGTTAACAACGTCCTGCGCTACTGCACCAGAAGTGCCTTCAGCAGCTACAGTCTTAATGTCAATCTTACCTTTAGCACCAGTAGCACCAGCAGATAGATTAGCAAAGTCACCGTTAGTCCACTGAGCTTCTTGGTCACCGTTACCAGTACCAGTCGCAGCAGAGTAGATTGTTGAGAAGATGTTTCTGTCAGCAGCGTTAGCTAGGGCATTCCCCATTTCGGCACTATAAATCGACCTGACATCATAATGGTTCATGGCATCGTCAATTTTCGGCACAAATGCTGAAGAAACTAACAAGTCATCTACAGTTACTGTGATTTCACTAGCAGGTACTGAACCACCAAAGATGGTTTCGCCCGCTGAGTGATATGCAGCAGTAGTAGTTCCGATAGATGGGAACTGAGCTGACTTACCACTGTTGATTGTGCGAACTCTGTGAAGAGGCATCGCAATGTTTTTTTCTTCAAAAGCAGTTAGGACTTCACCTGAGAACTGCTTGAGGAATAAAGCTCGCTTATCAGCACCTGAGCCTTTACCTAATCGAGATACACTCGCTTCTGTTGTACTATTCCAAGACATAATATTTACCTTTTGTTAAATGTTTAAATGAATGTTTAATGTTTAGTCACTTAACACTTAATCTTTCCGCTTAGATTGTCCCCGCAGGGGTCAAAGGTAATTAATTCTGTGTTTCGTTACTTTTTAAAAAAGCCCCCCGAAGAGGGCATAAAGAGACTATTGTACGTTGCTACGCTCTAACTTAGAGGTAACAGACTGACGGTATGCTGGATCACTCTGGTATCGAGGGTCTCTCATAGCCGTGGTCACTTCTGCCCATGAGCTATAAACACCGCCTGTTGAGTTACTGGATTGTCCTTCTATTAAAGAAGGGTCTGTACCCTCAGCAGTTTGATACTTAGATTGTAATCCTTGTACAGCCAGCTTGACCATATCAATGTCTCCAGAACCTACAGCACGATCAAAGGCAGCGATTTCAGTTTGACTGAGGTTATCGCCAGCCCATGAAGTCATTTGCTGATAAGATTCTTCACCGCCTACGCTTTCGTAAACAGCAGTTTGGTAGTTGTTGGCTAGAGCCTCTTGACCCTGTATCCAACTATTAACCAAATCTTGAGAGAAACCAGCGTCTGCTAACTTAGTGTAAGCATCATCTGATAACCCTCCAGTTTCGTCATACTCTCCTTGAAGAGAGTCGAAGTTAACACCAGCGGCTTCTACTGCTTCTCTAACTTCACCGCCACTAGGTTGTTCATTTGTTTCTAATTCTGTACTTTGTTCATCTTGGGAAACAGTCTCTTCTTCTTTCTGACTCCCTCCCATTTTTTTCTCCAAATTTTGATAGGCGTTTGCCATATCTTCTGGAGATTTAAACTTCTCTGGCAACCAATCAGGACGCTCTTCCTTATCAGGATTATTGTTAGCTTCTAGTTGTTCACCTTTGGCAATCATCGCATCTATGTGCGCTTGTGATTCACCTTGTTCTTCATGTGTGTTTAATTCATCTGTCATAATAGTCTCTTTTAGGTTTACTCTTCTACTGGTTGCTGTTGAGCAGCGTCAGCCATGCCTTTAACAGCAGGGGCTACGCCCTTCTCTGCCATTGCCATCATCTGTTGTTGCTGCATCATCTGTTCTTGCTGTTGTTGCTCTTGCATCTTCTGTTCATCAGACTTTACTAGTCCTTGAGTGTCAATACCAAGAGAAGCTCCAAGACGATCTAAGTAGTCACCAATGTTTAATTCACTTTGGATAACTTCCTGACCAAGGGGTTGAAGCATTTGTAAGAACTGGCTTAACTTGTTTAAGTCCTGACCACGACCAAGAGCCTCAAGACCAGTTACGATCTGCGGCTTAAGCGTGTCTTTAGGGAACTTAGGCATCTTGCCTTCCTTCTGCATCTTCGCAAGCAGGAGGTTGACGAGGGGAACTTGGAACTCTTGTGATAGTACAGAGTAGATACCACCAAGAGCGGTCTCTAGTTCCTGTGCCATGTAGCGTACTTCCTCAGCAGTAACTCGTTCAGCTTGTCGCTGTACAGAACTGTTCAGTAGAAAGGCAAAAGACAAACGCTCTGTTATAGAGTTCATGGTCTCTTGCGCTACACGGAAGTCGTTAAACTTGTTAGCTTGTAAAGTAGTTACATCGTTAGCATCGCCTGAGACAATACCACCATTAGGTGCGTCTGCAATGCTTCGTATCTTTGTAGTACCGTTTGGTCTAACCATAAAGAGAAGTTTAGCACTTGCTGCACTACCTTCTACGATAGCACCTGTTAAGGCTTCTAACGATTTTAAATCACCAACAATTTCTTCACAGAAAGAACGACCATAGTCGCTACCATCTACAGCAATAAATCGTAGTGCCATCCAAGGTAGTTTATCTTCAGTGTAAGTACCTTTGGTGCTAGGTATCATAATGTTGTGTACTTCTTGATGTACTTCGTACTTCTTACCTACACGTTTAACGCAAGTAAATATATCACACTCCTTCTTATTAGTGTCTGCCTGATACTCAGGGTTTTCTAATAGTGTGCTTAGTACATCTTGGGGCAGTGCATCGTAAGCTACTGTTTCCTTAGTGATGATCTTCAGGATGTTGCCCATAGTGTCACGCTGGGTTACATAACGATCAAGTCTAAAGACTTTCATACCACCTTTAGGGGGCATATGTACGAGAACATTACCAGACACAATGAGCTGCTTAAGAGCTTCAAAGGTTGGTACTCGAATAGCTTTTGATTCAATAACCTGTGTTGCTGATCTTTCGATACGAGCCAATGCTTCCTCTGCTTTACCTCTAGCGTCTCCACCCAACTCAACGAGATCATAATCATCAATCGTTAGTCGGAAGAAAGCTTGGTTAGGGGGAAGCAGTGTCATCAGTAATTTAGATGCGAGGTTGTTAACGCCTCTAGCACCTACTGATTGGAAGGGGGTGTTGTACTGAGTAGACCCTGTATGTCCTTCAGGAGGCATAAGGGTGGGGATTGTTAACTCAGCACAACTTCTTGCTCTGGAAAGAAAAGCATCACGATCTGCTGCCATGTTTTCATAGGTCTTGGCTATAGATTGATCGTGCATATTTTGTTCCTTTAGAATCTACCACCGATATTCATACCAGTGTTAATATTAGTTTTTGGTTTAGTAGGTTTTGAGATAGGTTCTGGTTTTTTAATAGTCATGTCTGACATGGGAGCTTTAGGGGCGTTTGCATAACTATTGTTAAGCCTTTCCCGTGACTTTCTATCTTTACGGTCGTTGTACATCTTAGACATAACTAACTCTCCTGCACACATCTTAAGCTCCTTTACTAATTTTCAAGCCTGTGCCACTACCTGATCCTTTGTACTGTGCGCCTGAGCTGCCACGACCAAGTGTACTTTTAGCACCCTTACGTCTTTTCTTTAAACCTGTAGCATTTGAGTCTACAGCGTTCGCAAGTTCTGAGGGAGCTGCCTCTGGTGGAGGCGGTGCTACTACAGTTGGTGGAGGTGGTGGAGCTTTTGGGGTTGATAAACACATAGTTAAATCTCTTCTGGTTGATCGTCATCTAGTATCATTTCCATACGTTGTATGACGGATTGTTGTCCTTGAAGAAAAGCTATATCGTTTTCTGATATACCTCTCCTGTTGGGTAATGTATTAGGAAAAAGTTTCCTTAAATACTCTATTAATTCTTTACTTATAAATACTTTTTTCTTCATCGTTACTCTCTATAGGGGGGGAATAGAGCCAGCCCAGTTATGACGGTAGATGCAGCCAGACGTTGGCGATGATGTGGAGGCACGTTACTACCTCCAACACCGTTATCCAATTTCTATATTTCGCATGAACCTGACGAGCAAGCCAACTCCTGAGTTCCAGTAGTGGTGTCCTCTTTTTCATACTCTCCTAGCCTGTCCCACTCAATCTCTGATGGGGTCTCTCGTTTAAGTTCCATATACTTGTCCTTATCTATAGCTTCATAAGGAGCTTGAGCATATACATGGTCAGTGCGGGGTAGGAAGCTAATGCCTGAGCAACTATCTAGACGTTCCCATAGCCATTGCCCTGCTGCTAGGAACTCATCATCAGAGTAATATATAGTCACACTGGGTTTATGTTCACACCAATGATTCTGATATATTTCCCACAAGTCTAACTGTTGCTGTACATTAAGTTCATTCACACAGGTTGCGCCCTTTGGAGCTTTCACGGGGAAGTCAAACACATAGTTCTCCGTGTTCATTACGTCCTTCTTCCACGCCACACCCGCATCTTTTAGGAATGCAGAGATAGGGTCTTTACCATCGCTTCGTACTCGTCTTATATAATAAGGAGAGAACCTAGCGTGAATACCACTAGCACTGTCTACTAATTGAGACACTGTGCCTGATGGCTTCACACATGTAATAGCTGTTGATTGATTAACACCTAACTCAGCAGCAAAGTGCTTGTTAGTTTGTACTGCAATCTTCTTAAGCTTCTCTAGTGTCTCTTTCAAGACTACAAGGCTACCTTTACCTGATAACAACTTGTGATCCATGATGCCTGTCATACTTACACCAAGTAAACATTCCTCTTCTGTGTTCTTCTTCCAGACAGAGCGTACATACCTAAAGTCTGTTAGTGTTGACTGTAGTGTCCCCAGTATCGTAGCTAGTCGTGTCTTACGTTCTAATGATTCTTGTGTGTCATCAGAGCGTACTACAATCTCAGACAAGTTACATACCTGTGCGGAGCGTAGGATAATCTCACTACAAGGGTTTGTCCCAAAGTCATGACCTATCTCTCTACGTCCGTTTCGCTCTGCTTGTTTCTTTGCAGCAGTACGGGAGAAGATACCACGCTCACCAGCCTTAGACTTATAGAGTGCTAACCACTCTTCCAAAAAGGTTTCATACTCTGGCTTCTCATTGTAGACTGCACTGTTGTTTGCCAAGGCTCTTTGCGTTTGTGTCTCCCACCAATTCCCAGACTTCGCATGACGCATACGGTCATCAGACAAATTAGATAGAGAGATGAGAGCAGACCTACGCACACCCCCAACGACAACAATCTCAGCAACTTTACAAACAATGTCATGGCATTCAATACTCGTTAGCTTACGTCCAGCAGCGTTCTTGAAAGTAGCAACAGTAAACTCGAACAACCTAACCAAAGGATCAGCCCCGCTCGATCTACCACCAAATGTTTTAAGCCTTTCACCTTTAGCCCGTAGCTTAGAGACATCCCAAGTAGGCACTTGACCCGAATACAAAAGACTAACCAGCTCACGGAAAGCTTTAGCCCAACCAATTTTACTGTCTGCAACATGGATTGTAGTTTCTGTTTCATAAAAGTCCTCACTTATTGTTGGAAGTTTAGCCACAGACTGACGCTCAACAGAGAAGCCTACACCTGTGCCACACATTAATACATATAATATCTCATCAAATACTCTTGGGTTGTCTACTGCTATGTAGCTACAGTTAAACCCTGCCATGTTATCACGCTTAAGTGCGTCACCCGCTGTCATCAGACAACGCATTGATGGCATTACTTCTTGCTTGTGGATTGCACTAAACAATTCCTTAGCAAGTTTATCGTCTATCTGTCCACGCTCTAACCAGAAGTCGATGTAACGCTGTACAGTTTCTTTCCAAGTCTCTCTTCTATTATCTTCTTCTCGCCATCTAGCGTAACGGGACTTGTGTATGTATTGTTGATATGAATCCATCAGCGGTCATCTCCTGACCCCTTGAGGGTGTCGTTAATTTTTCTTTTGTATAGTTTGTTTAAATTGTTAAAGGCAATGTCGCTAAGATTGAGACCCAGACGATCAGTGAGAACAGCAAGATACCAGAATACATCACCCAACTCAGAAGCCATTTGATCTTTGAAATCATAAGGTTCACCATCTCTTAATTTCTTTTTTACTTTCCCTGCGACTTCGCCAGCCTCAGAGCATAAGCCCATTGTTAAATATTCTTCAGCGACATCTTCATCAAAAATAATAGTCTCTGAACATTTGCTCTGATACCAATCAAAGCCTTCAAACATTCCTGTTAGTTGTTCGTAAGATGCGCCACCTAGTGCATTTTTCATTCCCAGTTTTCTCCCTTTGTGCTTTCCATCAATTCAATCATTTTGTTTAAGTACCAGACAGCTTTCTTAGCATCTTGTATTGGCTTGCCTTTGTTCCATAGCCTAGTGCTGGTGTATTTAATTACGTTACCGTGGCAATAGGAGATAGCATCAAACTCCCCTAGCACATCTACAATGTAATCTATTGTTTCTATCTTCCCTGCATTGTAATGCTCTGGGCTATTGATAGGATCAGGTTCTCTCTCAGTTATCCTAACCTCTGAAATTACTGCATCCATAAACTTACCTCCTGTGTTTTAAAATCATATTCACCGTCACGTAATATACGTGCCAGCCTTGCGTTCTCTACGGCTACTTCCTCACCTAAACCTTTGTCAGCAAAAGCATCAACAACGGTCTGCCAAGTAGCACCCTTATCTTGTAATAATTTATCGGCTGTCTTAGCTCCAACAGTAGGGCAACCTTTGTAGTTATCAGTCGAGTCACCAACTAGTGTTTGATATAAGAACCAGTAGTCAGCTTCCTCTTGATCTACTTCAGTTACTTTACCGTCTATTAAATGGTAGGCTGGGATGGTTAACAGGTCTTTGTCTATAGACCAGATCACTGTGTTCTTATCTGCACTGCCTAGTATTCCTAAAAGGTCATCAGCCTCTAGCCTATCCTCAACTTTACCGTTGTAATTATCTGATAAATATTTTTTAGCAAAATTTAGAAGCATGGGTTTGCGTGTGCCTTTGCGGTTTGCTTTGTAATAAGGAGCTACATCTTTGCGGTACAACTTGTCACCAGATAAACACGTAATTACTTTATCACAACCAGACTCTTCTATAATCTTAGACATAAATTCTTCCATAGAACCTATGACATCTTTCTCATGGGCGTGTAGTGTCCACACACCGTTGCCCCAATCTATTGGAGTCTCTGCAATAACAGCGGCTTTGTACGCCACAATATCACCGTCTACTAATAGTGTCCTAGAACTCTTCATCGTCCTCTGTCTCCTTATTCATTTCTTTAATCATTCGCATACCGTGTTTTGCCATTTGGTAATCTATAAGTGATTCAATAGCCCACTTGACTCCAACGGCTACGCTGACAAAAGCAAAGCTTGCAACCAGTATGATGTTCAATACGTTTATTTCCATATTTATACCCTGTGTTTCTGTAGTCTTAGCTTACGAGTAATAGGGTCAAACAGTAAGAACTGGACACCTAACTTCTTTTGTAAGGGAGTACGTGAACTAGCATAGCTACCACGTTTAGTTTCTTTATTCATCTTCACATCAAACAAGTAAACCTCTCCATCTTTAATACCTATAATGTCCACAGCTCCTGTTGAGCCAGCGTTGTAAAACACCTCGAACCCTTCATCCCACAACCAAGTGATTGCATAAAACTCAGCAACATCTCCAAGCCTACTGGGACTAGTGAGTCTCTGCCCAACTTCTGCCGACATCGAACTCTGAGTCGAGAGGGCATTTGAAGTTGTAGTGTTGTTCTGTCTTTTTAATTGCTTCTTTAGTGATCGCACCTATGTCATCCTCCAAGCCTTCCTTAACTATAATTTGAACTTCATCATGTACAAACGCCACTATCGAAACTTCTTCTGTAGTGTAGCCTTTAGCACGTATCATCTTCTCTATGGTTGCGTACCAATACTTGCAGACAATAGCTCCTGCTGATTGAAGTAATGTGTTGAGAGCTGCATGGGGGTGACGTATGGGTATTATCCTACCGTCAAGACCATTAATAGACTTCTCACCTTGTTGTGTTTCTAACCGTAGCTTAATTGCATCGGTTAACTTCTTGAGAGCTGGGGTCTTGGCTAGGAAGCGTTTCTTAATTTGCCCGCCTTCTTTCTTACCCTTACCAATGATCTCTCCAATCTTCTCGTTACCTGCTCCATACAAGAAGCCATATATAAATGTCTTTGCTTGTGGACGAGTCTGTAACCCCGCAGCTAGTTGGTTCGCTGTGTGTATGTCACCTTCTAGTATTTCTTTGCCGTACTTACCACCGTCATACCTTGACATATAATGAGCAAGACAACGTAACTCTAACCCGCTTGCATCAGCCCCAAGTAAGGTGAAACCTTTCGGTGCGTGAAATAGTGAGCGACATTCCTCCCCAAAGGCGGCTGTTCCAGATGGTACTTGAGCGACATTAGGATCACTATGTGTACACCTAGAAGTAACAGCACCCATATGATTAACTCTCCCATGTATTCGTCCTTTCTTCTCAAGCTTGAGCCATGCTTGTTTACCATTACCTAATTGTCCTAGTCGTTTGTTTAGCATTAAGAACTCCGTTAACAACTTAGCTTCGGGCATCTCAATTCCTGCCAAGATTTTTTCGTCAACTTTCGGCTCTCCTGATGGAGTAAACTCTTGTGGTGTCCAACCCTTCTTCATTAGCCTATCGGCAATCTGCTGTCGTGATGCAGGATTAAAAGGGATGGTCTTTGTTTTAGTCTTAAGCTCAATTATAGTTGGCTCTAAAGTGTTAACTAATTCTGTTTCAATCTCCTGCTTTCTAGCAGAGAGTTTTGTATATAGTTTTTGTGCCGCTTCTACATCAAAGGGGAAACCTATTTGTTCTTGTTGCAACAATAGGGTAGCCATCTCATGTTCAAGTTGCATTGGTTCATGTGGGTAACGCTTACGCTGTATTACTTCATACAGTTTCACGTTAAGCCCTACATCTTGTTTACAATACTCTAACATCTCAGGCGTGAATACATCCCAAGCATCTTCTTGCTCACCGTAAGCACCTTTGTGGTACTTGAGGCGTTGTCCCCATGCCTTCAAAGAGTGAGAGCCTATGAGCCTGTTGTCTACCTTACGTGTTAGTATATCTCGTTCTTTCATGTTCGCCCAGATTAAGCGTGAAGCCACTAATGTGTCAAACACTTCACCTTTATATTCGAAGCCAAACAGTTTCTTTAAGACTGGTAAATCAAAACCTATAATGTTGTGTCCGCCAATCTCAGGTGTTTGTGATAATATGGTTAAGCCTTCTTGCAGAGACTCACCGTGGTAACTAAGCACCTTACCTGATTTTGTATCCTGCATAACTAGACAGTGTACTTTTGTTGCGTCCTGTAGTAGCCCATCTGTTTCTATATCAAAAATTATCATACGATCCTCTCGCTGGAGTGATTAAAAAGGTACATCAAATTCCTCTGACATACGACCTGTTGTGGTGGAGTAGTGAAGCTGTCCTGCTACACCTGTATCACCTGACCATCTGTTCTTTAAGATACGGACGGTTGTTACATTAGAAGTCTCAGCGTCCTGCTGGTTACGTTCTAAGCCTATTACTATGTCACTTAGTTGAGCGATAGCTGCTGAACCTCGAAGCTGTGAGAGCGATGTTACTTGCCCTTCTTCGTGTCCTTTATCACCACTTGGTCTACGTAAATGAGATACAACAATCAATCCGATATTTAATTCTTCGGTTAGTGACCGCAAGTTGGTCATCATGTTATCAATGATTCGTCTCTCATCTCCGCCTTCGATACCTGACACAACAATACTAATGTGATCCAGTATAATGTACTGGCAACCACACCCTCTTGCTAGGTATCTGATCTTAGCGAGGAGGTTGTCACTCTCTGTCGATCCCCAATGGTCATACATAAACACACGCCCTGTACCAAGAGTCGCATCAAAGGCTTCTCTAAGCTCTTCTGTCGGGACTTCTTCAAGATGTACTGGCTTACCTAGGTGTAAGGACATAAGTCCCTGTGCTGTACGTTTGCTAGATTCTTCGAGTGCTACATATCCTATCGTAGCTCCTTCATTAAGAAGGTGGTAAGCAAACTCTCTTGTGAGTTGTGACTTACCTAAACCTGAACCAGCCGTTACAGTTACAATTTCACCTAAGCGACACCCGCCTATCTTGTTGTTAAGTCCTTGATAAGGATACTCTACAGTGTGTACGTGTTTCTCAACTGATACTTCTTCCCATAAATCTTCACCGTTGATGATACCGTCAGGAGCAAACTCTTTTGCACTCCAAAAAGCATCAATCAGTTCTGCGTGTCTTCCTGCTTGTACCATCTCACTTGCATCTTTAAGTGGTAGCTTTGCAATCTTAGCTTTGCGTGGTGATAGTAGTGCGGCACATTCTAATGCTGCCTTCTTACCTACCTCGTCTTGGTCAAACATAAACACTACGGACTGGAACTTCTCCAGCCACTCTATAGCTTTCTGTATGTCCTTCTTAGCTCCTGCCGCGCCTGTCTTGACAGATACTACAGCCCATTTGTGTTCAAAGGCTTGCGACATTGAGAGAGCATCTAGCTCACCCTCAACGATTGTCACTGTCTTGCCTCCGTCACGCCATAAGTGCTGTCCATATAATACAGCTTTCTTTAAATCTCCTACCACTGAGAAAGTTTTATCAGGATAGCGTAGCTTCTGTGCCACTGTGTTACCGTCTGCATCTTTATAGTTAGCAATATGTGTTCCTTGTCCTACTTGATAATCCCAAAACTTTGTGGTCTTCTCTGTAAGACATCTCTTTACTAACGGCTGGTAATCTCCAGTCTTAAAACTAATATCCTTTACTGCCTTCTCTGTCACACTGACCTCCTCTTGGGATTGCCCATAAGTTTTACAATTAAAACAATAAGTGTGACCATCAGAGTACAAGCTGTTTGCATCTGACGATCCACACTTAGTGCATGGAGTGTGCATAATAAAATCACTCTCCTGTTCTTCCATTACCGTAGCCACTCCTCTGGTATAATTTCTTCTGCATAAATAAAGTTATGCTTCTCTGCCCATTCGGAACAAGTCATCTTAGAGCCGTCTTTTCTTTTCTTAGCTCCCTGCACTGGACTGTTCCCTCGTTGAAACAAAAACCTTATGTCCAACTCTGGGTGTTGTTCTTTCATGTTACGCATCTTGCGTTGAGCGTCTTGTCTGAAGTAACCTTTGATCTCGATATAAATATTACCAATCTTTAGATCAGGTGTATAATTTCTAGTCACCGTATAAGGTAACTTACAAGGTTCATACTCATAAGCTACCCCACGGTTTTTGAGGTTCAACTGAACACGCTCTTCTAGGGTCGATCTAGAAGTCAGCGGCATCAGCTAAGTCCTCAGTCGTTGATGTTTCAAATGGTGCTGCTTCGGAGGGTGGAGCAACAAACCCATCTTCTTCATCGAACAAGCTAGTGGCTGAGTTACCATACTCTACCAAATCTATTACCTGTACTGCCTTCAATCTTAAAGACACACCAACCTTCTTGGTTGATTGCATGATGTAAGTAATAGGTTCAAAAGCTACCTTCACCTTTGAGCCATTACCAATCAACATGTCTTTTGGCAGTGGTTGTTTCTTAGCATCCAGCACAGCGGGTTGCTGTTCATAATACCCACCATCTTTACGTTGTACCTTTGCTTTGAGTTTAAATTTAAATTCTACTTTACCAGTATCATCACCTGTGTCTCGATCATACACTACACTAGATACGTCCTGAGTGGTCAGAGTATTTTTCAGCGGTGGTTTTTCTTTCACTGCTTTCTTAAATTCCTCTTGAACTAGTTGTTCTAGTTTCTCACACAGCGGGGCTGCTTCTTCTTGAGACATCTGAAGGTTGATTGTGTAATCACCTAATGGATTCCATTTTGTATCAGGCTCTAGAACTTTTGCCCATTGCGCTGAACCTTCGATTACCATAATGTTTTTAGCCATATAAATTTATTCCTATAAGTTAATGTTTATGTTTGGACTGCTTATGGGGCATGACCTTTTTTCTATGCGAAAAAGTAGTCACTTTTTAACACCTCCTCGATGTCAAGTTCCCCTTTGGTTGGAGGTAGTGGTACATCCGTTCCCTCCGTTAATGTTGTTACTGCGCTATCGTAGAGATTTTGCAGTACATCATGTTCTTTGTACATCTCCACAAACGCCTCTCTTAACTTATCGTTAAGCATTGGCATGTTTGGTGAGTGTGTTCCGTAGCTATCGTGCACCATTGCGAAATCAGTAACACCGTTCTCTACACATTTTCCTACTGTAAAAGTTAAAGCCGCAGCATCTAATGAGTGTACAAGGTTAGGACTAGCCCCTGACGCTGCTTTGCGTGCATCTACGGAGTCATCTATTGGCTTAGAATAGTTAAGCCTAACTACTGATCCGTTAAGGTGTGTAGCTATCCTTAGTTTCCTTTGCTCATTATATGTCTGCCTTACCAGTAAGCCTGTTGGTGTGTGCCACTCAAACATCTTACCTTGTTTTGCATACAGCCTAGCGATTTCTTTAACATAATCCATCACTGAGTGTGCTGAGACAATAACCTCATTGATTGCTTGCCATACAAAACCTGACAGATACATCGAAGGCTTGAAGAAATCATCATTCCAAGGGTTACGCCCCTTACACTTTTCTTCTAAAGATTCTTTAATATATTCTGTACAAGCGTGTCGTGTACCTGAGTACGGCACAATCATCACTGGTCTCTTAGTTAACTTCCTGCATACACCTACATCAAGTAACTGTTTCGCCAACTGTGTGTCTTGTTGTTGTAACAACTCTGTTGCGCGTTTTGCTACGTCTGTGTAAATGTCCTGCGGTACTTCACTTGGTAGTAAGTTAACTGCCCTACCTCCCTCTTTGTCCCTGAGCATTGCTGAGAGGTGTTGTAAGCCATTGCACGAGCCATCACTAGCACAGGGTAGGTGCGTCTCAAAGTGCTCCCCAAACTGCCTAGCGTTGCTGTACAATGCCCACTCGTAACACCATGCAAGTGCTTGCCAAGGTTTATCTGCTTCCTGCCACCATCTGTTAGTTAAGGGATCGTTATAAACATCGACAGCGTTCTCTACGTTCATGTACGCCCACATCTCTCGATCTTCTAAACTTACCTTATCTACTCCAAATACATTAGCACCATGTATAGCCAACCATCTAGCTTCTTCGTCATTCGTGATAGTAGCTGGGTTAGCAAACTCTAATAGTGCTTTGCTGTAGTCAGCGTTCTGTGGTGAAAGAAAAGACTCTACTGGATACTTACGTCCACGAAAGTCTAACTGCCATACATACCACATCTTCTCTCTATGTGCATACTCTTCTGCAAGTTGTATTGTACGTTCAACCTGTATGCGTTTAGACATAGATTTGTTATTAAAACTATGAATCTTGTTACGCTCTCTCTTAAACTCCTTAAACTTAATCTTCTCTTCGTCATTAAGAAACTTAGGCTCTTTACTAAAAGGATATTTTGGCAGTGATAAGTTATCTTTAGGAGGTAAACCTTCCCACATCTGCCCACTGTCCCAACACTGCCTAATTGTCTGCGCGACAAACCCATTAATACGCCAAGGTGTTTGCTGTATAGCGTTCACACAGGCATACTCGTGGGTAAGGTCGCACTGTTGCAGCTTATCTACATAGTCCTGTACGATCTGCCTCATGCCCACACCCTCACAAATGGTAATTGATTAATATGTTCTGAGTAATAACCACCACCCCAGAAGTCATCCCAATCTTTAGGTTCAATAACGCATGGGCTGTACCTTGGTAAGGCTACACTATTTGTTTCGTTAAAAGCCTTTACCCATTCTTCAGTCTCTGGTGTAGGCACAACAAGGTAAGTGGTTTTCTTTTTCGTTACCTTTTTCTCTAATCTAACTATGCCTGTTTCTTTAATAATTAAATCAACCAACTTAAGACCTACGTGTATTCTATTCTCACTACTCCAATGTGGTATATCTAATCCATCAGCTTTTATCTTATGGTCAAGACCGTACCGCTTGTGGTCAAAACCTTTATCAGATTTCTTGTTAGCTAGTGTAAGTACATTGGTTGCTACTTCTTTATCTAACTCTAACCACTTGTCCAATCTCATCTGTGTTTCTATTTGTATTCCTATAAACTTAGCTACACCTAAAAGCGTAGGCTTCCTAACCATGTTATCTACTAAAGATATTAAAGATAAGTAAGCCATCTGTCCTTCGTCACAACCTTTGGTTAAATTCTTAAAGGCTGACTTTGTTATCATCTTGTGATTGTTGTACTCAACTATCGCACCCATTAGTGGTTCAACAATACCTTTGATGATAGTACGCCCGTGCCTAGTCTTTGATCCTAAATCTTTAGATAATAAATCTTCTAAACTTTTATTGTAGCGGTGTATCCCTGACTGTACCATGCGGTACTCTAAGTCTATTTGGTCATCCAATGTTGCCATCATTTACCTCTCTTACGCCACAATTCTGTGGAGTTGGTGGCTTTGCTAAAACTAACTACGTTAGCGGAGCAAAGGATTATGTAGATTGTGTTGTACATTCCAGTATATATTTAAATCTTGTTACGGTGGCGTGATAAGGTTTCAAGGGCTTTTCAGTCCTCTGCTCTACCGACTGAGCTACCTAGGCATCTAGGTTTCGAGCCGTTTTTACAATCTATCTCACGCCACTTAAGCCACATTACGCCACACTGCGCCACAGGCTATGCTTCGAGTAAATTAGACCCGCCAACCATAGTTGAAGTGTCCCATTTAGCATACTTAAGAGTGGTTGCAATATTTTTATGACCCATGTAACGCATGATGTTAGCAGTGTCCCAACCCTTCTCAGTAAGCCGTGTTGCCGTAGTATGTCTCCATGTGTGCCAACACTTATTTGTTAGCCCTAAGTTCTCACGAACCTTGTCCCAAGCAACTCTGTGCTTGTACAAAGGATCAGTAAATGTTTTACGTCTGCGTAGCGCATCTTCTGATCGCTTGGTTAAAGGCATATACAAGTCATCATTATTTTTACGATCATCACCTTTAATATGATAACCATAAATAGGCGAACCGTCTGATCTAACTTGCTTAAGTTTTTTCAAACCATTAGCAGAAAGTTTCATCACCTCAGAAGCCCTTAAACCTGTATCTACCGCCACGATAGCATAGTCATGTAGGTAGTCCTCCCCCATCCTTGTAAGCTCGGTTAAAATGTCTTTCTCTTCTTCGTGTGAAAAGTATTCTAACCTGTGTCTGCCCTGCTCACTTTGACGTTTAAATTTAGGTACAGAAGTTAACGCTCCTTCATCAACAGCATTGTCTAAACAACGCTTAAGACATGAGATATGTCTGTTTACTGTTGAAGGTGCATACCCTTGATTCTCTCGCATCCACTTGATCCAGTCAAAGACTGTGGTAGTGCTGATACGATTGATGGGTGACTTCTCGCCCCAATACTTACAGACAATACTTTGAATAAACATTACTTGTCTCTCATTCTTAGTATTAGCCCAGTAGTTCTCATGGCAACGATCAAACGCATAACGTAATGTCCACCCTGATGCCTTACCAGTCTCTCTGTTTACTTCCATAGCTGTAGGCATATTGTCCTGTGCTATGTCTCGCTTCCACATTGCCTCCAGTAGTGAAGCATCTTCCTTAGTGGAGAGGGTTTTCCTGAAGCGTTTGCCTTTATAAGTAACGTAAGCTTCCCACCCGCTACCTCTTTTAGTTACACTCATACTATACCTCCTGTTAAAAATACTGCTACGCAACCAATCGCATAACAAGCACCGCAATATAACGCGCCTTCTAATAAAAAATTCATAGTCTTATCCTCCTTGCTAAGGCTCTGCCTCGCTTTGTTACCTCGATATACTTCTCAATACGTCTATCGGGATTCTCGTATAGTTTAACTAAGTCGTGATCTACTAGTACTCGTAAGTTTCTACTTGCACTAGCACTGGATGTATCCATGAGCTCACCAACATCCATAACCCTCAGCGTCTCTGCGTTAACGAAAGTACGTTGAGCGATAGTTACAAAAGCATACACTGTCTGTATATGCATCCACGGGTCAATCTTCCTGAACTCCGTTAGTATTCTTATGTGTTCTTTTAAGTCTCGACCAGACAATACACCCTCCTAACCAACTGATTGATAAATCAGCTTTCTTAATACAAACTCTGGGAATTAACATAAAACCAAATAAGCATTTCCCCAAAGCTATCTCGTTTCTTAGAAACTTTATTAGCATGATTTTCCTTTTTGTAAAGTTATTACGGAAGCGTACCTATTAGTAAAACGTTTTACTGTCAACCTTTACTAGTAATAATCGATTCAATTTGAATCACCTTTTTTACTTGACTTGGATTCAGGATTCAATTTCTCTGTGGGTAACTTTTTCTTCCCAAAGATAGCATCCCAGTTAGACTCGTACTTCTCCTTGTCTACTTTTCGGGGGCGGTCTCCCTTACCCCCATGTGTTGATTCGCTCATACTCCTTGTTTCTCCATTTCTTTAATCATAATATCTAGGTAGTCCCTGCCGCCCTCTCGTACTGCTTTCTGTATAGCTTCCTGCTTGGATTTACCTTTGGTATAGACACTATGATCATCTGTATACCAATAGGTAAAGTCTTGCTTCCTGCACATATCTTCAAATTCCTTTAGTGTTGGTAAGCTCATGTCCAATTCTCCCCTAAGTCAATAGTTTGGTGCTCGTTACCAAAGAATTGTCCATACTCATTGCACTGATAAGCTGTACACCCCCATTCATTAGTAATGTCGTCTTTGAAAACATGCACTTCAGCATCACTGTCCCAGTTAAACCAGTACTCGTTATTCTCACTGCCAAAAACCTCCTCTCTTGTTTTACCCGATAAGACAATCCCTGCAAAAACACCCTGTACGAACTCTTTAATTAAGAGCGTCTTTTTTCTGTTAATCCACATCTTTAAATTCCTCGTAGTGTACAATCTCTTCTGTTGGCTCGTGTACAATCTCAAACCCTGCGTAGCCTGTCTCATCGTCATTGAGTCTAAGTACAATGTCATAGTCGAGAAGCTGTTGGACTACTTTACCATCACTGCCAGTTATTTCTAGTTGCTCGTGTATGTCTTCGAATATATCCATGTTACACCTCTATAAGTTAGTTACTAATTGTGTTACACCGCGAGCCTTCTCAGCTTCGAGGTAGTCTAGCCAATGGTAGCTAGGGTCTTGATCGTCATCTTCCATGTCCCACAACCTTGCGCGTTCCTTGCGAATGGCTGTACTGATTGATTCAAACTGTGCTTCTACTACTGGGTTAGCTGTCAACATGATACTCTACTCCTGTTGGTGTGGGTGTAGCTAAAAGGTTAATGTTGAATACTCCGACAATTATAACACTAGCTGTCAAGCAAAGTAAAAGTTCTTTTAACATTATTATCTCCCTAACAAATCAAATAGTAAATTACTGCGTAGTGTGTGTAGGTCTGCCTTGCCGATAGAGTGCAACTCGTGCAACTCTATTTTAAACATATGGCACAGTCTCATATCTAATTCTTTATCAAACATTATACTGCCTCCTTATTGTACTCACGCCAGATGCTAATAAACCCTGCATGGTAGCCTTTCTTACAGTTACCATAGACAACTTCAGGCTCTCTACGCTTAATGAATCTAGATGCGATAATATACTGTCTGCGCTTAGTCTTAATCCAGTATCGGTTAACGTCTTTATCCTCATTGACAGTCGCGCCTAGTTTCTCCGCTACCGTAGCAATTAAGTTTACTGCTTTCGCGCAAGCGCGTGGTGAAGCCTTACTGATTAACTTTAACATTGGTATTACCTCTTAGTTGTTTGAACGTGAAAAATGTTTATTAATTGGATACTTCTTACAGTGCGCGGTATAGTCCTCATCCCACGCGGTACTAACTTCATTGATGCCCCAGTCGCTGATAATCTCATCGGGCGATTGGTCATATTCTAGAACGTAACTAAACCCTGCTAAATACTCTACCTCATCTTTTAAGTCTGTAGGGTTGGTAAAGTATACCACACCTATATCACAGGCTTCAACTGCTTCCACTGCATCGTCAAAACTAGTCCCTACGTAGTCAGTGTAGCCCTCGCATTCTACCTCGATAGTGTAGCCCTGCTTCAAGCCCCATTTGATTAAGTGTTGATGTGCCTTTTTCATTTTCGCTGTACCTCGTTAATTTCGTCTATTAAAGCCTTCCATGCCTCTATTGAAAGTTCATCGCGTAGGTGATCAATTGTAAGGTCAATCATTTCGTGAACCCATTCCCACTGCTCACCGCGCGCGTCCTTAGAAAATTCTACTGCCTGTAAAACGTGGTGTTTCATTATAGTGCTAGTCATGCTATCGCCTCCGTAGGCGTTGTTTGATTCAGTAAAGCTATGGTCTCACATCCTGACCCTGCTGTCTACCCCTGCTCCTACCCATTCACCGCAGAAAATGCCCCTCTTACCTCAAGCGTCAAAACTAACCTCAAAATACTATCATGGTTTTTAAGCGTCAAAATACTATCATGTTGTTGCGAATGATTCTCATTAACATCTGGCGTAGTGGTGCTTACCAAATGCAAATGAGAATCGTTATCATTATCGTTTAGGTTTAGGCTGATACAAGTTTGGTTAGTTTGGCTAGATTAGACTGGTTGAAAAAGAACCCGTTCTTGGTTTCATCTTGGGCGCGTTCTAGCTTGTTCGATCCTTTGCGCTTTAATACACCAACACTACCTGCAGGATCTAAGAACCGAGCATCCGTATCATCCATATTGATTAAGGGTATCAGGTCAAGCTTCTCAGGCACTTTATATTCACCCTTAGCTTCAGCAGTGTTAACTGCTAGAACCGTCTTAAAACCGCCTTTAATAGCTCGAGCGGTCATTGTCATTGTTTTATCATTGTTCGCGCTACCGCTAAATGTGAGATCGTAATTCTTGAGAGTATTCTTTTTAACGCGACTAAAAACCTTGGTGTAATCGTAGAACCTAATAGACGGAAAATAAGATATAAAATTATTAAAATCTATATCGGTCGTGCCGTTTAAACGCACCGCTAACGTATCGCCATGGTTGGCATCATGTACGCATATTTCACCGCGTAAAACTTTAAAGAACCTATCGCGCTCTAATAGATAGCATAGCGTGCGTTTGGTTACCGCCTTTTGTGCTTGCGTCATTCCCAGTTGCCCACTTGAAATTAAACAATCAGACTTGCACCCAAATAAATCAGCCCCAGCGCACAATGTTTTAGTGGATACTTTATCAGCGGGTTGCATATATAGAATAGCGGTGTTGATCTTTAGCTTTACACCCTTAGCGGTTTTGGTCGAGCTATTAACATTGATTAATGGCGTATTAACTTTGGTTAGATAATCCCAGTTTTTAATTGCCCATGTTTTAACAGATGGATTAATAGCGGTTGACGCTAGTAGTTGCTTTTTAGTTGTTTGTAGTTTCATAATGTGCACCATATTGGTTGAGTAAATTAATATAATAGAACCCGCTATTGCTAACGGGCTCGATATATTAACTGATTTCTAAGTAGCCAAATATCGCCATTCTTTTATTATTAGGGCTAAACAAAACCCACCCGTCCCGCTGTCTCTCTGTATAATATCCATCATTTAATTGTATCCAGTCAAAACTGTTGTGCTCATTATCTGTAATGGTGAACACGCGCTCTGCAGGTTGTAAACTGGTGGGTTTTTCGCCTATATATTTAAGGTTGTTTTTCATTAGTCCGCCTCCCTATCGATCATATCTTTTCATAACTTTTTCATAGGGACTAAGTTTATCACCTTTATAGTCAAAAATAGAATGCTCGAGCAACTCATCAAGCGCGTCTTTTGTAGCATCAAAATCATCATCTATATTATTATTGCTGAAATAGATTAGATCGCTGATTAATGATTGAACAACTTGGTGTAGATCGTTACCGTCCATTGAATTTAGATCAAGCTCATTATTCCCAATATTTAATAATTTCATGGTGTAGCCTCTT
>Ga0208643_1000273_pt1 | contig 34724 bp, 49 predicted proteins | sample VirMetDEL_Nov_12_FD_184516 | JGI IMG/M metagenome (GOLD analysis project Ga0208643, IMG submission 184516) | Aqueous microbial communities from the Delaware River and Bay under freshwater to marine salinity gradient to study organic matter... | ecosystem: Environmental > Aquatic > Marine >...
GTTAAGGAGTACCAAAAACAATTTATAAACAATTAAATTTTAATTAAAATGGCACGAGGAGCGCAAAACACACAAAACGGAGGTTTAACCTACCTAAATTTTATGGCGGGTAAATTCGTAGAGAGAGTAGACGAAAACACTACAGGAGCAGTAGAGAGGGAACTAAAAAAAGGGCCTAACGCTGGTAAAGTAGTACATGAGTTAAACTATGACACCTACGAAGGGCAAATTATTGACTTAAAAACAGAGTCCACAGAGTACGGGCAAAAATTAAACATTTTTATGGACGTGTCCACAGTTGAGGAGCCAGATAAAAAAGTAAAAATTAGCTTATCGTTATCAAGCGGACCAGCTAAAGGTTTTCTTTCAAGACTTCCAGTTATTGACTTTGCTAAAGATGTTTGTTTAAAAGGCTTTAGCATCTTAAACAAAGAGAACGGACGGACTAACACGTACCTAGTACCTTACCAGGACGGCGTTAAATTAGAGTCTCAGTTTACAAAAGACAACCCTAACGGGCTGCCTCAAATGAAAAAAGTAAAAATTAAAGGCCAGGAGGTATGGGACGATACGGACCAATTAGAGTTTTACGAGGCTTTAATTGCTAAGACTTTTAGCGGGGCGGTAGCGCCAGAGGCAGAGACTAAGCCAGCGCCTAAAGTTGAAGAAGAAACCGAGGACTTACCTTTTTAGAGTTACCAGGGCGGTAAAGCGCCGCCCTTTTTTAATCACATTATAAACAAGAAAATGGAAAAATTAGTAATTAGATGCTCTAGCCTTTTTAAGTTAATGAGCAACCCAACAGGGAAAACAAATTTAGAAAAATACGAGGCTACAGTAGAGGCCCTAGAGTCCGAAAGAGCAAAGTATAAAGAAATTAAAAACAAAGAGACTAAGACGGCAGCAAATAAGGCGGCTAAAATCTCAGAGTTAACCCTACTAGCTATAGAGCAAAAAAAAGTAAAAGACGTAGTTATACTCTCTCAAACGTGTAAAACATGGCTAAAAGAGGAGGCTAAAAAATTCTTTTACGGCTACGACTCAGAAATAAAAAGCAAATACTTTGATAAAGGACACCAAAACGAGGACACGGCTATAGAGTTGCTTAACGATAAATTAGGGACCGACTACGTTAAAAACGAAGTAAGGAAAACAAACGCTTTTCTTACTGGAGAGTGCGACCTTGATAATAAAAAAGAAAAAACTATAAGAGATATTAAAAACGCCTGGAGCCTGGAAACGTTCCCAGCTTTTACAGAGGACGTAGATAAAAAAGCGGACGAGTCCGGCTACATTTGGCAGCAAAAAGGATATTTAATACTTTGGAAGTATAAACGCGCTTTTGTAGATTATTGCTTTACAGAAACCCCGGAGCCTTTACTCTCTACATGGGACAATAAAAGCATACACCAATACAACCCCGAAATTGGAAAAGTAAAGTATATTACTACCTCCTCGGAAATTGTTTTAGAGGACTCAGACGAGGCCGAAATTAAAAAACGGCATAAGTACGCGCAAATATACTATAACGAACTTATTAACGAGCTAAAGGCTAAATAAATGGCTTTAGGGATAGACAGAGAAAAGTATAACGCTATGGTTAACTACTTCCGTAATAATATAGGCGGAGTTTTAGCCGTGGACCAGGTAAAGGCTGGCGAAGTGGTCTTAAATTCTATGGGGGTAAAAGTTACCCCCGTTAGGGCTACAAAAGAAAAAGAGGAACTTTTTATAATGGTAGACCACTATTTAAGAAATTACAACCAATACCCAGACGAGCCTTTAGTTGAGTTTGATAATGAGAAGGAATATTTATTTATTAAAAATGGGGTAAAATGAAACTAAGACCATACCAAAAACAAGCAATTCAAAGCCTTAGAGCTAATTTTAAACAAGGTAAAAAAGCCGTCCTTTTGTGCATACCTACAGGAGGAGGTAAAACCGTAGTTTTTACCACTATAGCGAAAAACGCAATATTAAAAGGGGCTAAAATTATGATAGTCTGCGACCGTAAAGAGCTAATTAGTCAGGCTAAATACAACCTTAACCTTTTAGGGCTTAGTCCTACTATTATAGCCCCAGGCTACCCACAGGACCCGAATAACTGTTATTTAGCTAGTGTAGATACTTTAAGGAGGCGAGGACTCCCAGAGGTAGACATCGTTATAATGGACGAGGCCCACAAACAAACTTTTGACAAAGTTATTTTTAAGTACCGCGAGGACTTCCAGGACCCCTTTTTTATAGGAGCAACCGCGACGCCAATTAGAACAGGAAAACAGGGCGAACTAGCAGGATATTACGACGCAATAGTAGAGCCTACCACTATTAACGCTTTATTATTTGAGGGGTATCTAGTCCCTTGTAGAACTTTCGCCGCTAAAATAGACTTTAGCGACGTGAAAATGACAGGAGGAGACTACAATAACGGGGACCTTTATAAAGAGTTTAATAAGTCCGCCCTATACGACGGCCTAGTTTCTAACTGGGAAAAGTTCGCAAAGGATAAAAAAACGCTTATTTTTAATGTAAACGTGGAACACTCTATAAAAACAGTAGAGGCGCTAAAAGCGGCAGGGTACGACGCTAGACACCTAGACGGGAAAACACCAGACCGACAGAGAAAACAGCTTTTACAAGACTTTAAAAACGGCGTTTTTAATATTCTATCTAATTGCTCAGTACTTACCACAGGGTACGACGAGCCGAGCATTGAGGCAATAATAGTAAATAGAGCTACTAAAAGCCTACCTTTATGGCTGCAAATGTGCGGCAGAGGCTCTCGGACCTTTGAAGGTAAAAAAGGATTTACAGTAATAGATATGGGGGCTAATTGCTACGAGCATGGGCTATGGGAGGACGCGAGAAATTGGACGCTAGAGAAAAAAAGAAGAAAGTCCGCAGGAGTGGCCCCGGTTAAAATTTGCGAGGAGTGCGAGGCTATGAACCCGGTAAGCGCTAAACTTTGTAACGAATGTGGCGAGCCTTTTAATATCAAGAAAAAAGAATTATTAAAAGCCGAATTTACAGAGGTAAAAAGCAATAGAGGCGGGGCGGTTAAATTTGAACCTAGAGGTAAAACTAGAACAGAGTTACACGAACACGCAAAAAAAATGGGGTATTCTAACGGGTGGGCTCACGTTCAATATAAATTGTACAACAAATAAGTTACTTTTTATTTTGTAACAAGTATTAAGTTTTATACATTGCGGTAAATTAACCAATAAAACACAATAAAATGGAAAAGACAAACAACTATTGGACAGATTTAAACAATAACAAGTGGGATTGCGACATTTACACAGAGGAACAAGCGGAGAAGTTAAGCAAAACTTTAATTAATTGTTTTAACTGTATTAATTGCATTGATTGCATTTCTTGCAGTGATTGCCGTTATTGCAGTTCTTGCCGTTCTTGCCGTTCTTGCAGTGATTGCAGTTCTTGCAGTGATTGCCGTTATTGCAGTTCTTGCCGTTCTTGCCGTTCTTGCAGTGATTGCAGTTCTTGCAGTTCTTGCAGTGATTGCAGTTATTGCAGTGATTGCAGTGATTGCCGTTATTGCCGTTATTGCCGTTATTGCAGTTCTTGCCGTTCTTGCCGTTCTTGCAGTGATTGCAGTGATTTTAAAACCAACCCTCAAAGAATAACATCAAATAAAATAGGGTCAAGAGAGAGACAAACAACCTATTATTGGAATGAAGAAACAGAGCAAATAGTTTGTGGATGTTTTAAAGGAACTTTGAAAGAGTTTAAAGACGCTATAAAAAAAGAACATAACGATAACAAATATTCAAAAGAGTATTTTAAATGGATTGAAGCCGTTGAAGTTTATAAAGGATTAACCAATAAAACATAACACAATAGTAAAAGCCGTTTCAATGGCGTTTTAATGTACCTTATATGTTGTTGTGCATAGTACGGATTATTAACAGAAAAACTAAATAGAATGAATAAAATATTTAATGATAATGCTATTGAAATACTTGATAGGATGATAGCAAAAGAATACAAAGTTGATTTGATAGCAACAGACCCACCATACAAAGTAACTACAAGGGGAGGTTATACTAATGCTGGAGGTATGATGCTTGACGATAAAATGAGAAAAGGGAAAGTATTTAAAGAAAACACTTTAACTATTAAAGAATGGTTGCCAAAACTCTATGAGGTTTTAAAAGATACAGGGCATTGTTACATAATGTGCAATAATAAAAATCTTTATCCTTTTTTAGATGCTGTGAATGATAGTGATTTCAACTTAGTTAAAACTATGGTATGGGCAAAGGATAATAAAATAATGAGCCAAGCTTATATGAGCCAATTTGAGTTTGTTTTATTCTTGCGAAAAGGAAAGTTTGTAAGGATAAATAATTGCGGAACAAGTGATTTATTACAATACCCAAACACAAAAACAAAAGGAGAAGATAGCAAGCCAATACACCCAACAGAGAAGCCTATTGATTTAATGAAAGTATTGATTGAAAATAGCAGTAAAGAAAATGAGATAGTTTTAGACCCATTTTTAGGTGTAGGTACTACTGCAATAGCAAGTAAAGAAACAAAAAGACAATACATAGGAATAGAATTAGATGAGCATTACTATAATATTGCTAATGAAAGGTTAACGTAGTATTACCACTAACACAACAGTAAAAGCCGTTTTAATGGCGTTTAATATTAGTTATTGACTAAATAAGACCTAAAAAACTTTACACATAAACAGAAACGTGTAAAGAAAATAGAGAAAAGTTAACATTAAAAAATGATTGAAACATTCTACACGTTGGAAATAGTACTAATATTACTAATAACTAAAATATGAAAGAAATAAACAAATATCTATTAGGGCCTGGATGCTGCCTAATATTAGCAATTTTTAAAATGGAAGGGTGGGCCGTCCTTTCGTGGTATATGGTTTTTTTACCTATATGGCTGCCCGCTGCTCTTTTATTATTAGCGCTATTAATTATAAAAAAATAACTACCTTTAAAACCCTTTAAAAATCAAACTATGAAAATAAGCTACTTTAATAACATTAAGCAAACAAGCCCGGACTCTGAAACATCTATACTAGAGTTTTTAAACAACGTAAAAGCGGGGACCTGGGCAAGGTTAATAGACCCAATTAACAAAGAGACAGACAAGAAAAAAAGAGGAGCTTTAAAAACTAAGACACTACCATATGTTACAATTAGCGGCACTTTTAAAAAGCGGTCTAACTCGGAAATAGTAAAACACTCCGGCTTTATTTGCCTAGATATTGACGAAATAGACGACCTAGCCCAGGACTGGAACAAAGTAATAAACGACCCCCATACCTACGGAGCTTTTAAGTCCGCATCCGGTAGAGGTATAGCCGTGTTAGTTCAAATAGACCCAGCTAAACACTTAGATAATTTTTTAAGCCTAGAGGCTTACTACATGGAAAAGTATAGCATAAGCCTAGATAAGGCTTGTAAAGACGTAGCGAGGGCTAGATTTGTGTCTAATGACTCCCAGGCGTTCGTTAATACAAACGCTAAACAATTTAAAATAGTACTTAAAAAAGTTAAAAAAGTACCGGTTAATAAATTGCCGCAAATAATAACCGGAGCCTCAGACATAGACTTTTTAATAGAACAGATTAACGACAACAACCTAGACATTACTAAGGGGTCCTACGATATTTGGCTGGAAATAGGCTTTGCCCTCGCCTCAGAAATGGGCGAAAGCGGACGGCCTTATTACCACTCTATAAGTAGATATTATGATAAATACAAAGCCGAGGACTGCGATAAACAATATAATAAATGCCTAAAACACGAAGGTAGAGGCATAAATATAGCTACTTTATTTCACTACGCTAAAGAGGCTAACCTTAACCTAGTTAGCCCCAAAACTAAACACATAGTAGCGGCAGCAAAACAAGCAAAAAGGGGCGGACGGTCCGCGGAGTCAGTAAAAGAACTATTAACTAAAATAGATGGAATAACAGAAAAAGAAAGCGAGGAGCTAATTAATAAAGTTTACGACTCCAGCGTAGACCTCAAATTAACTGAGGACCTAACCAACCTAGAAAAACTGGAAATGTTTATAACCAATAACTATAACCTTAAAAGAAACGAGATTAATAGGTATATTGAAAACAACGGCAAAGAAGTAGATACCGTGTTTAATAACTCGGTCTACTTCCAGGTGCAAAGAATTGTAAGCGAAAAAATAGCATACGACACCGTAGAGCGGTTAATTTCCTCCGACTTTATACCAGAATATAACCCCTTACAAGACTTTTTAGAGGCCCATAGCGGAGACAACCCCACAGGATTAATAGATAAGTTAGCCGAATGTATAGAGACAGACACGGGGTTAAAAGTGGATGACGTAGACCCTAGTTACAAATTTCTTTTTGTAAAAAAATGGTTCGTCGGTATTATTGCATCAATATATAAACAACATAGCCCCTTATTATTAGTACTTACAGGAGGGCAGAACACAGGGAAAACCGAATTTTTTAGACGGCTATTGCCTAAAGAATTTAAACCGTATTACGCAGAGAGTAAACTAGACGCAGGAAAAGACGATGAAATATTAATGACTCAAAAGCTCCTAATAATGGACGACGAGCTGGGCGGTAAGTCTAAGCAAGAGGCTAAAAGACTAAAGGAGTTAACCAGTAAGGACGAATTTACATTAAGGGAGCCTTACGGCCGTAAAAACGTTAGATTAAAGCGTTTAGCGGTCCTATGCGGGACTTCTAACGATGAACTAGTATTAAACGACCCTACAGGAAATAGACGTATAATACCTATAAACGTGTTAAGCATTAACCACGACCTTTATAACTCAATAAATAAAAAAGACCTAATAGTAGAGGCTTATAATTTATATAAAGACGGTTATAACTGGCAGCTAACAGGCGAGGACGTCCAAAAACTTAACAAAAATACTAGAGAATTTGAGCAAATTAGAAGTGAATCCGAATTAATTAGCCAATTTTATAAGACCCCAGAGTATAAAAAAGGGCCAGACGTAATAGAACAACTAACAGCAACCCAGATTAAAACAAATATAGAGGAGCAGACAGGGCAAAAATTAAGCATTTGGAAAATAGGACAAGAATTAAAAGCGCTAGGTTTTGACCAAAAAAGCGTTAAAATGTTTGGCAATACTAAGCGAATTTATGAGGTAATTGCTTTAGATGAAAAGAAAAACGCCGAGGAGCTTTATAATCCAAAAAATGAAGAAAACGAAAATTTTGCGTTCTAGTTTTACGTCTTTTTTAGTAACTTTTTTTAGCCCCTTAAATGGGGCTTTTTTGTAAGTGCCTGATTTTCAAGGATCCCCAGTTACAGAGTTACAGAGTGAAAAAGTTTTTTTTTGACTCTGTAACCGTCTGAAAGCCTTTAGCACCAACCAATACAGTAAAAAAGGTTACAGAGTTACAGAGTTTATAGTATTTACCTAGAGAAAAAGGTTTTCACTATATTTTGCAGTTACACTTTTACACACACATATATATATAGGGTTTAAAGATGCTAATTTTTGCCCCACTCTGTAACCGAAGCCCTAAACCCCGTGGTAGTAGGGGTTTCAGCGGTTACAGAGTTCTATTTTCAGGCCTTTGACTCTGTAACCCGAGAATTACCTTAAAAAAGTATTATATTCACATTATGGAAAAAAGCGAAGCAAAACACCAGGCAGAAGTTGTACTATGGTTTTGGAATACCTACAAAGAATTTAGAGGACTACTCTACCACAATTTTAGTAACCCCAGAAATAAAGTTAACGGCGCTCAACTTTTAGCTTTAGGACTTGTTAAGGGCAACCCGGACCTTACCCTAGCCTTACCTCGTGGCGACTTTGGAGCGCTTTATATTGAAATGAAGAAACCAGGCGAAAAGCCGAGAAACTCACAATTAAAGCAGATGGACCGACTAAAAGCCGCTGGTAATTGCGTAGAATGGGCCGACAATTCGGAACAGGCTATAGAATTAATTAAAAAATACCTATCTTTAATAAAAATGTAAAATGCCTATTTTTGACTATTCATGTGATAATTGCGGCGGCGTAAAGCTGGACGAGTTAGTAAGAAACCCGGACGAGGTTATAAGCTGCGAGGACTGCGGCGAGGTAATGACTAAAGGGATAGGGGCGCCCGCTTTACTAGGTTTTGATAGTAACGGGACGAGTAAAAGCGTTAGCCGCTCTTAAACGTTGTGGCCTATAGTAATGTCTATGTCTGGGAAATCTTCTAGCATGAGATAAAGATAAAAGTTTTATAGGCGTTAAAAAATGGTTTTAGACATATAAAATTATGACTTATGGCAGATAAAATAAAGTTAACAGATAAGCAAAAGAGATTTTGTCAAGAGTACGTTATAGACTTTAACGGAACGAGGGCGGCAGAGGCGGCTGGATATTCTAAAAAGACCGCAAGAGCCACGGCTTACGAAACCCTCACAAAACAATACATACAGGACGAAATTAGAAAATTGACTAAGAAAACAACCGATAAATTAGAGGTTTCGGCCGAGCGGGTTGTTGCTGAATTAGCTAAAATGGGCCTTACCTATAAGGACAAACTAGGAGACTTTACACTAGATAGTAGCCACAAATTAAAGGCCCTGGAAATGTTAGCGCGTCATACGGGAGCATTTAACAACGACGAAAGCGGCAAAGCTACTATTAAGGTTAAATTTGGAGGTAACAAGTAGATGGCTATAGAGGTAGAGTTTCCCGCCTGGTCCGAAATGGTTAACCCTCCTTTTGCTGGTCTACTAGATAATAAGGACCGCTACATTTTGATGTGGGGCGGCAGAGGGTCCGGTAAGACCGATAGCACACAAAAAAAAATAATTGTTAGGATGCTAACGGCTAATTACTTCAAGGGTATTTTAGTGCGTAAAGTTTACGACACGATTAAAGAGAGCCAGTACGAAGGGATTAAGAACGAAATATATAGCATGGGCCTAGAGTCTTTGTTTAAGTTTACGGTTAGCCCTTTGTCCATTGCTTGTATAAATGGCAACAGAGTTATAGCTAGGGGCCTAGATAAGGCCGAAAAAATAAAAGGAGTTGACAACCCTACTTTTGTCTGGTATGAGGAGGGCAACGATATGACAGAGGAGGACTTTAACACCGTTACAACAACGGTAAGGAGTAATAAAGCGGACTATTTACAGGAAATATTTAGCTTTAACCCAGAGGCAGAAACGCCTAATTTTAACGATTTTTGGATATACAAAAAGTTTTTTAGCCATACAAACGAGAAAAATTTTCGCTCTACTATATCGGTAGAGGTAGAAATTAAAGGACTTAAAAAGGTAGTAGACTACTCTTACACGTCAATACATAGCACGTACAAAGATAATCCTCACTTACCCCCGGTAACTAAGGCTACCTACGAAGATTTTAAACGTACTAGCCCCTATTACTATAAGGTCTACACATTGGGACTATGGGGTAATAAAGAGGTGGGCAATAGGTTTTATAAAACCTTTGAAATGAGCCACGTAGATAAAACGGCTTACTGTTCATGGCTGCCGCTACATATTTCGTTAGATGAAAACGTTAACCCGTATTTAACTATGACAATACACCAGGCCGAGACGCTGGAAGGGGTAACGGAAATTCGACAAATAGCCGAAATATGTCTACCAAATCCTAGAAATACACTACGAACAACCTGCGAGGAGTTTAGCAAGCAATTCGCAGAGCATAAGGAGGGGCTTTATATTTACGGCGATAGGACCAGTAAAAAACAGGACACTAAGCTAGAGAAGGGCGAAAACTTCTTTACTTTAGCTAGTAATTACCTTGCTAAGTTTAGACCTAGCGAGCGGTTACCTACTAGAAACCCAGGAGTAAAAAGCCGGGGCGAGTTTATTAATCAAATATTTGCCGGAAATATTAAGGATGCTAAAATAGTAATAGGCGAGGATTGCACTAACTCAGTAGCGGACTACTTATATTTAAAAGAGGCGGCGGACGGCTTAAAATTCAAAGAAAAGACGACCGACAAAGCCAGCAAGGTAAGATTTGAGAAATACGGACATTGCTCCGACGCTAACGACTATCTTTACTGCGAGATATTTCGCCCACAATTTGACCGCTTTATTAGGGGCGGTATTATAAAAAAGCCTATATTTGGTAGTAGAAAACCTAAAAAGCGCTTTTAAAACATGGCTTTTATTGATAAAACGGACCTTTTAAGGTATATAGACGAGTCTACTATTGACCAGTTAACAGACAATAACGACGCGCTAGTAGTTGAAGCAATTAAGGACGCAGAGGAGCGAATTACTGAGAAGATAAGCCAGAGGGTAGACACGGTTAGCGAACTATCTAAGATAGACCCGGACCGCAATAGGTCCCTTTTAAAACATTGCATTAACTTATCAATATATTACTTATTCGAGCGCCTTTATACTGACGTACTGCCGGAAGGTAGAGTACAAGGTATGGAGACGGCCGAGAAGTGGCTAGAGGACGTTTACGGGGGCAAAATTAACGTTTCGTTGGATAAGAACGACGAAGAAAACCAGCAAGGATGGCCTTTGAGGTGGGGGTCTAATCAAAAAAAAGGCTCACAAAATTACTAAGCTATGAGTATTTTAGATAAGATTACAAATATTTTTAAGGACACTAAAGAGCCGGTAAAAAAAGCGCCTAACCTTAAAAAAAAGACGATAAAGCAACAGGTTTACAGGTTTAATCAAGAGCTGGACAACTGGAAACAGGGGATAGATGCCTTTGAAGACCCTTTTAATAGCACTACAATAGATTTAATACGAGTATATAACGACATCGTAATAGATGCTCACTTAACGGCTACTATAGAGGCTAGGATAAGCCGGACCTCCTCTAAAGACTTTAAAGTAATAGACGAAAAGGGCGACGAAATAGAGGACGAAAGTAATATATTTGCCTCTGAGTGGTTTAGGGATTTTATTAAATTGGCTTTAGAGTCTAAGTTTTACGGCTATAGCCTTATAACTTTCGGAGACAGACAAGGTAAATTCTTTGAAGGCGTAGACGTTTTTAATAGAGAATATGTTTACCCACAAAAGGCAGCGGTTAGAAAATCGCCATACGACACGACGGAACTAATGCCTATTAATAAAAACCCTTTTTTAGGTTGGTCTATAGGGGTAGGAAAGTCTAACGACATGGGCTTATTAATGAAGGCGGCCCCGTTAATTATCTTTAAAAAGACGGCTTTAGGCTCCTGGACTGAGTTCGCGGAGCTTTTCGGCACTCCTTTTAGATTTGGAAAGACTAACGTAACAGACGAGACTTTACGTGATAATATGTACGATATGCTGGACAACATGGGCCGCAACGCTTTTGGAGTCTTTGACGAGGGGGATAGTTTAGAGTTTATTAGGGATAATAAAACCGACTCGCACAACGTTTACAATGAGTTAATAGAACGAACTAATAGCGAGATAAGCAAATTAATTTTAGGCTCTACTATGACTATGGACGACGGGAGCAGTCGCTCACAGTCTGAGGTTCACGAAAGAACAAGCGGCGCTATAAATAAAGAGGACGCGTTTTTTATTACGGATTTAGTTAATAATAAACTTATACCATTTTTAAACACTTACCACGATTTTAATATAACGGGAGTTTGGACGTTTGACGACAAAGAGAACACTACAAAAGAGCAGCAGTTTAAAATAGACATAGAGCTAGTAAAAAACGGCTTTAATGTACCTAAAGAGTATTTTAGCACTACTTACGGCACGCCAATAGACGAACCTATAGAAGTAGAGGAGACAAAAGAACCAGCGGACGTAGAAAACGCATTAAAAAAAAAACTCTTTTCACTAGAGAATTACGAGACTTTCACGGGCTTAAATAGCTGCGAGGTATGTAATACTATAGATTTAAGCGACACACCGCCCCAGGAATGGGACGACGATTTTATAGACCAGATTATAGCGGGGGTACATACCGGCCTATACACGCTTGAAAAACTACCAAAGGCTTTATATTTAGAAACTGCGGACCGCTTAGTAAAATCTATGCTAGACGGAATAGCAGAGTCTAAGGTAATACCGGAAATAGCCAACCCCGACTTTATTAGGGCTTTGCGTAATAATGCCTACGTATTTAGCGGGGCTAAAACCTTCCAGGAGGTAAGAACAATGTCGGACTTTTTAGTAGATGAAAACGGCAACTTTAGGAGCTTTGCAGACTTTAAGAAAAAGGCGGCGGCTACTTTTGACCAATTCAATAAAAACTGGCTACGTACCGAAATGACACAGGCCCACAATACGGCAGAGGCGGCGGCTAAGTGGCAGCAATTTGAAAAAGAAAAAGAGGTATTCCCTATGCTGAGGTATGACACGGCAGGAGACGAGCGGGTAAGGTCCTCACACAAAGCACTAGACGGAGTAATTAAACCAGTAGACGACCCTTTCTGGAACACTCACGCGGTACCGAATGGCTGGAATTGCCGTTGTGAAATATTGCAAGAGTCTGAGGCGGTAGCTACTCCGGACGGAGACATAACACTACCCGACGACATACCGGAGAGTATGCAATTTAACCCAGGAAAGCAAAAGGTTTTGTTTAGTCCTGAGCATTCATACTTCCAAGTCGGCCCACAATTTGAGGACCTAATGCAGGACAATTTTAATTTACCGGAGCCGCCTAATGCCTAAAAAAAATAAACTTTCGCCACAATTAGAGGCCGCGCAAAAGAAGTTTAAGGCTAACGCTAAGATAATACTAGCTCAAGCGGCTAACGAGGCGGTTAACCATTTTAAAGCTAACTTTAAGCTGGGCGGGTTTATGGACAGGAGCCTGGAAAAGTGGAAGCCTAGAAAAAATAACAAAGATAAGGGCAGGGGTATATTAATAGGTAAAGGCTCCGGGCGTTTAAAGCGTTCTATAAAACGTTCAAGCCTTAGCGCTACTAGGACCATTATAGGAGTAAGCGGGACGCCTACAAAATACGCAAGCGTCCATAATTTCGGCCTTCGTGCTGGTAGAGGTAAAGGTTTTATTATGCCTAAGCGTCAATTTATGGGCGAAAGTAAGGTATTAAGTAAAAAAATAAGTAGACTAATAGAGCGGAGGCTAAAAAAAATACTTTAATTTTAGGCTATGCAAAGGGTATTAATAGAGGGAATTTTAGCGAGAATAGCGGCAGAGCTGCCACAATTTAAAACCGTGGACCTATACAACGACCAATTTACAAAGCAGGACACAGGGGTAATAGATTCTTTTGCATTTCCGGCGCTTTTCATATCGTTTCCAGACGGGGCAGAGTATAAAAATTTTACCGCTGGAGTACAACAAAGCGAAGATGTAACGGTACGCTTTTACATAGCGGACCAATTAACAAAAAGCCGGCTATCTATAAGCAAAACGGTTTTAGAGGTTTTAGATTTAAAACAAACGGTTTTCTCTAAGTTTCAAGGCTGGAGCGATACCGGGATTAAAACTTTTAGCCGTATATTTGAGGAGACGGACGAGGACCGAACAAATTACTATGTGTTTGTGCAGGATTATAAAGCGGGAGTAATTGACGCTAGTAAATATACAGACCAGGGGACGCCTGTAACGTTAACTTTTAACTTAACGCCAGAGGTAATAATTAACCCTTTAACGGACGACGATATAAGGACCGCTAAAGACGTAAACGACAACTAAAAAAATGGCTAGGACTATCCAACAAATACAAAACGAAATTATAGCAGCAGTACAAGCGGACCCGACTTTAAGCGGGCTTACTAGTATTTCTGCGGTGGCTTTTTGGCGGCTAATCACTAGAGTAGTAGCCGAGGCTATAGAAACAGAGGAGCAGCTAAACGACTTACTTAGGTTAGAACTAGAGCAAATAGCTAGAGAGGCGGTTCCTGGGACGGCGGACTGGCTACAAAAAAGGGTTTTAGAGTTTCAATATGACGCTTTAAGCCCACAAGTAGTGCAAGTAGTAGACGGCAAAGTAACTTATCCGGTAGTAGATGCGTCTTTAAGGATAGTTACCAGAGCGGCAGTAAAAGAACAATCTAACGGGCGGGTACTTGTAAAGGCGGCAAAAGACGACGGCTCGGGGGGTATTATACCGTTAACGGCTCCAGAAATAAGCGCCTTAGAGGGGTATTTATCCCGTTTAGGTTTTGTAGGTATTCCTATAGATACCTCTAGTTTAAATGCGGACAGAGTGGCTATTTCAGTAGGAGAAATTTATTATTTTAAACAATATAACCCGGTAACAGTAAAGGCTAATATAATAACCGCTTTAAATGAGTATTTAAAAAATATTTCAGTTGATAATTTTAGCGGCATAATAGTTAGGGCTGATTTTATAGACACTATACAAGCAGTTGAGGGGGTAAGCGGTTTAAATTCTCAATTCTTTTTAATTACCTCTAGGAAAGCTACCGAGGCGGTTAATACAAACCCTATTATACAAGTTCAAAAAGAGGCCGCGGCCGGTTACGCCACAGAGGAGGACACTCCAGGTTTTACTTTTGACGATATTATAGTAATGACACCTAGCGACCAAACGCCGAATATATAAGATGAGTATTTATAATATAAATTTCGCGGACTTTGTTATAGATTATTTACCCCCCGACAAAAGGGAGCCGGTAAATAAGTCTTTTATAACGGCGCTATTAGCTCCCGTTCAAACTTTACATAACGATACTTTTTTTACGTTCAAGCCTTTAATAGAGGAGCAAACTAAGCATAACGGGCAGCGTATTTTAATGGAGTCTATTTTAAACGACACTTTTGGAGTAACGGCGGCGCCTCTTATTTATATAGATAATTCCGGGGACAATATAACCCCTTTAGATTTGTTTAATGAGAGCGAAGGTTTCGCGCCTTTATTTCTTTTTAACGAGAGCGAGGCGGAGCCTCCTACTTATTTTTATAACGAGTCGGAGGTTACTAATAATAGAGAATTTATAGTTTACGTACCTACGGCGGTTTATGCTGCGGTAGGCGAACCAGCAATTAAAACAGAGGTAGACAGGTTAAGGCCTTACTCTACATTTTATACAATAATTCAATACTAAAGTAATGGCAGTAGCAAAACTAAAAACGCCGGTTTTTATCAATAACTCTAACGAGTTAGAAACTGGGGGCGCTCCGATATTTGCGGACGATATTTTAAGAGTTCAAGAAAACAATACGGCGGACTATTTAAATTTTTATGATGCGTTTAGGCGCGTACTTCCTTTATTATCGGTCCCTACCGGTCCGGCTTTTCAAAGCGCCTTAATATTGGCGGGGTTAGAGTACGACAATACAGACCCAGAAAATCCAATAGTAAGCGAGGGCTATATTTTAAGCGGCGGCCGTATTTGTTACTTCCCAGGAGGCACTTATAACACCGGAGCGATTAACCCTGGTCTTTTGTATATATTCAAAGGAGCGGACACCGTAACTAACCGAGTATTTGACGACGGAGGCAGTAAACCTATTTTAGTAGAGCATTTAGCTATAGCAGAACTAGGCGAGATAGTGGGGGGCGTTTTACAGATGCCAGCGGCTACAACTATAACAAGTTTTGACGAGGTAGCGGTTTTACAAATTGGATTACCTAACGACTTTAAAGGCGAGGACTACTTTACAGTTAACACGGCTATAGGGGTTACCGGTTTAGGCGTTCACTTGACAGAAATTCCTTTTTCGGCGGCGTCTAACTTTTTGGTTAGTGTGTCAGTAGGTACTATTTTACCTTACTTAATAAGTAGAGTAGATAAAAACGGTTTTACAGAGATGCGAGGGTCTGTAAAAGTTTTAGCAGGAATACAAACTTCTTCACCGCTTCAACTTTTTAGGTTTCCCCAGTCAAATATTGGGATATTTGGACCTATTCCTATTTTTGCCGAGTTTTCGGACAGTTCCCTAGAAAGACCGTCTTTAACTATAGACAGTAACGGAGACGTATTTATGACAGAGCCGTCCGGAGGGTGGCCAGGCGTTGACTTTGAAATAATTTTCAACTCAATCGTATATGGAAGTACTACACCGCCTACTGGATATACTTACAATAGGGCTACTTTAGATATTACTTAATTGTCTTTGCAGTCTGGATGGTTAGCAAAATAAAAGTCCATTAACTCCCTAAGTATAGCGGAGTTACTGACGTCTTTTTTATTTTTCAGTCTTTCAAATAAGATGCGGCGGCGGCCGTGGATTAGTACTTTAACTTCGGTTTTTTTAATAGACATATCTTTTTATTTGGGCTATTCTGGTCCAACTATAACCAAAAGAGGGGGGTTTTACTTGTAAAAGTAACTAATTTAGTCCTAATATGAATAGTTTTGACTATATAACTAATTTCGCTAGCGGCGTTAAGTCCGCTAAGGTTTCTATAAGACGCCCTATTTCACAGGACGGCGTTAAGGGAATTAACGGCGACAATTTCGCTAAAGAGCTAGAGTTTTTAGCGGCTCAAGGAGTTGAGGAGGTTACTATAGATATTAATAGCGTAGGCGGTTCAATTAAAGAGGGTTTTAGCATATTTAGCGCTATAAAAGACGCTCCATTTAAAACAATAACTAGAGTGATAGGTTTAGCGGCTAGTATGGCCGGTATAATTTCGCAAGCTGGCGACCATAGGGTAATAGTGGACTTTGGCTTATTTCATGCTCACGGCCCACAGGTTCCAAAAGGGGCAAAGGTAGACGCTACACTATTAGACAAAATGTTAGGCAGCTTAAAGACTATGATAAGCGCAAAGGCAGAGTTAAGCGAGGCAAAGGTTAGCGAAATGCTAAGCAAAGAGACGGTTTTAACGGCGGTAGAGGCTACGGAAATGGGCTTTTTTGACGAAATAGAACAGACTAGAGGCATTAAGCCAGAGTTAATAATATCTAACGACATAGAGGCGTTATTTATGGCAACCAATAAATTTTTAATCAATAACAATAAAATGGATAAATTAGGTACACTTTTAGCGATAGAAAACGCTACAGAGGAGCTAGTTATTAGCTCCGTAGAAACTTTACAAGCTGAGGCGGCTAAAGTTGAGGGATTAACTAACGACTTAGAGGCGGAGGTTTCAAAAGTTGAGGGATTAACTAACGACTTAGAGGCGGTTAAAGCTGAAAAAGAGGCGGAGGTTTCTAAAGTAGCGGAGCTAGAGGCTAGCTTAACAGAGCTTAAAGGACAAGCGGCTACAGAGTTAATAGAAAACGCGGTAAAATTAGGTAAGATTAAGGCGGACGTTTCCGAGTCATGGATTACGGCAGCTACTAACGACTTAGAGGGTACTAAGATACTTTTAAGCGGGGTTACTACCTCAGTTAAAGCGCCAGACTTGACAAACGAAATTAATCCAGACGAAAAGGAAAGCCGTAAAGATTGGGATTTTCAAAAGTGGGGACAAGAGGACCCAAAAGGATTAGAAGAAATGAAAAATAAAACGCCTAAGAAGTTCGACGACTTGTTAGGGGCTTATTTAGAATCATAAAAATATTTATTAACAACAAACAATTTAAAAAATGGCTGAACAAATAGTACAATTATTTAGCAAAGACTTACAAGAGAATTTATTCCCAAAGAATGAATTTTATAAGCAATCAAAAGTAGACGGTAATATCGGGGCAAAATTCGGAACTGTAGAAGTACCACAAGCGGGCGCTACTCCAGGGATTACCTTAAACCCTTCCTCTTTTCCATTGACTCCGGCACAAAGAACGGACGACGTAAAAGTTTACACAGTAAACAACTACGCTACTGACCCTATCCATATAGAGGACGTTAACGAAATCGTTACAAACTACTCTAAAAGAATGGACATTTTAAAAGACCACACTAAAGCGCTTAATACAAGAATTGCAGAGGAAATGGCTTTTTCATGGTCACCTACTTTAGCATCACAAAAGAATTTTACTACAGGAACGGCAGACGCTACGGCACTAGCTCCAGGAGCAACAGGAACGAGAAACTCTTTAACTAGAGAAGATTTAAGCGACTTAGCTATCAAGTTCGATATTGACGACGTAGCAAGCGACGAAAGAAACATTTTAGTTGACGCGAGACTATACGCTCAACTATTAAAAATCGACTCTTTTATTAACTTTGACTATGTTAATAGAAAGCCAACAGTAGACGGTCAAGTAGGCGAGCTTTTCGGAATGAAAGTATTTAAAAGGTCTAGCGCTACTTATTACGATGCGGCAGGAGCTAAAAAAGCGGTAGGAGCTGCAACGGCGGTAACTGATAACTTAGGAATTTTAGCATGGTCTGACAGCTACGTAAGACGAGCAGAGGGAGCGGTAAAAGTATATGCAGACATGGACAACCCACTTTATTTAGGGTCTATCTTTAATGCTGCGGTAAGAGCCGGAGGAACTGCGGGTAGAAACGACGAGAAGGGAGTTTACGCTTTAATCCAGGCATAATGGACAAGCTAGAGAAAATAGCTAAAAGGTATTTTAACAAGTCGGAGGTAGTATTTATTACCTCCGACGGGTTAGCCTTTTTGGAATTTCCTTTTGCGGAGCGGCACGCGCATAAAAACGGCCTAACAATTAACGAATTTAAGAAACCTAAAAAAGCTAAAAGAAATGGCACTAAATAAGGTTACATTTAATATAAATACCGCCGGACTAGGCACGCCTTTAGCATCTAAGGACCATATTAGCGGGGTAGTATATTATAACGATACTCTACCGGCTGGCTTTACGGCGTCGGATAGAATTAAAACAGTTTTCTCTTTACAAGCTGCGGAGGCTTTAGGGATTATAGAGGGGTCTGTAGACCACGGGACAGAATGGTATCATATTAGAGAATTTTTCGAAAAACAACCGAGCGGCGAGCTTTGGATTGGTTATTTTGACGTACCAGTAGGAGCGCCAGACTTTGTAGAGGTAAAAACTTTACAGGACACGGCTTTAGGTACTATAAGACAAGTAGGAGTTTATTTCGTGGAGGCGGTTTTTGCTACTTCACAGGTTACGGCTTTACAGGCGGTAGCTACTACTTTAAAGAGCGAAAGCAAGCCTTTATCTATCCTTTATGGTCCAGATATTAGTCTTACTAGTGATTTATCACTATTGCCAGATTTAAGGACTTTAACGTCGCCTAATGTTTCGGTATGTATCGGACAGGACGGAAACGCAAAAGGGGCGGCTCTAGCGGTTTCTACTGCAAAGTCTGTAACTGATATGGGGGCTAAATTGGGCGCGGTTTCTTCTGCTAACGTTAACGAGTCTATTAGTTATTACGAAAAGTTCCCAATGGTTACAAACGGGCTAGAGTTCGATGTTGCTCACTTTGCGAACGGCGACGACGTAACCCTGGCGGCTACAGCACTAGTTGAAGCGATAGACGATAAGGGATATAATTTTTTAGTTAAAGAAGTTGGTTTTACTAACACTTTTAACAATGACTCTTACACGTCTGCGGCAGTTACTAACGACTTAGCGACAATAGAAAACAATAGAACAATAGATAAAGCTACTAGAAATTTAAGAACTTTTATAGTTCCAAAATTAGGCAGTCCTTTAAACGCTAACGCGGACGGGACACTAAGAGAGGACACTATTAAGACTTTTAAAGCTCTAGCAGACAGAGCTATTAACTCAATGGCAGCGGACGGCGAGGTTAGCGCTTACGAGGTTATTATTAACGCGGCCCAGGACGTAATTAGTACGGGAACGTTAGAAATAACTTTAAAAATCGTTCCGGTAGGAGTTGCTAGAGAGATAGTTATTAACATTGGATTCGTACCGAGTCTATAAAAAATATAAAAAATGCCAAACTTTACACCTTTAGTAAACGGACAAGCATACGCTTATGCAGATATTATAGTAACGGTTTTAGGTTCGCCTCTAGCCGGTATTACTGCGATAAATTACTCAGACTCACAGGAGGTAGTGGAAAACTTTGGCGCGGGCCAGTTTCCAACCTCTAGGGGGTTAGGTAAGATAGAGAGCGAGTGTACTATGTCTATAGACAGAGCCGAGCTTAACGCTTTATTAGCTGCGGCTACAGGGAACAGGCTACAAAATATTAGCGAGTTCGATATTACGGTATCGTATTTGCCAGTAGGTAGCCCTCCGGTAACTGATATTATTAAAAACTGCCGTTTTAAGAACACGCCGAGCGGCGGGTCTGAGGGCGACAGTAATATAATTGCAGAGCTAGAGCTAGCGGTTTCCCATATTCAATGGGCGCAATAAAAAAAAACTTTTTACTTTTTCCATGTAAAAAGGCCCTAACTTTTGCTAGTTAGGGTTTTTTTTGCTTATTTTTATATCGCTTACTTCATAATAATGTAGTTTATAATTTGATTTTTAGGGAAACCCTGGCTTTTTAGTCGGGGTTTTTTTATTACCTTTATAGCTCACTAAAATTTATAACATGGGAAAAATGGAAAAAGTATTTAACGAGTTAAAGGAAAAGCATAGTAAAATTTACTGGCTAGACATTCCGGAAAGCGACGAGAACGGCGAAAAGACTATTTTTTTACGTAAAATAGACAGGGTTACTTACTCGGCTAGCCAAAAACTATTAGAAAAGGACACTTTGCAAGCTACGGAAATGATACTCCGCTCGCTTCATGTAGGCGGGGACTCAGTAGAGGACGTAATAAACGACTTTGACCAGTTAAGGGCCGCCTCTGAGTTGTTAGTTGATGTAATAACAGTAAAAAAGGGAAACGTACGAACGTCGTAGAGATTTTAGAAAAAGTAAACTTATCTTTAGCTCACAATATAGGAGGTTTTAGAAACGGTAACTTTTACGACGAACAAATAGCACGTTTTAAGATTGATAAGGACGAAGGGGACCAATGGGACGCCCTTTTAAGGTTTCATTTTAAAATAGACCCGACGGGGTTAAAAGACGACGATTACTTTAAACTTTGTGCACAATTAGACTGGGTAATAACCCAGGAAAACGAGAAGTATAAAAATAAGGGCTAAGGGGGTTTAATAACCCCCTTTTTTAGTACTTTTATAATATGGCAGAAAAGACTACCTACGTAATAGCGCTTAATGACAAGTTAAGCCCTGGCTTAAAAAAGGCAACGGCTAAAGCTCTGGGCCTCGACAAAGCTATGGGAGGGCTAAACGGCAAAGCTAAAAAAGGCTCTAAAGGTATGTCTATGCTAGGCGGGTCTATTAAAGGTTTAATAGGTCCTTTAGCTTTAGCGGCTGCGGCTATGAAAGCCTTTCAATTTGCTAGCGAGTCGGTAAAGGTAGCGCGGGACTTTGAGAGCTTAGAAAACGCTATTTCTTTTGCAAGCGGAGGAGCTGAAAAGGGCGCCGAGAACATGGATTTTTTGCGGCAACGCTCCGAGTTATTAGGTACTGATTTATTAGCAAGTGCGGAGGGTTTTAAAACTTTGTCCGCCTCAATGCTAGGTACTAAACTAGAGGGACAAGCTACTAACGATGTTTTCGACGGTATTCAAGTAGCGTCCTCTGTAATGGGGTTAAGCGCGGAGCAGTCTAAGGGTGCATTTTTGGCCCTCGGTCAAATGATGGGTAAGGGAAAAGTACAAGCGGAGGAGCTTAGGGGCCAATTAGGAGAGAGAATACCGGGAGCGTTCAATATTGCGGCTAGGGCTATGGGGGTAACTACTCAAGAGCTAGACAAAATGATGGAGCAAGGGCAGTTAATTTCTGACGAGTTCCTGCCGAAATTTAGCGACGAATTAAAAAAGACATTTGGCCCAGGTTTAGAAAAGTCGGTTAATAGCGCCCAGGCGAATTTTAACCGCTTTAATAACTCTATGCTAGAGCTAAAGTTAACTTTAGGTAGGGCTTTAATGCCGGCAGTAAATAGAGCCATGGATTTATTCAAAAAGGCTTTTGCTTTTATTAAAGCTAACGCCGAAATAGTAGCTAAGGCTTTTAAGCCTTTAACTGACGCGTGGAAAGAGATAGGAGCGGCGGCCTCAGACTTTTTTACAGAGTTAACAGGGGGCGCCTCTGTAATGGACTCTTTGCAGATGGCTTTTAGTATGTTACAAAAAGGTTTAAACTTTTTAAAGCCAGCTTTTGAGGCGGCGGTTACTATATTTAAAAGCGCTTTTGGGTTTTTATTAAACATAAAAAAAGCGATAGTTTCTTTACTTGAAACGTTCCCAATATTAGTAACCGGAGCTAAAGCTATTGCTTTAGCTTTTAGGGATGTTTTTGTAAATATAGCTAAAAGCGCGGCGGACATTTTAGGAGGGGTAGGCGATTTAATAGCGGGAATATTTAGCGCGGACCCTAAGCAAATAGAGAAGGGTTTAGAGGGTTTAAAAGACGCTTTTGTTGAGAAGGATATAAAAGTACAACCTAGATTAATAGGTAGGAATTTAAACAGAGAGCTAAAGCCAGAAAAAGAGCCGGAAGTAGTTTTGAAATTAAAAGGACTAGCTAAAGAAAGTAAGGCGGTAGGCTTTGACCAGGTTTTAAAACCAGGAGACAGAGGGCTAGGCGGAGCGGCGGGATTAGCTGGAGCAGCTACAGGCAAAGCGGGGAAAAAATCTAGTTCTAGCGTAGACGGCATTAAGTCCGGGAGGCCTACAAATATTAATATAGACATAGGCAAATTAATAGAAACTTTTAATATAACCGCTACGGACCTAAACGACATAAACAACAAAACTAAGGACATGGTAGCGCAGGCGCTTTTAAGCGCGGTTAATAATGTTAACAATATAGCGAGATAATGAAAGGGCAAAAAATAAGCGGCAAATTTGCCCCAGTAGTAGACCCCGAGATAGTGGTTAGGGGTTTCGGTTTAAAAGCGTTAAGGACAAAGTTTTACGAGTCTAGCTTTAATGTAGACGAGCCAGACCAAAACGACCCTAATATCACTACGTATTTAGGTACTCCGGTATTTGCTAATCTTATTTTTATACCTGGAAGTTATAAAGATAATAAAGGCAATACGGTTAGTTATGGCAATATTTACGCTAACGATGGACTAGACGAAAACTTTATAATAAACACAGTCTTAATTGATGTATCACAACAAAAACAAATAATTAAGACTAATATACAAGGGGTTTCTGGGACCGTTAAAGAGTATATTAGTAAGGGCGACTACCAAATTACAGTAAGAGGGGCTTTAGTTTCGCCAGGAGCTTTAAAATATCCCGAAATAGAAGTACAACAACTTAGGGAATATTTAGAGGCAGAGGTAGCGGTAGGAGTTGCTAGTAGGTTTTTAGGCGACATTTTTAGTATTGAAACTATAGTAATAGAGAGCTTTAATTTTCCACAACAAGAGGGGTTTCAGAACACTCAATTATTTGAATTTACGGCAGTATCGGACAACCCTATAGAGTTAACAGTTTTAAATAACACCTTTTCAGAGGGTGGGACCGTATTATAAATGGACAGACTAGATAGCCGCATAACGTTTGACGACCCGTTCGGGAGCTTTGAAAAGCAAGAGTTTTGTTTTTCTACTGAGGTAAATATAGATTCTAGTTATGATAATTTGACGGATAAAGCAAAAGTAATTATCCCTAAAAAAATAAGATACGAGAGAGAGGACGGCACGGCGGTAGATAGTATTACAAGAGGTAAAAACCCGCTTTTTAAGATAGGCGACAAGGCTACTATAGAGGTAGGCTACAACTCTAAACTAGTACAAGTTTTCCAGGGTTTTATTGCTGGGGTCCGGCAAAAATTCCCTTTACAGTTTGACTTAGAGGACGAGGTTTTTAAGTTAAAGCAAAACAGCGTAACCCTTAGCTTAAATAACCCTAGTTTAGAGGACCTACTAGGAGAGGTTTTTAAAGACGTTTCTAATCTATCTTATGAAATAACGGCAGAGCAAAACTTAGGAAAGTTTAGAATAACCAACGCGACACCGGCGGAGGTTTTGGATGAGTTAAGAAAAAAACACGGGATTTATTCTTTTTTTAGAGACGGCGTTTTATACGTTGGTCTTAGTGTAGTTTCAATACTACAAAAGGTATATTCTTTTGAGTTTCAAACTACGCAAATAATTAACGGCGACTCTTTAACCTATGTAGACGCCTCAGAGCGAAAAATTAAAGTTGTATGTAAAAGTATAGACAATAATAACACAACTTTAGAGGCTACCGCTGGAGACGCTAGCGGCGAAGTTCGTACCTTATACTTTAATAATAAAACTTTAACAGATTTGCAAAACACGGCGGACCGTTTAAAGGACGAGTTGAAATATAGCGGTTACGATGGTAGCTTTACCACTTTTGCGACTCCTGCAGTTAATCACGGCGACATAGTGGAGTTAATTAATAAAGAGATACCAGAGCAGAGCGGCGGGTATATCGTTACTAGAGTAGTTACTCGCTTTGGCTGGTCCATAGGCGGTAGACAAGATATTTATATTAAGCAAAAAATATACGATTTAGACACGGACGGCAACCAGATACCAATTAGCGAATAAATGGGAGATACTCAAGACATAGGGGACTTAATAAGGGCGTTAGTAAAAAACGAGGAGGAGGTTTATAGCGTTCCCTGTTCAGTAGTTTCTATAAATGGAAATTTAGCAGAATTAAAGCCTTTAAACGGAGACGCTAATTTATTAGATGTAAAATTAATAGCTGGAGACTCTACGACGCCGCTATTAATTACTCCAGTTATTGACTCGGTAGTAATAGCCACTTTTTTAAGTAAAGACACGGCTTTTATTTCGTTATACTCAGATATTGAAAGCGTACAAATAAGGGGCGACCAATTCGGGGGGCTTATTAAAATAGAGGAGTTAGTAAGTAAAATTAACCGCTTAGAAGATAAGGTTAACGGGCTTGTTAGTAAGTTTAACGGTCACACGCATATAACAACGGCAACAATAGGGTCTTCGCCCTCTCCTGGATTAATAGCGCCGCCAGCAACTACAGAAACCCCAATAGCTCCGACGACACAAAAGGCGGATTTAGAAAACGAAAACGTTAAGCACGGCTAAAAGTTGGGCTATTTGGGCTTAACATAGTTTAAAAATATCTATTTTTATGCTATGAGTAGGGACTTTAAACTAGAAAACAACGACTTAGCGATAGACGCTAACACCGGGGACTTTTTTTTAACAGACTCAGACACTCAACACGTTAAAGATATTATTAATTCTTTTGTGGGATGGTATAAAGAATTTCCTACTTTAGGCGTAGGAGTAAAGAGGTATTTAGGGAGGCCTGGAGGTATTCAAGTCTTAAAAAGAGAGATAAAGATACATTTAAAAAGCGACGGCTACAGGGCGGACAATATTATAGTACAAGGAAATGATATTTATATAACAGGGGACAGGGTATAAAATGGCTACTTATAACACAACAAGCGGGCAAACTTTATTTGATTTGAGCGTACAATTATACGGAAATTCAAGCAATGTAATAAAGTTGTTAACTGACAACCCGGCTTTAGCTGGTATCGGTAAATTAGTGCCGGCGGGTAGCGTAGTAGAATATACTCCGCCAGAAGGTTTTACAGTAGCTCAGTTTTTAACAGATAAAAAAAGAACGGTTAACACGGGTAATAATAACCCGTTACAAGGCTCCGGCTTTGATTTAGGTTTTACTTTAAATGGATTTGATTAAATGGCAACAATAAAAAACACGGCGGATTTACAAGCGCAAGCGGCAGCGGACCAACCGGACAATACAACGCAATTAATTAGCCCGCAAGACGTCCGGGAAATGTCCGAAAATCTAGCGGTAAGTAATTACAACAAGCTAACGGACGCGCCTTTAGTTGGATTAAAAGAGTTTAACGTAATACCAACTTATGAGAGCGGACAGGGAGCTATTAGCGGGGGAAAAATTTACATTTCTAATAAGGTAACGGGGCCGGGGGCTTTTGTTCCTGCGGACTGGGATTTATACGACGAGCTAAGCGCGGCAGACAAGGCTAAACTAGATTTTATTACGGTTACCGGAGCGGTAGATTTAGACGACGTTAAAACAAAGGTAGACGGATTAGACCAGGCGGTAGTTTTAAAAGGAACATGGGACCCGTCAACGGGGACATTTCCCGGAGGAGGAACGGCCCAGGCTGGATGGTCCTATATTTGCGCGGGGACCACGGGGACGGTAGACGGTCAAGAGTTTACGGTAGACCAAGACAGAATTATATGTATTTTAGACAATGCAAGTACGTCGACTTATTCGGGTAATTGGTATAAGTCGGACGGCTCGGACAAGGTTTTAAGTGTTAACGGACAAGCGGGAACGGTTGTAATAACTAAAACAGATGTAGGGCTTTCTAACGTACCAAATACAGACTTTACGACAGCGGTAGGCTTAAACACTGCTAAGGTAACAAATGTAACTACAGACCTAGCAGAGGGGGCAACTACAAACACTACAGTGTTAATAACTTCCTCAGACGGAACAGACGCAACTTTACAAGCAGCAAGTACAACAAGAGCCGGAGTATTATCTAAAGAGAAGTTTGATGAGATTGTTGCAAATACGGCTAAAACAACAAACGCCAACCACTCTGGAGACGCTACAGGAGCTACCGCTTTAACCTTACAACCGGGAGCTATTACAGGCAAAGGAGCGGCGGCAGCTTTAACAGGGGCGGAGACGGTTCTATTAGAGCAAAGCGGCGGACTAGTTCAAAGTACTACGCAGGATATAGCGGATTTAGGAGGGGGGGACAACTTAGGAAATGCGGACCTAACTTTAACAGGCGCACGAGTTGTAACAATGGGCGCAAACACTTTAAGTTTTGAAGGTAACACAACTATATTTAAAGGAATTGGAGCAACAAGCGGAACAACTACACTACTTACAAAAAACGGTTCTGGCACAAACTCTTTTAAAATAGACGATGCTGGTAATTTATTTTCTGGTATTGGAAACTTTGCCTTAGCTGAATTTTCGGGATATATAACAACTAGGGGAACGGTAGCAACACATTTAAGTTCAAATGTTCACACATTTAGAGCGAGTGGAAGTACGGCAGATAGAGGTATAGCAGTTTTTACAAGTTTAAGCGGTGTTGTTGGCTTGTCCGTTGGTACTTCGGGGGTAGGCGTTCAAACAGATGCACAAACGGGAGTTTCTTTAAAGGTTAAAGCTAATGCTGCAACGGCACAGTCAAAAACATGGTTAGGAGTTAATACTTCAAATTCTGTAAGGTCGGCAATTACTGTTGACGGTAAACTCGGTTTAGGGCAATGGGGAACTGATAGGCTGACAACTTCTTTTGTTGCTAGTGCTGGATTTGTAAACGTTCCAGCAAGCACAACGGCAGAACCACAGTTATATTTAGAGGCTGGGGTTGACCCTACAGCACCTAACAACGGGGCGATTTGGTTTGATGGAACAGATTTAAAAATGCACGTTGGAGGAGTTACAAAAACCTTTACATTAGTATAAATAATTAATAATTAAAATAAACAAAATGATAACAGTAACACCAAACACACAACAAATGTACTTTAAGGGTACAAACGTAACAATATCAAGCGTAATCGCTAGACTTGAATTTACCGCACCTAAAGACGGTAAAAGTATTCAAGTTGCACCGTCTTACTATGAGGATTTAGCAGCCTATGAAGCTGGGAATAACACCATTTCAATTACAGGAGTTGAAGGATTTTTGACCGATGCAAAAACTTATAGCTTATCAAATGGAGACGACCCCGAAACATGGAAGGCGCAAACTATTCAAGTTGCGCACGATGAAGTAAAAGCGGATTTGGAGGCTTTAGGATATACGGTTGTAATTTCAGGACTATAAACAAGTAAAAAATCAATAACATGGAAAACGTAAAAAAAGAGACTTTAACTTTAGAGCAAAGAATTGAGCAGCTAAAACAACAACAAGAACAAGCTAAAGAACTTTATATTAAGTGTATTGGGGCGGTAGAAGTTTTAGAGCAGTTAAAAAAAGAAGATGCCGAGAGCAAATAGAGATTTACAGGTTTTTACAAATGACGATATTAGCGGGCCGCTTGTATTTACGTACAAGCTAAACGCTAATTTTGGCTTTTTTTTGCAGTTTGTATGGACTTCTTTAGTAGGAAACTCTGAGGCTACTATTTGGGGTAGTTATAACGGGGCTAACTGGTCCCAAAGAACGTTAAGAAATAATAAAGGTAAAATAGTAGACAGTCTACCAATAAGCGGAGCGAACGACAACGGGGCTATAGAGCTTAACCACTTTAGAGGGGATTTTATACAAATAAGAGTAAGCGCAGCAACCTCGGGAACTATTACCGCTTACATGAATATACAAGAAACTCAAAACACCTATTAAATGGGGTACATTTATAGCGACGGACTAGAGGCAGGCGGTAGCGGCACAATGGAAAGCGCGGCTAATTTTTCGGCGCTACCTCCTTTTGCAGACCACGCTAACGAAAGTTTTTTTGTAGAGGCGTCTGAGGGTACCCCGTGGCTACCTGGTAGCTTAGGCGGTAGCTATTACCCTAGAGGGGTTTATTTTTCTAATGGTATAGAGTGGATTTATCAAGAAAACCCAGGACAAGCGACGCAAAGCGAAGTTAACGCGGGGCTAGTTACGGACAAATTTATAGCGCCTAACACCTTCCAAGGTTCAACAAAAATATTAAATTCGTTTCAAAAGAACGTAGACGATACCGACGACATAACCGAGGGCTTAAAAAAGTTTTTACCTGTTTTACCTAATGACGCGCTACAGTTTTTAAACGGGTTAGGAAGTTTTAGCACTCCGCTAGGCGCTCCGTTATTTCCTCCTAATTTCTTGTATCAAAACGTTAAAGTAATTCAAACTTTAGCAGATTTTCCAGCACCAATAGGAAACGAAATATTTTTAGAGGATAAAACCTATTTAATTGATGCTATTAAATTAGACGTTGGAAATAAAACTCTAGTATTTGGAAGAAGAACAGCAATAAAAGGTTTTAATCAAAATGTAAGTTCATTAAAAAGTACGGTTGCAGGTCATTTATTTTTTAAAGGCGGTGCAAATATGTTCATTAATGAAATAGAGATATTTTGCTCAGCAAATAATCAACAGGTTTTTGAGTGCATAAGTGATGGAAGTGTTCCAGATGGTACAAGTTTTGAAATAAATTTATTCGCAGCTTATTGTTTAGATGATAATGATGCGTTTACAACAGGTTGCAAAATTGGTTTTATAAAAGATATTAGGCAGGGATTTATAGGGACTCAGTTTTATTTTGGCTTTGCTGATGGTTTTGAATTAGCAGGATATTGGACAGATGGAGGGTGGAGGGTTGAAAACACTTTGTTTAGAGCGTTTGCAATAATGGGGCAAACAGGAAAGGCTTTTTATAGTTCGCCAACCGACCCCGTAACTTTTGAGGCTAGATTTGCAAGTAATGCAAATTTACAAATTAACGGTACTAGTGTTGGATATGATTTTCCAGAAACTTCTTTTACTTACGATGGACAATATCAATTGCAAGATGGAAATTTAAGCGGTACAGGTACATTTGTTGCAGATTTTGCAAGCGGTTTCCCTGCTTTTAGTACACGTTCTAACTTCGCTGGTAATACAGGAATACAAAACACTTTTCAGGGTGGAGAATGGATAACAACGGGCGACAATATTACAACAATAACAACCGCTAATGTTTGGTATCAAGCAAATTTAGTTACAAGTAATAAGTTTTTAACGTGGTTCACAGAGTTAAACGGGGTTTTTACTTATGATGCAGATACACCTTTAGACGTTTCAATACTTGTAACAATGACATTAACAGGGAAAGCAAACGACGTAGCACAAGTTAAGATATTAAAAGAAACAGCACTAGGAATACAAACAGATGTATTAATAAGGACTATTACCATCGCAGGTTCAACAGTACAAGGAAGGGCTGAAAGTGTGCCTATTATTTCTACAGATATGCTAGAAAGTGGCGACATGATTAAAATATTTATAAGGAATACAAGCGGAACGTCAGACATAACAACTTTGAGCAATTCAAATTGCGTAATAAATGCTAAATAATGGTAGTAATAGGATTAATTATAAATGTTAATACAGATGCAGAATTAAAAGCGCTAACGGGTTTATTTAATCAAGATTTTGTTTATCATACTGCTTTAGAATCTGTTTTTATGTTTAGAAACAACGTAGCAAATGGAGACTTTCAAGCGGATAATTTAGAAGGATGGTTTATAAAAGACACTATAAAAGCGTTAAGCCTTGCCGAGTATAAAACCTTTAGGAATAACGAAATAAACGAGCGTACGGGCGAATTAATAGAATTGGGATATACTTATGCAAGTATGCAATTTCCTTTGTCTGACAATGCACAAAAAAACCTTTTAGGAATATACGCAACAAAAGAACTTTTAACATATCCTATTGAATGGAATAATATTGATGATACAGCTATATATCAAATTACAAGCGAAACGGATTTAAGTAATCTTTTTTTAACTGCATTAGGAACTAAAAAATATCATTTAGATTCGGGCACAGCTTTAAAGCATCAAGTTGAAGATGCCGTTGATGATTTAGCAGTTTCGCAAATAATAGACAACAGATAAAAATGAAAACACTATTAAACGGCTTACTTGCTTTAGTTGCTAGAGTATCAATTTCTTTATTAGGAGGGATAGGTTACTTTTTAGGGTTGCTACTTTCTAAAGACAAGGCTAAGTATAATTTAAACATAGCTATTTCATACGACCAATTAGGCAACGTTATACTAGGCCCGTTAATGAATATTGTATTAATAAAAAAAGAGGGCTATTTATTCGGAAACCCAGACGAAACAATTAGCTTTGTTTTAGGGCAAAATAAAGAAAGCGGCCATTTAAAAAAGCTAGGAAAAGATATTGCCGACGGTTTAAATAAAGTAGACCCGGACCACGTAGAAAAGGCTAAAAGTTAAAATGGTATCACAAATAAACTGGGATAAAAACACAATAGTAATAACTGCGGTTTTGTCGTTTTTAAGCGTCAATTTAGAGAGCGTTAACCTCTTTTTGTCTATAGTTTTAAAAATAGCTACCTTAGCAAATATTATTATTTATATAATTGTTAACTGGAGACGGATAATTATAGCCTGTAAAAGGATTACTAAAAAGCGTAAAAAATGAAAAAGGACACTTTAATAATTTTAGACAACGGACACGGAGGACTTGATAAGGGTAAATATGTAACCGCTCCTAATAAAATGTATAAATTTGACGACGGTTTTACAATCTACGAGGGGCATTTTAACAGAGAGATAGTTAAAAAAATAGCTTATAAATTAAAGTCTCTAGGGATTCCTTTTTATAACCTAGTGCCAGGACCACAGGACACGCCTTTAAAAGAGCGGGTAAATAAAGCGAATGAATTAACGGACAAATGGAACGGCAAAGCGATATATATAAGTATTCACGGTAACGCAGGAGGAGGGACAGGCTTTGAGGTTTACACTAGTAAAGGACAAACTAAGAGCGACGCAATAGCGGGCTATTATATGGATGCAATGGCCGAGGAGTTCCCGGATAAAGCGGCGAGAGTTGACCTAACCGACGGAGATAAAGACAAAGAGGCTAATTTTTACGTACTTAAAAACACTAAATGCCCCGCAATATTAACAGAGTCTTTTTTTATGGACCGACGAGAGGACGCGGCTTTAATGATGAGTTACGAGGGTAGCAATAAAATAGTAAATGCACACTTAAAAACAATACAAAGAGCTTTAGAGGAGGAGCCAGTAAAAAAGCCAGCGCCTAAGCCTAAGCCGGAGCCTAAAGCTGAGGTAAAACCTAAGCCAACGCCTAAGCCGGTAAGTAAGCAGACACCAAAAAAGGGGCCTAACAATAAACGAAAACACCGTAAAAAATGATACAAGAAACTCCTTTTATAGTTGACTCCTGGAATTTACTAATCGTTTTTTTGTCCGCTTTTGTACGTCTATTTTTTGCCTTAAAAAATAAAAGTATTTTTTTAGGTAAAAAGTTTAGCCTAGTAAAATACTTTGATACTCGGCACTTAATTAGATGGTTCGGGCATATATTCACGGCCTTAGTATTGTCTTTGTTCGTTCCTGAGTTCGTAATAGATTACTTAGCCCCTAAATACTTCCCAGAGTTTATAGAGTGGTCCTTTATTGGGGACTTTATTATAGGTTTTTTAGGGTATGATTTAATTAAATTAGCTGAAAAAATAACCTCGCCAATAGTAGAAAAATTTACAGGTAAACTTGAAAAATAAAGATTTTATTTTATACGCTATAATAGCCTCTTTAGCCTTTTTACTTTTAAGGGGGTGCAATAGTGACAAGGTTACACCTGGAGCGGTTACAATAGTTAAAACAGACACTTTAAGAGAGTATTTAAAAGGCACGTCTGATACGGTTTTTTTTTCAGTTGAGAAAATAGTTTATAAGACTTTGCCCAGTACTCAAATATCAATAAGCCCGGACAGTATTAAGACTTTTAAAACGTTAATTAAAGACTCTCTAATAGAAGGGGTTATTACCTCAAAACTAAAGGGAAGTCTAAAAAACGTGTCTTTTTCTTACGTGCCTAAATTCCCTAAATACATAACCAGAGTAGACACCTTTAAACAGATAGTAACTAACGAAATAATTAAGCCTAGATTTAGCTTGTCGGGTGGAGCCGTTTTAGGAGGTAACGGCGTTACTTTTAGCGTCGCCCCTTCCGTAATGTTAACCACTCCGAAAGGGACCGCTATAAGTTTAGGCTACGACCTTTTAAATAAGTCTTATTATATTGGGGCCTTTGTGAAGATTAAACGCCCGTCTTTCCTTCAATAATCATTTTTATAACTCGCTTTGTGTTTTCGCTATGGTCTGAGGCTCTTATTACCCAATCGCAATAACTAAGACAGTCCGCTACTAGTTCGCCTTTATGTTTTCCTATTGCGAACACAGGGCCGCGCTCAGATTTTACTACAATTCCTAACACGTCTACATTATCCTTTTTTTTGCTTAACTCTGCTAGTCCGCTTACGCTATCGTCCTCTATTTCGTGTTCGTGTTCGCCTATTATAGCCTCTAGTACTTCCAGGGTGGCCCTAGTGTCTGCCTCGGCTTTATGAGGCGTTAAAGTTTTGCCGCAGTACTCCGCGTAAGCATGAGTTAAAGTTCTAGGGTTAAATTTACAATAAAGGTTAAAAACGTCTATTAATTTAGCGCCGTCTAAAGCGTCGTAAATTCCGGCCCGCTCAAATTCATGTAATATAAACGGAACGTCAAAACGGTTACTATTATAGCCCGCTATGTCGCAGTCTTTAATTAACTCCGCTAGCGATTTAGCCACGGCTTTAAAACTAGGGGCGCCTTTTACGTCCTCGTCTTTTATGCCGGTTATTTCGGTTATTAACTCCGGTATCTCAATGCCTGGATTAATAAACTTTGTTTTTACTATTTCTTTTTTACGTCCTGGGAACTTTTTTATAATTCCTATTTCTATAATTCTATCTTTAGCAGGGTTTAGTCCGGTAGTTTCTAGGTCAAAAATTACTAAAGGGCGCTTTAATTTGATTTTTTTATTTTTCATGTGTTTTTATTTATGTGTTCGTAAATAGCCTGTAGCTTTTCTATTTCTAACTGTTTTAATATTAATAGCTTACCTGACTCCGTCAAGGCTTTAGCCTCCACTAATTCGTTTAAATAATCGTTTACCGTTTTCATAGTTTTTCAAGTTGTTTTTTTCTGTTTTTATTATAATAATATCCTATTACGTCCGGCCCTGGGGGGTTACTGTAGTTAAAAGGTAAAAACGGCCCTATAAATTTTTGCTTTGCTCGCTTTTTCTTGCCTAGTTCAGAGGTTCTAATTTTATCTACTCTGTAGCCTTTTATCGTTAACGTACCGTAATTAAAGGCTAGCTTATCGTCCTCCCATTTTTCGTAAACTAACTCCCTAGCATTTGCTAATATAGGAGTTACTAAAAGTAGGTCTTTCCCGTCGTACACCTTATAGGTATAATTTAATACTCTTTTCATTACTCTAAATTTTTTAAGGTAAATATTACGCCTATAAATAATATGGCAGTACAAAAAATGTCTATAATTTCCATTTGATTATATTTTTAACCCGACAACGGCGCCGAATTTATTCGCAATATACAAACTTATTTGTAATAAAAAAAAATTACTCTTTTTTTGGTAGGTATAAAAAAAGCATTAACTTAGTGGCATGAAAAAAAGAGAGGTTAAAATAATAGCTACAGGCCAACAGGTAGCAAAACTAAAAAAGGGTAAACTAGTTACTTATATTAATCCGGTGGCCCAGGAACGAGCTAAGATAATGAAAAGACACTATAAATATATGCCTATAATAGTAGACGACTATACACTAAAACCAAACACAGTAATTAACAATTAAACAATTTTAAACTATGGACAAAGTAGAATTTATTACAAAACTAGAGGCGGTAAAAGACCGCTTACCCGTGGGAGTGGTCCCTCTTTATATGAAGGCCTACCCAGAGGCTAGCCTATCAAGAGTTAAAAACACAATGAGCGGCAAAATACAGGACCAGAAAATACTTAAAAATTTAGAAGAAATCGCAAACACCATTGAAAAACTATGAGCCGGCTAACGTTTAAAATAGAGGTAAATAACGACGGTAGCCTAGAGGTAGATTTTACCGGGGCGCCTATTGAGTTAGCGGCGGCTTTAGTTCTAGCGGCTAAAGACAAAAACATAGAGAGAGCCTTATTAATGGCAGTAGACCACATACGAGACGAGTACCGCGTTAAGGAGTACCAAAAAACAATTTATAAACAATTAAATTTTAATTAAAATGGCACGAGGAGCGCAAAACACACAAAACGGAGGTTTAACCTACCTAAATTTTATGGCGGGTAAATTCGTAGAGAGAGTAGACGAAAACA